>Ga0207878_100117_pt1 | contig 83492 bp, 76 predicted proteins | sample LinPmetageLP41_FD_184053 | JGI IMG/M metagenome (GOLD analysis project Ga0207878, IMG submission 184053) | Marine viral communities from the Pacific Ocean - LP-41 (SPAdes) | ecosystem: Environmental > Aquatic > Marine > Oceanic | place: Pacific Ocean | collected 2010-08-27 | reverse complement strand
AGTGACGAGTTGGCGTATCGTACTCAACGTGAGAAGTTGAGATTGTGATACCACGCTCGCGCTCTTCTGGAGCGTTATCGATTGATGCGAAATCTTTAGCAACACCGCCGTATACTTTTGCAAGTACGTTAGTGATTGCTGCAGTTAGTGTAGTTTTACCGTGGTCAACGTGGCCGATTGTACCAACGTTTACGTGCGGTTTTACGCGTTCAAACTTTTCTTTTGCCATGACGGAACCTATCAGTTTTGTGTATCTAAATTACATATGAAAATAATCCACCAAAGGTAGATTAAGTAAATTTTTTCAAATAGTATTTTCTGACAGATAAAGGAAGTAATCAAGGAGATTCTTAGGACTGGTGCTGATAGGCAGAGTCGAACTGCCGACCTCACCCTTACCAAGGGTGCGCTCTACCAACTGAGCTATATCAGCAACACAAGAACTGGAGCGGGCAGCGGGAATCGAACCCGCATCATCAGCTTGGAAGGCTGAGGTAATAGCCATTATACGATGCCCGCATAAAAATCTGTTCTTAAACTACCTCTAACCGTCAAGAATAAAGTGGTGGAGGGAGCTGGATTCGAACCAGCGAAGGCTGAGCCGTCAGATTTACAGTCTGATCCCTTTGGCCGCTCGGGAACCCCTCCACGATAATTCTCTACTAATTCACTTCCGGTAAAAGGAAAGTGGTGCCGACTAACCGAGTCGAACGGTTGACCTACTGATTACAAGTCAGTTGCTCTACCAGCTGAGCTAAGTCGGCACTGCTTTAGTACGGGGCGAGATATTAGAGTAAGGTTTATTGGGATGCAACAATAAAATTAAAAAAAATGTAATTTTTTACCTCAAATGCTCACAATTCATGCAAAATAGTGGTTTTTTATACTTTTTGGCCATGTTTACTCAGGTCGCGCCAATAATTTAAGCCTTTCATTACAAGTAGTGAATCAAAAATACTACCCGTAAATTGTTGCTGTAATAACGCGCCATAGCCACCAGCAAAGATTATTTTAGGCATTTGGGAGCAATTATTCTGTACCAAATGATGCTTTGCTCGCTCTATTGCTCCAATTGTTGCTACTAAAGCGCCATTTTTTAATCCGTTAGGAGTGTTTTTCCCTAGCTTATCTTCAAATGGTGTAGTGCCATCATCAAATACACGTTGAGTATTTTGCGTTAAAGAGGTGGTCATCAAATCAAGGCCCGGTAAAATCCACCCGCCTAAGTGAACACAATTATCAGCAAGCACATCAATAGTGGTGGCGGTACCTGCATCAACAATAATGCACGGCGTATCTGGGTAAAGTGTAAAGCCTGCTATAAGTGCAAGCCATCTATCTATACCTAAATTGCCAACTTGATCGTATGCACAACTAAGCTTGCCTAATTGTTTTGTTACGTTGGCTTCAAAACTAGGAACGCCATGTGTGCTTGCTTGTGCAAGTAACTCTGCCATTAATTCGCTTTTGCCTACGCAGGCATAAACAACTTCAGTTATGTGCTGCCAAGGTAAATTGTTTATATTTGCAGGCTGTGCTTGCTGGTTTTGCCAAAGCACTGCTTTTAATGACGTATTGCCTACGTCTATGAGTAATCTCATGGTTGTGCCTTTCTTAGCGAAACTTCTCCGCCGTAGTAACTTTTTACTTCGCCGTCTTGGCGAATACGAATACCACCTTGTGGGTCTATGCCTTCACAGATACCACGCCAACTTCTATGACCTGTGTTGAGCTCTACCTGCTCTCCTGCAAAAGCATTTAATGCATTCCATTGTTCGTACATTTCTTGTAAACCACTTTGGCTGTACTGTAATAAACGCTTTTCTAAATAATACGTTAGTGAAGCCACCAGCTCATTTTTATCTAGCTGTTGAGTGTGCTGATTTAAATCTGTCCATGCCTGATCTATATGTTGGCTAAAGCTTTCAGGCATTTGTAGGTTTATGCCTATACCAATAACTAGCTGGCAAGGTCCTTGTGGTTGCCCGTCTAGCTCAACTAATACGCCAGCAAGCTTTTGCTTATTTATATATATATCGTTTGGCCATTTCAGCTCTACGTCAATTTGGTATAACGCTTTAATTGCATCATAAACAGCAAGACCTACCGCAATTGATACACCCATAGCAGCTTGAAGCCCGTCATCTAAGCGCCAAAAGTAACTGTAATACAAATTAGCACCGAATGGCGATTGCCAAACACGGCCACGTCGGCCACGCCCTGCTTGCTGCATTTCAGCCACAATGACCTTGCCCGATTCAAGCTCCGCTTTACTTTGTATGCGGCGCATAAGCTCGCTATTGGTCGAATCGATAATAGGGTGCACTTCAACATTGGCCGTGCTCGCACCTAGTGCTTTGTAATGCTGATCAATTTGTGTTTTATTTAAAAGGCCTACTTGGCTATTCAAGCAATAGCCTTTGCCGGTTACTTTAAAAATGTCCAAACCCATTTCTTGTAACGTTTTAATATGTTTACTAACCGCAGCTCGACTAATTCCAAGCTCTTCACCTAGCGCTTGCCCAGATACAAAACCACCTAGGTTGAGTGCATTTAAAATAGCGAGCTTGTTTCCATCTGGCGCTTTCATTGTATGGGCTCCATTTTAATATGGCATTCGCTGTGTGTATCAATTAAACGCACTTCATGCTCTAGCATAATGTTATAACGGGCATTTACCGCTTGCTGAATATGTTTAATCATTGTTATGAGGTCGCTTCCTTCACTATTTCCATGATTAACTAATACCAAGGCCTGCTGCATATGCACTTCAATACCCGCGACTCTATGCCCTTTTAAACCTACTTGATCAATTAGCCAGCCAGCCGCCACTTTATGGTGGCTTTGTCCATATTCATAATGAGGTAAATCCGCAAATTGCGTTAATAGCTCAGCTAAGTGCTGATTGGTGATAATAGGATTTTTAAAAAAGCTCCCAGCATTAGGTAATGTATATGGGTTAGGTAATTTACTATTACGCGTTTGTATAACTTGCTCAAACACAGCCGTTGGCGTAACACGACTAAGGTGCTGTAATGGTCCATAACTTAATACGGGTTGCCACTTTTTAGGCAATGCCAAATAAACGCGAGTGATCACCGCTTTATTTTTAAGTGAATGCTTAAATATGGAGTCTCTGTAGGCAAATTCACATTGTTCATTATTAAGTGTGTGCATAGCCTTGGTGGTTATATCAAAGTACTCTACCGACTCTATAAATTTTGCAATTTCAACACCATAAGCACCAATATTTTGTACAGGTGATGCGCCAACAGTACCTGGTATAAGTGCTAGGTTTTCAAGCCCTGGGATGTCTCTATCAAGCAAATAACTTACTAATGCGTGCCAATTTTCGCCTGCGGCAACACTTATTAAAAAGTCATCTTTTCGTTCAGTAACTTTAATGCCTTTGGTAGCCATTTTTATTACTGTACCTGTGTAATCATTTAAAAAAACGGTATTGCTGCCCTCACCTAATAAGCAAAATGGGGGGCTAAAGCTTTGTGCTTTAAGTTGCTCAAGCTGAGTAATTTCAACAAAATGCTGGCATTGGCTGTTTAATGCAAATGTATGTAAGGAGTGTAATGAATACGCCACAAAGCTCTCTAAAGTTACCGGTAACTAATCGCAATAGTTTACCTCATCGTCGCAAATGTGGCACTAGATTGTAAAAATCACTCAACCCACTGTGGCAATCGTGATATAAAACCAGCACTTTTTTATTTGTGTTCAGGGTAATTATGAAAATTAAACCTCTTTTTTTAAGCCTCGCTATGGCAGGTATGTGTTCGCAAGCAATGGCTAGCGCGATAGACCAAAATTCGTATGCTAACCTCGATGATGTTGTGACTACTCACTTAAGCCTTGATTTAGATGTCGATTTTGCCGACAAGCAGTTAGAAGGTTTTGTTGAGCACACGCTAAAGTGGAATAATTCTAAAAGTAAAACACTAGTACTTGATACCCGCGATTTAGACATTGATAAAGTAATGTATCAAGACGACGATGGTAGCTGGCATAAAGCAGACTACACACTTGCTAAGCGTGACGATGTAAAAGGCTCTAAATTAACAATTAAGTTTAAAGATCAAGCAGCCAAAGCACGTATTTACTATAACAGTCGCCCAGAAGCATCAGGCTTACAATGGCTTACACCAGAGCAAACAGCCAGTAAAACACACCCTTTTATGTACAGCCAATCGCAAGCTATTCATGCTCGTAGCTGGATCCCAGTGCAAGATACCCCTGCAATGCGTGTAACGTATTCTGCGCGTATTCATACACCAAAAGATATACGTGCGGTTATGAGCGCCGACAATAAAGACGCACTTTATAAAGATGGCGACTACATCTTTGACATGCCACAAGCTATTTCACCTTACCTAATTGCTATTGGTGCGGGTAACTTAGAATTCAAAGCCATGTCGCGCCAAACAGGTATTTTTGCTGAACCTGAAATTTTAGATGCGTCGGTTGCTGAGTTTAACGACACACAAGCCATGATCAACAAAACCAACGAAATGTATGGTGAGTACGCATGGGGCCGTTACGACTTACTCATGCTACCGCCTAGCTTCCCATTTGGTGGTATGGAAAATCCGCGCCTATCATTCATTACACCTACTGTAGTGGCAGGCGATAAAAGCTTAGTTAACCTAATCGCACATGAACTTGCTCATTCTTGGTCTGGAAACTTAGTGACTAACGCAACATGGGAAGATTTATGGTTAAACGAAGGTTTTACCTCGTACGTTGAAAACCGCATTATGGAAGAAGTGTTTGGCCGTGACCGCGCTGTTATGGAACAAGCATTAGATTCTGCAGGTCTTCGTGCTCAGCTTAAAACGATTGATGCGCCAGATACCCGCCTTAACTTAAAACTTAATGGCCGCGATCCAGATGATGCGTTTAGCTCAGTGCCTTACACTAAAGGTCAGTTATTTTTAATCTACCTAGAGGAAAAATACGGCCGTGATAAGTTTGACCCATTTGTAAAAGCGTACTTTAAAGAGTTTTCGTTTAAATCGCTGACCACTGCACAATTTGTTACATACATTAAAGCTAACTTAATTGAAAAATACCCAGGCGTTGTAAGCATGGATAAAGTAAATGAGTGGATTTTTGAACCCGGTTTACCTAGTGATGCGCCAAACCCAACATCAGATGCGTTTGATAAGGTAGATACAGCAAGCGCAGCTTGGTTAAAAGGCGAGACTACCGCAGCACAATTACCAACAACCCAATGGACTGTTCACGAATGGCTGCATTTTTTAAATAATCTGCCACGTGATTTAAGCCTAGATAAAATGAGCGAGCTAGATAATCAATTTAACTTAACGCAATCAACTAACGCTGAGCGAGCTTTTGCGTGGTTTATGCTTGCTGTAGGTAATGGTTATCAGCCAATTTACCCTGCGCTTGATAAGCACTTATCAGGTATTGGTCGCCGTAAATTAATTGTTCCGTTATATAAATCACTCATCACTAACGGCAAAAAAGAGTGGGCACAAAGCGTGTACTTAAAAGCACGTCCGGGTTACCACCCGCTTGCACAAGGTACTATTGACGCATTATTTGAATAAATAATAGCGTTAACTAAAAAGGGCCAAATTGAATTTGGCCCTTTTTTTGTACTATTTTACTTTGTTACTTTTTCTAAAAATGCTTTTCGCTCTGATGTCGTGGCTTGCTGCCACCAAAAGTCGAGCATCTGGGGTGCACTTGGCATTCCTTTTCCATTTATAGGCGCAATAGGCTTTATTGGCTGACTAGGACGTGAAGGTCCGGCTGGAACTGTGTTTTGCATAGCAGGTTTATTACTTGCAAGCTGGGTATTAGAAATAACACTTAAAGGTTTCGCCACCGCGCTACTTTTTGCTTTTAAACTCACTTGTGGTGCTTCAGCGAACACTTTTGCAGACACTGCATTTTCAGCACGATTAAACACTAAGGTATAATCTTTACCTGCTTCAATGGTTACATTCACCCAAAACGGTTCTGACTCTACCACTTCGTGTGTATCGTAATCATCTTCGTATAAGTCTGTATATTTGAGTTTTAGTTGATAAGTACCCGGTGCAAGCTCTACATCATCAATACGGCTAAACAAAGAGCTTTCTAGCATACGATCACCCACTTGCAGTGGTACAAACTCTTCAGGAAAGTGAATATTTTCAGCATTGGCAGAAAAACTAAGTAGTAATGCAACAGCACTACCTATTAAAATTGGTTTAAGCATATTAACTCCTTTATTTGATTTCAGTTTGACACCGCTTTGAAAGTTTGTCATTAGTGAGCTTAAATTTCGTACCACTTAATTAGGGACACAGCATGAGCCAAGAAACCATTTTTACTAAAATAATTAATAAAGAAATCCCAGCAGATATTATTTATGAGGACGAAAACACACTTGCATTTAAAGATATAAACCCGCAAGCCCCTTTTCACGCTCTTATTATCCCAAAAAAGGCAATTTCAACAATTAATGATATCACGCCTGAAAACTCTCATTTAGTGGGTAATCTATATGTTGTTGCCGCTAAACTGGCAAAGCAATATAACTTTAGCGATGATGGCTACCGCGTAGTAATGAACTGTAATGAGCATGGAGGACAAACTGTTTATCACATACATTTACATATGCTTGGCGGTAAAGAAATGGGCTGGCCACCGTATCAAAACATCAAAAAATAAATTAATTTAAAGTTTTTTATGAAAATATCCTGCTCAAATATTTAGTTACAAATGTTATGGCTTTTCATGATCATAAAGTAAAAAATAGTTACTTATTTGCAACATTTTATGTTTAAATAATCGTAAAATCGTATTTGTTCTTGAGTACATCGGCGACTTTCTAATACAAAAGGTCTGGAAGTCGTGATAAACTTAATCAGTCAGCTTTATAAAAGAGTATAAAAACATGAGCAGTTCAGCCTTTTTGTTATTAGATCAAGAGCCAATTAACACTATTGGTATTAACGTTTTAGAACCTTTGTTAAAAACGCAAGGCCTTGACGTAACCACTGGTACAAATATTTTAGATGTACCTGAAGGAACTCGACTTCTGTTTATTGAAACATCAAGTAAAGATGCGTGGGGTAAACTAAAAGAACAATTAGTAAACTTACGTACTAAATGCGATATCATATTATTTAATCTAGACGAAAACCCAGAGCTCGCTAATCGTGCGCTTTTAAGCGGTATTCGTGGTGTGTTTTACACAACAGATAACGCCGATGTATTAATGAAAGGTATTCGCTTACTACTTGAGGATCAACTTTGGTATCGCCGCGACATAATGTGTAATGCATTAAATCGTATGCTTCAGTTTAATAAAGATGCACTACATAAACTAACCGAAGGTGATATAGAGCCTGTTAAACTTACTAAGCGAGAAAAAGCAATAATCTCACTAATGAGTAAAGGTTCTAAAAATAAAGAGATTGCAGAAGATTTAAGTATTAGCCCGCACACAGTTAAAACTCACTTATACAGCGCATTTAGAAAAACTAAATGTCGTAACCGTATTGAGCTACTCTCGTGGGCACAACAAAATATTCCAGATGAAATCCGTTAATCTAAATATTTGTTGATAACTTTAAAAACAGACACTTAAGTGTCTGTTTTTGTATGTGTAGTAAACTTGTTTAATATCACACTTTTTATTATTCTCAATTAAACCCCCTTTGCTGGAATATTAATGCTCGACTCTTTTACTCTGTTTTTTGCCAGCATTGCGATTATGATCGTCATGACTTTTCTTAACTTTTTAACATGGCGAACAAATAAAAACACTCCCGGCACACTGCTTTATATTTTTTACCCCGTTTTATTGTTGGGCGCTGCAATAGGCTTTACCACAGTAGTAGAAAGCCACAACCTTGTTATTATTAGTATTGCTACTTTAATGATGTTTTCAGCGTCACTTGTACATTGCTTATCGTTGAGCCAATTTTTAAATTACCGAGGCTTAAGCTTTAAATTGCTGTGCTCATTTACTCTTTTTAGCGCTGTAATGCTCATTTACTACTCATTTATAAACCCTTCCTTAGAAGAGCGAATATTAGCCTCAGATTTACAACACATAGCCGAAGCAATATTTTTACTTTATATTTTTATAAAGTATGCACGTAAGCCCTACCCCAATGGCAGTATTGTTTATATAACCATTTTAACTTTGGTTGCCTTTAGCTTTATTGGCCGCTCCTTTTTTATGGGTACTATTAACCAAGCAACGTTATCAGAAAGCGGTTGGTTTAGTTTATTACTCTTTTTGAATGGTGTTATTGCTCCTATGTTTTATGCCGCGGGCATGGCACTTTTATGTAATGAACGCAGAGAGCAAAACCTAAATCAATTAGCCGACAAAGCACAAAAAGATTTAGAAATACGTGGCTTGTTTTTATCAACGATTAGCCACGAAATACGCACCCCGCTTAATGGCATACTAGGCAGTGCGCAACTGGTCATGAACCAAACAAGTGACACACGTAATAAAGCCTACTGCGAAGCCATTATTAACTCCACCGAGTCACTTAACTTATTGGTCGATAAAGTACTCGACTATGCAAGCCTTGATCAAAGCGATGAAGCGCTTTACGAAGAGGATATAGAATTTAAGACATGGCTTAATAACTTATGCTTGTTATTGAGCCCGCTTGCAGAGCAAAAACAGCTTAAATTTGAGCTTATTTGTAATATTCCTGAGCAAGCATGTTATTACTGCGACCAGCAAAAACTTAGGCAAATAATTATTAACTTAGTGGGTAACGCCATTAAGTTTACTGATTACGGAAGTGTTAAAATTCAGGTCGACTTAGTCCTCGAAAAGCAGCTTGAGCACACCATAAAAATTAGTGTAAAAGACTCTGGTCCCGGCATCGAAAACGACGAAATTGCCTATCTCACAGAGCCCTATGTGCAAAGTAGTGCCGGCAAAGAAAAAGGCGGTACAGGCCTTGGCCTCGCTATTACTAGTCGACTTTTAGAAAAGCTAGGCAGCCGCTTAGAAATAGCCAGCCAATTAGGCACAGGCAGTGTATTTAGCTTTTCTGTAACCTTTGCCATAGGCGAATTGAGCCTTGTAGAGCAGCGCCACCAAACAAAGGATTACCTAACAGGCCTGGATGTTTTACTTGTTGAAGATTTAGATTTAAATCAAAAAATTGCCATCGAGTTTATGGCCGATGATGAGCATAAAATTAAGCTTGCCACCGATGGTAAAAGCGCTATTGAGCTGATGCAAGCCCATCATTTTGATGTTGTATTACTTGATATGAACTTACCTGACTTCACAGGGCAAGAAGTACTAAAGCAGCTAAAACGCATAGATCATAAAAACCAGCGCACCCCTGTACTAGCTTTTACAGCAAGCCTTAGCCCTGATGAAGTAAAGGAATATTTATCTTTAGGGATAAAAGACATTGTGGGTAAGCCAATAAAACACGAAAAACTAAGACAAGCGCTCAGTGATTCGCAATCAAATCAGACAGCAAATATTGCCGTAGAGCTTGTTGATACCTTATATGATGAAACGGCCGCAGAAACGCTAACCAGTTCGTTTAGTGAAGACGAAGTGTCGTCTATTTATAATGAGTTTGTCCTCTCTGCGCGTAACAAACTAATACGTTGCCAAGGTTTAATAGACCATCAACCCGAGCAATGCATTAAATTATTGCACCGCCAAGCAAGCACTGCTTTGCAACTCGGGTTTAACCGCTACGGCATTGAACTGAAAAAGATAGAGCGACGATTGCTTGATAATAAACCTCACAACAACCTGCTTGATGAAGCGTTAGATCTTTGGCAGCGCAGCTTAGAGCAATACTTAAAGTTTGTACGTGGGCAGTTAGGGTAGCTAAGTTTTAAGCTAGGGCTGCCTTACTCCCTTCCATACATATCATCAAATCGCTCTATGTCGCTTTCATCTAGTACAGCGCCGGTTTGCACTTCAATGACTATTAACGGCTCTTTTTGATTGTTCGCTAAGCTGTGTATTTGTTTTGCTGCAATGTAGCAAGATTGGTCGTGGTTTAGTGTTAGCAATTGCTCATCAATGCGAACATCGGCAATACCCGACACCACTACCCAATGCTCTGCACGATGCTGATGGCGCTGCGTCGAAAGTTTAGCACCGCTATTAACGGTTATTTTTTTAACTTTAAAACCACTACCTTCAACCAAAGTGCGGTAGTTACCCCATGGACGATACACAACCTGATGGTGATTAAGTTTATCGCTTTGCCCCATTGCTAATTGTTTAAGTAATAAAGGTAAGCCATCGAGCTTATTTTTATCGGCAACCAGTGTGGCGTCGTGAGTGTGAATAATGGCTAAATCACTTACCCCAAGCGTTGCGATACTATGGTCGCTTTCGCTAATAACAAAATTATTAGTACTGTTTTGCGCTGTATGATTCTGGTTATCATTATTACCATAAGCGTCTTGCTTAGTAAGGCTTGCAAGAGCACTAAAGCTACCTACATCACTCCATTTAAGCGCTACAGGTATAACCGCTACATTATTGCTGCGCTCTAAAATAGCGTAATCAATAGAGTCACTTGGGCAGTTTTTAAGTGGCTCTATGTTTGGCCTTGTAAAGCCTAAGTCGTGTGAAAACTGAGATGCCGCTTTCACAGTGTGCGCTATTTTTGGCGCAAAACGTTCAAGCTCATTTAAATAAGCACGTGGCGTAAATAAAAACATGCCGCTATTCCAACTATAACCGCCTTCAGCTAAGTATTTTTGCGCCGTAGCTAGATTTGGCTTTTCTTTAAATTCAGCGACTTCAAAGCAGTTTGAGCCTGATATTTTACTGCCTTGTTTTATATAGCCAAACCCGGTGTGCGCCTTGGTAGGTGTGATTGAAAATGTAACTAGCATGCCTTGCTCAGCTAACTTAACTGCATCATTTAACTGAAGTGTTAGCTCAGCAAAATTTTCAATATGATGATCGGCTGGCATCACCAACATTGGCCCTTCAATACCCTGCTGTAGTGCGTAATGCGCAGCTAACGCAATGGCAGGCGCCGTATTTTTACCCTGCGGCTCTAGTAAAAGCCCTTGCGGGTTAGCAGTTGTGCTTTGCTCGGCGGCAATAAAACGGTGTTGTTCGTTACAAACAAGTATTGGCTTTGCAAACTGACTATCTGATACACGCGCTAAAGTGCTTTGTAATAACGAGTGTGTGTTATCAAGCAAGGGTAAAAATTGCTTAGGCATAGCTTGGCGAGAAAGCGGCCATAACCGAGTGCCAATGCCGCCTGCTAAAATTACCGGTGTAATAAGGGTTGTATTCATAAAGCCGCCAATAAAAATATCAGCGGCTATTTTAGCACTTAATATTTTTAGTGCTACGTGAAGATAATTTAAGTTAGCGTAAACGGATCGGCATCTAAATAAGCGGGAAACGCGGTTTTAAAATCTTCCAGCGGTGCTTTTTCAAGCGTTACAGTGAGTAACTCTTGCGTATTATCTTTTGCTTTAGCGAGCGTATCGCCTTTAAAGTCGAATACGGCCGTACCGCCATTGTGCGCGACGCCGTTACCGTCATCGCCAACACGGTTTACAGCCACTACGTAACATAAGTTTTCCATTGCGCGCGCCATTAATAACGTATCCCAAATGTGGCGACGAACTGCAGGCCAGTTAGCTACGTTTATCATTACATCGTAGTCGTTGTTATTACGTTGAAAAACCGGAAAGCGAAGGTCGTAACACACCTGTGGAAGTAGCTTAAAGCCATTAATTTCAAATGTTTTACGCGCTTGCCCTGCTACAACATAGTCGCCCTCACTTCCTAATCTAAATAAATGGCGTTTGTCGTAATAATTCACTTCACCTTTAGGGGTTACCCAATAAAACCGATTGGCTTTTTTATCGCCTTGTGCAACTAATACTGACCCTGCGATAACTGCGTTATGTTTATGTGCTTGCGTTTTTAGCCAAGTGAGCACTTTGCCGTTTTCAGGCTCTGCACAATCAAGATTAATAGCAAAACCAGTGGCAAAGGTTTCGGGTAATAAAATTAAATCGGGGTTAGCGGTTATCTCTGCTAATTTTTTATCGAACATGGCTAAATTGGCGTCTTTATCGAGCCAGTGCAGCTCACTTTGCACTAAGGTAAGCGTTAAAGTTGACATAATATTTGCGCAGCCTCTATTAAGGTTTCATCGTTTTTAGCAAAACATAGCCGAATCACTTTATCATTTGAGGGCTGCTTATAAAACACACTAAGCGGAATTGCCGCAACACCTGCCTGCTCTACAAGCCAGTGACAAAAATCAACATCGTTTAAGTCAGACACATCACTATAATCGAGTAATAAAAAGTAAGTGCCTTGGCTTGGTAAAATGTTAAAGCGGCTATCACTCAAGTGCTTTATTAATAAATCGCGTTTTTGCTGATAAAAATCACTTAACTCATCTACATGCTCACCCTGTTGCTCTAGCATATCGGCGAGTGCATGCTGCGCTGGCGTAAAGCTTGAAAATGTAACGTATTGATGGATTTTTCTAAACTCAGTAGCTAGGTGTGCAGGTGCAATACAGTAACCCATTTTCCAACCTGTACTATGAAATGTTTTACCAAAGCTTGATATAACAAAGCTTTTTTCTCTTAGTTGCTCATCACGCAGCATACTTAAATGTTGCTGGCCGTCAAAAGTGATGTGCTCATAAACCTCATCGCTAATTACAAATATGTTGTGAGCACTTACCAACTCTTTAAGTTCTTTTATATCTTGCGGCTGAAGTATTTTACCACTTGGGTTATGTGGCGTATTAACAATAATAGCGCGGGTATTTTTAGTAATTGCTTGGCTCACTATTTGCCAATCAATTGTATAATTTGGCGCACTTAGCGCAACATGCACTGCATTACCGCCTGCTAACTCAATAGCGGGTTGGTAAGAGTCATAAGCGGGGTCGAATACGATGACTTCATCATCAGGGCGTACTATAGTTTGAATAGCAACAAATAGCGCCTCAGTAGCACCCGATGTAACCGTAACTTGCTCTGCCGCATGAATTTTTGCAGCGTATTTTCGCTCAACTAAATTGGCTATTTGCTGCTGTAATCGTGGTACACCGCTCGAGGGCGAATACTGATTTACGCCCTGCTGAACATAGTAATTTAGCTGTGTTTTTAAAAGTGCGGGAGCGTCGAATTCAGGAAAGCCCTGCGATAAGTTAATTGCTGAAAACTGATTAGCTAAGCCACTCATTTGGCTAAATATACTAACACCTAAATTTGGTAATTTACTTTCAAACACGTGATGCCCTTAATGATGGTTTTGCGCTCAAAGCGATGCTATCATTGCTTAAAACAGAAGTATAGCCGTCTAAAACAACAAGCTTAATGCTCATTAGTGAGGAACGTATGCAAAACAATACCGCTATTTCACAACTTATTGAAGCTGGAAAGTGGGTAAGCCAAAAAGGCTGGGTACCTGCAACTGGTGGAAATTTTTCATCGCGCACTGCATCAGGGTTTGTAGTTACCGCTAGCGGCTTTGATAAAGGCCAACTGGGTACACACACCTTCATTGAGCTTGACCATGAAGGAAACCGCATTAAAGGTGCAGGCAACCCATCGGCCGAAACGCAACTGCATTTAGGTATGTACAAACTTATACCGCACGCTAACGTAGTGCTGCATACGCACTCGGTTGCAGCAACCGTATTATCGCGAGTTATAAAAAGCCATACGTTAAATTTATCAGGTTACGAAATGCAAAAGTCGCTCAGTGGTGTTACCTCACACTTAGATACCCTGAGCATCCCTATTTTTGAAAACGACCAAGATATAGAACGCTTAGGTTTGCTGTTAAGCGATCATCACTTACATACCCCTATTGAGCATGCTGTATTAATTCGTGGGCATGGCGTGTACGTAGTTGGGCGTAATTACAAAGAAGCACTTCGCCACTTAGAAGGCCTAGAGTTTTTATTTAGCTGTGAACTAGAACGCATAAAAATAGAAGGCATTGAGGCAAACCTATAATGATAAAAGCAATTTTAACCGACATTGAAGGCACCATTACACGCATCTCTTTTGTAAAAGACGTGCTATTCCCGTATGCCGCAAAGCAATTGGCCACCTTTTTACGATTAAACGCTAAAAAAGCCCATGTTGCAGAGCAAATAGCGGCTGTAAAAACGATTATTGATGAGCCTAACGCCGATTTAGAACGAGTCATTAGCGTTTTACTCACTTGGATTGAAGAAGATAAAAAAATAACGCCTTTAAAGCAATTACAGGGGCTTATTTGGCAAACTGGTTACGAACATGGTGATTTTAAAGGTCACTTATACCCAGATGCATTCGACTTTTTACAAGCTCAACATGCACAAAATATTGCGCTTTATGTATACTCGTCAGGATCAGTGAGAGCGCAGCAGTTACTATTTAAATACAGCGACTACGGTGATATTCGCGCTCTTTTTAACGACTTTTTTGATACAAAAGTAGGCGCAAAGCAAGAGCAAGCAGCATATAACACCATTATTGAACAGCTGCCATTTGATGCAAGCGAGGTATTATTTTTAAGTGATGTAGCCGCAGAACTAGATGCTGCAAAAGCCGCAGACCTAAAAACACTTCATTTAATACGTGATGGACAAGCGCAAAGCGAGCATCCCTACGTGCACGACTTTACCAATGTTAAATTAGAGCAATTTATATGAGCCAATTAACAATTTATGCTGACAACAACCCTAAAAATGTACTTACCAGTACAGAAAATGCAGATGAAATTGCAGCGCAATTAGCTTTAGTAAATGTGCGCTTTGAGCAGTGGCAAGCAAATGCTCAAATTAACGAAAGCACTACAAATGAGCAGATCATTGATGCGTATAAAAATGATATAGCACGCTTAAAAGAACAAAACGGTTACCAAACTGTAGATGTTATTTCGCTTGCTAAAGGGAACTCAGCAGCGCCACAAATGCGTGAAAAGTTTTTATTTGAGCACACTCACAGTGAAGACGAAGTGCGCTTTTTTGTAAAAGGCCAAGGATTATTTTGTCTACATATTGGCACTAAAATTTACCACGTGTTATGCCAAAAAGGCGATTTAATCTCAGTACCAACCCTTACCCCGCATTGGTTTGATATGGGTAGCGACCCAGAATTTACCGCTATTAGACTATTTAATAACACCGAGGGCTGGGTTGCAAAAAGCACTGAATCTGAGATTGCGAAGCAATTTCCGTTGCTTCCATAGGTAAGGTAATACGCTCCACAAAGGGGAAAGTGGAGCGGTATTTAAAACTATTTAAGCGCCGCTAATGCCCCACTTTCTACATCACTGTTATCGTAAACACCGGTATCTAATACCCAACCTGTTACCAATTCTGCAGGTGTTACATCAAACGCGGGGTTGTAAACATTGGCATTAGTTGGCGCCCATAACGCTTCACCAAAACTGCCACTTACACCACGTACTTCTGCGCTATTTCGCTGCTCTATTTCTATATCACTTCCGCAAATGGTGTGTGTATCAAGTGTGGTCACGGGGGCTACAACATAAAAAGGAATATTATGAAAATGCGCTAATACCGCTAAATTATACGTGCCCACTTTATTAGCAAAGTCGCCATTAGCGGCAATACGATCAGCCCCAACTACTATTTTATCTACCTTGCCTGCAGCCATTAAACTTGCCGCCATATTATCGCAAATGAGTGTGTAAGGTACTTGCCAGCGCTCAAGCTCAAACGCAGTTAAACGCCCGCCTTGTAATAATGGTCGTGTTTCGTCAACCCACACATGTACGTTGCCATGTTTTTGCTGCGCTTTATAAATAACACCCAGTGCCGTACCAATACCCGCGGTTGCAAGCGCCCCAGTATTACAATGGGTTAATATGTTGTCGCCGCTATTTATTAGTTCAGCGCCACGGTCTGCCATTCGCTCGCACAGCGCTATATCTTCTAAAAACAACTGCTCAGCAGTGGTAACAATACCGGTAACATAATCGCTTTGTGTTAAAGCTTTACGTAGTGCCGCCATACAATGCATTAAATTAACCGCCGTTGGCCGTGTGGCTTCCAGTTCATTAATTGCATCACCAAGTGCCGCTTTTGTAGTGCCTTGCTCTGCTAAATGAGCAACGAGTAAACTAGCGCCTAAACCAATTAAGGGCGCACCACGAATTTTTAGGCTGATAATCAGCTCTTTCATGGCTTCAACACTGTTGCACTCGTACCACACTTGCTGATGCGGGAGTAAATATTGGTTTAGCACACTCAATGTACCGTTTTCATATTTTAAACTGCTTGCTACTAAGTTTTGCATGGTGACTTTGCTTAATTTAAATGCGTAAAGGTATTTTACATCAGTTTGAATAACTCTCAAGTTAGACTTGTAGACATCTAAACATTTAAAGGTATAGAATGCCTGAAAAGGTAATGTGAGATTTGACCATGGCTAACTATGTCGCTTTTAATGCGCAGCGCGTAATCGAATACGTAAATTCGTTAATTGATTCTAAGCAATGTGATTTTTTTATCGCAGGGCAAAACTTATCTGCGTATGAGTTTGGTGACGGCAACCTTAATTTAGTTTTTAGAGTTAGTGATGAGCAAAACAACAGCATTATTTTAAAGCAGGCACTACCTTATGCCCGCTGCGTGGGTGAGTCGTGGCCATTAACGCTTGATAGAGCCCGCATTGAAGCGCAAGTATTACTCAATCATGGTGCTATTTGCCCCAAATACACGGCAAAAGTGCTGCATTACAATCATGACTATGCACTCACTATTTTAGAAGATTTAGGCAGCTTACAAATATTGCGCTCTGCACAAAATAACGCGCAGCAATTCCCTAAATTAGCCCAGCATGTGGCTACTTACTTAAGCCACACAGGTTTTTACAACTCAGATTTTTACTTAGCCGCTCAACACAAAAAAGCATTAGTTAAGCAATTCACTAACCCTGAGCTTTGCCAAATAACCGAAGATTTATTTTTTAGCGATCCGTACATAGATCACGAGCGCAATAACTTTCCTGCGCAGCTAGCCCCGCAAGTGAAAGCTCTTCGCGATAACCCAGTACTTAAGTTAGAAATCGCTAAATTAAAAGCTAATTTTTTATCTAACCCGCAAACATTACTACACGGCGATATGCACAGCGGCAGTATTTTTGTTGATACAAACACAACTAAGATGATTGACCCTGAGTTTGGCTTTTTTGGCCCTATAGGATTTGATATTGGCTCTTTTATTGGCAACTTACTACTAAACTACTGCGCACAAACAGGACATATAGAAGAATTTGTCACGCGCCGTAACTATCAAACACATTTACTTAGCTGTATTGTCGAAACCTACACTTTGTTTGAACAGCACTGGCTTAATTTAATCAATACCAAAATAGTAGATGAGACACTTAATAGCGACGCTTATGGGCAATACTTTATAAAAAACGTATTGCAAGATGCCATTGGTTACTGTGGCGCTGAGCTTATTAGGCGAACCATAGGGTTAGCGCATGTAACCGATATAGATAGTATTGATGATGAGAAGGCGCGTCTTATAGTGCAAAAACAAACATTAGCACTAGGCGAGCAACTTATTTTGAATGCCCAAACATGCGACAACAAAGATGCATTTTTTAGTTTATTAATAAGCCAACTGAATTAAAAAGGCGCTTTTGCGCCTTTTTAATTCAAGCTTTTGTTGATAGTTCTTAATGATGTTTTTTATTGATAGTTCTCATAAATTTTATCTAACGGCTCAGAAAGCCCACTCTCTTGCACTATTCGCACATGTTTACGCCCTAATTCGCGCGCACTTGTTACACCACATGAGTGAGCAATTAATCCAGCGCCATAATGAATATACCTATTATAGTTAGCAACCCGCTGCGCTTTATCTGCAACATTTAAGCCCTTTTGCAATCGTTCATTATGAGTGGTAATACCCGTTGGGCAGGTATCTTTATTACATTGCATGGCCTGAATACACCCTAGTGCAAACATATGTCCGCGAGCAGACACAACAAAATCGGCGCCAAGCGCAAGTGCCCACGCCACTTTTGAAGGAACAATAAGTTTACCCGATGCAATAACTTTAATACGCTCTCTAAGACCATGCTTTTCAAGCATATTAACTACAAGCGGTAAGCTTTCGCGCAGTGGTAAACCAACCGAATCTAATAGCGGCTGTGGCGCAGCGCCCGTGCCACCATCGGCACTATCAATAGTAATAAAATCAGGAGCTGACTCTATACCACGATGATTTATTTCAGCAAAGAGTGTTTCAAGCCAAGTGTAATCACCAATTACGGCTTTAAAGCCAGTCGGCTTACCTGTCGCGTTTCGCACCGTGGCAATCATATCTAAAATATCGCTAGGCTTTTTAATTTCAGGGTGACCATTTGGACTAATTGAATCTTGCCCCTCGGGTATTCCTCTAATTTTTGCTATTTCAGCATTTACTTTGCGCCCAGGTAGCATGCCCCCTTTACCTGGCTTTGCACCTTGGCTCATTTTAAGCTCAAACATTTTAACTTGATCATGAGCTGCAATTTCTTTTAGCTTATCGGTACTTAAGTTTCCATGCTCATCACGCACGCCATATTTTGCTGTCCCAATTTGAAATACCAAATCGGCCCCACCTTCTAAATGGTAAGGGCTCAAGCCCCCTTCACCCGTGTTCATCCAACATCCAGCAAGCTTTGCCCCTTTTGATAAAGCACGTACCGCCGGTTTTGAAAGTGCACCAAAGCTCATACCTGACACATTAAATAATGAATTTGTGGTGTAAGGTGTTTTGCAATGCGGCCCAAGGGTAACATTACTTGGGTCGAGTGCTTCTTCATCTAAAGTAGGAAAAGCACAGTTCATAAACATGACCGTACCAGTTACTTCCAGACTTTGCGTTGAACCAAATGCCGCTGTGCGATCTACATCTTTTGCCGCACGATAAACCCAACTTCGCTCTGCGCGGTTAAATGGCATTTCTTCTCTGTCTTGGGCAAAAAAGTATTGCCTAAAAAATTCACCTTGGCGTTCAAAAAAATACCTAAAGCGGCCAATAACCGGGTAGTTACGCCTAATTGCATGTTTTGTTTGTGTAATATCACGAAAATAAAAAATAATAACAGTAAGAACAATTAACCCAAGTGCGACAATAAAAATACTCGCAAATACATCAATGCTAAAAATTATAAAATTGCTCATCCAAGGCCCCTTGATGGCTGTTTTAAAAAATAAAAAAGGTGTTGCGCCAAAATGACACAACACCTTTATTTGTTCAAGGTTTATACGCCTTGAGCGTTAATTTTGCGATTTTTCTAGCTCATTTTTAATGTATAAACGAACCTGTGTTTCTAGCACCGATAATGGCACAGAGCCATGTCGCAATACTTGATGATGGAACTCACGTATATCAAAGTTTTGCCCTAGTGCTTGCTCGGCTTCAGTGCGTAAACGTTTAATTGTTAGCTCACCAATTTTGTATGAAAGTGCCTGCGCAGGCCACGATATATAACGGTCGGTTTCGGTTTTTACATTATGAAGTGAAAGCGCCGTGTTCTCGCTCATAAAGTTCATAGCACGCTCACGACTCCAGCCATACATATGCATGCCAGTATCAACCACTAAGCGAGCAGCTCGCCACATTTCATACGTTAAACGTCCAAAGCGGCTATATGGGTCTTGATAAAAGCCAGCTTCTATTCCTAAGTATTCAGAATAAAGCCCCCACCCTTCACCAAAGGCAGAAAGGTACGCATTTCGACGATAGCTCGGTAAATCTTCAAGCTCGGCATTTAGTGATATTTGTAAATGATGCCCAGGTACAGCCTCATGTAACGTAAGCGCTTCTAAAACATAAAGCGGCCTTTTATCAAGCGCATACGTGTTTACCCAATAAAAGCCAGCCTGATCGTCACGGCTTGAGCCTGAATAGCGCCCTGTTGTGTATTTTGGCGCTATAGCTGCAGGCACCGGCGCTACACCATAGGGCATACGCGGTAATGTATGAAATAACTTAGGTAGCTGCGCATCCATTTTTTTTGCTATATAAGCCGCTTCCTTTAAAAGCTGCTCTGGTGTTGTTGCATAAAATTGTGGATCGGTTCGTAAAAAATGAACAAATTCAGCAAACGTGCCCTCAAACCCCACCTCTGCTATGACCATTTCCATTTCACTACGAATACGAGCCACCTCCTTTAAGCCTAACTCGTGGATCTCTTTAGGTGTCATATCCGTGGTGGTGTAGTATTTAGCTCTATTTTTATAAAATGCCTCGCCATTAGGCGTATCTGAAATACCAATACTTGTACGAGCCCTAGGTTGGTATTGCTGGGTGAAGAACGTTAAATAATCTTTATAAGCAGGGATAACTTTATTTTTTAAAACTGCCTTAGCTTGTTGCTGAACAGCATAAAAGTCGCTATCACTCAAACCTGCAGTATTAGTTAAAAATGGTTTATAAAATTCTGACTTAGTTACATCGTCAACAATATAAGTTGTTATAGAATCTTCGTAACCTTTAAGTACCGCCTTTGGCTGAGTGAGCCCTGTTTCCAAGCCTTTTTTCATCCAATAGATATTTTGCTCAAAAAAGCGTGGAACTTGTGACAAACGTGCTAGATATACCTCTAAATCTTGCTCTTTTTTATATTGAGAGCTGTTTACCATGTAAGATAATCCAGAATGAAAGCCATATTCAGAAGTAAGCGGCATGTAGTGCGCATGAAATACATATTCATCAACACTGTTTTGTACCTGTGCACGAATAATACTAAAGTTAATCTGGTTTTCATCACTCAATTTAGCGATATCAACTGCATCTAAATCAGCTAAGAGTTGTATTTTACTTTTATATTCTTGCTCTAAATACTCAGGCGACAAATTAGCTAATAAATAACCATCAACACCTTGAGGGCTACTATAAGGACTTATACTTTCTCTATATTGAACAATAGATTGTGCAACTTTAGAAAATTGCTCATTTGCATTTGGCGTTGTTATTTGACATGCACTTAATGAACATAAAACAGCCATACTAAAAAGAGACTGACGAAATGTTTTGGGGAATAAATAATTCATTATAATTTAGCTTCGTAATACAACAGATTGCTTTAAGCTATCTTAGAGTAAATAAATAGCAAGTAAATGAGATAAGCTAAATCGTATTAACCTTATTATTTATAAGGTTAAATTTAACAAAATGTATTAAAATGGGCTTAATTGATGAGAAAATCGACTATTAAGTGTCTAAAGTTAAATTTATGTACACTAACTCTTATTTTTGCTTTTAAATAGTCGACATAAAGATTACTGTAGTAAAAAACAATAAAAAGCTGGGACGCACAACCGACTCATGGAATGAGATATTTCAAATTTGCACTTATGCGTACTTAGTTGGTATTAAATAATGATGTTCCATGATTCCATGGCTATTGCACAAGAAAAAATGACTCAAGTGTGTATTTTTTTAGAGCGCTTTTCGCTCCCTCCTACACCGCTGAACTATCAAGTTATATACACATATACTAGCCAAAAAAATAACAAGCTTAACACTGCTTTAGATCGCGCAATTTCAGCAAATGACAATATTGATTGTGTTTTAATAGAGCAGCTCTATAGTGAATTTTTAAACGCAGGCCATACTTCGCAAGTAAGTATGATTAAAAATATTGATGGTGTTATAAACTCCCTTTCGAATAATGCGCAAACAACAGAAAAACAAATAATTCGTTTTGCGGGTCAAGTAAGTGAATGCGTGCATACACTTGACGAAAAGAATATAGAGCAAAGCCGCCAAGCGCTTAAAGTGCTCAACAACCAAACAGCAGAACTGTTAAATCAGCATAAGCTATTTAAACAAGAATTAAGTAAAGCTAAACAGCTGCATCAAAGAACACAAAAACAACTAACCCAACTTAGAAAGCAACATATAGTCGATACCCAAACAGGGCTCTATAAGCGCCATTATTTAACGCAGCAAGCCCAAATTTGGAGCAATCAACAAAAGTCTATTTGTGCCATAGCAATTCAAATAGATAACCTTGATCACTTTACACATAATTATGGAGACATTATTGGTGAGGTAATATTGAACAAGGTCGCAAAGCAAGTGCAAAAATATGTTTTTCAAAGTGGATTACCTGGGCGCACAGCTAAAGATCAATTTACTGTTTTACTTGCTAATATTGACCCTGAAACAGCGAATGTCATTGCTGAAAAGGTACGTAATGGTGTGGAAAAACTTCGCTTTGTCAGCTCAAAAACTGGAGTTAAATTGCCTAGTATTGACCTATCATTAGGAATTGCTCAGCATCAACACGAAGATGATTTTAATAAGTTAGCAAAAAAAGCCTCTCATGCGGCATTTAAAGCTCGCTCTTTAGGGCTAAGCAGCTACACCGCTGGACAATAAATTACCTGATAAATCATATTCAAATTGCACCTACCGCGTACAATCAAGTACACTAACCTCTATTGTCACGATAGAGATTAATCATGAACGAAACCGAACAAAAGACCACGCATTTTGGATATAAAACCGTAGCCGAGAACGACAAAGCTTCGATGGTTGCTGATGTATTTCACTCAGTTGCTGCAAAATACGATGTAATGAATGATTTAATGTCTTTTGGTGTGCATCGTTTATGGAAGCGTCAAACCATTGCAAGTTCAGGTGTTCGAAAAGGTCACCACGTTCTTGATTTAGCCGGTGGTACTGGCGATTTAACGGCAAAATTTAGTCAATTGGTTGGCGAAACTGGTCAAGTGGTATTGGGCGACATTAACTCATCTATGCTTAAAGTTGGCCGCGAAAAACTGCATAACCTTGGCTTAGTAGGCAATATTGATTACGTTCAAATGAACGCCGAGATGCTACCATTCCCAGATAATAGCTTTGATGTGATCACCATTGCCTTTGGGTTACGTAATGTAACCGATAAAGACAAAGCACTACGCTCTATGTACCGTATTTTAAAGCCAGGTGGTCGCTTACTTGTTTTAGAGTTTTCAAAACCTGAGCATGAGCTACTTAGCAAAGCTTACGACTTTTACTCGTTTAATTTATTACCAACCATGGGCAAAGTAGTTGCTAACGATAGCGAATCGTACAAATACTTAGCAGAATCCATTCGTATGCATCCAGATCAAGATACTTTAAAAGCGATGATGGAAGATGCCGGCTTTGAGCAAACAACATATCAAAATCTTACTGGCGGAATTGTTGCTCTACACCGTGGTTTTAAATATTAAGGCAGGCATTTATGGCGCTTGATAATACAGCTAACAATAATAGTGGCGTAACACCCGCTGAATTTTTTATGTTACCTAATTTTGTACTATCGCTTATTGAGCGAGTACTAAATCAAGCACTTGAACTTGATCCGCAATTGTCACAAAAGCTAAGCGCAGTTAAGCATCAGCGCTTAGTAGTTGAAGTAAGAGACTGGCAGCAAAGTATTCAGCTAATTTACAGTGATGAGCAATTGCATTTATACAGCGCACTAAATAACGAAAATGCAGATTGCATGATAAGCGCCGATATAAATACACTGCTAGCACTTAAAAACCCGGCAATGCTAACCCAATTAATTCGTCAAGATAAGCTCGACTTACAAGGCGACTTAAACATTGCACAGACATATAGTAATGCATTTTCAAGCCTAGATATTGATTGGCCTGAGCAACTCTCAGGCTATATTGGTGATGCTCCTGCTCAACTGTTATTTCAAAATCTAACGATGCTCAAACATCAAGGCGCTAAAGCTCACTCAAAAATAAGTAGTATGCTTAGCAGCTTGTTCCAAGATGAGCTCGCGATAACCATTCATCCGTTAGAGCTTGAGCAATTTAAACAAAAAAATAGAGAACTTAAAGGTCAAGTTGCTGCTGTTGAGCAACGTATAAATGCTTTATTAAACTCTTTTTCATCTTCGAAACCTCGCTAAGGATTTTTTGTGTCGACTGCACGTTTGTATAACATCACCAAAACATTACTTAGCTATGGACTAGACGAACTAATTCCAAAACATAAGATACCTTGGTTTGGTAAAGTAGCGCGTGGTAGTTTGTTTTGGCTGCGTAATCAGCACAAAGAAAAACCTGCAGGACTGCGGTTACGTTTAGCATTGCAAGAGCTCGGCCCTGTGTGGATCAAGTTTGGCCAAATGCTCTCAACCCGCCGAGATTTACTCCCACACGACATCGCATTAGAGCTTGCCTTTTTACAAGACCAAGTTGAGCCATTTGAAGGTGAACTTGCACAACAAATAATAGAAAAATCACTCGAAATTAACGATATAAACGAGCTATTTAGTGAGTTTTCGCAAACGCCATTGGCATCAGCTTCTATTGCGCAAGTGCACACAGCAAAATTGATTGATGCTCAAAACATTGAGCAAGACGTAGTAATAAAAGTAATTAGGCCAAACATTCACGAACAAATTAATGCTGATTTAGCGCTAATGGAAAAGCTCGCTAAAGTGCTGGCCAAGGTGCTTAACGAAGCTAAGCGTCTTCGCCCCGTAGAAGTAGTAAAAGAATACAAAAAAACACTACTAGATGAACTCGATTTAATGCGTGAAGGGGCCAATGGCATTCAATTAAAGCGAAACTTTGAAGGCTCAGAATCATTATATATTCCCGCTGTTTACAGTGACTATAGCCGTAGTAATGTGCTTGTAATGGAACGTATTTACGGTATTCCAGTATCAGATACCGACTCACTCATGGCGCAGAACACCAACATGAAATTATTGGCGGAGCGTGGTGTTGAAGTGTTTTTTACACAAGTATTCAGAGACAGCTTTTTTCATGCCGATATGCACCCGGGCAATATTTTTGTCTCCCGCGAGCATCCAGAAAACCCGTTGTATATTGGCATAGATTGCGGTATTGTTGGCACACTTAATAAAGAAGATAAACGCTACTTAGCAGAAAACTTTATTGCCTTTTTTAATCGCGATTACCGTCAAGTTGCACAGCTTCATGTTGACTCTGGCTGGGTACCACCCGATACCAGCATCGAAGAGTTTGAATTTGCAATACGTACCGTATGCGAACCTATATTTAATAAGCCACTGGCTGAAATTTCATTTGGCCATGTACTGGTTAATTTATTCAATACAGCAAGACGTTTTAATATGCAGGTACAGCCGCAACTGGTATTACTGCAAAAAACATTACTTTATGTTGAAGGGCTAGGCCGTCAGTTATATCCACAGCTCGACTTATGGAAAACAGCTAAACCATTTTTAGAAGAATGGGTAAAACAGCAAGTTGGCCCGTTATCAGTAATGAAACAAATGTATGCTAACCTGCCATTTTGGGCTGAAAAAATGCCAGAACTACCTGATTTAATTTATCAAAATTTAAAGCGTAGTCCGCAAGCACAGTATTCACAGCCTAATAAAGTGTCACATAAAGCATTAGTGCTTAGCCTTTTTGGTAGCGCTACACTTATTGTTTCAGCGCTATGTTATCTGCAGCACGACTACATCGCGTCGGGTGTGGTAATAGCAGCTTCGGCAATTAGTTTTATAGCGGCGTGGCGCAACACATAAACTAAGTGCTATTTATGCCACAGGGCGTATAATTAGTACTTAAAATAAACATTTAAGCATTTATAAGTTGGAGATAACCATGGGTCTTGGTGGCATTAGCATTTGGCAATTATTAATTGTTTTAGCAATTATCGTACTTCTTTTTGGCACTAAAAAACTACGCGGTATGGGCGGAGACTTAGGCGGCGCAGTAAAAGGCTTTAAAAAAGCAATGTCTGATGATCAAAATAAAGATTCGGACAGCGAAAAAGCAGAGCAGATCCAAGAATCTCAAAAAGCCACCCCAACAGATACGCAAAGTACTGAAAAAACCAAAGACGATACTAAGGTTTAACGAGTATGGGAATGTGGGAGCTTGTTATAGTTTTTATCGTAGGCTTAGTTGTTCTTGGCCCTGAGCGTTTACCGGTAGCTATTCGTACCGTAATGCGCTGGGTAAAAACGGTAAAGTCGATGGCTAATTCGGTCAAGGCAGAAGTAAGTGAAGAGCTACGTATTCATGAGCTGCACGAAAACCTTAAAAAAGCAGAGCAACAAGAACTCAAAGATTTAAGCCCAGAACTACAGCAGTCGGTTGACGAGCTGCAAAAGGCAGCTCAGTCGGTTACCCATAGCTATAAAACCCCCTCAAGCACACCAGCTAACGAACAACCTGATGAAAAAAAGTGAAATTAATTCCTCTATTTGTGGTCAACTTATTACATGGTATAGAAAATAATGACTGAGCAAGCTAAATCAGGGTTTGTGGCTCACTTAATTGAGCTTCGCGATCGGCTTATTAAAGCGCTTTTAAGCATTTTCGTAATATTTATTGGCTTAGTGTATTTTGCTAATGATATATATGAGTTTGTAGCAGCACCTTTAGTGGCACACTTACCAAGTACAGCGACTATGATTGCCACAGATGTCACTGCGCCCTTTTTTGCACCCTTTAAATTAACGCTGTTTATTGCTTTATTTGGCGCTATTCCGTGGATATTGCACCAAATTTGGGGGTTTATAGCGCCTGGTTTATACCAACATGAAAAACGCATGCTAATGCCAATTTTGGCTTCAAGCATTTTATTGTTTTATGGTGGGATTGCCTTTTGTTACTTTGTAGTGCTGCCTATTATATTGGGTTTTTTTACCAGTGTAGGGCCACAAATGATGACCCTAGCGCCTGATATTAGTAGCTACTTAGGGTTTGTACTTAAGCTGTTTTTTGCTTTTGGTGTGGCGTTTGAAATTCCCGTAGCCATAATGCTGCTATGTTGGAGTGGTGCAACAACTACACAAAGTTTAAAAGAAAAGCGCCCATATATTGTGGTTGGCGTATTTGTAGTGGCTATGTTTTTAACGCCACCGGATGTGCTATCACAAACATTATTAGCATTTCCTATGCTGCTTTTATTTGAGCTAGGTTTAATTTTAGCGAGATTTTATAGCGCTAAAGAACAACAGGAATCTGAGGAATAAAATGAAAAAACAACTACTCTCACTACTGGTTTTACTAAGCGCTCCTACCGTTACAGCGCAAGAAATTAACGTTCAAGCATTACAAGCATGCAGCTTTATTGAAAATGATTTTAATCGCTTACTTTGCTACGACAACACAGTTGCAGGCAAACCGCTAACAAAACCAAGCGAGAAAAAAACACTTACGCCGCCAAAGCCAGTCGCTAATATAACGCCTAACGTAAGCGCTCCCGTTGCTGCGGTAACAGCTTCTGCTCCAGCAGCTAAAGGCGATGACTTTGGATTAGAGCATAAAGAAATTACCAAAGATAAAGATGAAAATATTACAGCTCTCGTATCATCAGTAAAAAAAGCACCATATGGCGAACTTATTATTAGCCTTGATAATAGCCAAGAGTGGCGTCAAATTGGTTCAGATAGCCTTAAACTAAAAAAGTCTGACACTGTTGTTATTAGTCGTGGAGTATTTAATTCATTCCTATTGCGCAAAGATGGGCAAAACCGCTCTATTCGTGTGAAGCGCACTCAGTAATGATCGATAATTTAATTGATGCAGGCGTTAATTTAACTAATCATCAATTTGCTCAAGTTCATGATGACGTAATTGCCCGCGCTAATGCTGCGGGCGTTAAAAAAATGCTTGTTATAGGTTGTGATCTAGTAAGCAGTAAGCAATCACTTGAGCTTGCTATAAAGCACCATCAATACGCAACGGCAGGCATTCATCCACACGACGCTAAATTAGCTACAAATGAATTAGAAGAGCAATTAACTATGCTTGCAAACAACAAGCAAGTTATAGCGATTGGTGAATGTGGCCTAGATTATAATCGTGATTTTTCACCTCGAGATGTACAGCGTAATGTTTTTAAGCGCCAACTCGCCTTGGCTGAAAAGCTAGATTTACCAGTATATTTGCATGAACGCGATGCAAGTGATGATATGCTGAGTATTCTGCGAGAATATAACGTGCGGGGTGTACTTCATTGCTTTACGGGTAATGCGCAAGCACTAAAAAGCTATTTAGAATTAGGTTTGTATATTGGCATAACTGGCTGGGTATGTGATGAAAGACGTGGTCAAGAGTTGCAACAGCTAGTACCAAGTATCCCTTTGGAACGATTACTAATAGAAACAGATTCACCTTTTTTGATTCCACGAACCGTCAAACCAAAACCGAAATCACGCAAAAATGAACCTGCGTTACTGCCTTATATTTGCCAAACAATTGCTCAGCTTTATCAAATTGATGAAAGCATAGTTGCAAATCAAACGACAAAAAACTTTTACCGCATTTTTGGTTTAGAGAATCGTTAATGACGTGCGCAAAGGCATTTTTAAGCCTATTAATGCTCCTTTGTGCCTTTTGCTCTTTCGCCAACCCCGTCATAACAAAAAACTTTAAATCAATAAAAGTGGATACATTAAGTTATTCGTTTTCACCTACCTCACCACAAAATGCCTATAAAAAGAATAGTGGTGATTGGCAGAAAATAGCTCATAAGCCTTTAAACTTAGGTTTTGAGCAGCGCCCTGTATGGCTATCCTTTACGGTTAAAAATACTTTGTCAGTAAAGACCAGCCCTTTGTTATCTCTTGATAACCCACTTTTAAACGAAGTTCAGGTTTATCATTTTTATGACTCAAAATTGCTATCCCATACCCAACTTGGCGATTCGTTTGCGTTTGCTAAGCGAACATTAAAAAGTGAATCTCTGCTGGCAAAGCTAACGTTACCTGCAAATAGTGTGAGTACTGTAGTTATTAAAGTAAATAATGCTGCGGGGCTACGCGTGCCTATTACGCTTTGGCAGCAAGACGCATATCTAATCCATAAAACAAAACTTAATTTAGTTTTTGGGTTACTTATTGGCTTTTTATTTTCGCTTGCTATGAGCTGCTTAGTTTTATACGGCTTTTCACGCAAATTATACTTTGCTTACGCTGGTTTAATAACCCTCACTCTAGGCGTACTACTTGCGTATTTATGTGGCTTTGGGGTTCGCTACTTTCATCCTAATGTACCTGCTGCACAGCAGTTTATGATCCCAGTATTATTAATGCTCACAACGCTAATTTTTTTACCACTACAAAAACAATTATGCCAAACAAAAACATCTAAATTAATTACAGGGCAAAGCATAGTAACCAGCATATTTGCTGTTACTTTACTCTTTATTTGGGCTTTGCCTAACGCTTTACTAACTATTTATTGCTTAATCGCCACACCTATTGTTGTTTGCTATTACCTAATTACAACAATAATATGCATGCGCAATACACCATCAAAACCTATACAAGCGCTGATAGTTGCACTGGCACTCTTTTTACTTGTTCTGATTTATCTCATTATTGCTGTTTTTGGATTGTACCCGCTTAGTAGAAGTAGCTTAGGATTTGTATTTGTTTGCTTTTTTAGTAGTACTTTTTGTTTGTGTTACTCAGTAATGAAGTTATTTATTTTAGAGCGAGATGAGCAAGTAATTACACAACAAACCTTGATTGCTGAAAATGCAGCCCAAGATACACTTTTAAAAGAGCGTTTAATGTTGCAAGAACAAACTCAAAAGGAACTAGAGTCACAAGTTGATGAGCGTACTTTTGAGCTGCAAGTAACACTTCGTGAACTCGAAGATAAAAACCACGAGCTTGAGCAGCTTAATATGGAAGATGCACTTACAGGTGTTAAAAACCGACGCTTTTTTGATAAAAAACTCATTATGGAACTTCGTCGCTCTCGACGTGAGCAAACACCATTGAGTATTATTATGCTCGACATAGACCGATTTAAAAGTGTAAACGATAACTACGGGCACTTAACCGGCGATCAAGTTATTCGTGCAGAGGCTGATACCATTAAGCAACATTTAAAGCGTCCACTTGATGAAGTTGCACGCTATGGTGGGGAAGAGTTTGTAATTTTATTACCAAATACGCCTCACGATGGCACTCTAGAAATTGCAGATAGGATCCGTAAAGCAATTGAAACTAATCAAATAAATGTAGCAGGCACATTTATTAATGTCACCGTGAGCGCGGGAACATACACCGCCGTTACAGATGATATAAACAACCCTGAGCTTTTTACTCATAATGCCGATAAAGCACTTTATTACGCCAAGCAAAACGGTCGTAACCAAGTAATTAGTTTTCCAATACCACAGTAGGAGCATAGATTATGGCCCAATCAGGACTCGACCTTTTTCCATATACCCGCATGCGCAGAATGCGCCGTAGTGATTTCTCTCGCCGCTTAATGGCTGAAAACCAATTAACAGTTAACGATTTAATATTTCCGGTGTTTGTACTTGAAGGTAAAAACCGACGCGAAACGATTGAGTCTATGCCTGGTATTGAGCGCTTATCAATTGATTTGCTTTTAGATGAAGCAAAAGAACTTGTTAAATTAGGTGTACCGGCAATAGCTATTTTTCCGGTTACACCTTCTGATAAAAAATCTCTTTTTGCTGAAGAGGCATATAACGATGATGGGCTTGCACAGCGTACCGTGCGTGCACTAAAAGAAGCTTTCCCTGAGCTAGGTGTAATAACTGATGTAGCACTTGACCCATTTACCACTCACGGGCAAGACGGCATTATTGATGACGAAGGTTATGTAATTAACGATGTAACAACCGAAATTTTGGTTAAGCAGGCGCTTTCACATGCGCAAGCTGGCGCAGATGTAGTTGCTCCTTCGGATATGATGGATGGTCGTATTGGCGCTATTCGTGAGGCTCTTGAAGCGGATGGTCACATTCATACTCGCATAATGGCTTACTCAGCTAAATATGCATCTAGCTATTACGGACCATTTAGAGATGCTGTAGGTTCAGCCGGTAATTTAAAAGGTGCCGATAAAAAAACCTATCAAATGGATCCTGCTAACTCAGACGAAGCTATACGTGAAGTGGCTCTTGACTTACAAGAAGGCGCAGACATGGTGATGGTGAAGCCAGGAATGCCATACCTTGATGTAGTACGCCGTGTAAAAGATGAGTTTGGTGTACCTACTTTCGCATATCAGGTAAGCGGTGAATATGCAATGCATAAAGCTGCAATCGATAACGGTTGGTTAGCAGAAGAGGCCACCATAATGGAATCTTTACTCGCATTTAAACGTGCTGGTGCTGACGGTATTTTAACCTATTTTGCAAAGCAAGCCGCACTGTACCTATATAATAAGTAAATCATTTTTCGAGAAGGCACTTCCGCCTTCTCATTTACATTCGTTAACATTTCTGTATTATTTTTGTCATTTATATTCTCTACACTGGTTGTCCCATTTTGGGATTAATACACGGGAATAATAAAAAATGTTTAAAACAAAAATAACACCACTAGCACTTGTTATAGCAAGTCTCAGTGCACCAGCCTCCGCCGATCTAATCATTTCTGAATACATTGAAGGAAGCAGCAACAATAAAGCAATTGAGCTTTATAATAATGCAGACACTGAACTTTCTCTTGAAGGTTATACTTTAGGGCTCTATTCAAATGGTAGCAGCTCACTTGGCAACTCAATTGACTTAACAGGTACATTGGCTGCCAATACAACCTATATCATTTCAAATCCTAGTGCCGCCACTGCCATTCTTAACATTGCAGATACAACCAGCACAGTAACTTATTATAACGGTGACGATGCCCTTGTTTTAACTAAAGACGGTGTGGTAGTTGATAGCTTTGGCCAAGTGGGTGTTGATCCAGGCTCAGAGTGGTCTGAAGGCGGTGTGGCTACAGCCAACAAAACGCTGCGCAGAAAAAATAGCATCACAACGGGACGAACTAATTCAACTGCAACTTTTAATCCTAGTGATGAATGGGAACAGTTTGATATTGACACCTTTGACGGCTTAGGCTCGCATGCTGGCGATGGTGGTACGGCTCCTGCGCCAGACCCTGAGCCAGAGCCACTAGAACCGCTTGTATGTGACGCTGATAAAACGCTTATTAGCGCTGTACAAGGCGCAGGCGATGCAAGCCCATTAGTGGATACTGTTGTTGAAATTGAAGGCATTGTAACCGCTGATTTTCAAGGTGAAGATGGCTTAGATGGCTTCTTTGTTACCTCATTAGCAGCAGATGTAGATAGCGACCCAATGACCTCAGAAGGTCTATTTGTATACTTTACCGATACCGATGTAAATGTAGGTGACCACGTACGCGTACAAGGTACCGTTGATGAATACTACGACTCAACACAACTAGCAGATGTAACACAAATTGCAGTATGTGGTACTGGCGAAGTCGCCTCTGCAACTACAATAAGCCTACCATTAGACAGCCAAGCTGATCTAGAAGCCTACGAAGGTATGCTCGTAAGCCTAGATCAAACATTGGTTGTTACTAATAATTACGGCTTAGGTCGTTATGGTGAAGTAGAACTTGCCACTGAGCGTTTGTACCAAGGTACTCAAATTGCATTGCCAGGTGATGCAGCAAATGCTGTTGAAGCGGCTAACCTAACTAAAAAAATCTTATTAGACGATGGCTCTACAGCGCAAAACTCAGATCCAACGGCTTACCCAGCTGCAGGTTTATCTGCAGAAAACACACTACGTACTGGCGATACTGTAAATGCAGTAACAGGGGTAGTTACATACAGCTTTAGCACGTACCGTATTCATCCAACGGTTACACCGCAGTTTATAGCAACCAATGCGCGTGAAGATGCGCCGGAGCAAAGTGAAGAGGCCGATTTACGAATCGCTAGCTTTAACGTGCTTAACTACTTTAATGGTGATGGCCAAGGCGGTGGTTTCCCAACTAGCCGCGGTGCTGATTCAGAAGAAGAGCTTGTTCGCCAAGAAGCTAAGCTTGTTAGCGCTATTAGCGCCATGCAGGCAGATGTTGTTGGCCTAATGGAAATTGAAAACGATGGCTTTGGTGAATTTAGCGCTATTGCAAGTTTAGTAAATGCACTAAACGATGCTGATACAGCTAACAATTACGCTTATGTTGACTTTAATGTAAGCCAAATTGGTACAGATGCAATTACTACTGCCCTTATTTACCGCGCAGATAAAGTAGAAGAGGTAGGCACTGCGGCAATCACTACTGATTACCCATTTGATTACAGCAACCGCGCCCCTATTGCGCAAAGCTTTAAATCACTTTCAACAGATGAAGTATTTACAGTGTCTGTGGCGCACCTTAAATCTAAAGGTAGCTGTGGCGATGACAATAACGACGACCTAGGTGATGGCCAAGGCTGTTGGAATGAAATTCGTACCGAAGCTGCGACCGCATTTAGCAACTGGCTTGATGGAAAACCAACCGGTGTAGAAGACGAAGATATCATTCTTGTTGGTGATATGAACGCTTACGCAATGGAAGATCCAATCCGTAAGTTTGACGAAAAAGGCTATAAAAACGTAGTGGCTGAGTTGGATGGCGATACACTTAGCTACTCTTACAGCTTCTCTGGCCGTGCAGGTAGCCTTGACCACGCTTTAGCAACCGAGTCGTTACTTAGTAAAGTTGTTGCAGCAAATGATTGGCATATTAACGCTGATGAGCCAATTGTGCTTGATTACAACCTTGAATATAAAAGTGAAGGTCACCAATCAACGCTTTACTCAGAAAGTGCATACCGCGCGTCAGATCACGATCCTGTAATCATCGATATTAAGTCTGAAGTTGTACTAACTCCAGAAGAACAAACTCCTGTAATAGCGCCTGATCAGGTTTTTGCAATTGATGAAAATAGCCCTATAGGTACAGTTATTGGCACGCTAGATTTTAGCGACCCAAATGCAGACGAGTCTCCTGTAGTTAAGTTTATTGTTTCAGGTAACGATAGCGTTTCAATTAATAATCAAGGCCAGCTAATCGTTGCCAAAGATATTGATTATGAATTTGAAAACCGCATTACTTTAACAGTCCAAGCGCAAGACAGTGCTGGCAATGTATCAAGTGCTGAAACAGTTGCTGTAAAAGTAAATAACCTACGCTCAGATGATGACAATGATGCCGGTTCACTACTTTGGTTAACGCTTCTTTTAGCACCACTTTCTGTACTTCGCAGATTTAAAAAGAAATAACTTAAACTAGTTAGCTAAAAAGCCGCTTTGTTTAGCGGCTTTTTTATTTTTATACAAATGTAATTCAGACAAGCTTCATTAAAGCCCCCGTAATATGGTCATACTATCTGTAAATACTCTAGTAATTAATCAGTAACAACTACACAACCTTGAGTGATTTTTACACAACTTAACTAATTTTTATTTTTTAGGTTTAATTACTCATTGAAAAAGCTGAACTTTTTAAACGGGCTCAGATTTTGCTGTAAGTGGTAAGCCGATATTTACAAACTAAAACAAAAATCAATATTTACCCTAATACGTAAAAATAAGTGTGTTTTTATTAAGGAATGAGAATGAAACAATTAACCCAAAAACTGCCACAGTGGCCAAAGAAGTCAGCGCCATTACTGGGTCTACTTATTATTTTTTCAACTTGGGGCAATAGCAACCAAGCAATAGCCGCAACAGGTGACGTAGCAATCCCGCAAAGTAGCTTATTTGATGTAATTAGCGCTCGCGCTAAAAAGCTCGCAAGCGAAGAATATGTACCACCTAAAAATATAGAACTTGAAGCGCTAAATAATATTGATTACCAAGACTACCGTTCAATTCGATTTAAAAAGGATAAGTCAGTTTGGAAAGACGAAGGCCTTTACGAATTGCAACTCTTCCATCCAGGATTTTTATATAAAACACCAGTTACAATAAATACTGTTGATGGCGACTCTAACCGTAGCCGCTTACCTTTTAGCACTGACTTTTACCAATACGATGGAACAGCAGCTCCTTTACAAGAAGAAATAGCAAAGAGTGTTGCCGGCACTCAGTTAGGCCATGCGGGCTTTCGTGTGCATTACCCATTAAATACCAACGAGTATAAAGACGAAGTGATGGTATTTCAGGGAGCATCGTATTTTAGAGTTGTTGGACCAAACCAAGTGTATGGTTTATCTGCTCGCGGCTTAGCAATAGATACCGCTGAAAACTCAGGTGAAGAGTTTCCGATGTTTAAAGAGTTTTGGTTGGCTAAACCAAAACCAGATCAAACTAATATTACCATTTTTGCTCTGCTAGATAGCCCGTCAGTGTCTGGCGCATATAAGTTTAATGTAGACCCTACAACAAACATGCTTGTTGATGTTGATATGCAAATTTTTGCGCGTAAAGATATTCAAAAGCTGGGTGTAGCACCGCTAACAAGTATGTTTTATCACGGCGAAAACAGCACTAAGTTTTTTGATGATTACCGCCCTGAGGTTCATGACTCAGACGGCTTACTAACTCAATCAGCCGATGATAAATGGGTATGGCGCCCACTTAACAATCCTTCTCAGTTAAGTGTTACATCGTTCTCATACAATAATCCAAAAGGTTTTGGTTTAGCCCAGCGTGATCGTGAGTTTAATAATTACCTTGATACAGAAGCGCATTATCATAACCGCCCTAGCCTATGGATTGAACCGAAAGGCGAATGGGGAAATGGCCGTGTAGAGCTAGTAGAAATACCGACCGATACAGAAACTAACGACAATATTGTAAGTTACTGGGTACCTGAAAAACCAATGAAAGCTGGGGATTCATTAAAACTAAGCTACAAAATGACTACCTTTAATGCCTTTTTAACTCAGCATGAAAAAGCGCGTGTACTACGAACAAGAATTGGTAGCGCAGCCTTGCCAGGTGAAGATAATCCGCCACCACCAAGTCATCGCCAATTTACCGTAGACTTTACAGGCTCAGATATAAATCACCTTTCTGAGCAACTAAAACTAGACGCAGACATTCAACTTACAACGGGTGAAGTAACCGATGTAAATGTGCAAAAACTTCCAAATTCACAAGGATGGCGTGTAGCCTTTAAAATTGCACCACAGGACGATCAACCCGTTGATATGCGTTTATCGTTAAAGTTACGTGACAAAGAAATTAGCGAGGTATGGAGTTATGTTTGGTACCCAAATGACATCAAGTAATAAAGGAAAAGGCACACCCATGCCATTCAAAACACTCAGAGTATGGTTATTTGCCATTGCTGCCTTAGGCACATCGGGGTACGGCATATCTATTATGTTTGAGATTTTAAGCTCAAACGGTATGACCTTGCTTGAATATGCCCTTTTGGTTTTATTCTCTATTACCTTTGCATGGATAGTAACGGCTTTTTGCAGTGGTACAATTGGTTTTGTGCTGCAATTATTTCGTATCGACCCATTAACATTAAAACGTATTAAACCTATTAAGTTTGATAATACAGCCCTTGCTCAGCAAAAAACGGCTGTAGTTATGCCTATTTATAACGAAGATACTCACCGAGTTATTGCTGGCTTTGAAGTTAGCCTGCAATCTTTAAAAGAAACTGGTCAGCTTGATAATTTTGATTTTTATTTATTAAGTGACACACAAGACTCAGAAATAGCTAAAAATGAGTTAAGTGCTTGGCATGCATTATGTGAACGTCTTGGTGATACTGCCAAACACGTATTTTATCGTCGCCGCGAAGACAACAAACACCGTAAAGTAGGTAACCTTACCGACTTCTGCGAACGTTGGGGTAGCCAGTACGATCACATGATTGTACTTGATGCCGATAGCGTAATGACGGGTAAATGTATGTTAGAACTAACAACTAGCATGATTAATAACCCACAAGCTGGCTTAATTCAAACAATCCCTATTCCTGTGCGCCAAGACACCTTTTTTGGCCGTTTTTTACAGTTTGCCTCGGTGCTTTATAGCCCAATGCTCGCTACTGGCTCTGCTTTTTGGCAAACAGATAAAGCCAACTACTGGGGCCACAATGCAATTATTCGTGTTGAAGCATTCATTAATTATTGTGGTTTACCAACACTTGAAGGTAACGCACCTTTTGGCGGCGAAATTTTAAGTCATGACTTTGTTGAAGCATCGTTACTTCATAGTGCTGGTTGGGATGTACTACTACTATCTGAAATTGAAGGTAGCTATGAAGAAGTACCAAGTAATATTCTAGATTACGCTGTACGTGACAGGCGTTGGGTACAAGGTAATATTCAGCACTTAGGGCTATTATCTTCATCAAAATTAAAACTAATGAGTAAACTGCACTTTTTATTAGGTGCAACAGCATATATCTCATCATTAATTTGGCTCTCTATGCTTGCACTTAGCACTATAGATGCAGTTACTCGCGCGCTAAACAGTGACGTTTACTTTAACCGTGTTTATCAGTTATTCCCTACTTGGCAAATAGCTAAAACAGATCTAATTGATTCGTTACTTTACTTAACGATCGTTATTTTATTAATGCCTAAATTGATGGGCGTAATTGTTACTCTTATCCACAGAAACAAACGCTTTGGTGGCTCGATTAGACTTATAATGGGCTCAATTATCGAGACCGTATTTGCAATTATTGTTGCGCCATTAATGATGGTCTTTCATGCTTATTTTGTACTGTGTGTATTTTTAGGTAAAAAAGTAAAATGGGATGCTCAACCTCGCGAAGGGCGAATGGTCCCATGGAAAGAAGCATTTGGTTATACATTATTTTCAACTTTAGTGGCCATAGCTTGGGGTAGTGTTGCGTATTACTTTACGCCTGTATTCTTTTGGTGGTTATCTCCGATTTTACTCGGTTTGATTTTGGGAGCTCCAATTATTCGCTACACAAGTAGTATCAAGCTTGGTGTACAACTAAGAAAAATGGGAATATTTATTTGCCCTAGTGAAGTTGATAACGACACAACATTAGAGGCGCTTAAAACGCACCTGAAAGAGATTTCAGTACCAAAGGAAGGTGCTTATCCACAAACTATCCCATCTCTTCCTCAAGAGCATATGGTTACAATGCCCATCCAAAGCTTTAGTAAGTCACGCAAGCTAAAGATGAAAGCGCTAAAAGCTAAAGCGATAAAAAAGTTTAATTAGCGCTAAATAAAAAGCCATAAAAATCAAAAAAGGAGCAATAAGTTGCTCCTTTTTTATTACCATAAATAATGCAGTTAAGCATTACATTGCGAATTATTTGAAAAATTGGCTTTATCACATATTTTACTTTTATAAAGCTTAGCTATATCAGCTTGCGTTTGTTCAGTGAGTCGCCAATTATAGAAATTAACAGACTTACCATTTTCTAGCTCTACCCTAAAAACAGTACAAATAAACAATGGTTTAAATGAAACACATTTTATTTCTTCGCTATTGATATAGCACTCGTTCAAAAAGAGTGTGTAGTTTATTCCTGCTTTATAACAATTGAGAAAGCGGAGGTGAAAATGAAGGTGAAGGTGAAGGTGAAGGTGAAGGATATTTAAAAGGGTTATTACTACAAAAATAACTAATATAAATTTTTGGCAATAAAAAACCCGCAACATGTGCGGGTTTTTTTTAAAGAGTTAAAGTGCTAATTACTTAGCAGCTTTTTTCTCTTTTTCTGCAGCGATTACAGTATCAGCTACGTTTTGTGGACATGCTGCGTAGTGTGAGAACTCCATAGAGAACTGACCACGACCTGATGTCATTGTACGTAGTGAACCGATGTAACCGAACATTTCTGATAACGGAACATCAGCTTTAATACGAACGCCAGTTAAACCAGCTTCTTGGTCGCTTAGCATACCACGACGACGGTTAAGGTCACCGATTACGTCACCAACGTGATCTTCTGGAGTGAACACGTCAACTTTCATGATTGGCTCAAGAAGTTGTGCGCCCGCTTTAGGGATCGATTGACGGAAAGCACCTTTAGCAGCGATTTCGAACGCGATTGCTGATGAATCCACTGCGTGGAAGCCACCGTCAAAAAGTTCTACTTCAACGTCTAGTACTGGGAAGCCAGCTAGAACACCTTCGCCCATCATTGACTTAAAGCCTTTCTCAACTGCAGGCCAGAATTCTTTAGGTACGTTACCACCAACAACTGATGATTTAAACGTGAAGCCTGAAGCAACTTCGCCTGGCTTGATGCGGTAGTCGATTTTACCAAACTGACCAGAACCACCAGATTGTTTCTTATGCGTGTAGCTATCTTCGATTTCACGAGTGATAGTTTCACGGTAAGCAACCTGTGGTTGACCAACGATAAGGTCTACACCGTAAGTACGCTTAAGGATATCAACTTTGATATCTAAGTGAAGCTCACCCATACCTTTAAGGATAGTTTCGCCTGAATCTTCATCAGTCTCAACTTGGAAAGATGGATCTTCTGCAACCATTTTACCGATAGCAACACCCATTTTCTCATTACCGCCTTTATCTTTAGGCTGTACAGCAATCGAGATTACTGGAGTTGGGAATACCATTGGCTCAAGTGTTACTGGGTGCTTAGGATCACATAAAGTGTGACCAGTTTGCACGTTTTTCATACCTACGATAGCGATGATGTCACCAGCTTGTGCGCTAGTTAATTCTTTACGCTCATCAGCTTGCATCTCAACCATACGGCCAACACGCTCAGTTTTACCTGTAAACGCGTTAAGGATAGTGTCACCCTTATTAAGCTTACCAGAGTAGATACGTACGAAAGTTAATGCACCGAAACGGTCATCCATGATTTTGAATGCAAGCGCTTTGAAAGGTTCATCAGCAGATACAATTGCATGCTCGCCGTTTTCGTTACCATCTTCATCCATAAGAGGTTGAGGATCAACTTCTGTAGGTGCTGGTAAGTAATCAACAACAGCATCAAGTACTAGTTGCATACCTTTGTTTTTGAATGCAGAACCACAGAATGTAGGGAAGAAAGCAAGGTCACGAGTACCTTTACGGATACAACGCTTGATATCTTCTAAAGAAGGTACTTCACCTTCCATGTACGCTTCCATTAGGTCATCGTCTTGCTCTACAGCAGTTTCGATAAGCATCTCATGGTATTCTTCAGTTTTTTCTACCATGTCTGCAGGAACGTCTGTGATTTCGTAGTTTTCTGGAAGACCAGTTTCGTCCCAGATGTATGCTTTTTTAGTTAGCACGTCTACAACACCAACGAAATCATCTTCAATACCAATTGGTAAAGTCATGATTAGTGGAGTAGCACCAAGTACTTTACGTACTTGCTCAGTTACACGGTAAAAATCAGCACCCATACGGTCTAATTTGTTTACGAAGATAATACGTGCAACTTCTGATTCGTTAGCGTAACGCCAGTTAGTTTCTGATTGTGGCTCAACACCACCAGAACCACAGAATACACCAACACCGCCATCTAATACTTTAAGTGAACGGTAAACTTCAACTGTGAAGTCAACGTGTCCAGGAGTATCGATAACGTTGAAACGGTGATCTTTCCAGAAACAGCTTACTGCCGCAGACTGGATAGTAATACCGCGCTCAGCTTCTTGATCCATGAAATCTGTAGTAGATTCACCATCATGAACCTCACCAGTTTTGTGGATAGTACCTGTAAGCTTCAGGATACGCTCAGTAGTAGTGGTTTTACCCGCATCAACGTGCGCGAAAATACCAATGTTTCTGTACTTCGATAAATCTGCCATTATTTTACTCTTAATAAAGTCGATAAATTATTCGGCGGGAGTATAGCATTACTTCAAGCGAACATCACCATACAAGTCGCTTAAAATGCAATCAATTCAATAAAATTTTTTTAGATTTGAATGAAGTACCAATTAAATGACACTGATTATTATATAAACCATTAAAACTATTATGTTTTATTTAATAATCAAGGTGTTTAGTACAGTACTTATTAATTTTGTATTGATTACCTTGAGATGGTTATGAATATCAATAATGTTGATAATTTGGCTAATTTTTGTCATCGCCTATCCCCATAAAAATCAAAGTTCATTAACAAACGTCCAGATAAATACACTGAAAAAATCGCTAAAATTATTAAAAAATACGTTTCATTGAGCACGTAAAAATAACGGGGCAGTAGATCTCTGTACAATTCATTTAGTGTGATAAGCTTAATTAAAATACGTCACTTTATTAATAAAATAACGTGGTAGAACCTTTGATAATAAATAATAAGAATTAATAATGAAAAGGACTTCTCTGCACTTTGCCAGTTGGCTACTTACCTTCAGCGTTTTGTTTTACAACACATCAGCATTTGCTAAGCAATATGAAATAGATAAGCCTAACGAGTGGGTTATTCATCATAATGTCAAGCACCCTCAAAAAAGTGACTTGGAAAAAGTGCGAGATGGTACTTTATACCTATTACTTGATAACCAAATATATGTTCCAAATAGACAAAAGCAACAACGTTATACCCGCCTAGCTATGAAAGCTATAAATCAAAGTGGTGTTGATTATATTAGTCAGCTTAGCCTTGATTTTGATCCGAGCTACGAATCGCTAATATTAAATAGCTTAACAATTATTAGAAATAATGAACGTATAGATAAGCTTAGTAGTGCGAAAATGTCGGTTATACAAGGTGAACCTGAATTAGCAAATCGTATTTATAACGGTAGCCTTTCACTAAATATCATTATTGATGATATGCGCAGTGGTGATACACTCGATTACAGCTACACAATTACGGGGAGCAACCCTGTATATGCTAATAAATTTAGTACAAGGAAAACCCTTAACTGGTCTGTACCGGTAGTACAACAAAAAATGCGCGTGCTTTGGGGTAAGAAAACGCCTTTACATATAAATACAATAAACGGCGCAACCGATATTAGAGAAGCGTCTAATAAATATGGTACAGATTATTCTATAACTCTATTTGAAGCCCCCCTACTAGAGCAAAACTCTCAAACTCCTACGTGGTACGACCCATATACACAAGTATATTTTTCTGAATTTGACGATTGGGGACAGGTAGTTAACTGGGCACATCCACTTTATCAATCAGCCATAGAAACTCCCAACAGTATTGTAGACATAGCTAAAGGCATAAAATCAAATTACACAAAAACTTCAGATAAAATTGCAGCAGCGCTGCGCTTTAGTCAAGACGAAATTCGTTACTTAGGGCTTGAGATGGGCACTAATTCACATCAACCAACACCAGCCTCAGAAACGCTATCGCTACGATACGGTGATTGCAAAGATAAAACTGTACTGCTTATTTCGCTATTAAAAGCGATGGATATAGAGGCCTTCCCTGCGCTAGTTGATACAGAAGAAACCAAACGTTTAAAAGAACTTCCTCCCTCGGCAAGTGTATTTAATCACGTAATTGTTACGCTTAAACAAAACGGCAAACGCTACTGGCTCGACCCTACGGTTAGCTACCAACGAGGAACTCTCGAATATTTAGCACAACCCGATTATGGGTATGCCCTAATAATTGACGATCAAAATGAAGCGATACTAACCTCCATGTCGCAAAAGCCTGTACATACTAATATATCTGTAGAGGATAACTTTTTTATTGCAGAAAAAGCATCTGAGCCATCACGTTTTGAAACCAAATACACGTATGCTGAATTTGAAGCAATTAATCGCAGAAGTAATATAGCCAGCAGTGGTTTAAACAGCGTTGCTAAATCTTACTTTGAGTATTATCAAGGCTTTTTAAACGGCTTATCAATTAATGAAGTCATGTTAACTAGTGAGCAAGAAAAAACAGGTAAACTAGTAACCAGAGAATCATATTTAATTAGTGAATTCTGGGAAAAAACAGATGAAGGCTACGAAGCTGATTTTTATGCGAGTGAAATACAGAATAGCGTTTACGAACCAAAGCAGATAAATCGTAACGACCCACTTTATTTTGACTACCCGAATATAATTAACACCACAATAAAACTGCATTTTTCAGAAAAAGGTTGGGGGTTTGACAACAACAAAGAAGAAATTGATAACGCTTACTTTAATCTAAAAACAGCCGTTGAATTTAATGATAACGTTTTAAAACTGAGTTATGACTATTACGCAAAACAAGATCATATAAAAGCTGCTCAAATAGATGACTATTTAGCACAGCGTAAAAAGCTGATATCGGCAACTCATTACTCTATTTTAAAATACGCTAAAGCTAGCGATACGCCACAAACTGCAGCAGATGTATTGGATAGCTTTGGTTATAACTGGCTAAAATACATACTAGCTGGCTATATTTTAATACTCATATTTTTTATTGCTGACTGGCGATTAGAGTCTGCTAAAAATATAAAGTTTGAAAGTAGTTCATTTTATGCCGTATCTGTGAGTAAGTTTATTATGTACAGTATTTTGACTTTAGGGATCTTTGTTAACTATTGGAGCTATCGTAATTTTAAGGCCATTAAAGAGCGTGACAACTCAAGTATAATGCCTATTGCTCGAGGCGTATTTGCATTTTTATGGTACTACCCTCTGTACAAAGCACTAGCTCAGCACAGCCAAAACCAGTTTAATAAAAATAAAATAATGCCTAGTTGGGTTGCTGTAATACTGTGGTTAATAGTACTTGCCAGCACTTTCGCTTATCGTATGGATGAATACGCAACTATAGTGATTTGTATAATGCCATTTTTATGGTTGCCTCTAGTTAGTTACATTGAGCAAACCGATACAAGTAAAGAAGCCCTACATTACAATTCACATTGGCGAATCAGACAATATTTAATCTCGCTTGCGTTTGCACCTTTATTATTTTTAGGTGTACTTCAAGAGGTAAATATTTTACCTAATGCCGCAATTGTAAAAGGAGATAGTTTATGGCCTTACCAAATACACTTTTTAAAGCGAAACCGCCTTACACCAGAAAACGAAGACATACTTTATTTTTATAGTGATGCAGTATTTGATTATCGAGAAGACGGAAATGGGATAACCGAGAACTATATTTTTAGTTACTACAAAAACGATGACGGTAAACTTGAATCAGACCTGAGTCACTTTAAAGATATAAAAGAGATAGAAGCTTCATACGGTAAAACTAAACTTGATAACACAACTATTAAAGTAATAAAAACTGACGGTAGCGATTTTTTGCTTATTGTAGGGCGCCTAAATGAACAAGATAAAGTGCTTGTGGAGCAAATTAATTTACGCATAACATCTAAAAAAGTAATTAATTAAAATATCGCCCCTAATAAATATTTAAAGTAATTAACTATAATGCCACTTAAACATGCGATTAAGTAAAATGACTTAAGTGGCTAATAGTAAAAACATTTCTTATTTAATAGCACATCATGTAATAGTTATAAAACCATTTTTATCATAACATACAAAACTCAAAGCTTAATAATAAGAATTATTTGCATTTAGGTGTTGACAGTTTATTAGATCTAACTGATAATCAATATCAACAAGACGGAATGCATACCCCTTGTTAAGGAATGAACTGATTTGTTTCTCGACCCTGAAACAACGTGTGGCGCACGTAAACAGCTATGGTTACTTGTTATGAACCGCAACGCCCCTTGATGTTGATGATGAGTAACCGCCCTACTATTTTACTTGCTACATTGCTCATATCGGTGACGGTAGATATGAAACTAAAAAAGCCCTTTCGGGCTTTTTTTATGTCTGTAATTTAGTGAGTCGCATACTCACATAAATTAATCCATTAACGGCGGTTTTTTCGGGCGCGTGCACGGCGCTGTTTTTTCTCTTCTTCTTTAGCTGCTTTTTTAGCTTCTGCAGCGGCGCGTAATCCTGCTACCATAATTTCTTCCTCTTCACGCATGGCAGGGGTTTCCATGGTGATGCGACCAATAATGCCATCACGAAGTTCGTTTATGAGTATTTCAGACATTTTATACGTGTCTATTTGATTACCACCTCGGATACAGCCACGCTTTTTACCGGCCATTTCTACAAATTCCCAGTCACTTTCTGGCAGTTCGGCAATTTTATAGCGAGCTTTTAAAAGCTCTGGGTATGCACGTAGTAAGTACTCAGCGGTGTAACTTGCTACTTCTTCGTATTCCAGTGCTGTGTCACGTATTGCACCAGTTGCACCTAAACGATAACCTGAGTTTTCGTTTTCTACTTTAGGCCAAAGCATTCCTGGTGTGTCGTAAAGCATAATGCCATCTTCAAGCTTAATGCGTTGCTGCGCCTTAGTAACTGCAGGCTCATTACCTGTTTTTGCCACTATACGCCCAGCCAATACATTTATTAATGTAGATTTCCCAACGTTCGGAATGCCCATTATCATGGCTTTAATTTGCTTATCGGCACCTACTTTATGCGGCACTAATTTTTTACAAAGCTCGTTAATACGGTGTACTTCAGCTGCTTTATCATGCCCAAAAGCAATGGCTTTGACGCCACTTTCTTGCTCAAAGTAATCTTTCCACGCTTGGGTCATTTTAGGATCGGCTAAATCAGCCTTATTTAGAATTTTGATGACCGGTTTACCTTCGCGTAAAGTTGTCACCATTGGGTTTTCGCTACTATAAGGAATGCGTGCATCTAGCACTTCAATGATCACATCCATTTGTGGCATTATTTCTTTAATTTCATTTCGGGCTTTATTCATGTGCCCAGGGAACCACTGGATAGCCATTTTTAACTCCTAACGTATAATTTGACGCTATTTTAACTGGCAATTCATTTAATTGCGCTATACTGGCGCAAATTTTTTCAGATTAGACATTATGGCTCTTAAATCTACCATTATTAAAGCGCAATTATCGCTAAGCGATATGGATCGTTACGTGTACCAAGATTTTAATTTAACCTTGGCGCAGCACCCATCAGAAACTGATCAACGCTTGATGATTCGCTTACTCGCTTTTGCGCTAAATAGTTGCGATGGTTTAGAATTTACTAAGGGATTAAGTGCTGATGATGAACCAGAGCTTTGGCATGTAAACTACAGTGAAGAAATAGAGCTATGGATTGAGTTGGGGCTACCTGATGAAAAACGCCTTAAAAAAGCCTGCAATAAATCTAAAAAAGTGGTGCTTTATACTTACGGCGAAAATAATCAAACAATTTGGTGGCAAAAGCATCAGCCTAAGTTATATGAATTTAAAAACTTAAGTATTTTTAGCCTCGATTATGCAGCTACTCAAGCATTAGCCGATTTAGTTGATCGAAATATAAAACTCACTATTACCGTACAAGATGGTGAAATATGGGTAAGCACCGATACAACTAATATTGAAATTAAGCCGCAGCAATTAATGTAACTAAGATAGGTTATACCAATTGCATTAAATTAGTTGTCTATTATAGTGACAAGGAAATAAGTCGGTAACAAGGCGAAATTATTTATATAGTTGTTCTATATAAATAATTTTTAACGCAGGTAGCGGGTTATTTAATACGCTAGAATGATCATGTTTTAATAAAATTAGTATTAGGGGCATATGAAAGTTAAGCACGTTATTGTTTTACATGGTTTGTATATGTCTGGCTTTGTTATGCGCCCACTTTGCTCACGCCTTGAAGAGTCGGGGATGACTGTATTAAATATTACCTACAATACGCTTGACCCAAATCGCGATACTATTTTTGCTCAAATTGATGAATGTATAGCTAACGAACCTTCAGCGCTTGTATGCCACTCTATGGGTGGACTTATTGCGCGTGCATATTTAGAAGCAAACTCCCCTGCTAGTCAGCATGTTACTAAGGTTATTACCCTAGGTACGCCACATAAAGGTAGCCATATTGCGCAAAAAATGAAGCAAAAAGGGTTTGAATCATTTTTAAAAAATAGCGTGGAATTTTTATTAACTAAAAATGGTAATTGGCCTTTTAAAGCCAAGCTTTATAGTATTGCCGGCGACTTACCTATAGGGCTAATGCCATTAATAGTTAAAGGCAGCCAATCAGATGGCACTGTATTACTAGATGAAACTAAACTCAAAGGTATGGCTGAACATAAAGTGTTTCACTTAAGCCATACCAGTATGATTTATTCGCGCCAAGTGCTCGATTACATTTTAAAATGCTTGAGTGAGGACGATTAGTCCTCTGCATTGGCTGCTATTTTATAGCTAATTAAAAATATGATACCTAAAATAAGCGGTATTGGCGCGGCTATGTAGCCAAACGTATCTGAGTTAGCCAAACTTGCTCCAGCTAAATGCGCTATCACTCCCAGTAAAAATGCAACCACTGCGATACCGACCACAATTAACTCTGCTTTATTTTGTTTTGCTGTTTTTGCATGCATGTTATCTCTCCCGATTATTTCGATAACATAATTATGCGCCAATAAAACGTGTGATTTTTGACCTAAATCAATAAATAAAAAGCTCGTAGTTCTGCCTTGAATAAAGTTTGTTTTAGATCATAATTTACACAGCTTTAGGATTTATTTACGTCCAAGGGGTGGTATTTTAATTAATCAAACCCATGTCTAATAATAGAGTAAAGTGAGTAAGTATTTGTAAAAATTGATAGGTTAAAGCTATCACTTTAATAATTCTAAACGATTTTACTAAATAATTAAAATCCGTAATACTTATCACAAGTTAACAAACAAACCGTTATTCAAGGAGCAAGTTATGTCACATGTAAATGCCATTGGTTTAAACAGCGAAAAAAGTGAAGACATCGTAAAATCTCTCAATACTTTATTGAGCAGCTACCAAATTCAGTACATGAATGCGCGTGGCTTTCACTGGAATATTAAAGGTCGTAACTTTTTTGAATTACATATCAAATTTGAAGAAATTTATAATTTACTACTTGAAAAAGTAGATGAAATTGCAGAGCGTATTTTGACGCTAGATGGCGCGCCACTGCATGCGTTTTCAGATTACTTAGAAGTAAGTGAAATTAAAGAAGCCAAAAACATTAGCGATGGTACAGCTGCAGTAGAAAACCTACTAGCGGGTTACAGCACACTAATTAAAATGCAACGCGAAGTATTAAGCCAAGCAGGTGAGGCAGACGATGAAGGTACTGCATCATTAATGGGTGATTACATCTCAGAGCAAGAAAAACTTGTGTGGATGCTTAAAGCTTACTTAGATTAAATTTAAGCAAAAAAAAGCCCTCAATAATGAGGGCACAAATAGGGATAAATCGTTAAATAACTAAGCGATTCGGTTACTATATTAGTCACCTCCCAATACTAAACAACGCCCCTGTTACCAGTGGCGTTGTTTTTGGTTTAAGCGGAAATTAAATCATTTAAATAGTCACCGTTGTACCAATCTGCTTATATATGAGGCCTATTTAACGTTAAGAAAATTATGCTAGAACTAGGCAGAAACTTTTGTATCTATTTGTTCTAAATAAAAATTTTTAACGACGTTATAGTGCAATTTAATTCGTTAAATTGATCAAAGATTCATGCGGGTTGGTATTATTCCGCTCAAATAAAAAAGCCCCAGTAGTTGTTGGGGCTTTGCGAACGTAATTAATTAAACAATGCTATTTAAATCGCTCTATTGGTTAGAATTTGCTTCTAAAGCCTATGTAAAATGACTGGCCAATTGGGTCATACGTGCCTGCATCGGTTTCAGTACCGGTGCTTGAGCCACTTACGCCAGATAAAATGCGTGGTGGCTCTTTATCAAATAAATTATTAGCACCTGCATATAACTCCATTGAATCATTAATATGGTAGCTTGCTTGTACATCGTGATACGTTACTGAGCCTATTCCTATACCACCTGGAGCTATACCAAAGCCACTTAAAAATTGATCATCAAAGTCAGCAGCACCAATGTAAGTTAGGCTCCAGTTAAAATCAAAATCATTAAGTTTATAACCAAAGTTCCAGTTAGCTTTGTGCTCTGATGCGCCAATTTCACCAGCGAATTCATCTTTGTCAGCCCCCGGAAGTGGAATGCTATAACCATCCATTAAGTAGGTGTAGGCAAGGCGAGTTCTAAACGCGCCAGGGCCAATATCTGTAGCGTATGTTAATGTTAAATCAACACCTTCTGTTCCTAAACCACCGCTATTTGATACACCGCTGTCGATAAACTCAAGCGAACCAGCGCTATTATTACCTGACGGGCCACTGCGTCGAGTTATAAAATCACAAAAGCTTGTATCGCCACCACCGTAACATTGATCAAGTATAAATTGACGAGGTGTTGATACAATTGCATCAGTGATCTCAATATCAAAGTAATCAAGTGTTATATCAAGGCCTGAAATTAACTCTTCCGGTGTAAATACCAAACCTACTGTTACTGAGTCACCGACTTCTTCTTTGAGATCTTGATTACCGCGGTTAAAGCCACTAATACCTTGAAGGTCTGATTGGTTAAGCGTAAATTCGCCATTTGATGCAATATTATTAGCGACACCTACATCCGCACGACACGCATCACCTGCAGCTCCGCCACCGCTATTTGTAATACCTAAACAAGGATCGTTCAACCCGCTTGGGAATGTTTGTGAAGGTGGTGAAAATAATTCGTCTATATTTGGCGCACGAGTAGAGCGAGCACGTGTAGCGCGTAGGCGTAAGCTATCTATTACTTCCCAATCTACGCCTACGTTCCAGCTTTCTGTGTTGCCTACCGTTGAGTAGTCAGATAATCGAACGGCTGCATTCATAGTTACAGAATCAAGTACTGGAATATTTGCCTCAACATAGTACTCAGTTACATCAAATGAACCCTCAGTTGCTGGAATCGCATTACCCGCATTTAAACCTGCTTGCTGTAGAGCATCAAATTCGCTGCGAGAAAATTCTTCACGGTATTCAAAACCGGCCGCTATACCCACCATACCTGCTGGCAGTTCAAATAAATCACCAGAGATATTTCCGCCTATGATCTCTTGCTCAACAGAGGTCGAAAGCGTGCTGGGTGCACTTACAAAATCAATAGCACCTTGCGAAAGGGAGTTAAATCCATAAATATCTACAGGCGAACAATTAAAGCCACGCGCAGTTGCATCAATACAGATAGCTTCATTAGTAATGCCGTCGCCATCTAAATCTTGGCTATCAATTACAGCCTCTAACCCTTGACGGAAGCTTTGTACGTTAACTAAACCGCCAGAAACCTGCGACTCTTTTGTTTTACCATATACATAGTAAGTATCGTAAAACCAGTTATCGGTAATTTCACCTTGAAAGCCTAGTGCTAAACGAAAAGTATCACGTTCGGCGCGTGCACCGCGGTTACCTACATCACTTAAGCGCTTAGCAAAAAATATGTCTCGTGCGCCATCACCATCGGTATCGGTTGCGGCATTATAAATATCGTCGGGAACAAACGCATTACGTAAAAGTTCACCATTTACGTCAAATTCAATGGGGACACGCCCATTAGCGTATATATCGTCTGATGCAAACGGAAATGGCTCTAGCTCTGAGTTAGTTGTGCTAGATGCATACGTACCTTCAAAAAAGAAGCTGTGCTTATCATTTAGCTCGTAGCTACCATTTGAAGCAAACAAATAGCGCTCAGTAGGTATTGCGATTGTTCTTACGCCACTACGATTAAAGCCGTTCGCGTCTACTCCGTCACCGCCATTGGTGCTAAAGCTGTCTTGTAGGTTATTATTTGCATCGTAAGTGAATGTATCATCACCAGCGCTAAAACGCCCCTGAGGAGGGAATGAAGATAAAAACGGGCTTTGTGCATCAAATATAGACCCTGGGTTTGCAACCGGATCATCCTCAAAATAAATACCTGAAAATTGATCTACAGCAGAGCGCTCACGGTCACGCGAGAACACAGCTCCTTGGTCAGAATAACCTAAATGAAACATTGCATGGCCTTTGCCATCATCACTCGTTAAACCTGAAGTGAAAGAGAATTGACGAGATTCGTCGTCGCCTTCGCTCGATTCGCCATATTGGCCTTCAAACTCTAAACCCTCAAAATCATCTTTAAGTACAAAGTTAACTACACCTGCCACCGCATCAGAACCATAAACCGATGAGGCACCGCCGGTCATAATTTCTACGCGTTCAATAAACTGGCTCGGAATAGAGTTTAAATCTACCGCAGAGCTTCCTGGTACACCTGATACATAACGACGGCCATTAACTAAAACAAGCGTACGGTTAGAACCTAAGTTACGTAGATCAACCGTTGCAACACCTGCGCTGGCAGTATTAAAGTTAGAGTTGGTACGGCTTATAGCAGGCGAGCCAAATGCTGGATTTTCTAATAATAAGTCTTGAATATTTAAAGAACCAGAGGCATCAATAGCCTCACCACTTACAACCTGAATAGGTGCAGACGACATAGCCTCAGCTGAGCGAATACGCGAGCCAGTTACTTGCACTCGTTCTATTTTTTCTATCTCGTCGTTTTCAGCCGCTAAACCCTGAAACGAAAAGCCTGCGAGTATTGCACCACTTAACGCTACTGTTAGCGACGACTTTTTAAATACTCGTGCACCTGTATTGTTTATTTTTTTCATATTAATTCCCCTGAATTGTTATTTTTGTAACTAGTTGGTTACAAGGAATGCAACATTAAGGGGAATAAATTTAAGACTCTATAAGGTTTATTCAGTCGGCTTTTTATTTGGTGTAAAGGGCATGTTTGATGGGGTAAAAGACTTCGACTTCTATTTTATATTAATAAAAAACCATATTTGGTCACATATTTTCTTAAATGCACGGTCTTTATTATTATATACAGCAGGAGATATACAATAATGATTGCTTCGTTTCACGCATTAACTCACATTAGCACATCAAAATTTGCAACATTTTTAACTCAGCATGTGCAAGCACATAGGCATTTTAATTCTCAACTTCACATACCTGATAAGCGTTTAGATCAAATAGATACTTTACAACATAATGTGCTATTTTATGAGCTAACTAACCTCTCTGATCCGACTCAAATAGTTCATTTAACTGAGCTTGCTAAAAAATTAAAGTTAGTGATTATTGCTCAGTCAGGACATTTTGCAAATTTTGCTTTTGAAGTGGGAGCCGTGGACTTTTTAACCACCGATGTAACCACCTCAAGAATAGAAAAGTGCTTCGAAAAACTTATTCACCTTTGCCCAATCGCCAGTGCTGCTGAGCAAAAATACCAACAAAATATTAATGAAGAACATACTAAATTGCCATCGTCACATATTGTAGTAAAAGATGTAGGTAAAGTACGCTTAATAGATATTAAAGACATTGTTTGGGTTAATGGTGCCGGAAATTACGTAGAGCTTCATTTTGTTGAAGGGAGCGCGCCAGTTTTACATCGCGAAACTATGAAAAACATTGAACAACAATTAGAGCCAGAAGGGTTTATACGTATACACCGCTCTACGCTTGTCAGAAAACAAGCCATAACTGAGCTAATGCCAACTGATAGCGGCGATTACAAAGTAAAACTTAAAAATGATACTTACTTAAATTTATCAAGAAGGTATAAGGGTTGCTTAGAAAGTATAATAAGCCCCATAACTTAGAGGCTTAGTAATAGTGAAACTACAGCCAATATGTTTTTATATACTCATCATCTGGATGTTGATGTAGGTAACTTTCTGAATTTTTATAAAAGTTTACTTCTACATCGCTGTTATGCCAGACTTTTTCAAACATATTTTTAGCAATAATGTTGGCATATAAATAATCAACTCGCTGGTAGCCGCGCTCTTTTACGCTAGAAAAATAAGTTTCTAACGAATCCATGCTATCCACTGTTAGTAGCTCAAACTCTTCTAAGTTGACTACAACAAACTTTATAGACCCTTTAGGATGCGTACTTAACTCCTGAACAACCCCATTAGTTAATGAGGTTACTCCTTCATTATTAAAGCTCCCCACCAGCTTTAAATACATGGTGGGCAGCTGAGAACAAATATTAAACTCGCCATGCGCTCCAAACATACATAACCTTTTATATATCAGTGCTTCATTAAAGCTTAATACAAATTTTTAATTTTGCAGCTAATTTATAAGCGCAATAAAAAAGGCCATCTCAAGCGCTTTTTCTTCAAGGCTTTTAAATCGCCCTGAAGCACCACCATGGCCTGCATCCATGTCAGTTTTAAACACCAATATATTACTATCAGTTTTTAGCTCGCGCATTTTTGCTACCCATTTCATTGGCTCCCAATACTGTACTTGTGAGTCATGAAGGCCTGTCGTTATTAACATATGCGGATAGTTTTGCTCGCTAATATTATCGTACGGTGAGTAATCTTCAATTACATTATAAAATGCAGGATCGTTAGGGTTACCCCACTCGTCATACTCGTTGGTGGTAAGTGGAATACTCTCATCAAGCATTGTGGTAAGCACATCTAAAAATGGAACATGACAACCAATACCGCAGTATAGCTCTGGAGCTTGGTTTACAACGGCTCCCATTAATAAGCCACCAGCACTACCGCCCGATGCAAATATTTTATTTTTATCGCCATAGCCTTGCGCTACTAATGCCTTAGTTACATCAATAAAGTCGTTAAAGCTATTTTGCTTGTGCTCTTTTTTACCTTGCTCATACCATTGGCGCCCCAGCATTTCAGAGCCTCTAACATGGGCAATTACGTATACAAACCCACGATCGAGCAAGCTTAGTGATGTACTCGAAAAACTTGGATCAATTGTATAACCATACGCGCCATAGCCGTATTGAAACAAAGGATTTGTCCCATCCTTTTTAAAGCTGTCTTTTTTATACACTATTGATACAGGTACTTTAATACCATCGCGCGCGGTTACCATTAAGCGTTCAGATTCATAGTCATCGGCATTAAAGCTACCTAGCACTTTTTGCTGTTTGAGTAATGTTTTAGCACCAGTTGTTAAATCAACATCATATAAAGAACCTGGCGTTGTTAGGCTCGAATAATAGATACGCGCGCTTTTAGACTCAGGCTCTGGGTTCATCGCTACTGCGGCATAATAACAAGGGTCATCAAACTCTAATGTCATACGCTCATTGTGCTTATTCACAACTACGAAACGCGCCTGCCCCTGCTCTCGCTCGCTCAGTACTAAAAAGTCGTTAAATAATTCAACGCCCTCTAACAATACATTTTCGCGATGCGCAGTATGTTCTTGCCAAAGCGCTTTATCTTCAATAGTTTGGCTAGTCGCCGTCATTAATCTAAAGTTTTGAGCTTGCCAGTTAGTCACTATGTAAAAAGTATCGCCAAGTTTGTCTACATCAAACTCGTGACCCTCTTCGCGAGGCATTAATGGTTTAAACTCACCTTTTGGGTTATTAGCATCTAGTACCCATGTATCGTTTGTTTCTGTACTTGCTAAATCAATAATAATTAAGCTTTCATCGCGGCTTTTGCCAAGACCCATAAAAAAGCTACTGTCGTGCTCTTCGTAAACCATCACATCTTGACTTTGTTTGGTACCCAGTTCGTGCCTAAACACCTGAAAACCTAATAGCGTTTGCAGGTCTTTTTTTACATAAAAAACAGTTTTATTATCATTTGCCCAAACAATTTGCCCTTCGGTATTTTCAAGTACGTCATCAAGCATTTCATCTGTTAAAAGACTCTTAAAACGTACGGTATAAATTCGACGCCCTTCAGTATCTTCAGAATACGCCATCAGCTGCTCGCATGGGCTAAGGGCAACTTCACCTAATTCAAAAAACTCATAACCCGTAGCAAGCTCATTTACATCTAATAGCAGACTTTTATTGCCTGTGCTCATGCTAGTACTTCGGTAATGGCGAGAGTATTCATCATCGCCACGTACTTCTGAGTGATACCAGTAAGTACCATCTTTTACAGGCACCGTATTGTCATCTTTTACAATGCGCCCTTTTAGCTCTTCAAAAATAGCCTCTTGCAGTGGCTTCATTGGCGCAAGTTGTGCACCACAATAGGTGTTTTCTGCTTTTAGGTGCGCTAATACATCTTCGTTTTGACGCTCATCATCACGCATCCAATAATAATTATCGACTCGCGCTTTATTGTGAGTAGTTAATGTATAAGCTTGCTTTTTAGCAACAGGGAAATCAGGCAATAAACTTAAAGAATAATCAGGACGAGGCACAAAATAACCAATTTAAAAAATAACAATGTGGTCAGTTTATCATAAAAATAAAAAAGCCCACCCAATACTTAGGTGGGCTAAAACGGTACACGCTTCATCACTAAAACCGTTATACCTTTGGGAAGATAGTCTCTTTAATACACTTACTTAACTAGGTACTTTTTGCCAAGCCATAGCCCAGCTTTTGCCTACACCAGGTTCAAACATAGGTTTTTCATCATCGCTTGCACGGCAAAACTCATTAAATGGCCATGGCTTGCATTGATAAACATGCCCTGTTTTAGGTTGTAGTACCTTTGTGCCAGCGCTGTAGTTATTAATATTTTCTGGATATATATAATCGTATTGCTGGCTGCACTTTTCAGGGCTTTCATGGCACTTAGCAATACAATGAAAATTAACTTCAGCTTTGCAAATACCACTTGTTTCTAGAGCAAATACCTCATTATGACGATACGCCACAACCAACCCTTGTTCAGTCATTCGTCCTGCACTTACTAAAGGCACATGCACGTTTATATACTCGGCGACTAAACGTGGCCAAGCATGGGGTTCACCTTCTTCAAGAGAGGTAATTTTATAATCAAACGATAAATCAACGAGCACTCCTTGCATGTCGTAAAAAGTTACACTCACCACATCACCAATAAATAATTGGGTATGATGATTTAAGCAACCTATTGCTGACCATGTTCCGCAGGCCAGCGACATATGCATAAACACAGCAACACCTTAGAGTCACAAAATTTTATCCATGGTATATGGATACACAATAAATACATTGAGGGCAAGAGATACACGATAATACACAGTGCAGCAGCCCCGCTATCGTAGTTTTAACAAGTAAAACCTTAGACCGGAAACTTTGCGTCCTAACCTTTAGGTTAGTTTGCCAACAATTCGGCGATTATAATTAGCAACCGCACAACAATCAAACAAAAGAATGTAACCAATGGAAAAAACCAACCCTTAAAGGTTGGTTTCAGTGTATTTATTAGCTAAATAAATAATTTAACGGCTCTTTGGCCCAGCTAAATGCTAGCACCGCTAGTAGTCCTAAAAAGATCACCCACGCGGGCCAAGATGATTTAGTAAGCTTTACTTGTGCATTTTCATTACTAAGCTCTTTTGTACCTGTAATCATTGCTTTTACAAGAGGCTTGCCTTTAAATTTATACACAATAATAGCCAGCACATGCAAACCGATAGCATATAGTAAAATGTCAAAATTAAGGTGGTGTAGCCAATTAGCAAAATCTACGGTATCGCTCGATACATATTCAACTAATGGTCCGTCTGTTAAAATGCCATCACTGCTCATTAGCCCTGTTAAAAGCTGAGTACTAATAAGTATAAAAAACAAAATGACCATATAGCTGCCCTGCGCGGAGTGCCCTGGTGCATCTGTAGGTGTTTTAAACGCGCTAATTACCGACTTTGGTGAATGTATTAGCGCACTAATTTTAGCTGTTTTACTGCCAAACACTCCCCAAATAAAGCGCGTAACAATAAGTGCAAGCGTAAAAAAGCCCATTACAAAATGTAGCTCAATCATGCCCTCTTCGGCACTAAAATATAACGCAGCAATACTAATTACTAATAACCAATGAAAGCTTCTAATAAAGCTATCCCAAACCTGTACTTTTGACATTGCGCCCACCCTAAATAAAACAGTACTATTTAATATGTTATCTACTTTAACATCATCATATTAAGGTATCCTTATGAGTCATTCTACAAGTCATATGAGTAAAAACCATGCAAGGAACTAAAAAAGCTATTTTAAAGGGCTTTTTAGATATGCTGCCGCTTTGTTTGGCGGTTATTCCGTGGGGTATTTTGTGTGGTTCTTTAGCTATTCAAAATGGCTTTAGCGCTTTAGAAACCCAAGCTATGTCACTTTTAGTTTTTGCAGGCTCTGCGCAATTAGTCGCTATAGAGCTTATGGCGGGTAATACTCCGCTGCTCACTATTTTATTTACTACGTTTATTATCAGCTCTCGTCATTTTTTATATGGCCTCGCTGTTCGTCATAAAGTCATTGATAAACCCATGCGCTGGCGCTTACCGGTCAGCTTTGTATTAACCGATGAGCTATTTGCTTTTTCGCATCATCGCAAAGCATATAGAACAAAAACAAGATTAATATACGCACTTAGTGCCGGGTTTAGCTTTTATATAGCTTGGAACTTGTGGACACTCATTGGTATTGTGGCGGGCTCTATGCTGCCTGACTTAACCAATCTAGGGCTAGACTTTGCAATTGCAGCTACGTTTATAGCGTTAGTTATTCCGGGGGTTAAAAACTTAGCCACCTTAGTCACCGTTATAGTAGCGGGTATAAGCGCAACTCTATTAAAAAGCACAGGGTTTGAGCTGTGGTTAGTATGCTCGGCTTTACTTGCTATGTGCGCAGGCTACTTCACATCAAGAATAACCACAAAGAAGGACGCGCACTTATGATGATCACAATATTACTTATGGCGTGTATTACTTTTTTTACGCGTTACTTATTTTTGCACCGTGCCTTACCATTTAAGGTGGGCCCCAAGATGCAGCAATTTTTAAGCTTTAGTGCCCCAGCCGTACTGACAGCTATTTGGGTCCCTATTGTATTTTTAAATGAAGAAGGTATTAACCTTAATTGGCAAAACCCATATTTAAGCGCGGCTATTGTGGCCGTTATTGTGGCTTACAAAACACATAATATTTATTACACCACCCTTGCAGGAATGGGTCTTTTTTTAATACTTAATTAAGCACCCTACATTTATTAATAGATTTTTATTAATGCAGGTGAAACTTTATACTTTTCGATGTATGCATCAGCGAGTAGAATGCTTGAAACAATAATAATAAGCGTCAATCATGCACAAATTTTATCAATTAAGCACAACTAGCTTACAAGGCCAGCCCATTAACTTTAGTGATTTTGAGGGGAAGGTTGTACTTATCGTAAATACCGCGAGTGAATGTGGGTTTACCTACCAGTATGAGTCTCTTCAGGCCTTACATAATAAGTATGCAAGCCAGGGTTTGGTTATTTTGGGTTTTCCGTGTAATCAATTTGGTCAGCAAGAGCCCGGCGACGCCACCCAAATAGAGCAAGGCTGTTTAATTAACTACGGTGTTAGTTTTTTAATGTCGGCCAAAGTCGATGTAAACGGTGAGCATGCCCATCCTATTTTTCGTTATCTAAAATCAGCATTACCTGGTTTTTTAACACGTAAAATAAAATGGAACTTCACTAAGTTTTTAATAGCGGCCGATGGCACACCAATTAAACGCTATGCTCCTTTTACTAAACCTGAAAAGCTAGAAATAACCATTCAAAAAGCACTTAAAAACATTACGGCATAAAATTAATAAAGAGGCGTATAGCCTCTTTATTGCCAGTTAAAACTAAGCGTTAAACATGTTTATAACCACACGTATGAATACCTAAACAAAACTGGCGATGTATTTTTACTAGTACAATTTACTCTATGTAATCGCTTAAATCGTCTTCGCCTAGGTTTTTACGCAAGCGTTTTTGTTCAAGATAGTCTTCCAACTTTTTCTTAACTTTTTGCTTGTTTTTATCATGTTGATTACGCCCGACCATTTCGTATTCGTCTTCAACAAAATCATCATCTAGCGCATCGTAACTAAATGTCTTACCCACAACCCACTCCATAAAGTGTTTGAGACCAATTAAGGATTTTATAATCGCAATAATTGGTGAAATTAAAAATGTTCAGTACTAAATATGATTTACAAATTAGTACCAAAATAAAGCCATGTAGCTATCGTAAATAGTCTTCATGTCAGTATTGTGAATAAATAGCGCTAAATTCGAATTGAGGAAAGTGAGAGTTTTTTATCGTATCGATAAATAAAATTTATCACTTTTTATTTTTTAGCCAATTTGACTAAAAAATAGTTATTTACTTAATGAAAGCATCATTATTAAGCCGCCCATAAACACGTAACCCATTGTTTATAATAAACAAATAAAACTGGCACTAAACTTGTTATTAGTTAATCGTCATCAACAAAAAAGTAGAGAACAAACATGAAAAAATTACTATTAGTAAGTGCTTTAATTTGTACGCCCGCTGCAATGGCTCACAACGATAACGATTCTGCAATTTCATTTAGTAATGAACAGTGCAATGTTGAATTTAAAAATGATGTACGTATTAAGCCAAACGAACTAGAAATTTTTACAGCTAATAATCGCACCATGCAGTTCACTACTGACGGTGATTTAACTATAAACGGTGAGTTAATTAACCTTAATAGCAACCAACGCGCAGCGTTAAACACCTACTCTGATAGCTTACGCACTCAATTACCTGAAGTAGCTAATATAGCTTTAGAAGGCGTTAAAATTGCGGGTGTTGCACTAGCTGAAGTAGGCAACGCATTTAATATTGATGGCTTAGATAATATGTCTGAGCTGATGGACGATATTAAAGTGGAAGTAGAAAACACTTTTTATCAGCAAGGCACCTTTGTTATGGGCCAGCAAAGCTTTAATCAGTTTGGTGAAAACTTTGAGCAGCAATTCGAAAATCAAATAGAAACGGCTGTTGAGTCTGCTGTTATGCAATCAATGGGCAGCATTTTAGTTGCACTAGGCTCTGAATTATTAGGCTCAGGTGGTGATATGGAAGCATTTGAGCAGCGCATGGAAAATATGGGCGCACAAATAGAAGAAAAAGTAGAACTACATGCTAATGCACTTGAAGAACGTGCTAACGATTTATGTGGCAACTTTGCCGACATTGCTAAGCAAGAAGAGCAGTTAGTATCACAGTTACCTGAGCTTCAAGGCTATGAGTTATTTACAATTAAACCAACTAAGTAACCCAAGTAACCATATTTAACATCCCTTTAGCAGCATTTACGTTTACTTAAATGCTGCTTTTTTATGTACTGATTTACATTATTTTTTAGCTAATAAAGTAAGCTCGCCTAATGTAATAATAGCGCGCTCCATTTGCTCACTCCATTGCACACCATAACTTAATCTAAAACAGCTTTTATATTTACTCGTCGCAGAAAATATAAGCCCAGGCGTTATGCTTATACCTACCTCAAGCGCCAGTAAAAAAAGCTTTTGACTATCGTACTCGCCACCTAAGTCGAGCCAAATAACACAGCCGCCTTGAGGGTCACTTATGCGGGTATTTTTTGGCATGGCTTGTTGTAAACAAAAGCGCATACGGTCTTTGTTCGTTCGCAAGCGCTGCCTTAATACCTTTAAGTTTCTATCGTATTCACCGCTGGCAATAAATTCCGATAACGTCCATTGATTAATTAACGATGTTGAGCAACTTAAAGCGCGCTTATAGCGCCGAGCTTGCTGAGCGTACTTACCCGCAATTAACCAACCAACACGATAGCTAGGCGCTGCCGTTTTAGAAAAAGAGGAGCAGCTAATTACGAGCCCTTTTTTTGAATAGGTTTGCGCTGGTGTACCTCGCTGTGGGGTAAAGTATAGATCGCCGTAAACGTCATCTTCAATAAGTACCACGTTATGGCTTTCTATTAGCTCTACCATTTGCTTGCGATTTTTATCGTTCATAAAGCTGCCAACTGGATTGCTAATCGCAGTAGAAAATAAACATGCTTTAATGTCGTGATCGTTTAATGCTTGCTCTAAGTCGTTAAGCCAAATTCCGTTATCTGGACACAGAGGTATTTCGAGTGCTTTTAAGCCTAAACTTTCTATTAATTCAATAATACCGTGATAACACGGGGTCTCTATGGCAACGGCATCACCGGGCTTTGTTACACACTTAAGCGCTATTGCAAGCGCCTCTTGCGCACCATTAGTGATCACCAGCTCGTCTATATTAATACCTATACCAAAACCCAAATAATAATGTATAAGCTGCTTTTTTAACGGTACAAAACCATCCATTGGGCCATAATTAATGGCGCTGTTACCAGCAATTGTCATCACTCGGCGCATATTTCTCGCAAGTGCTTTATCGGTTGGGGCAGCCGCAACGGGGTTTGCGATACCAAAAGGCACTACGTTAACTTGATGAATCGCACTATATACTTGCTCTATTAGCGCTTGTTTATTAACAATAACAGGCTCGCGGCTTAGCTTTACACGCTTAGGAAGACTGCGTGCTATAGCGACGGCTTTTAAAAAATAGCCTGATTTTTCTCTTGCCTCTATTAAGCCTTGATCTTCAAGCGTTTGATAAGCCTGCTTTACTGTAGGAATACTTATGTTTAGGTTAGTAGCCATTTTTCTTAGAGATGGAAGCTTTTCGCCGGGCAACAAAACATGCTGTTCGCTCATATCTTTAATAAGTTGAATAACTTGCTGATATAAAAATTCAGGGGGTTTGTTGTTTACGGTTTTTAAGTTCATCGCACACCAAATCTGTATAGGTTACATTTTTACTTTTCTGTATATGGTAAGTATACAGCTAGCTCTTAAAATAACCACTCACCTGGTATTTAGGATCGACAATGAAAAGTGCAGCGCTATACATTACAACTGTTTTAATTTGGGGTTCTACTTGGCTAGCTATAGAGTTTCAGCTAGGTGATATTGCTGTAGAGCTGTCGCTATTATATCGCTTTGCTATCGCAGCCGCGCTAATGTGGTTATACGTAGCGTACAAAAAACCCGACATGCGCTTTTCATTAGTAGACCATGGTTTTTTTGTGCTGTTGGCAATATGTAACTTTAGCCTAAATTATTTAATGCTTTATTGGGCGCAAAACTATTTAACGTCAGCCATGACCTCAATTGCATTTTCTATGCTTCTGGTTATGAATATAGTAAATACACGATTATTTTTTGGAAAGCCTATATCTAAGCGAATCTATGCAGGCGCAGTACTTGCTGTACTGGGCATAACGTGTCTATTTTGGCCACAACTACAGCAGTTCGACTTGAGTAATGGTGCGTTGGTCGGGTTACTACTTGCTCTTAGTGGCACCTTTGTGGCTTCATTAGGAAACATGGTAAGCGTAAGAAACTCACGCAAGCAAATTGGCGTACTCCAAGGCAATGCCTGGGGCATGTTATACAGCGCAATTGGTTTAGTTTTATATGTACTAATGAGCGATGTGCAATTTAGTTTAAACGCACCAAGTAGTTACTGGCTTTCATTACTTTATTTATCAATATTTGGCACTGTAATAGCGTTTAGCTGCTACTTTGCGCTACTTAAAAATATTGGCCCTGAGAAAGCCAGCTACGTTATTGTACTGTTCCCGCTTGTTGCGGTAACACTCAGTAGCTTTTTTGAAGGCTTTGAGTGGCATGCAAATACCTTTGCAGGATTTAGCTTAGTACTTTTAGGTAATGCCATCGTGCTTACCCCTACAAAACAAATTAATGCCTTTTTAGCAAATAGAGTAATTGCTAAAAATGGCTCCGTCCCCAGTTAGAAGCGTTTAACGCAACTAACACAAAAGCGCCTACCCTACTGTAGGCGCTTTTTTATTGGGCAATGAAAAAGTAAAGCACCAGTATGAACACTAATCTTTGCTGGTGTTTCTCCAACCAGCTCTCCATCCGCTTCTATTAGTAAGCCTTGAGTCATTATTTCTGCGCTAGTTAAGCGGCTATAAGTAAGATTTTGAATATGTTGGTGGCGCTTAAACAATAATTTTATAAAGCTCAGTACATTATAAAACACTCCGCCAGAGCGCATTTGATAACACTCAAGATGTCCATCACTTAAATCTGCATTGGGAGCAATCTTTAAGCCACCGCCAAAGTATTTATGATTTGCAAACACCGTAATTAAATTAGGGTATTGCATAGTTTGGGTACTAAATACTCCTTTTAATTGCTGAGCGTTATAATAAAGCAACTCTTTTGCGCTTATCCAGCTGTAATCAAACGCTGAAAAACACGCTTTAGCATTAATAGCTTTTACTACATGAGCATCAAAACCCACTCCGGCAATATTAATAAAGTAACGAGTGTTTATTTTTCCTATATCAATTGCAATGGGTGGATTAAATAGCGCTTGTCGCCATTGCTCTATATGGCAATCAAACCCTCTTGAAAAATCATTTCCGGTACCACAGGGCAGCAGCGCTAAAGAACAATGACTCCCTATTAATGCGTTAACGGCCAAATGCAAAGTACCATCGCCACCTAATACAACGACTTTGCTGACCTTACTTAATTGCACTTTTATTTGTTCACAGTCGTGTTCAAAGTTTCCCGTAGTAAAAAAAATACAATAAGTTAGCTGGCGTGTTTCACAGGTATCTAAAAGCCAATTTAAAGACTTTTTACTGTGTTTTTTAGTGCTTGGTTTAACAATTATCAGTAATGACAAATTTTTATATCCAACTATAAAATAGATAACGAGATAACCAGTGCTTTAATTAAATTTTTTTAATCTGAATAACTAATCAAAAAATAATAAGTTAAATGCATGCTAAAAAATAAAAAACTGGCTACACCCAAATATAAAAGACCAAAAAGACTATCCAGATATACATAACTATGCAGAAAAACAAAAAAACTTACTGAATCGAATCTTAACAAATAAAAATCGCATTAGTTTAACTAATGCTTCAGGCTCAATTTTTATTGCTTTATTTTTAATCAAACAACGTGCAAAATGCACGCGATTTCAACAGATACAACCCGGAGCAAATTAATGAACCCAATAAATACCCTAAACCAAACAGCTGATACTCACGTTGCAGTAAAACCAACTAACCGCAAAGCAAAAATGTTAGCCAAGCTTAACCGTATTGGTAAAAGACTAGCACTTAGCGGCGCAGCTCAATATAAATAATCACCCAACTATGATTATTTTTTCGGTGCAGCAAACACCCAACCACTAAATTAAGTCACTTATTTAGCTCCTCTTGTTTGCTGCAATCTATTTATTTTATTAAAAATTGCCTTAATTTCCCCTTATTTACAAAAAAAACCTCATTTACGTACATTTTTTAGGCAAACAGTCATTTTGCTATTTACACAGCGGTATCACCTAAGTATTATTCTGCGTCACGGAGAGATGGCAGAGTGGTCGAATGCACCGGTCTTGAAAACCGGCATAGGTTTGTAGCCTATCTAGGGTTCAAATCCCTATCTCTCCACCACATTTTAATTGGTGGCTTTATTTTACTTCCATCAATACAAACGGTTATGCGTTGGAGAGGTGTCCGAGTGGCCGAAGGAGCTCCCCTGCTAAGGGAGTATAGAGTTTGTAGCTCTATCGAGGGTTCGAATCCCTCCCTCTCCACCATATACTGTATATAAGCCACTTAATTGTGGTTTTTTTGTGCCTAAAATTTAACACCAATACTAAATTGGGAGGGTGAGAACCCTCGACAGGGTTCGACAAAATGCCTGGAACATTTTAGACCGCTGCAAGCGTCGCGCAGCGATTGATTACATGGATGTAAGCAAGTCTATCCCTCCCTCTCCACCATATACTATATATAAGCCACTTAATTGTGGTTTTTTTGTGCCTAAAGTTTAGTGATACCACATAAATAGATTAGCAAGCGCTAGCTTGATTATAAATTTATGATGTTATCCATGATTGCCGCCTTTAAAACGCCCTCTATAGGCCCTTCTATCCCTCATAAAAATTAAACAAATTGTGCCAAACAATAACTTAGTGCATTATTGATATAACTTTAGCCAATTTAGGTTTAGCTATGATCAGGCTCATATTGCTACTTACGTGTGCAGTACCATTTATTTCCTTTGCACAAAATACGACTGTGTATAAATGTGTTATTAAAGGCGTGCCTACTTTTAGCCAAACACCTTGTGCAAAAGACGCACAAGTTATCACCCTTAAAGAAATAAATGTGATTGAGGCATATAAAAGCTCAACGCCAGGTAAGGGGATTACCGACTCATCCGTCGATAATTTTTTAAAAGTTCAAGAAATAGATCGTGAAATAAAAAAGCTACAGTTGGAAATAAAACAAAGCCAAAAAGAATACACCGCAAAGGCCCAGCAAATTAGTTATATAACTCAAGATCAAGCAAACCGTTTAGGAGCATCTTCTATTGCCGATGCCAGAGCGACTAAAACAGCAGCGTTAAAAGAGGCTTATGACGCCTCAATTAACCAGATGCAGCAGCAAATAAACGCTTTAAAACAACAAAAGCAGCTACTTAGCCAGAATCCTTAAGCACTTTGTGTATAACTAAAATAAATTGAGTAATATCGTCACGCGTATTATAAATATGTGGCGATACTCGTATCCCCTGCTTTCGCTCATCGACACTAATTTTTGCCTCATCCAACGCTTTAAGCACTGCATTTTGGCGTTTTGCAAAGTTTAAAATAACCGTCCCACTGCAATGTTGCCTATGTGTAGGTGACACAACGTACTCTTTTAGCTGCTGATGAATAAGCGTTAGCATTGCAAAATTGTGATCTCTTACTTTGTCAGCCCCAAGCTTTGCAAAATACATAATGCTATTTGCAGCAATAATATAGGGGACAACTGAGGGCGTTCCTCCCCAAAATTTAAGTGCACTGCTGTTATATTCAAAGTGATGTATATTAAATTCAAAAGGGTTTTGATGTGAAAACCAACCAACATCTTTAGGCTCGCAACTAGCTAACTGCTCAGGGTTTACCCATAAGTAGGCAGCACCAGGACCTGCGCATAACCACTTAACACTTGAGCCAATCATAAAGTCGGCATTAAGTGCAGTTAAATCAAGCGGTAAAACACCTGCAGATTGAGCAACATCAATGATAGATAAACTACTAGTGCGCTTACTCAAAGCCACTATGTCGTTTACAGGGGCCTGCACTCCTGTATTTGAATAAACATGGCTAATAAAAACTAAATCTATATTTGGAGTTAAATACTGCTCCCACACATTAATATCAGATAAATTTTCATACTCCGGGATAAATGTTATTTTTGCGTCTTTGGGCAGCGATTTTTGCATAGCAAAACCCATACTAGGGAAATCGCTTTGCGCCATAAGTACATTACACTGTTTTTTTTGTATTTGAGGATGCGACATCAATAACTTCGTTAAGGCGCTTGATAAGTTTACTTGTGGGCAAAATTCGCGACTCGGCGCGTTAAATAAATCCCCTAATGCCTTAGTAAATTGCTCAACAGCAGGTAGCCATTGCTGCCATGGCTCTTTATTAGAGTCTTGCCACGGTGCAAAGTAATGCTGAGCTAAGTACTGCTGAGTATTTTTGAGCGCTCGCCCCACTGAGTGATTAAGTAAATAGCTGCCCTCGGCCATACAAAAATCATTTTTATACATATTATTACACCCACTGCTTTAAAGTATTGAGGTCGTCAAATCGCGTTTGAATATCAGCGCGCTTAGCGCAAGCACGTCTATCTCTAAGTTTTTCAAGCGAATCAAGCAGCACATGCAGTGGCGGCCCGCTTGCTGTCACTTTGCTCATGTGTTGCTCTTGCATGTTTTTTGAAGGTTGGGCAATAAATTTTTCTACTAGCTGATTATGATGACCGATTGCCGTGTCTCCATGTAACTTACATACTTGTATAAATAGCGTTGCATGCGATTTAAACCAGTCGGTATTTTTATAGTGCTGCGCTTGTAGGAAATCATACATAAAGCTTTGTATTCGCATTGCTTCACGCAATATTTGTTGATCTTCCGGCATCATGTATAAAAATTTATCCACCAGCATTTGTGAGTAACTAGGCTCGTTAGCACTACATACTCCTAGTAGCATGTCGATCACATTAATACCTGCAAAATCACCGGCATTGGCGCCTCTATAAATCTCTTTTCCTACACGGTATGGCTTGTAATAAGGACGTACGCAATTAAAAAAGCGCTCTGTATCTAGCTGCTCATAAAGCGCATTATTAGATTCAATAACATCAATAAGTGCATGTTTAACCACTTTTAAAAGCTCACCACATAAGGGGTGTGAAATACCCAAGGGTACTATTTTTAATAATGCATCACTTGCGCGCTTATAAGCCAAAATACCTTGAGTGTTGTAATCTATAAATAATTTTTCGTCGGCTAGATCAGTAAAGCGCTTATAAATACCATTGACCGCTTTATTGTGTGTGGTTAAATGTGCAGTTGCAAAGCGAGGAGTTACGCCTATGGAGGCGCCAATATGCATTGCCAATGCTGATGCCTCAACAAGTGGTGATGCACTCTCACGACTTGGCTCAGTTATTTCATGGCGGCGGCATGCGGCCATAAAAAGCCCTACGTTTCCTAGTAAATCAAAAGCGCTATCAAAGCCTTCATCTGTGTTACCCTCGGCGAGTAAGTTACTAATAAGCGCATTACCTTCGAGGGCTAACTGCTCTTTTAGTGTCTCTCCAATACCCTCTACATTTGCTTTATCAGCTTGTTGCCAATAAAGCTTTTCAAGCTCGCTATTTATCTCTACAAAACCTTTTCTTATCCAGCGGTCAAATATAGCCGTATGTGTATTCATTGTGTGTACTTCTATTATTTTTTATTAAATGTAGCAGAGTTCAAGGAGGGTAAAACGTCAAAAAAGTTAGTAAAAATGGCCTTGGTTAGCAATAATCACTACAAATATAAAAATAAATAATGAAAGCCAACAAACATGTTAGATAAAAAAGATCAGCAACTACTTATCGCTTTACAGGCACAAGCTCGTCTAACCGTGAGCGAATTAGCAAATAGTATTAATCTCTCAGACACTCCATGTTTAAGGCGTATTAAAAAGCTTGAACAAGAGCGAGTAATTACGGGGTATCATGCAGCAATTAATCCAAAAGCACTTAATTTGAATGTTTTGGTTTATGCATTTGTACGCTTAGGTCAAAATTCAGTGAGTGCAGCGCAGCAATTTGAACAACATGTAGAAAAGCTCCCCCATGTATTAGAGTGCTCAGTTATATCGGGAAGTTATGACTATTTACTTAAAATAATAGCTCATGATTTAGAGAGCTATGAGCAGTTTGTAAAACACCAACTAGGAGGATTGAGCTGTATTGCAAATATAGAATCGACCGTAGTACTTAAACAATCATTTAGTAAAAAACAATTGCCATTATAAAAAATTCCTCAAATAAGCTACTGTTAGCTATACTGATTATTCAAAAAGTAATAACAATAATTGCCAAGGACCTAAGTGAAAGATTTTAATTCAAAATATCACTCTAGTATTTTTTACATCTTGTTTGCCTTGGCATATATTTTTGTTGGAATTACGCTTACTAAGCTCGCCTTTAATTCGCAAATTATTCCTATTTGGTTACCTGCCGGCATTGCATTAGTTGGGTGCTATATTTGGTGGTGGCGATTCATCCCGCCATTATTTATTGCTGCAATTACATTTAATTTAAGTATTTTTGATAACTCAGCACACGAAATGGTACTTGTTGGCAATTCGTTTAATGAGGCTATGTATATTGCCTTTGGAGTTGTTATTCAGGCGATGGTGGGAGCAGCCCTTTTAAAATATTGGCTTGGCCATCCGCTGCGCTTTAAAAACCGTAAAAATATTATTTATTTTATTGTTTTTGTCGCAATCATAACCAGCTTAATATCGGCCAACTTTGGGGTGTTTGCACTTAGCCAGTTTAACCCCGCGTACAGTATAGATAACCATTGGCGAAACGTGATTTATTGGTGGCTTGGCGATACCTTAGGCGTATTAATTGCCACGCCATTTTTACTCTCGTTATTGCCTAAAACCTCAAGTAAATACCATATCTCTGCCATACCAACCATTGCTGTGTGTAGTGTTTTATTTGTATCGGTAGCCGTAACAACTCAGCTTTACGATAGTGAAAATCGCACTAATACAATAAAAATAGCCGAACGAGAAGTCCACGTAATTGAAAATAGCCTTTATCGTTATACTAACCGCAGCCTTATTGCCGTGCAGAGTTTGGCAAGCCAAGTACAATCGTCTTCACAGCTTAGTCAGCAAGAGTTTTACGCTTATGCGAGCGAGTTACTTACTCAGCATTCTTTTATAAAAGCCCTTTCATGGAATGTAAAAATATCACAAGACGAGCGCAAAGAGTTTACCCAAACCATTTCTGACATTTACCATTTAGATTACGATGTAGTCGGTGAGCCGTTAGAAAAAGACGACCCCATGGTTATTGTAAAATACATAGCGCCATTTAATGGTAACCAAAAAGCGATTGGCTTTAATGTGTTTTCAAATGCTGACAGAAAAGAATCCCTACTTAACCCGACTATAAGATTTCAACCTGTAGGTACTAAAATTATTCAGCTCGTACAAACCAAAGAACCGACCCCCGCTTACTTACTTTTTGCTCCTGTGTACTATCAAGATAATGAAGCTGATCCTGTTAAAGGCTATGCAACGGGTGTATTTTTAGTAGACAACATTATTAATCAGGCTATTTCAAAAGCGCAATCAGATATGTTCGCTATTAATATTTATGAGGATATTAATAACCCCCCCTTTTATAGTAACTCCAAAGGCTTTGACCAAGCTGCGGGGAGTCGAATTATGACTTTTAATGTTGATTTTAGTGGTCAGCGGTGGATTGTTAAACTTGCGCTCAAAGAAGGCTTTTTAGCTCAGCACAACAACCAACTTACATTACTACTACTTATTTTACAGGTCGCTGTGTGCTCACTTATTTTACTTATTTTATTATTATTTAATCAGCAGCAAGTAGAGCTTACTCGCCAAGTAGCAGAGCGCACTCATTCATTGGCGCAAGCTAAAAAGCAATCTGATCTTGCCAATCAGGCTAAAAGTCAATTTTTGGCTAATATGAGTCACGAAATACGCACACCTCTTAATGCTGTTATTGGGTTTTCGTCGTTAGCACGCGAAGTCGACGACACTAAAACATTGGTAGGCTACTTAGACAAAATAAACTCCTCATCTAAAAGCTTATTAAATTTAATTAACGACATTCTCGACATATCAAAAATAGAGTCGCAAAAGCTCGCGATGGAATCGATATCATTCGACTTTCATGCATTAGTTTCTCGTATAAATAATATGTTTGAACAAAGCGCCTTTAACAAAGGAATAAACTGGCAAGTAGAGTGCAAGCTACCAGTAAACACGTGGTACATTGGCGACCCAATGCGTATAGAGCAAATACTCCTTAACTTGTGCAGTAATGCGGTTAAATTTACAAATGAAGGAAGCGTTGCATTAAATATTGCAGGTGAATTTACTGCCGCTAATAAAGTACAAATTACCATTGATGTAATAGATACGGGAATTGGCATAAAACCAAGCCAACATAAAAAATTATTTAATGCATTTACTCAAGCTGATAGCTCCACATCAAGGCAATTTGGTGGTACAGGGCTTGGTTTAACAATAGCAAAAGAGCTGAGCCAACTAATGGGGGCTAATTTAGCTCTACAAAGTGAGCTTGGGAAAGGCTCAACCTTTACACTTGCTATCACTCTTCCTACTACAGAGCCTGAAGAGTCACCTGAAATTGCATATGCAGATACAAATATTGCATCACTAGACATTCTCGTTGCCGAAGACAACCCTGTTAACCAAATGGTGATTAAAGCAATGCTGGGCTCTTTAGGCATAGTGCCAAAAATTGTAGATAATGGTGAGCTTGCTGTTAATGCAGTAAAACTACAAAATTTTGATTTAGTACTTATGGATTGCCAAATGCCGGTTATGGATGGCTATAGAGCCACAGCGCTAATTAGGCAATTTAAAACAGAACAAGAGCTGCCCATTATTGCTTTAACTGCCGACGTAATGCCAGAGGATAAAGCGCATGCTCGTGCAGTAGGGTTTAATCTGCACCTTGCAAAACCACTCGAACTCATTAAGCTAACCGAGTGCCTTGTCCAATATGCAGAAGTAAATGAACAATAACGGGTTAGTTTTAAAAGTTTGTATAGGTTTTGTTTTAAGTATTTTATCTCACCTTGCTGCAGCTCAAGACTGTATTACTCAAAGCAGCAGCTTTAGCTTTATACTAAAAGCTAAGCAGCAAGGGTTATTTAGGTTTGAAAACGAGCACACCCACCAGTCATTCAATTATCAAGCCCTTTTGCCATTTCAGCGCTATTTAGATTATGCGTATGATCATATTAATAAAGCAAACCCGCGTGCAAACTTACCATGCCCTGTAATAACAGATACCTACAAACAACTTGTTAAGCAAGGTGTACGAACCACAAATCCTAATATTGCCGATATTATTGCCCCCTTTGAACTTAAGCACCCAGCAAGTAACAAGGTTGCCTTGTTAATACACGGACTAACAGACTCCCCTTTTACTTATCACGATTTAGCACGCATTTACTACGAGCAAGGTTATAGCGTTCGCACGCTTTTATTACCCGGCCATGGAAGCGCTGCGAGTGCATTACAAAACGTAGACGTAAAGCAATGGCAAAAAGCAGTAAATTATGGAGTAAACCGCGCTTTAACCGATTTTGATGAGGTCATATTAGGTGGCTACTCTACAGGTGCTGCACTCGTTATTGATTACCTAACAAAGCAAACGCCATCACCTAAAATTAAAGCACTTATGTTGTATTCACCTGGTACTGAGCCACATAATAAAAATGGCTGGCTTGCTAAATGGATAGACGCTATTCCATTTGTAGATTGGATAGATAAAGACGCTGATATTGATTTTGCTAAGTATGAGTCATTCCCTTTTCATGCTGCTGCAGCCTCATACGATGCCATGCAATTGGTAAGTATTGATCAATTAAGTAAACGCTCCGCACTTAAACTACCTATTTTTAGTGTACTTAGTGATATTGATACCACAATTGATACGCGCGCTTCGCTTAAATTATTAAGTGCCCTGCATAAGGGTAACTCGCCTAAATATAAAACACGCGATACTTTAGTATTTTATGGCAATACTGATACTTTGCCTGCAGGATTTGCTGCTAATTACAAAGTAATAAACCCAAAGTGCACGACAAAACGATGTAAAAGTATTCATGGTATATCGCATATTGCGATTGTTAACTCGCCACAAAACCCACACTACGGCGTAAATGTTGCCTATCGTAATTGCGGTAGTTTTATTAACGACGATGCTCAGTATAAAACCTGTAAAACAACACCACACCCACAATTAGGTGAACGTACAAAAGCAAATTTAAAAAACTATCCTGCATTACAGCGGCTCACTTTTAATCCTCATTTTAACGAGCTGGAAAAACAAATTTCAATATTTATTAAAAACCTAGAACACACAAAAGGTAAGCAGTTATGAGTGCTCTTTCGCACCAATGGTTTACAAGCATAAATCAAATAGATGCCAATGAATGGCAACGCTTATTTGGCAGCGAGCCCTTTACATGCCACGCATTTTTATATGCCTTGGAGCAAAGCCAATGCGTGCATGAGCAAACAGGCTGGCAGCCTAAGCACCTAGCGGTGTATGAAAATAATAAACTCATTGCATTAGCGCCTGGGTATTTAAAAAGCCATTCATACGGAGAGTACGTATTTGATTGGGCATGGGCAGAAGCATACGAGCAACACGGGTTAGAATATTACCCTAAGTGGCTATGTGGTGTGCCTTTTAGCCCTATTGAAGGTAAGCGAATTGCCATAGAGCACAATGATCACGACTTGGTATATCACTACATAAAAGAGCAGCTAAACACACACAGCATTGATCAAAGTTGGTCTGGCTGGCATATAAATTTTTGTGAACAAGCACAGGCAAATTCACTTTGTACAGAGCGAGTAATGCAAAGAGTGGGAGTGCAGTTTCAGTGGTTTAACAAAGGCTTTAATACCTTTGATGACTTTTTACAGACCTTAACTGCACGAAAACGTAAAACACTTAAAAAAGAGCGCGCTAAAATAGTCCAGCAAAATATAACTATTGAATGGCTACATGGCGTGCAAATAACCCCCGAAATCATGCAGCTTTTTTGCGAGTTTTATCAGCGTACTTATTTAAAGCGCTCTGGGCATTTAGGGTATTTAAATATGGAATTTTTTATACTGTTACATGCGCTAATGAGCGAACAACTCGTTATTATGCTCGCAAAAAAAGACGATAAAGTAATTGCAGCAACACTTAGTTTAATTGGCGAAAACACGCTTTATGGGCGCTATTGGGGTGCAAACGAGGATGTTGATTCACTGCATTTTGAACTGTGCTATTACCAAGGTATTGAGTTTGCTATTAAGCATAACCTGAGCTGCTTTCATTCTGGGGCGCAAGGTGAGCATAAAATAGCGCGCGGGTTTGAGCCCGTACTTACCTACTCTGCTCACCACATTGTTGATGGCGACTTTAGTAATGCTATTAGTGATTACCTTAAAAGAGAGAGCCAACACATTCATATCTATAAAGATCAGTGTGCTGAGTTACTGCCGTTTAAAAACGAGTAACTGATTATTTGCAGGCATGGCTGTATCGCTAATAAGCGAAAGTCCTGCCTGTTTTGCCAAGCCCTCAACTGCTTCAAAATCCCTTATCCCGCTTAACGGGTCGCGATCTATTAAAAACGTATTGAAGTCATCATTACTTGGGCTGGTAAATTTACCTTGATATTTGAACGGCCCATAAATACATAACATACCTTCGTTATTTAAATGGCGCTTAACTCCGTCAAAAAAACGCTCTACCAACTGCCAACTAATTATATGAAACGTATTTGCCGTGAATATTGCATCTACTTTATCAATCGGCCAATCGTGGCTTAAATCAAGCGTAAGTGGTGCGTGTAAATTATTGAGGCTTACCTGGGCGTGCCATAACCTGATCCCCTCATGGTTTATAGCGCGATCACTTGTATACCATTGTAAGTGAGGTAATTGTTCGGCAAAAAACACGCTATGCTGCCCCGTACCAGAACCAATCTCAAGCACACTGCAACTTGATTTAAATGCTTTTTTTAACTGCGCCAAAATAGGAGCTTTGTTGTTTTCACACGCTTGTGAAAATGGCTTTGTCATAGGTTTGCACCAAAGTTGTAGGCTAATGCACAACAGTAAAGCAAATTTTGATTACTTTGTACTTAGTAAAACCCTAAAAAATAAAATTTTTATATTTATCAATATATTAAAAGTTAGCTATTTTATTGGTATATATTATGCTTTTTTATAGTGAGTCTGTAAAAGGCTCAACTTATATTAATTAAAGAGGATCAAAATTATGCATTTACCCCCATATACTGCTGTAGACGCTGTTGTCTCAGTAACAGAAAAAAACATAGAAAAGCCTAGTAGCGCCTGTGATAGTAGAGCCACCGTAATCGATTTACTTTCTCACTGTAACCAAAATCAACAGGCGCTAAAAAAACATGAAACAGACCAAATATTCATTCTTGGCTACAATTGATACTAAACTTAAACCCGTAAATAATTTTTACAATAACTGTTTACACTGAAACCGATTAAATGTAATGATAACTATTATCGTTAACTTAGGTCGGTTTTTTTATGTCTTCAGATCACGCTCTGCGTAATTATCATCATGAACTAACATGTCATTGCTTACGTCCGGGCCTTCATGCCCCTATGCTCGTGGCAAACTACATCGAAACCGCTCTAAGCTTAGCTAAAAGCTTTGAAAAACAACGCAATCCTCTACTTCAAGAGCTTTATTTAAAACGCACACTATATGAAATTATCAACAAAATGTGCGACCCTCTAATACACAATGCCATTCGCAAACAGTGCCTTGAGCAGTTATATAAACCATTACTGGCATTAAAACGTTATTACAAAACGCATAACAACACAGCCAAGTTTTTATTACTTGAACGTGAAGCGCGCGTTCTTAGTCACGAATTCAACCCTTTTTAAGGAGTAAAATATGAGTAACTTTAGAACAGAATCAGACAGTATGGGCGAGTTACAGGTACCTGCTGATGCTTTATATCAAGCGCAAACCCAACGCGCAGTAAATAACTTTGCAATTAGCGGCTTAACAATGCCCAAGCAATTTATTACGGCGCTTGCTTACATTAAGCAAGCCGCTGCACAGAGTAATTTTGAGCTAAATCATTTAAGTAAAAGTAAAGCGACGGCCATAGAGCAAGCCTGCCAACAAATTATTGATGGCGAGCATTATGAGCACTTCCCTGTCGATATTTTCCAAACCGGCTCAGGTACGAGCTCTAACATGAACGCCAATGAAGTCATCGCAACGCTTGCAACTCGCATTGGTAATGAGTCAATTCATCCTAATGATGACGTAAATATGGGGCAAAGCTCTAACGATGTAGTCCCTACAGCCATTGCCCTTAGTAGTGCCATTAACGTAGTTTATGAATTACTACCATCACTTGAAAAACTATCGCAAAGCTTAGAGCAAAAAAAGGCAGAAGTTGGCGCAATAGTTAAAACAGGCCGTACACATTTAATGGATGCGATGCCCGTTACGTTTGAGCAAACACTCAGTGCATGGCAATCACAGGTAAATAACGCAGCCTCAGGCATTCGCCATAGCTTAGAGCGAGTATGTGAGCTTGCTCAAGGTGGTACAGCTGTTGGTACCGGTATTAATGCCGATGGCGAGTTTGCATCAAAGTTTGCTAAAAACTTAAGCGCAAATGTGGGTATAAGCTTTAAACCAAGCAGTAACTTTTTTTATAATATTGGTTCGCAAGATGCCATTGTAGCGCTCTCAGGGCAGTTAAAAGTACTCGCTGTAGCACAAATGAAAATAGCAAACGACTTACGCTGGATGAACTCAGGTCCACTTGCTGGTCTTGGCGAAATAGAGCTTGAAGCACTACAACCAGGCTCGTCTATTATGCCGGGTAAAGTAAATCCGGTGATCCCAGAAGCGGCAGCCATGGTAAGCGCTCAAGTAATAGGAAACGATGCAACTATTACCGTTGCAGGCCAAGCCGGTAATTTTGAGCTGAATGTGATGTTACCTGTTATTGCGCATAATATTTTACAAAGTATTGAGCTACTTGCTAATAGCGCACAAGCCCTTGCAGATAAAGCTATTGCGAGCTTTAAAGTTAACCAACCCAATATAGACAAAGCATTGGCTAAAAACCCAATTTTAGTTACAGCGCTTAATCCGGTGATCGGTTACGAAAAAGCCGCAAAAATAGCTAAGCAAGCCTACAGAGAAGCCCGACCTATTATCGATGTAGCCGAGCAAGAAACTGACTTACCACGCGAAGAGCTCGAAAAACTACTAAACCCTACTAAGCTCACACAAGGTGGCTTGTAGTTTTTTGAAAATCTAAATACGGCTTTAATTACTTGATTATATAGTTTTTATTGCCGTAAAAAATGCACCGTGTATGATAGTGATGAATATTTCATCACTATTAAGGTTTGTTATGCGTACCCCATTGTTAGCCATACTTTTACCGCTTTGTTTAACTGCTTGCCTAGAAACAACATCAGCCGATACAGAGCAAACTACTCAAAATAAATTAAAAGAAGTACCGCAAACAACGCTTGTTGAAAATAAAAAAGAACACTCAAAATCAGCAGCACAAAAACTTTCAAATACCGAGTTAAAAAAAGTATCTGTTGAGGATATAAAAACAGCTAAAACCGAGTTAAATTCGCTCATTGCTGATAATCAATGCGACACCAGTGAGCAGTGTAGGGTTACCCCTGTTGGCAGTCGTGCATGTGGCGGCCCTAGTAGCTTTGCCGTTTACTCAACTAAAACCGCTAATGAAACTGACGTTTTAGCACAAAGTAAAAAAATCACGTCTCTTGAAAGCCACTACAATGCTCAAAATGAAATGATGAGTATTTGTCAGCATTTAACGACACCAAGCACGCAGTGTGTTGAAAATAAATGTGTTAAACTTGAAGGCTCAGCGGTAAGTGCATTTTAAGGATAACGTTATGAGTTGTTTACCATCGGCAGTTAAACTATCAATTATAAGCATTGCTAGCAGCTTTTTATTACTAAGTGGCTGTGCCAGCACGGCAACGTCAGGTAATGAACAAAGCAAAACTTTATCTGACTTAAACTACGATCTGAATAACATGGTGAGCAATAATAGTTGCACCGCGAGCTTTCAGTGCAAAGTCCTTGAAGTTGGCGCCCGCGCATGCGGTGGACCGAGTACATACGCGGTTTATTCAACGCTAAACACCTCTCAAGAAGAAGCGGAACAGCTTGCTCAACAAATAACAAAACAAGAAGAGATACAAAATAAAGCGCAAGGCTTAACCGATTGCTCTCCTGTACTTGAAGTGCAATCGTTATGTATTAATAAGCAATGCCAGTCGTTTGATATTAAATAGCTTAAACGTCAATTTCAGCGTTAACCTATAAAAGGTATTAACGCTGAAATTATTAACACCATCACCACGCACACTCCCGCTTTAATGATGTATTTCATTGGCATTTGCTTAAGCACCCAGTACGCATAAATAAATCGCACAAAGTAACTCGCAGCTGTGCCAAATAAAGCAAAAATAATTAGGTAAGCAATTAAAATAATATTCATATAAATCTAAATTAGCTACTTAGTGTTTTTAGTATGAGCAATTAATAACTCTGCTACTTGTTGCTTTACGGCTCGCTTATCATCGCTTTGTACATCAAACCGCGTTGCGAGTTGTGCTATTTCGTCGTCATTTAAATTAAACGATAAACGCTGGCGTGTTTTTTTAGATTTTACGTCCAAACCTAAAATTTTACGGATCATGTCTGATGGCGTGAGCTCTTGATCGATGGCTTGTTTTTTTATCGACTTTTGTACTTCGCTACTTAAATCAAATGCCATTTGTGTGGCACGCACGGCTTGCTCTTGGCGTAACCACTTATCTTTAGCATCACTCACTTAGCATCTCCTGGAAATAAGTCGACGATATCGGTGATTGGCCGTGTAAGCGTTAGCGATACTTCGGTTTCACCGCCTTCCCATATTTCGATATTTAAACCATGCCCTTCGTCAGGCGATGCTAAACAAATCATTTCACATGGCTCACCACCTTCTTGCTCATAACGCGGTAGTGACTGGCCACGAAAGTCTTTATTATGGAAGTAGCATACGTATGGCGATTCACTTTGTTGATAGCTTTTAGCTAAAAACTGCATAAAACGCTCGGGTGTGTTTTGCACCTGGATATTAGTTAATGATTCTTCATCAAAAATACGCGCAAAGTCATCTAATCCAAATATTTGCTCTACTTCATCACGCTGAATTTTTATTGAAAAGTTAGCAAACTGCTCACCATCATCTTGCTCAATTTGTAAAAATACAACCTGTCCGCTGTTGGTCTCAAGCACAAACTCAGTGTCACTACTGTGCTGATATTGGTATGTTTGAATATCAGTAACGCGTAACGTTTCACCTTTTAACCACGACGGATATGCAAATGAGTCGATAACACTAAACATATCGCCTTTTTTAAGCTCGCTTGCATGATTAAGCTGACGTTCTGGCTCTTTTTTAGATTTGAAAAAATTAAACATAATGAGGCATCCCTAAGCAAAAAAGGTAACTAAGCTAAGCTTAATTACCTTTTATAAATAATGTACTAACTATTAGCCGTTTTGCTTGGCTTTAATGCGCGCTAAAATATCAGCACTTTTTGGGCTTGTATCGCCAATACCGGCTTCAGCCATTTTTGCTTTTAAATCGTCGCCATTTACGTCCGACTCAAGTTGCTTTGCAGCACCAAGCTGGTCGCTACGATCCTGTTGGCGTTGCTTAATACGCTCAAGCGACTGGCGAGCCGATGTCATAGACGAGCTATTAGTATTAAGCGTGCTGTTAACAGCCATAGTAGCTTGCTGTACGCTTTCTGTGGTTTTAACCATAGTAAGCTGACGTTGGTTTTCTTTAATCGATTTTTCAGCGTCTTTAACTTGTTGTTTAAGCGCCACAATATGATTGCTAAAACCAGATAATACTTGCTCGTTTTCAGCTTTTTCAGCTTCAAAGTCACCAATTTTTTCGGCAATTTCTAATGCTAGGGCTTCATTACCTTTTTCAAGTGCTTGGCCTGCATATGCTTCGTGCTCAGCAATTGATGCATCAACAGCGCTAATTTTACGCTTAGTTTGCATTTCTTTAGCCATTACTTCTGTAAGGCTTTTTTTAGCACGGTGAAGTGCATTTTGTGCATCTGCAATTTCTTGTTCAAAAATTCGGATACCGTTTGCATCTACAATTGCTTCGCCTGCTTCACGAGCGCCGCCACGTACTGCTGTAAATAATTTTTTTAAAATACTCATAATCTTAACTCCACTAACTAGTTACTAATCGTTTAAATACAAGGTCACGGCTTCTAGTGCGTCAATAGCGTTGTCAGCTAGTGTCACTAGTTCGTGGGTAACGTCATCTAACGATGAATTTACCGACAGTGCACCAAAAATCGCGTATTTGTTATCGATTTTAGCAAATGCACTCAGTGGAATTGGCACGTTTAAACGTAGTAGTGTTTCGTTTAACTCGTTGCGTAATTCACTTTTTACTTCATCTTCGCCAAACAAGTAGCTAATACATAACAACTGCTCTTGTGTTTGCGTAACAAAAATTGGAAGTTCATCGTTTCCATCAACTATGACTTGTAAAACATCTTGCTCACCAGGGTTGGCAATCAAGAAAGACTCAAAGTTAGCGCCTTCTGTTTCAAAAGAAGCTAATTTTATTGAAAGTTCATTTAATTCCATGTCTCTGCCTTTTTGCTGTTTGACATATTATGTCTGAGTTAAGATTCGCATGGCCGACATATTATGTCAACCATGTTTTGTTAATTTTTATACAATTCGCTTTCTATCTGCCACGCATTACGGTAGTAATCATATAGCTGGCCCGAACCTAACCTATTGACCTCAATACTTTTAACTTGTTCAAAATACTGGTTAGGAAATACAAAGCTGGCTAATAAATATTCTTTACTTACCCACCTTGATGGCACCGGCATAGCGCTTATATTTTTAATTCGCCCACTGGCTGGTTGACCCATTTTAGTGGCTATTGTCCACCCCCATTGCCCAAACGAAGGAATATTTTGCTGGTACTGCTCAACATAATCAAAACCCGCCGCTTTTACCGTTTTAGCAATACTTAAAAATGCTTTTTTGGCATGATAAGGCGAGGTAGACTGCACAGCCATTGCGCCATCGGAAGCTAACAATTGACGTACATGGTTATAAAAATAGTCGCTGTACATTTTGTTTAAATCGGGATGATTAGGGTCCGGTAAGTCAATTAAAATAGTGTCAAATTGCTTACCTTGATCTAGGAGCCTTTCAACCTCTAAAAACGCATCTCCCACAATAATATTGGCGCGTGGGTCTAACATCGATTGTTTATTTAGCGCTAATAACCGCTTACTTATAGACTCAGGCGCTGTAAAATCACCGTCTTTATAGCCAAATAAATTAAGCAGCTGTGCATCTAAATCAATTAACGTTACGTCGTTCACTGGCCACTTTAAAACATCTCTAAGGGCAAGCCCGTCGCCACCACCAATAATTAATACGCTATCGTGCCGGTTTGATGCGAGCATTGCCGGATACACCAGCATTGAATGATATATTTGCTCATCAATACTCGAGAACTGTAAACGCCCATTCAAATACAAGTCGGTAATAGGCGCTGGCTGATTTTTACTTAAGCGCTCGGTTAATACTACATGCTGGTATTTAGTTGCTTGTGAGTAAATAACTTTATCTTTATAAAGTACATTACTTAAGCTGTTCATCCAGCTACTTCCCATCACTAAAATAAACCCAAACAGTGCCAGTAACACTATATGGCAAACTAGAAGTGCCTTAGCAAAGCGCACATGAGCATGGTAGCGCCATAAAAAGGCGAGCCCTGCCAGTATATTAAAAAGAGCTGTCCACGCTGCAGCTTGCATTATAGGCATCGCCAGCATAATGCTTACCCAAATAGCCGCACCAATACCCGCGCCAATATAATCGGCACCATAAATAGTGCCTGCATTGTTTTCTAAAAAACGCCCGTACACATGTTGGCGAATACGTGCAATAAGCGGTATTTCCATACCAATAAATAAACCCAGTACTAAACCAAACACATAAGGTAAAAAGCGTGACCACTCTTGCAGCTTTTGAAATACATAGCCATTGAGCACAACATCTGGAGGTAAATTAAAAATACTAGAAAACAAATGAGGAAGTGAATAACTTACAGCAATTACACCGGCTATTGCCAAAATACAGCCCATGCCAACCAGGGCAATAATACTTTCAAGCCAAGCAAAGGCGGTAAAGGCATCTTTAAACCAACGGGCTAAAAATGCGCCTAAGCCCATGGCAACTATCATTGTGCCAATCATGGCATAGATAGCACTTTCTACAGAGCCCAGTACCCGCCCTGCGTAATGCGAAAGTAAGTATTCATAAATAAGGCCGCACCCAGCGAGTACGGCCATAACAGTTATTAGTAAAATATCGTGCCCAAGTAAACGTGATTTACTTGGGCTAGTTGTAGTTGATGACACTGATTATGCGCCTAGTAAGGTTGCCATAGTAATACCAACAGCAAACGATACCGCTGCAGAAATAGTAGCTACGCCTACATTTTTTTGGCGATTTACTTCATCTGAAATATCACAGCCAGATAAAATAATTTTTATTGTCACTAAGTGCAAAATAATAAATGCAATTAAGAAAACAACTGCGCTAACAGCCCAGTAAAGCAAGCTTGCATTTATGTTATCGGCTGCATAAGGTGCAATACCTGTTGCTGCAGTAATTGCCAGTGCACTACCAATTAAAAAACCAGCGTAGCGAATACCAACAGCTAAGTTTCCATCAATAATTGCTTGTTGTAAGCAGTCACCGCTTTTATTAGTGCGTTTAAATAGTTGCACGCGATATTGGCTTACTAGTAATAATACAAAGCTGCCAATAATAAATGCTGCCACTACAATTGGAAGCCCGTGCCAGCCCTCTGTTGCTACCCACAAAAGTGCAGAGCGAATAACAATAGCAACACTCACTACATGACCAAAATCAATTATAGAGGCCGTTACATTACCTTTAACAATTTCATCGTGTAGGCTTACTTTACGTAGCGCCACCTTATCTTGAAAAAAGTGGCCTAACTTAATTAATACAATCGCTAGAACACCATAACCTAGCATTTGCAGTGCTTCTTGCTGAAGCGACGCTGCAAAAGCTCCACTGCTCACGCCCGTTAATACAATTGCAAGGGCAACCAAGCCTGCGGCAAAGCTAATACCAAAAGCAAAGTTATCGCGCTCTGTTATTTCGTCATTCGCATGTAAATTTGAAACCCAACCTTTAATGTATTTTAGGCTTACAAAGAGCAACACAATAATTGCAAAATCAATCGCCAGTGCTTGTAGCGACCACATAGTTATTCCATTAAATTCGTACATATTTCTAACTCCAACTTATTCTTTACTTACCACGGCTCACGCCACGAGATGTTCTGCTACCGCTATCACGTACCGATCCTGAGCTATTGCTATAACTGCTCGAACGCGAGTAACTACTGCGGCTTTTAGGTGGCGTATAACTACTACGGCTTAAACCCGTTGCACCTGTTTTTTTGCTCGCATATGGGCTTGTAAACTGCTTACCTTGGCGTTGGTATGATTGGCGTGTACGTGTTTCAAGCGCGCTTTGTGTTTTAATTTGCTTAGGGCTTGAGTAACGAGCACGGCCATAGTCATTGTAATAACTATACTTGCGACGCTTACTCCAGCTACCGTATTCAACACGATCGAACACATCACCTAAAATACGGTACATACCGTACCACTGCCAAAAGCTAATCCCGTTACTATTAGTTTGCCAGTTTCCATAATTAGGGTTACCCACCATTTGGTTACCAACCCCCTCTCCTTCAGCTTGCTGGCTAATTGCACCAATACGAGCAAGGCTGCCTTTTGACATATCAGCAAGCATATTAATAGGATCGGTCAACGCATCTGAAAACAACGTAGGCTTTACAGCTTCACGCAGTAAATCAATACTGTGGAGCGTATCTTCGTAGGGTGGAATTAAGTAAGTCCCTTTAATGTCTTTAAGTCGCTGTGTTAAACCACTATAAAGTGCACCTTGCCTTGTGGCATCAAGGGTAATTACATCAACAACCTTACTTAGTTCTGGTTGCTGCTGTTTTAGAAGTTGGCCGTACTCTTTTAAAAGTACAGCATTACGTATGCTCCCATTATCAAGCGCGGTACCAAGCTGTGATAGCTCAACATCTGCCTTTTTAATAGACTCTTGAATTGTTTGTTGCAACTGCTCTTCTTTAGATTGACAACCCATAAGCACTGCGAACAAACAAAACAGGCTCATAAGTTTCCAAGCTTTTATATTCGACATTCATGTCACCTGATTTACAAAATTAACCGCAACAGTTTTACACAGGTCACTTATTAAACCAAGAATGAAATCGCAACAAAGTGAGAAGAAACGAGCATCTCTGTAATCAGAGTATGATTTAGTGAAATATGAAGCTATATAATAAGGTTCGAATTGAAGCACCTATTTAAAAAGGTACTTGCGGTGATTTTAGCGTCAGGAGTCGCTTCGCCCGACCTACGCGATAGAGGCTTGATGAGTCTATATTAACTATGCGTATTCTACTTTTCTGCAGACGTAAAAAAGCCCGACTATTTCTAGTCGGGCTTTCTACAATTTGAAGCCTGGTAATGTCCTACTTTCACATAGCAAATGCTACACTATCATCGGCGCTGTTTCGTTTCACTACTGAGTTCGACATGGAGTCAGGTGGGTCCAAAACGCTATTGTCACCAAGCAAATTTGGGTGTCAGTGCGTATCTCTACGTACCAACTGAATTTGGAAAATATCTGATAATATTTTTTAAGTCTTTAAGTAATATCTA
>Ga0207878_100116_pt1 | contig 84498 bp, 66 predicted proteins | sample LinPmetageLP41_FD_184053 | JGI IMG/M metagenome (GOLD analysis project Ga0207878, IMG submission 184053) | Marine viral communities from the Pacific Ocean - LP-41 (SPAdes) | ecosystem: Environmental > Aquatic > Marine > Oceanic | place: Pacific Ocean | collected 2010-08-27 | reverse complement strand
CGATATGGAGCGGGAAAGGAGATTCGAACTCCCGACCCTCGCCTTGGCAAGGCGATGCTCTACCACTGAGCTATTCCCGCTTATCGCTGCCGACGCTCGAAGCGACGACGACATGACCTGGCGATCATGAAAGTGGCGTCCCATAGGGGGTTCGAACCCCTGTTACCGCCGTGAAAGGGCGGTGTCCTGGACCACTAGACGAATGGGACGCATTGGAGCGGCGAAGCCGTTCCGGTATTTCATAAATTGGAGCGGGAAAGGAGATCGATCGGACCGGCGTTCCGGCTCACGACCCATACTACCTATCTGACACTACCAAAAATTGGAGCGGGAAAGGAGATTCGAACTCCCGACCCTCGCCTTGGCAAGGCGATGCTCTACCACTGAGCTATTCCCGCACCGTGCTTTCTCTTTCTTACGCGCTCTACATCTACATCTACATTTACATCATATCTACTTCGCTGAATCGAGTGGCGTCCCATAGGGGGTTCGAACCCCTGTTACCGCCGTGAAAGGGCGGTGTCCTGGACCACTAGACGAATGGGACGTAATATTTCGGCTCCGTCGAAGTGGCGCGTATGTTACTGAGGCAGTTTTGAGGTGTCAAGCGATTGATTTCACCGATGTTCACCATAGCCCAATCGGGGCTAGTCAGAAGCCGGCAAATGGCCTGTAATGCAGTAACGATGCAGAAGCCAGAAGGAAAGCGAACATGAGCAAGATAGAAAAGACCGAAGCCGAGTGGCGCGAGAAACTGACGCCCGAGCAGTACCACGTCACTCGGGAAAAAGGCACCGAGCGGCCGTTCACCGGCGACTATCAGGTCGAGCCGGTTCAGGGGATCTATCATTGCGTCTGCTGTGGCGCCCCGCTGTTCGAGAACGAACACAAGTTCGAAGCGCACTGCGGCTGGCCGAGCTTTGACCGACCGCTGGCAGCGGCCTCCGTCGAGGAACACCACGACGACAGCCACGGCATGCGCCGGATCGAAGTCACCTGTCGCCACTGCGATGCGCACCTGGGTCACGTTTTTCCGGATGGACCGGCGGAAACCACCGGCCAGCGTTATTGCATCAACTCGGTGGCGATGACGTTCCACGCCGGCGAATGACCGGTGCCGACTCTCGACGTCGACTCTCGACGCCGGCGAGCAAGGCTCAGGCAGCGAACACGTTGACACGCTTGCGATTGGCACCCATACAGTAGGTAGCTCATCGACATCGAGGGACTCGATATGAAGAAGCTGCTATTCGGCGCCATTGCCAACTGGCTACGCAAGCCCGAGAACCGGGAGAAGGCCAAGCGGACTGCGAGGGATCTGCACGGTAGGTACCAGAACCGTAAAAGTTCGCCGGACCGCGGTCCGAAACGCTGACCCGCTTTAACACTGACCCGATTTAACACTGACACTCTAATGCGCCCCGATCGGAAAGCTCGATCGGGGCGCAGAATATAGGGACATGGCTGAGTACCGATCACCTCCCTTTTTCTGCAGTTGCCCCCTCGTCGATATGAGAGATGCCCACACCTTGGATCGACAAACGTCAGACGCTACCCAGAACGTTGTCTCCAGCAAACCACGCGAACTTGCTGGTAGAATAGCGGCCCGCTTTTCCGTCGGGAACGCTCGATAGGCGCGACGCAGGCACGACGACGCAGGCACAAAGATAGGCAGGAGAAAGATATGCTCGGCTGGTATCCCGGACACATGAACAAGGCGCGGCGCCAGATTACCGAGGCGCTGCCGGAAATCGATGTGGTGATCGAGGTTCTCGACGCCCGCCTGCCCTACTCCAGCGGCAATCCGATGCTGGCCGATCTGACCGAGCACAAGCCGGTCCTCAAGATCCTGTCGCGCGCCGATCTGGCAGACCCTGCAGCGACGCAAAAGTGGATCGAGTTCTTCGACGCACAGCCCGACAGCCGGGCGATTGCTGTCACTACCACTCAGGCCCGCGAACTCAAGCCAATTCCCGCGCTGTGTCATGAACTCGCGGGCCAAGTTCGCGCCGATCGCGACGTCCGCGTGATGGTGATGGGCATTCCCAATGTTGGCAAATCGACCCTGATCAATGGCCTCGCCGGGCGCAAGATCGCCAAGACCGGCAACGAGCCGGCGGTGACCAAGCGCCAGCAGAGAATTCGCATCGACGGCCGCGTCTCGCTGATCGATACGCCGGGCGTGCTGTGGCCGAAGATCGAGAATCAGGCCAGCGCCTATCGGCTCGCGGCCAGTGGCGCGATTCGCGATACCGCGATCGAGTACGTCGACGTCGCCATCGTCTGTGCCGCCGAACTGGCCAAGCGCTACCCCGAGGCGCTGCGCGAACGCTACAAACTTGGTGAGCTCCCCGCCTATGTCGCGCCAACGGAGACCGACAGCGTCGATGCCGACGGGCCCAAGCTGGTCGATTTCCAGGCCAGGGCCGGTTTCGACGGTCACGCGATCATGAACGAGATCGCCCGCAAGCGCGGCGGACTCAAGGCCGGCGGCGTGATCAATCTGCACCGCGGCGCGGAAGTGCTGTTGCACGAACTGCGCGACGGCAAACTGGGACGGATGACCCTGGAGTTGCCCGAGGACATACCCGAGCCTGTCGTCGAGACCGAGGACGAATCCGAAAACTGATCCCGCCATACAGATGGGATAAAAATCGAGGCTTTTCTGCCCCTTGCGCCGCGCCCGCGCAGCGGTATGCTGGGATATCGGCGATGCAGCCCGCCGAAAACTCACCACCGTCCTACTCTTTGCCACCCGCCTGACTTTTTAGGCTGTGCCGCATACGGAATCCCAATGAACAGCCCCATCCGCAAATCGCACAAGCTCGATAACGTTTGCTATGACATTCGCGGGCCAGTTCTCGAACACGCCAAACGGCTCGAGGACGAGGGTCACCGCATTCTCAAACTGAACATCGGCAACCCGGCGCCGTTCGGTTTCGAGGCGCCTGAAGAGATACTTCAGGACGTGATGCGCAACCTGCCGATGGCCCAGGGTTACTGCGATTCCAATGGACTCTATTCGGCGCGCAAGGCGATCATGCAGGAGTGCCAGCGCAAGGGCATTCCCGGTGTCGGCGTCGAGGACGTGTTCATCGGCAACGGCGTTTCCGAGCTGATCGTGATGGCGATGCAGGCGCTGCTTAATGACGGCGACGAAGTGCTGATTCCTGCACCCGACTATCCGCTGTGGACGGCGGCGGCGAACCTGTCCGGCGGCCATCCGGTGCACTACCTGTGCGACGAAGCTGCCGACTGGTCGCCGGACATCGCGGATATTCGTGACAAGATCACCGCGCGTACCCGGGCGATCGTGCTGATCAATCCCAACAACCCGACCGGCGCGGTCTACCCGCCGGCTGTGGTCAAGGAGATCCTGACGATCGCCCGCCAGCACGGTCTGGTGGTGTTCTCCGACGAAATCTACGACAAGATTCTCTACGATGGCATCGAGCACGTCTCGACCGGGGCGCTGGCCGACGACGATCAACTGATCGTGACCATGAACGGCCTGTCCAAGAGCTATCGCTGTGCCGGCTTCCGGTCGGGCTGGATGATTCTTTCCGGCGGTCAGGGCAAGCAGAACGCCGAGGATTTCATCCAGGGTCTCAACATGCTGGCCTCGATGCGTCTGTGTGCCAACGTACCGGCGCAGCACGCGATCCAGACCGGGCTCGGCGGCTACCAGTCAATCAATGACCTGGTCCTGCCCGGTGGCCGCCTGCTGGCTCAGCGCAATGTGGTGTATGAAAAGCTCAATGCCATCCCCGGCGTCTCCTGCGTCAAGCCAATGGGTGCGCTCTACGCCTTCCCGCGGCTCGACCCGGAGGTCTACCCGATTCACGACGACGCTCAGATGGTGCTTGACCTGCTGCTGCAGGAGCGCATCCTGCTGGTCCAGGGTACGGCCTTCAATTGGCCGACACCGGATCACGTCCGTATCGTGACGCTGCCGTGGGCCGATCAACTGGGTGACGCCATCGACCGCTTCGCCCGCTTTCTGTCACGCTATCGCCAATGATTGTCGCAGCTACGCCTTTGGCGCGGCCGCTTATCCTCTTGCCACCCGCCCTCTTGAAACCTATTCGCGAAAGTCGTATCTAACGTTTCATAAACGCCTGATTATCAGACAATAACGAATAACAGACTCACTAAAGGCCGGCGCGCGATGCGAGGGTCGTATTGTTACGAAATTGGCTCTTCCACGACTGAGGGTAAAAATCGATGATGCGAATCATCCTGTTTCTGGCGACCAACCTGGCGGTGGTGCTCGTCGCCAGTGTCACGTTGCGGCTGCTGGGCGTCGAGCCTTATCTCAACGCCAACGGTCTGAACATGAATAGCCTGCTGATCTTCTGCTTCGTGTTCGGCATGGCCGGTTCGCTGATCTCGCTGTTCATCTCCAAATGGATGGCCAAGATGAGCACCAAGGCCAAGGTGATCGAGCAGCCGAGCAACTCCACCGAGCAATGGCTGCTCGACACGGTTCGCGAACTGGCCCAAAAGGCGAATATTCAGATGCCGGAAGTTGCGATATTCCCGGCACAGCAATCCAATGCCTTCGCCACCGGCTGGAACAAGAACGATGCGCTGGTCGCGGTTTCTCAAGGATTGCTCGAGCGGATGCGCCCGGAGGAAATCCGCGCCGTACTGGCGCACGAGATTGGCCACGTTGCCAATGGCGATATGGTCACGCTGGCCTTGATTCAGGGTGTGCTCAATACTTTCGTGATGTTCTTCGCCCGCGTGGTCGCCCAGCTCGTCGATAGCTTCCTGCGCGGCCGCGACAACGGCGGAGGTCTCGGCTTCATGGGTTACTTCGTGGTGGTGATCGTCGCCGAGATCGTGTTCGGCCTGGTCGCCTCGATCATCGTGGCGTGGTTTTCGCGCTTCCGCGAGTATCGTGCCGACGCCGCCGGGGCCAGGTTCGCAGGCAGCGGCGCCATGATCAACGCGCTGGCGCGTCTAAAAGCCGAAACCGGCCAGCCGGATCAGATGCCGGACTCGCTGACGGCGTTTGCCATCACCACCGGACAGACACGCAAGATCATGGAGAAGCTGTTCGCCAGTCACCCGCCGCTGGACGAACGCATCCGGGCGCTGAAGGAATCCGCCTACCGAGAGTAATCAGTGGGAGCGACAGAGGGCGCCAGGACGGGCAGAACGTCGACGGCGAGAGGCGCTCTCTGTCGGGTTCGGTCATTTCCCGAGTTTGACGTTGAAGCCGAATCCTTCCATGGCGTCACGCAGGCCGCCCTTGTTCTTCTTCAGCTCGACCCGCAGCGTCTGGAATTCTCGCCGTGACGGGTACTCGCGACGATAGGCGTCGAACCCCGCCGCCATGCCCAGTCGACGACGATAGCGATCGAACGCCAGCATGTCCCGACGCACGTCGTAGCAGGCTCGCGCGCACAGCGACAGCGCTTCCAGCGGCGGCGTCCAGCTGTGCAAAACGATTTTGCGCAACCACGGATCGGGCTTGAGCTGACCGAGCTTCTTGCGTGCCGGCAAGCCGAAGTGCCGCATCGCGGCCTGATAGATCATCTCGGTGCCCAGCATCTTACCGTCGACGCTGTAGCCGGCAATATGCGGCGTACCGATATCGACCAGCTCGAATAGCGCCTCGTCGATCCCCGGCTCGTGCTCCCAGACATCGAGCACGGTACGCAGGTCGGCCTGACGCTCGAGCCGCTCACGCAGCGCGTTGCCGTCGAGACAGTCGCCGCGGCCGGCATTGATCAGCACAGTACCGGGCTTGAGCGCTTCGATGCGGTCCCGGCTCATGAGGTGGTGCGTGGCGTGTTTGCCGTCGGCCACCAGCGGTGTATGCAGGCAGACGATGTCGGCACGCTCGATCAATGTATCCAGATCCAGAAAATCTTCCCGACTCTCGGCCTCGGCACGTGGTGGATCGCAGATCAGACAATCGACATCGAGATTGTCCAGACGCGCCGCCAGCCGCCCGCCAACATTACCGGCACCCACGATACCCACCGTCTTGCCGGACAGCGAGAAACCGTCTTCCTCGGCCAGCAGCAACAGACTGGAAAGCACGTAATCGACCACGGATTCGGCATTGCTGCCCGGCGCGCTGGCAAAACCGATACCGCGTTCGGCGAGCAGATTCGTGTCGATATGGTCGGTACCAATGGTACAGGTGCCGACGAATCTCAGCTTGTCGGCCCCTTCCAGCAGTGCGGCGTTCACCTGCGTGATCGATCGCACTACCAGCACATCGTGTCCGCGGAGACTGTCTGCCGTCATCTCGCGGCCGGGCTGGCGGGTGACTTCACCCAGCTCGCCAAAAAACTCTTCCGCCAGCGGAATGTTCTCATCCACCAGGATACGCATGACTTTCCTCTTGATTAATTCCGTCCCGACGGTTGTCTCGTTCGATCCCGAGGCCAGGCGATGCCCGCAGCGCCCCGTTTTCGACCCGCCTAGAAAGCGGCGTCGATTTCTACGGCGCTTGCTTTACAATGGCGCCTGACGTCAGCTGCGCCGCGGGGTCGAAGCACCGCAACGCTTGGCGCAGCCATATTAGGCCCGCCATTCGCGATGAACAAGCGATGAGCGCCAACGTAGCAGGAGTCCGTGTGATCGTCCGTTGGGAAAGTGAACATGATTACGTTCTGGTCCATCTGCACCAGGACATGTTTGGCGACTGGATCTACAGTCGCGCCTGGGGCCAGATCGGCACCCAGTATGGCGGCCTCAAGCATGCCGTCGCCGAGAGCTACGCCCAGGCGATGATGTGGGTCGACGACCTCTCTCACATTCAGACCTCGCGAGGTTATCGCAAGGTCCTCGAGGCCGATGACGACAGCCCCGAGGGGCGTCAGGCCGTGGCTCAGCTCTCATTGCTGGACTAGCCGCTCGTTGAACGCTCAATCCGCATGCCGGATGCGGAAACAGTGATGCAGATTGGCACGCCTGGTGAAGTCCGGATCATAGGTCTGCGACGTGATCTCCTCGACGCGATAGCGTGATGCCACCTTGTCGTCCAGCCGAAAACGCTGCTGGTTGTTGGAGAAGATCAGCTCTCCACCCGGCGCCAGACGCGCCATTGCCAACTCGATTAGTCGGGCGTGGTCACGCTGGATATCCAGTGTCCCCTCCATCCGCTTGGAGTTCGAGAACGTAGGCGGATCCATGAAGATCAGATCGAACTCGCTACCGGCGGTCTCGAGCCAGCGCAGGCAGTCGTCGCGCACGACCCGGTGGCGGCTCGGATCGAGCGCGTTGAGCGTGAAGTTGTCTCGCGCCCACTCCAGGTAAGTGTTCGACAGGTCGACGCTGATACTGTCACTGGCCCCGCCCAGCGCGGCGTGAACGGTGGCCGTGGCGGTATAACAGAACAGGTTGAGGAAGCGCTTGCCCGCCGCCTTCTCGCCGAGCAGACGGCGTACCGGACGGTGATCCAGGAACAGCCCCGTATCCAGATAGTCCTTGAGATTGACCCACAGCTTGGCACCGCCCTCCTCGACCACGAAGCGGTCGCCGCTATTGGCCTGCTTGCGATACTGCGCCTTGCCGCTCTGACGCTCACGTTGCTTGTAGTGAATCTGCTCGGGGCGTACGTCCATGGCCACGGGAATGGCGCTCAACGCATCCATCAGCCGGCGCTGCGCCTTACTCGGGTCGATCGATTTGGGCGCCGCGTATTCCTGCACATGAACCTGATGCCCGTAGACGTCGATTGCCAGGGCATATTCCGGCATGTCGGCGTCGTAAAGCCGGTAGCAGGACTCGCCGGATTTCTTGAGCCACTTGCCGAGACGCTTGCGATTTTTCTGCAGCCGATTGGCGAACATCTGCGCGCCCTCGCTCAGCGGCGCTTCCTTCGGCACCGGCCGAGACCGTGAATCATCGGCTTCAGCGGGATCCCGTTCGGCGATATCGATCAGCAACAGCTTGCAGTCGAGCGGACCATTCTTGAACGCATACTGCTTGTGAGCTCGCAACCCGAGCCGATGGCCCAGGTCCGGATTGCCGGTGAACAGCGCCAGCTGCCAGCCCGGGAACTGCTGGCGCATGCGTTCGCCAAGATCGCTGTATAGCGCGACCAGTTCAGGCAACTCCCCCAGGCGTTCGCCGTACGGCGGATTGGTCACGACCAGCCCCGTCTGCACGATCTCGCTGCCATCGGCCGCTTGCGGGCGCTCGAGCGACTTGACCGAGCCGCCCTTCAGCGTAATCAAGGCGGGGATGCCGGCACGCATGGCGTTGCTCTTGGCGGCACCGATCGCCTGCGGGCTCTGGTCCAGGCCGAACAGATGCGACCGGGCCCGACGCCGGCCGACATCGGCGCGTGCCTGGGCCTCGCGACGCAGTGTGTGCCAGACTTCAGCGTCGAAATCGGCCAGGGTCTCGAAAGCAAAGCGCTCACGGTTCAGTTGAGGGGCCACGTCTGCCGCCATCATCGCCGCTTCGATCAACAGCGTACCGGCCCCGCACATCGGGTCGACCAACGGCTCGCCGCGCTGGGCTCGTGCCGGCCAGTCGGCCCGGACCAGCAGCGCTGCAGCCAGGTTTTCCTTCAGCGGCGCATGCCCGGCATCGCGCCGATAACCACGCTGGTGGAGACTCGCTCCGACCAGATCGACACCGACCAGCAACTGACCCTTGTGGAGATGGGCATACAAACGCACGTCTGCCTCACGCGGATCGATGGTCGGTCGCTCCCAACCCGCCGCGAGCAGCGCTTCCACCACCCCATCCTTGACCACCTGCGCCCCGAAGCGGGTATGACGAATCGCGGCAGACTGACCATGAAAATCCACGGCCAAGGTCTGTCCGGGTTTCAGCACCTTCGCCCACGGCTGGGACCTGACCGCTTCGACGATCGCCCCCGGCTCCTCGCAACCGGTTTCCCGTCCCAACGTCACAATCACCCGATTAGCCAGGCGTGACCACAGGCAGATGCGGTAGGCCGTGGTTCGGTCGGCGGTCGCGTGGAGGCCGGCAACCGTAGTTTTTTGTATCTCCCCTCCTAGCTCCGAGATTTCGTCGGCCAGCAGGGACTCGATACCCCAAGGGCAGGTGATGTAGAGATTTAACAGCAAGTTATCGTCCTTCATGGCGGCATCATCGGACCCATGTGTAGCGGTCATATTCCCTTGGAGACGGTAAAAAAGAAGATTTATGACAAAACGCCTATCGACATCGCTTCTCATTTCGACTAAAGATATTAGTCGTAGCTACGAAACAACGCATGCGGTTTGCCTGTCCGGACGTTTTCGCGGGCAGTCAGTCGAATTTGGCCTCGTGCCACGCGACAGACTGTGGTTTTCCCAGGAGATGCACTTGTTCAGACAAGATGTTCAGACAAGAGGCTACTACACGATGAAACAACAGAAACGTGATCGCAACCAGCGGGCATTTCTCCACGGTTACAAGGCAGGCGTCGTCGGTCGCTCACGCGATGAGTGTCCCAGCCAGGACGTGAATCTGCGTGAAAACTGGATGAGCGGTTGGCGTGAGGGTCGTGGAGACCAGTGGGCCGGAATGACAGGCGTTTCAGGCATTCACAAGAACCCGGCGGTGATGACGTAGCTGGCGCTTAAACCCGAGACAATCAAGGCTCGCCGCTGGTGGGCCTTTTTTACGGCTCACGCCTGACGGTTATCGGTCTGCGTTGCGCGTACGCATTCACCGATCAACTCTGGTCCGCGATAGATAAAGCCGGTATAGAGCTGAACCAGATCCGCCCCCGCCAGGCACTTCTCGCTCGCCCGAACACCACTGTCGATACCGCCAGCGCCGATGATCGGCATCGTCGGCAACAGCCGCCTCAACTCCCGAACCACCGCCGTCGAACTCGCGAACAGCGGCGCCCCCGATAATCCCCCCGCCTCGTGCGCATGCGGCATTCCCGTCACGTGCTCCCGCGATACCGTCGTATTAGTCGCGATGACGCCATCAATCTCGTTGGTCTGAAGCGTCTCCGCCACCAGCGCAATCTCGTCTTGAGCCATGTCCGGCGCGATCTTGACCGCCAATGGCACGCGCCGCCCGTTCTGGATATCGAGTTTGGAGACTTCGGTCTTCAGCGCACTCAGCAAACCGTCGAGATGATCACCGAACTGAAGGTTACGCAAGCCCGGCGTGTTGGGTGACGAGATATTCACCGTCACGTAGTGCGCTACACAATGAGCCTTGCGCAGGCAGATTACGTAGTCGTCCACTGCGCGTTCGATCGGCGTCGTCAGATTCTTGCCAATATTGATGCCGATGACGCCGTTGTAGCGGCTCTTGCGCACATTGGCGACCAGATGATCAACGCCCGCGTTGTTGAACCCCATGCGATTGATGACCGCCTGCGGCCCGGTCAATCGAAACAGACGCGGCTTGGGATTGCCCTGCTGTGCTTTGGGCGTCACCGTGCCGACCTCGACGAAACCGAACCCCAGCGCCCCAAGCGCATCCAGATGGTCGCCATTCTTGTCCAATCCGGCCGCCAGTCCCACCCGATTCGGGAAGGACAGTCCCATCAACTCAGTGGATGCCGACGCCACGTAGGCCCCGTCCAGCATGCTGGTCAGACGTGCGCGATACAGCATATCCAACGTGCTAAGCGTCAGGCGATGGGCGGTCTCCGGCTCTAACCGAAACAACAGGGAGCGAACGAGGGAGTACATGGAAAAATCTCGGCGGTAACGGAAGGAGTCAGTAGCGGCGGGCGACTATATCCCAACTCGGCACATCGGCACGAATTCGACGCCCAGCAACGACGAGCCCGACGCCGAAGCGCCGAGCCAGCCTGCCACTCTGCGGTTTTACTGGGTGTCGAGCTGCTGAACCCGCAGGGTATAGTTATTGGCGCCGTTCATTGCCGAACCGAACCGTTGCCCCTTGACCCAGACGCGATAGCGACCCGGCTGCAGCACGCTCTCGATATCGAAGTCGCCATCGGCAAGGGAGCCTTCGTCGCTGGCCACCGTATTGCCGTTGGCATCGAGAACCTTGGCCTGAAGGCGATAGGTGCCCTCATTGCCGGGGAACGTCGAGCTGGCGATCGAGACCGTACCCGCCTCGACGACATCGAAGCTCAGCACATCACCTTCCTCACGAATCGCGATATCGGCCACGACCTCGTCGAAGGCGTCCGGCATCTGAGGCTCGACATTCTCACTATTCTGGTCAGTCGTCCTGGCAGTACCGGTATTCGGCGTCGCGGCGGCTCCAGTGTTGGTGGTGCCGAAGGTGGCATCACCCTGTCCTGCCGAACCGCCCTGGCCAGTGAAACTGCCTTGGGAAGCCGCGTCGCCGACGCTGTTGGCCGCCTTACGTCCGGGGGCGCTCAATGTCGCGACCTGGTCGCTCTCGTCGACGAACGCCGTGGTTCGGCCACTGGGGCCGGGGCCACCAAACATGATGCCGCCACCGTTATCGACGCCACCGTCATCACTACTCAAGACATTGCCGTTGGCATCCAGTCGCGCGACATTGACATTGAAACTGTTCCCACCCGTCTTGGTGGTACCGAATTTCTGCCCGGAAACCTGCAGCGAGTAGTCACCCGGTTCGAGCGCCTGCGTCAACTTGAGACCACCCGTGCTGCCTAACCCGGAACCGCTGGTCAATACCTTGCCATTGCTGTCCACGAGCTTGGCCGAGATCTTGTAGTCGTCGGACTCGCCAGGCAGCGTCGAACTCGTGAACCGATAGCGCCCAGCCTCGTCGACAGTGAACGGATGCTGATGAACGCCGCCGAAGAAGAAGCTCCGGCTGCGCGCCTCCGAGCTGGATTTGAAAAATTGGGTCAGATCGACCTTACTGGCGGCTTCCTGGGCATCCTTCAACGCCTCGCTCTGAGCCAGAACCTGACTGCTGGCGCCCGCTAGACTCAATGCCACGAATAAAGTGGAAAATACGCGATACTTCATGAGGCCTCTCTGCATTTTGCAACCGAATTGGAGCAAAGCATAACAGAGACGCCCACCGACGTACCTTAAGAGGTTGACGGTAGGCGTCTTGCTGTCACCCTGGGCTGTCGCCGTGTTATCCCTCGTTTTCGCTCTCGGCAAGGTCGACCAGTTCGCGGATCGCCACGGCGACCAGCGGGAAGCTGATCGGAGCGCCCGTCCCGATTTCGGCCAGCAGTGCATTCCAGCGTTCGAACAGCGGCGAATGCTGTTCCTGCCAGCGTTCGACACGAGGTTCGATCTCAATGGGTGCATCCGACATCCCGAGCACCTTGACCGTCAGTGCCAATTGCTGACGGTCAAGGTCATCGCGGAAGGTCTCGCGAGCCTGCGCCTGCCAGCTATCGCGTACCTCCAGACTGTTGATCTGCTGCCTTACCCATGGCAGTTCCAGACGTTGCCCGATGACGTAGTAGGTTTCGGCAACCCGCTGAATTTTTTCACCGCTGGCGCGAGCTGCCCGAATGATGCCAAGTCCGGCAAAAAGGCTGGGCGCCGCCGCAACGATCGAGGCCAACGCTTCCGGCACCTTGGCTGCGACCAACATTTCACGCCGCTGGGCCCAGGCGTCCCGCTCGTCGCCGTTGAGACGGTTGCCGATATCTTCCTGCAACTGTGCCAACTGCGGGGCGTACTGCTCGACGCACTCCGTGATACTGAGCGAACCTCGGTGACGCAGGAACCAGCGTGTCGCGCGGCGCAGCAGACGCATCAGATCGAGCATCATGGCGTACTGCGTCTGACTGTCGACACGGTAATCCAGGGCCTCGATCTGTTCCCATAACTGATTGAAACCGAAGCTGTCGCGGGCGATGACGTAGGCCTGAGCAATCTCGACTCGCGAGACACCTGTGGAGTCGCGCAGCTGGCGCATGAAAGTGATACCCATGTGATCGACCAGATCGTTGGCAATCTGAGTCGCGACGATCTCGCGCTTGAGCCGGTGCTGGTAGAGATCGTCCGGATAGCGGTCCGCCAGGGTTGCCGGGAACGCTCTCGTCACGTGCTGTTGCAACTGCGGATCCGCTGGCAACTCGACGGCGATCAAATCGCTCTTGAGCGTACTCTTGGCGTAGGAAATCAGCACGCTCAGCTCCGGCAGGGTCAAACCGCCATCGGCATTGCTGCGCTCGATCAGCTGCTCGTCACTAGGCAGAAATTCGAGTTCACGATCGAGACTGCCGGCCGCTTCAAGCTCATTAATGAAGCGACGATACGGGCCGATCCCCTCTTTCGACTGTAGTTCGGAGAGCGACAGCGCCTGAGTCTGGCGATAGTTGTCGCGGACGACCAGTTCGCCGACCTCCTCGGTCATCTCGACCAGTAACTGGTTGCGCTGCTTCTCGGTCATGTCGCCCCGCTGAACGATGCCATCCAGCAGAATCTTGATGTTGACCTCATGATCCGAGCAGTTGACGCCGCCGGCATTGTCGATGAAGTCGGTATTGACGCGAATGCCCTTCTCCGCCGCTTCCATGCGTCCACGCTGGGTCATGCCCAGGTTGCCACCCTCGCCGATCACGCGGCAATTGAGCTCTCGGCCGTCGATACGCAGGCTGTCATTGGCCTTGTCGCCGACATCCGCATGGCTTTCGCCGGCGGCCTTGACATAGGTGCCGATGCCGCCATTCCAGAGCAGATCCACGTTCGATTTGAGCATCGCATTGATCAAATCGTTCGGCGACAGTTTGTCAGCCTTGATGCCGAAGACTTTCTTCATCGCCGAGGAGACGGGAATCGACTTGGCATCGCGGGAGTAGATTCCGCCGCCTTCGGAGATCGTCTTCTCGTCGTAATCCGACCAGCTCGAACGCGGCAACGCGAACAGGCGCTTGCGCTCAGCGAAGGACTTGGCGGCATCCGGTTTAGGGTCGATGAAGATATGCCGATGATTGAAGGCGCCCACCAGCAGGATCTTGTCGGACAACAGCATCCCGTTACCGAAGACATCGCCCGCCATGTCGCCGATACCCAATACGCTGAAGGTCTCTTCCTGGGTATTCAGACCCATCTCCCGGAAGTGACGCTTGACCGGCTCCCAGGCACCACGCGCGGTGATCGCCATGACTTTATGGTCATAACCCTGAGCACCGCCGGAAGCAAAGGCGTCGCGCAGCCAGAAGTCATACTCGATCGAGATCGCGTTGGCATAGTCGGAGAAGGTCGCCGTGCCCTTGTCGGCAGCTACCACCAGGTATGGATCATCCGGATCGTGACGCACGACCGTGCGCGGTGGTACCACGGTGGTACCGTCGAGATTGTCGGTGATGTCCAGCAGGCCTCGAATCAGCGTCCGGTAGCATTCGATCCCTTCGGCCTGAATGGCGTCGCGGTCGGCATTTTCCGGCATCCGCTTGCAGATGAAGCCGCCTTTGGCGCCGACGGGGACAATGACCGCGTTCTTGACCTGCTGGGCTTTCATCAGCCCGAGAATCTCGGTGCGGAAATCCTCGTTGCGATCCGACCAGCGCAGCCCGCCGCGGGCGACCTTACCGCCGCGCAGGTGGACACCTTCCATCCTCGGCGAGTAGACGAAGACCTCGAACATCGGCCGCGGCTTGGGCATGCCCGGCACTTTGCTCGGCTCCAGCTTGAACGAGATGTAGGCCTTGGCACTGCCATCTTCGCCCGGCTGGAAGTAGTTGGTCCGCACAGTGGCCTGAATCAGATCGATGTAGCGGCGCAGCAGCAGATCGTCGTTGAGACTGGCCACCTGATCGAGCATCGCGTTGAGCTCGTCGATGCAAGCCTGGCACTGTTCGTCGCGCTGGTCTGTCGTCTCCGGCGAGAAGCGCAGCGTGAACAGCCGCGTCAGGCCACGCGTGATATCGGCATGGGCGGCCAGCGTGCTGGCAATGTAGGCCTGCGACAGTCCGATCCGCAGCTGCTTCATGTAGTGCGCATAGGCGCGCAGCACGGCAACCTGGCGCCAGTCCAGACCGGCGCCGATGATCAGCCGGTTGTATCGATCATTCTCGGCATCGCCGACCCATATTCGGGTGAATGCATCGATGAAATTGTCGCGCATGTCGCGCAGATCGACCTCGCCCACGCCGCGATATTCGAAGGTGAAGTCGTGGATCCAGTAGGTCTGGTGCTCGGTGGCGATGCGATAGGGCCGCTCGCTGATGACGCGCAACCCGAGATTCTCGAGCACCGGCAACATGTCCGAGAGCGGAATCGGGGTCTCGAGATGGTAGAGCTTGAGATTGACGCTCTCCGCTGCACTCTCGGCCAGATGATAGAGACTGACGCCGATCGGCGCGCCGTCGGCGATCGCTTCGAGATGACGAATGTCATTGGCGGCGGTGCGTGCGGCGAAGTCGTCGCGATAGCTGCCGGGGAAAGCGTCGCGGAAGATCTGGGCCTGACGGTTGCCGGCCTCCTCCCCGAGGCTTTCGATCAGCGCGCCGTGCAGCTCCTCGCGCCAGTTACGCGCCAGGTTGATGATCTTCTTCTCCAGCGCGAGGCCGTCGAACGCTACCGGCTTGTCGCCATTGAAGCGCAACGTGAACTGGATACGCGCCAGAATCGACTCCGACAGATACGGGTTGAAGTCGGCGAAGGTCGCGTCGAGCTCTTCGCACAACAGGTTCTGAATGCGCAGGCGCAGATCGGTGGAGAAGATATCCCGCGGCACGAAGACCAGACAGGAGTAGAACTGACCGGCGCGATCTTCGCGGACAAACAGACGCACGCGGCGGCGCTCGCGAATATTGAGGATACCGAATGCGGTTCGGCTCAGTTCCTCGGTGGAACTCTGGAACAGGTCGTCGCGCGGATGCACTTCCATTATCTGCAGCAGCAGCTTGCCGTTGTGCCCCTTGGGATTGACGCCGGCGGCATCGATCACCGCCTGGACCTTGCGTCGTAGAACCGGGACCGTGCGCGGCGACTCGTTGTAGACCAGCGAGGTGAACAAGCCGAAGAAACGCCATTCACCAATCATCTTGCCTTTGGCATCGTAGCGCGTGATGGCGATGTAATCCGGGAAGGTCGGACGATGCACGCGAGCGTGGTAGGCACTCTTGGCGAAGTGCAGCAGCGCGGATCCCTTGTCCTGCTCGAAGCGCACAGGCTCCTGGTAACGCGGCTGGTCCAGCTTCAGTACGCCCAGTTCGCTACCGCTGACACGTTCGCCATGAACCTTCTTCCCGTTACCGATCTGGCGGCTCTCGGCATAGCCAAGGAAGGTGAAGTGCTCGTCCAGCAGCCAATTGAGAAAAGCCACGGTCTCCTGCTGATCGTCCGCGGTAACCCCCTCCGAACGCTGCTTTTCCAGCTCGCCGATGATCTCGCGAACCTTGTCTCGCATCGGCTCGAAGTCGACGACGGCGGTACGTACATCGAGCAGCACGTCGCGCAGGCCCCGCTCCAGATCGGTCAGCGTATCGCTATCGGTGTGGCGGTCGACCTCGATCAGGATGATCGATTCGCGCGCTTCCGGCGCCTGCTCGGCACGGGGGCCGGTGATGCGCTTGGCGTGGTAGCGCGAGTCCCGCTCGACCGCCAGCACCGCGTTGTGGATCGCGTGCAGGGTCAGACCGCGCCGGTTGAGCTCCATGCGAACCGAATCGACCAGAAACGGCATGTCTCGATGGAGCACGGCGACGACGGTATGTGGAGACTGCCAGCCATGCGCTTCAAAATTGGGGTTGAAGACCCGTACCTTGGCCTCGTCGGGATCAAAGGTACGCATGAAATGCCAGGCTGCCAGCGTAGCGCCGTAGATATCATCGAGCTGCCGATCTGCGGCCTCATCGAAAGGCGCCGTAGCGTAGAGATCCTCGGCGAACGCCGTGATCCGCTTGACCTTGTCCTCGGGGAGGCGCTTGGACAGTTTTTCCTTCAGTTGTTCCAGGAATTCCGTTTTTCCCTCGATCGCGACGTGTTGCATCTATCACCTCGGCTGGCATCGACCGTCAACATGGCGGCCGCATTCATTAGGCGGGAAGCTTACGCCAACGCCGTATAGCGCCCTACTCAATTGAAGCTTCGTCATGACGCATGTCGGTTATGCATCATCAACGGTAGCGTTCGGGCGCGTCACCCGTTGACAAAACCGTCATCCAGGGCCAGACAGGCGGACAACCCTGAGACGGCCCGATTGGCGTCGGCTATGATTGGCGTCGACTATCGGTATAGACTACCGGCGCTCGAGCAACACCCCGCATTCACAGTGCTCCGTCCACGGGAATTGGTCAAACAGTGCCATGCGTACCACGCGATGGGTTTGGCCCAACTGCTCGAGATTGACGGCCAGTGTATCGGGGTTACAGGAAATATAGACGATACGCTGATACCGCATTAACGGCTCGCAGCTTTCGGCGTCCAGTCCGGCTCGTGGCGGGTCGACCAGCACGGTCGAGAAGTCGCACTCGTCGAGCTCCATGGCGGTGACCCGGCGGCCCTGCTTTTCGCCCGCCAGCGCTTGGGCGAACTCTTCCGCCGGCATCCGAGCGACATGCACGTTGTCGATCGCATTGGCTTCAAGGTTGGCCTGCGCGGAGGCAACCGAGGTACGCGAGATTTCGGTCGCCACCACGCGGCGGAAGTTCTCGGCCAGCGCCACCGTGAAATTGCCGTTGCCGCAATACAGCTCCACCAGATCACCCTGACTTTCCTGCCTCACGTCACGAGTCACGTCCCGCGCCCAGTGCAACATCGAACGGCAGATCTCGGCATTGGGCTGGGTGAAGCTGTTCTCCACTTGCTGGTAGCGAAATTCGCGCCCGTCGACTTCCAGCCGCTCCCACACATGATCGCGATCCAGCACCAGACGCTGCTTGCGAGAACGTCCGATCAGCGAGACTCCGAGCTGCCCCTGCAGTTCGCGCGCGCGGGTCTCCCACTCCTCGGTCAACGGCTTGTGATAGATCATGGTGACCAGTGCCTCGCCACTGAGCGTGGTGAGAAACTCGACCTGAAACAGCTTGCGACGCATCAATGGCTCATCGCGAATCGCGTCCAGCAATTGCGGCATCAGCGCATTGATGCGCTCGCTGGCCACCGGAAAGTGATCGACCCGAACGACACGCTGGGCAACTCTGCCCCGCTGCAGGGGGGCGTCGGGATCGGCCTCGAACATGGCGTAGTAGAGATCACCCCCCTCGTGCCAGACCCGAAATTCGGCGCGCATGCGATAGTGCGATGGCGGCGATGCAAAGACTTCCAGCGGCGGCGGCGAGAAGCAGGCGAACTGTCGTTCGATCCGCTCGCGCTTGGCTTCGAGCTGGGCGTCATAGCGGGAAGGGTCAATATCGGAAATCACCAAAACCGGAAATCCTCAAACAGAAATAGTGCAATGGCTCATGAGACGTAGGCGGCAGCCGACGGCGAGGCGATCTCGAGCATCACGGGCGGCGCATAACCGAAACGCGCCAACGCCAAGGCCAATCCTGCCACCGATGCTGCCGTCGCCCAGCTGTTGGGGCCAGGCGCGTTCGTGACGCCAGTTTCAGAACTGCACTCGGTTTCAGAACTGCACTCGATCGGCTCCGGCGCGCAACGCGCCGACAGGCCCGCAGACTCATCTCCTGAGAGTACCGACTCGAGCCGTCTGGCGATCGCTTCACCCGAGTCGATCCAATGAACATCTCGTGACATCAAGAGCTCAAGGTGCTCGCGAAGCAACGGGAAATGCGTGCAGCCCAACACGACAACATCGAGGCCTGCCGCCGCCCGCAACGGCTCGACTGCCTGACGAAGCGTGGCGGCATCGACCACCTGTCCCTTGAGTAGCCGCTCGGCCTCGATGACCAGCGCATCCGCCGCCACCCGTATGACTCGACAATCGGCGGCGAATCTCTCGATCAGATGGTCCAGATAGGGCCGCTGGATGGTCGCGCTGGTCGCCAGCAGACCGATCACCCGACGCTGGCTCAGCATGGCGGCGGGCTTGATCGCCGGAACGGTGCCAATTACCGGTATCGGCAAACGGGCCCGCAGTGCGTCCAGCGCCAGGGTGCTGGCAGTATTGCAGGCCACCACCAACGCACGGGGCCGAGCTTGCTCGCAGGCACGTTCGCAGACACTGACGATTCGCGCTACCAGCCAGGCATCCTTTTTGGTGCCATAGGGTAGCGCTGCATTGTCACAGACGTAGCCCAGGGTGAGCAGCGGTAGCCGTCGGTGAATCTCGGCACTGACCGAGAGGCCGCCGACACCCGAGTCGAAGATCAGCGCATCAATCATGCCGCTGGCCATCGCCGAAATGATCCAGCGGGGCGAGAAAGACATCCAGACATCGCGCATTATCGGCAAAACTATCAGCGAAACTATCAGCGAAACTATCAGCGAAACTATCGGCCTCAATGACCGCACGGAAAACCGGCATCGCCTGCAATCGATCCATTCCGTCCTCTCACGTCGTTTCAGCGGCACATTCTACGCAAACGACGACGATCGCGCAGTGGCGATCGTCGTCGTGATGAAGGTGCTCGAGACAGATGGCCGGAACGACTGCCATCCCGGAAAGTCACCGCGTCGAAAACGACTACAGCGGAGATGGCGCTTCGCGGAATTCGGTGTACAGCTCCGGGTAAGCCTCCTGCAGCCGCGCCAACTCGGCGCCGGCTTGGGGCGGCAGCTCTGCGGCCAGCCGCGCCAGATCCTCCTCGTCGAAGTGCTCGCGGATCAACGGGAACAGCTCTTCGCGTTCGGCTCGCAGGTAGGCGCGATGCGCCTCAAGATAGGATTTGAGATCCTCGCCAAACTTGTCCATCGGCATGACGCCATCCATCAGAATCATGTCGATATCCTGAGACAGCCGCATCAACTGCTGATGCAGATGCTGATAGTCGTCGGCCAGACGATTGCTCAACTCATGGATATGCGCTTCCTTGGCTACCAGCTGATCGCTGCAGATTCGCTCCAGAGGAATCGTGAACCCTTTCATGTAGTCGAGGATATAATCCACGACTTCCCGAATCAGCCGAAAATCCGGTCGATCTCCGGCGGCCAGTGTCTTGTGTTTGAGTTGCAACACATGCAGCAGGCGCGCCATGTTGGCATGGTCCTGACGTAGTTGGGTCAGCATGGGCATGGTGAGACTCCTGTCCAGGAAGCGCGATGTCGGGTAACACCGCCTTTTCAGCCTAGTGTAGTGGTTCTGAAAATGCCTGCGCAGTGCCTGAGTAGAAGCGAGTCCCGATCAATGAGATTGGGTCTGGCGGCGACAACACGCTAGAATTTCCTACCCTAACGATTTTCTGGACAAACGCTCTACGCCTAACGTCTAAATCACTGTAGCGAAATGTACGGTTTCGTTGCCTACAGCCAGCCTGGATGATGCCATGGATCTTTTCGCTGACGAAGCCTCTCGAGGTGGCACTCAGTCAGACAACGCCCCTCTGGCCTACCGGATGCGACCGCGGACACTGGAAGATTACGTCGGCCAGCAGGCGCTGGTTGGCCCCGGCAAGCCGCTGCGGCGCATGGCGGAAACCGCCAGCGTGCGTTCGATGATCCTGTGGGGCCCGCCGGGTGTCGGCAAGACGACGCTGGCCGAAATTCTGGCCGAGGCCTCCGGCGCCCGGCTCGAGCAGCTCTCGGCCGTCATGGCCGGGGTCAAGGATATCCGCGCGGCGGTCGAACGAGCCCGCGAAGGACAGATGCGCGAGCGCCAGACTCTGCTCTTTCTCGACGAGATTCATCGTCTCAACAAGAGCCAGCAGGACGCCTTGCTGCCGCACGTCGAGTCAGGACTACTGACGCTGATCGGTGCAACTACCGAAAACCCGTCCTTCGAAGTCAACTCGGCGCTGCTTTCGCGCGCCCGGGTCTACGTGCTGAAGACGCTCGACGAAAACGCGCTGATCACGGTACTCAAGCGCGCCCTCGCCAACGAGACGCTGGGGCTGGGTCAGCGCAACATCCGCGCCAGCGACGACACGCTCTCGATTCTGGCGCGCGCCGCTTCCGGCGATGCCCGGCGCGCCCTGGGCCTGCTCGAGACCGCCTGCGATTTCGTCAAGACCGACGAGCACGGCGAGCATCTCGATCGCGATGCGGTGATCGAAGTCATCGGTCATCAGGCCGCCGCCTTCGACAAGCAGGGTGAGCACTATTACGATCTGCTGTCGGCCATCCATAAGTCGATTCGCTCCTCGCGCCCCGACGCGGCCCTTCTGTACATTGCCCAGTTCGTCAGCGGCGGCGGCGACCCGCTGGATATCGTCAGGCGTCTGGCGGCGATCGCTTCGGAAGACGTGGGCAATGCCGACCCGCGCGGGCTGCCGCTGGTGATGTCAGCGTGGGATGCCTACCTGCGACTCGGCGATTACGAAGGCCAACGTGCCATTGCCCACGCTGCGATCCATCTGGCGATCGCGCCCAAGAGCAATCGCATCGATCAGGCATGGAGCCAGGCCAAGGCGTTCGTCGCCGAACATCCCAATCTCGAGGTACCGGTCTATCTGCGCAACGCCCCGACCAAGCTGATGGCGTCGCTGGGCTACGGCGATGGCTACCGCTACGCCCATAACGAACCCAATGGCTACCCTGCGGGTAGTGCCCACGACTGCTGGCCGCCGCATTTACCCACAGCGCACTTCTACGTCCCCAGCGAATTCGGCCACGAAAAGCGCTTTCAGCAGATGCAGGCGTGGCGCGAGGAGCTGGATCGACAGGCGGACAACGAGTCCTGATTGACGAGTCCTGATTGACCAGCCATGGCCGGACGGAACGGAGTCTCCCCCGAGCCGTGGGAACGAGCAGATTCTGTTCCAAAAAAATTCGCCCCCGTCGTGAGAACCACGACGGGGCGAATCAATCGACGAACAAGCCGGTCACGGTGTTGCGGGTGACTGCTCGCGGATCACGTCCGCTCCGTCGGGGGCCTGGAACTGGAACTGGGCCGGATCGATATCGATATTGGTCTCTGCATTGTCGAAATCGATCGCCGTGCGCTGCCCCGTACTGTCAGTCATCTGCAGGGCATCGAGCTGCTCGCTGTAGAAGGTCAGCTTAAGCTGTTCGAACAGGGTGTCATTGGCCTGCGGCACCAGGGTGAAAGTCTCGCTTGCGCCCTGCTGCTGGCGCGACACGTCGTAGTTGTCTGCCAGCTCCGAAGCGCTCCCCGACAGCAGCAGCGCCGGCGTGTGCGTGACACGGTCATCCAGTGGCTGAATGGTGACCTGCTCGAGATCCGGGTCGTACAGCGAGACTTCACTGCCATCGGAAACAACCAGCTGACGATAGGGGTCGCTCACCTCCCAGCGGAAATGTCCCGGACGCGACAGCCACATGTGACCGCTGGTGTCCTGCAGACTGGATCCCGAGGCATCCAGAATCCGCTGCTCAAAATCCGCCGAGTAGGTTTTCAGCGGTTCCAGCAGACGAGTCAGCCGATCGACGGAGGCCTGGTCCGCCAGTGCCGTCTGGGTCATCAATACCGGTGCCAGCAACAGGGCTCCGGCGACAGCCAACGTCTTCATCTTGCGCATGGATATTCCTTGTTTGAAATGGCGAGTCGTCAATCGGCGAATTTCGGTCGACGATCACGGGCCAGTATCTTTCATTCGAAGCGTTGAACCGTTGGACAGCAAAACGGCCGCGGGGTTTAACGAATGCCCCGCGACCGTTGACTACCAATCAGTGACCGACAGGCGGCGGCGCCAGTACTTCGCGCGAACCGTTGTTACCCATCGAGGTCACGACGCCGGCCTGCTCCATCGTTTCCACCAGACGCGCGGCGCGGTTGTAGCCGATCTTGAAGCGGCGCTGAACAGCGGAAATCGAGGCGCGTCGCGTCTCCGTGACGAACTGCACTGCCTCGTCATAGAGCGCATCCTGCTCCGCATCGTCACCGTCAGCTCCGTCGGCCTCCAGGCCGGCCAGCGCATCGGCAGAAACGCCACCCGACAGAATCTCCTCGATATAATCCGGTTCACCGCGACGTTTCCAATCCTCGACGATCCGATGCACCTCGTCGTCGTCGACGAATGCGCCGTGAACGCGCTGCGGCATACCGGCGCCGGCCGGCAGGTAAAGCATGTCGCCGTGGCCCAGCAGGTTCTCCGCCCCGCCCTGATCAAGAATGGTACGCGAGTCGATCTTGGATGAGACCTGGAACGCCATACGCGTCGGAATGTTGGCCTTGATCAACCCCGTGACCACGTCGACCGATGGCCGCTGGGTCGCCAGAATCAGGTGAATACCCGCCGCCCGCGCCTTCTGCGCCAGCCGCGCGATCAGCTCTTCGACCTTCTTGCCGACGATCATGAACATGTCGGCAAATTCGTCGATCACCACCACGATGTAGGGCAGCTTCGCGAGCGTCGGCGGCGGCTGGTGCATCTCCCACGGCTGCGGCTCCCACATCGGATCCTGAACCTGGGCGCCATGACTTTCGGCTTCGTCGAGCTTGGCATTGAATCCGGCAAGGTTACGCACACCCATGGCCGCCATCAGCTTGTAGCGCCGTTCCATCTCGGCGACACACCAGCGCAAGGCGTTGGCGGCTTCCTTCATGTCGGTGACAACCGGGGCGAGTAGATGCGGGATGCCGTCGTAGACCGACAGCTCGAGCATCTTGGGGTCGACCATGATCATGCGGACTTCGTCGGGGGTCGCCTTGAGCAACATCGACACCAGCATGGTGTTGATGCCCACCGATTTACCCGAGCCGGTGGTGCCGGCGACGAGCAGATGCGGCATCTTGTTGAGATTGGCGACCACCGGCTTGCCACCGATATCCTGACCCAATGCCAGCGTGACCGGAGACTCGGCATTCTGATAGACGTCAGAATCCAGCACCTGGCGAATGCGGATCATCGCTCGGTTCGGATTGGGAATTTCGATACCCACCGTGGGTTTGCCGGGAATGATCTCGACCACGCGCACGCTCTTGACCATCAACGAGCGCGCAAGATCCTTGGCCAGGTTGCTGATCTTGGAAACCTTCACCCCCGCCGCCGGGCGAATTTCGAAGCGAGTAATGACCGGTCCGGGCCAGGTATCGACCACTTCCGCCTTGACACCATATTCACGCAGACGCATCTCGAGCAGTTCCGCCATATCCTCCAGTTGCTCGGGGGTATAGTTGGGCTGTTCGGGATCGGCCGGCGTGGTCAGGCGAATCGAAGGCAGGTTGCCGCTTGGCTCCGGCATGTCGTCCATCACCGGACGCTGACTCTGCAGATGCTCGACCGTCCACAGCGTCGGCTGGTCCCCGGCCGCTGCCTTTGCCTGCGCTGCAGTGGCGATGCCGGCCGCGGATGCTGACGGGAAGTGCTCAGGCGTCGGCGAATGCTCAGGTGTCGGCGAATGCTCAGGTGTCGGCGAACGCAGGGATGAGGACGACAAAGCGGTGAATTCTCTTTCGTTGTCGTTCCCCGTTTCAGCGTCATCGTCGATATCGAAACGCGGCTCCTGCCGCGGCGAGGAAGATTCAACAGCGGATCGAGCCGGCACCTCGAACGGTTCATCGACCAGTTCATCGATCGATTCATCGACTGATGCTGACAGCGTCGGATCCAGAGGAATTTCGCCACTCTCGGCTTCGACCTCAGCCCAATGGATACCTGGACGATCGCGTGCGGTCTCCTCCGACCCTGCAAGCGGTCTAGCGGCCGGCTTAGCTACCGGCTCGTCATCGACAGGTACGTCCGCCGGCTGCCAGTGAGAAGCTGGCTCATCCCGGTCGGCGCGAATGTCGTCGTCTTGCGAGGATCTTTCAGAATTATCGATGGTGGCGATGGTCGGGGGCGTGCCAGCGGGGGCCTGGAAAGCGTCCGGAATACGCCGCCGCGTGACATCGGCGCGGAACGGTGACTTCTCCGCCTGGGGTTCTGACTGCGGCGCCCCCTGGGCGTCGGCGCCACTTCGATTTACCGTTGCCGAAGCCGCAGCCAGCCCGGAGGCTGGATCGGAATCCTGCTTCGGCATGGAGCCGCTAGGTACGGAACCCATAGGTACGGAACCCAGGGTCGGCTCTCGGGCCTCGTCGCGCTGCTGACGCGCGGTATAGGATGCTTCCGGACGTTTGGCCGACGGCGTACGTGCCGGGATATCCCACGGAATATCCGTACGGCCATCATGACGCCACAACGACGATTCACGAGGCTCAGCGCTCTCTGAAGCACCGATAGCGTTATCCCACGCGGGCTCCTGGCGGGCCGGACGAGCGTACCCGGCCTCATCGTCGTCCCATCGTTCCAGATCCGGCGCACTGTTCCAAGGCAACCAGCTCCAGGATAACCAGGGCCATGACAACCATCGAGTCCACCACGCCGCCCTGCGAGGCGCGTCATCCTCGGCATCCGGATCGTTCGAATCGTTCTCGCTACGCTCGGCGCCAGAGGCCCCGACAGCCGTCGCGTCCCGGCTTGCCTCTTCCCTGTCGAGCCGGCGGTCCTCGCGAGCCTCACGACGCTCGCCAATGCGAGCTTTCGTCCAATGGAACAGTCGGTTGAGCGAGCCGCCAAGCTCATCCATTACCGTAAGCCAGGACATCCCGGAAAACAGGGTGAAGCCCGACATGAAAGCGGCAATGGCGATCAGCGTGGTCCCTCTCACACCCACCAGCGAGGTGAGAGAGCCGGCAATACCTCGCCCCAGAATGCCACCGGCCTGATTGGACAGTTCGCTGGCCGCGTTGTAGAAATGCAGATCGCCCAGGGTCGTGGTACTCATCAACAGCAGCAACAGACCACCGGTATGAACGGCGAGCGCGACAGGATCCCACGCGATCTGAACCTTCGCCTGGCGCATCAAACGCCACGCGCCCAGGCCGAACATGCCCGGCCACCACAGGGCGCTGGCACCAAAGAGGGAATACAGAACGTCGGATAGCCAGGCACCGATCCTGCCCATCCAGTTGGAGACGGATTGATCCGGTCCGCTATGCGACCAACCCGGATCCGTCGGCGTGTAGCTGAACAGCGCCAACAGCAAAAAGACACAGATAGCGAGCAACAGGATCACCGCCCCCTCACGAGTCACACCCTGTAGGCGCATGATCACGTGGCGGGCCTGCTCCCTGGCTTGTGCTTGCGTTGATGAACGACGGCTCTTGTTGGCCGAACTCTTGGCACTCAAATGATCAACCCCCTCGCGCCCGGTCTAGCGTGGCGTAGCGCAATCAACTGCCACGCCGCTGGCGGCATTCCATTCCGCCGGCGGCATTGACGATCAGCGGCCGAGCCCACTAACGGGCCCAGCTTCTTCGAGCCGCCATCATACCGGGGGCAGAGCCGACATCACAGGGGGCGCCGAGAGCTCGCGACGTTCCGGTTGGTGCAAAAATGGCACCATAAGTAGGGAAGACCCACAGCTAAAACCGCGTCTACCAGAAGCCTTGCGCGACCAATTGCGTGCTTCAGCTGACAACAACCGCCGTTCCATGAACGCGGAAATAGTTGCACGTCTTCAAAAAAGCCTTGATGCGGAGCTTCCTGTAATTGAATCGGGACGATCTGACGTCTACAAACAACTTGAGACCATCGTCGAAGATATCCTTGCCAGGGGGCTTCGGAGAACATCCGGCAGGAGCGTGAGCAGATAGGCGCCTCGAAGAAGGATGGTCAGGACGACTAGCCTCAAGCTCCTGCGCGATCGGCCGATAGTAGGCGCACTATACGAAACACTTTCCCGGAACTAGAATAAGGCGTCGATGTCAGAAATAGCTCGCGATCAGACGATATCGCGGAGCATAGAGGTTAGGCTCCCTCTTGGAGGGTCCAAATATGATGAACTTCTTGCAGCATCCGCCGCCTCAGCGGCCGAATTACGAGGTTATCGGCTCGGCGTATGCCGCAGCGACAGGCCTGGGTCACGCCCTACGGGCAACCGATGAATTTGCTCGCCATTTGGGTGCGGGTACAGGCCAGCCAGGCTTAGACGAACTGCGCATCATCTGCGAAGAGACGCGTAACGATTCTCTGGAGTTGGCTGATCTGCTCTGGGATACGTACTGGATCCTGGAAAACACGGATATATCAACCGTGCCAAGCGCCAAGCCTTTTCAGCGCATGCTTGAAGAGATGCGTGAAGGCGAAGCTGAGCTGGATAAAGGCATGGCCAGATATCCGGTCATTCGTGACGTCATGATGCCGTTGCGTCGTGCCACAGCTAAAGCTCGTTCCAATGCCAGCCTGGTAGTAAACGTGATTCGCCAAAAGACACCTGGGGCGCAGACCAGCATACCTTCAAAGGCTGATCCCGAAGGGTTGCGAGAGCTTGCGCGCGTCAATACCCGGCTTCTCCGAGAAAGGTTCGGGTAAACCACTGCATGCCCCAACCTGTTCAAATCGATACCCACCCGTTATTTGATGAAGCGCTAAACGACCTGTCAGGGGTGTGGCCTTCTATTCGGCAAGACCTTCTGGACAACTTCCACACATACGTTTCTTCTGAAACTGCAGTCTTGCCAGATACCTTCGGTCGTGACTCGATTTTCAACGAGCCGTATCTGGCCCAGCGGGCAAGGCTGAGGCATCTTCACATCTGCCTGCCGCCGAGAACATTCGATGGAAATCGATGCCAGCAAGATCGTAAGAACCGCCCCGAGGCCCCAGAAAACGATGTATTCCTGGTGTATGCCCGGCATGAGTTCGACGAACACAGGTTTTTGATCGTGGCCTTGCTTCAACCCGATGCGCATGCGTTGGCGCGCGATACGGCGGTGATGAAGCGCCTCGCCTATATTGCTCAAGAATTTCAGGATAACTAGCCGGCCCTCTGCAGTCCCCGCCGGCAGGCGGTATGGTTGGACAGTAGCTTATAATTAGAATGCAGGGGAACTCGGCGGTCTCAATAACCAAGTGCAACACCTGATCCGTTGTTCTCGATCGCTTTGGCATGCAGATGTAGCCCTATTGATTCAGGCCGGCAGCGAATCCTCTGCCATCGTTCGCTGTCCGGTTCCGGTTACTCGCGGGGCCGTCATGGGTTCATCGGCACCGACCTGCGGAGCATGGCGCAGACGAAACAGGGCAACGGTATCCGCCAACCCGCGACTCTGCTCGCTCAGCTGCTGAGTCGAGGCGTGGGACTGTCGTACCAGCGCCGCGTTACTCTGCGTGCTCTCGTCGATCTGCGAAATCGCCAGATTGATCTGTTCGATACCGTGGGACTGCTCTTCGGACGCCAAGCGGATCTCCGAGATCAGCGTACTGATGCGTTCCACCTGGGAGACGATTTCGGCGACCCGCTCTCCTGCCTCGACGGCTCGCAAGTTGCCGCTATCGACTTCATCGACGGTGCGCCCGATTAGGGCCTTGATCTCTTGCGCCGAGGTCGCGCAGCGCTCGGCGAGCCTTCGCACCTCCTGAGCGACCACAGCAAATCCTCTGCCCTGTTCGCCGGCCCGCGCAGCTTCGACGGAAGCATTCAACGCCAGCAGGTTGGTCTGAAAGGCGATGCCATCAATCACGCCTACCACCTCGGATATCTGTCGAGCCATGGCGACGATACGCTTCATGGCGTCGGCCGTGGCCTCTACCGTGTTCTGCGCTTCACCGGCCGCCTGCGCCGTACGCTGCGCCTGCTCGTCACTCTCCTGCGCCCGCTGTGCATTCTGGCGCACCGTTGCATTGATCTGTTCGGTACTGGCAGCGGTCTCCTCGAGACTCGCCGCCTGGGATTCGGTACGCGACGCCAGTTCCGCATTCCCCGAGGCCAGCTCGCGCGTATGGTTTTCCGTCAACGACACCGCGCCGCGCACCTGGCCGACGATGCGCTCGAGCCCGTCACCGATACCGTTCATGGCGGCGATCAGCTGGCCGATTTCGTCTCGCCGCCGCGTATCGATACGCTGTGACAGATCCCCTTGTGCCAGCGCTTGAGCCAGGCCCACTGCACGATCCATCGGCCGGCTCACCAGACGCTTGACGATCCAATAGAGCATCAGACTCAGTGCCACCGCCAACCCCAGCGCGATCAGCAGGAAGCGATCGCGCGCCGCGATGACGCCGGCCTGGATCTCGTCCACCGAGACCGAGCCGGCCACGATCCACTGCCAATCCGGATAGCGCGAGTAGGAGACCAGCCGTTCATCACCGTCGCTGGCTTGATAGTCGATCTCGCCCGAAGCCTGTTCGAAGAGCGGCGCATAGGCTTCGGCCAGCTCGCCATTCAACAGGTTCTGCCCTTCATAGGGCCCACCGGCAATGACCTGCCCCGGCGCATCGCCTGCCGCCGAGATCAGCATGGTATAGCCACCGTCCCCGATACCCATCTTGCGAATACGGTCCTGCACCTGGGCCATCTCCGCACTGACATCGACTCCCACGAAGAGCGCCCCGACCACTTTGCCATCGGCGTCCTGAATCGGCTGATACTTGGTGATATAGGAAATCCCGAAGAGATTGGCAAGGCCGACGTAGGACTGGTTCGCCATCAGTTTGGCGTAGCTCTTCGAGTCGCGCTTGAGCAACGTACCCATCGCCCGCTCGCCTTCTTCATTCTTGAGCGAGGTGGAGATTCGCACGAAATCGTCACCATCCCGCGCAAAGATCGTCGCTGGCGTACCGGTCTGAGCGGTGAAGCGATCGAGCTTCCAGGTATTGCCGTTGAGCACCTCCAGCCCATCTTTCAGCGTCGGAGTCTGGCGTCCCGAAACCTCCACCTCTTGATCCGGATTCAACACGAATTGCCCTGAATACTGATCGGCGAATATATTGAGGAATCGATCGGCCTGCTGTTGCAAGCTGTAATCGAACAGCGACAGCATATCGGTAATAGAGTCCTGTTGAGTTTTCAGTTCATGTTGAGTAGCCGCGCGCAGTTGCGTCGTGCTTGACTGAGCCATGGCGAAGGCCAGCCCCATGAGCACGACGACCTGTAACAAGGCAACAATGGAAGCCAGCTTGATACCGATACTGGCATGGTGAAAACGCTGTCGGAGCGCAGCCATAATTCTTTTCGCAAGTTGAGTAGTCACACTACCTATCGGCGCTGACACCGGGAATCTTGATAATGCCCCGGATAAAAATTTGCAGTGCGCAAGATGCGAGGAGGATTGTTATGCTGCCTGACGTTTTTTCAGCCGCCCTTTTTACGATCTTGCCGCTCTTTTTATGGTCTTAATGCATGCTGCCCTGGCTATCACCCCACATCGTCGCTTTTCCTCCTGTTACCCAGGCTCTCGATGACCCGGATGGCCTGCTCGCCGTCGGTGGCGCGTTAACGCCAGAATGGCTGCTGCACGCCTACCGTCACGGCATCTTCCCTTGGTACGCTGAGGGCCAGCCGATTCTGTGGTGGTCGCCCAATCCACGCATGGTGTTGTTTCCCGAAGAGATACGTGTTCGCCGAAGTCTTGCCAAGCGGTTACGCAACGGTGGCTTCAGCGTGACGTTCGACGGTGCTTTCGAGCAGGTCATCGCCGCCTGCGCTGAGACCCGCGCAGAGACCGGAGGGACCTGGATCGACGACGCGATGCGTCAGGCCTATGGCGAACTGCACCGCCTGGGACACGCGCATAGCGTGGAAGTCTGGCAAGAGGAGACATTGGTTGGCGGCCTCTACGGCGTATCGATCGGTCGAATTTTCTTCGGTGAGTCCATGTTCAGCCGCACCGCCGATGGCTCGAAGATCGCGCTGGTTCACCTGGCTCGCGAGCTCAGCCAGCGGGACTTTGCATTGATCGACTGCCAAATGCATACGCCGCATTTAGCCAGCATGGGGGCGAGAGATGTCGCCCGGGGTAGGTTCATCGACTACCTTGAGGAAAACGTCAACGCACCCAACCCGGCCGATCTCTGGCCAACGGAGCCACCGTGAGCAGCGACAACACGAATGGCCCGCAGCGCAAGACACGTGATCTTCGTTTCTTCCTGACGGTGCCGCATCCCTGCAGTTATCTGCCAGGGCGGGAAGCGACAACGCTGTTTCTCGACCCTCAGGAAACCGTAGCCCCGGAAATCTACGACGCCCTCACACTATTGGGCTTCCGGCGCAGCGGCAGCAATCTCTACCGCCCCCATTGTGAAGCCTGCAACGCCTGCACCTCGGTCAGAATACCGACTGATGATTTTGCGCCGTCGCGAACGCAGCGCAAGCTGATTAATCGCAATCAGGATCTGACGCTAAAACTACGACCGGCCGAATTCGACGAACAGCACTACGCGCTCTACGCTCGTTACATTCGTGTCCGCCATGCCGACGGTGACATGTTCCCACCCAGCCGGGAGCAGTACCGGATGTTTCTGACCCAGACCCATCCGTTCGCCAAGCTGCTGGAGCTACGACTGGGCGACCGTTTGATGGCAGTGGCTGTTACCGATCTCCTGAGCCATGGACTCTCTGCGATCTACACGTTCTTCGATCCCGACCCGATATTCGAACGTCGCTCGCTGGGCAGCTTCGCCATTCTCAGTCAGATTGAGCTGGCGCGTGAACGTCACCTGCCTCATGTCTACCTGGGCTACTGGATTCGGGCCAGTCAGAAGATGCGTTACAAACAGGACTATCAACCGCTCGAGTACCTCAGCAGCGGACGCTGGCAAAGAAGGATTCCCGCGACAGCGCTGTCCTAGAAAAAGCCTAGGATTCTGGTGGGTGGCGAAAACAGCACGTAGAGCGCGAACCGCTCTTATCGTCCAAGGATGACTTCTCCCCCGATTTCAAGCGTATTTTGCCTTCCCCGGCGAGATAGCCCATAATATTGCGCACTTCAGAGGCCCAATAGCGGGCTGGCTCGATGATAACGTGGACGGCGTCACTGCTGTTCGCGCCGCATTACGTCGATTGCCGACCGCGAGGCGCTATGCCAGGCCCTCACATCAAGCCCCATGCTCAAAACGTTCAAGAGGGATCGCCTATATGGCACGAGAAGATCACATCGAAATGGAAGGCGTCGTCGTCGACACGCTTCCCAACACCATGTTCCGCGTTGAACTGGAAAACGGCCATGTGGTGACCGCGCATATTTCCGGCAAAATGCGCAAGAACTACATTCGCATTCTGACCGGTGACAAGGTCAAGGTAGAGCTGACTCCCTACGATCTTTCCAAAGGTCGTATCGTCTACCGCTCTCGCTGATATCGGACCTCGCGCACTCCGCTCTGCCTAGCGGCCCCTCGCTCCCTGAAACGCATCTGACACGCTAGCTCTTCGTCAGGCGGGCGATACAAAAGACGACACGAATCAAAAACGCCTCGCCATGTTGACCATGGCGAGGCGTTGTCGTTTGCTGCTATCGAGTCGTTGCTGGCGTCAGGCGATTTCGGCTTCGGTTTCCAGCTGCAGCTCGTCGTTGTCGACGCGCACATGCACCAGCCCGCCGTTCTCGGCCAACTCGCCAAACAGGATCATCTCGGCCAGCGGCTTCTTGAGCTTTTCCTGAATAACGCGAGCCATCGGGCGCGCCCCCATCTCCGGGTCGTACCCTTTCTCGGCAAGCCAGGCACGAGCGTCGTCATCGACATCCAATTGCACCCGCTTCTCATCCAGCTGCGCCTGTAGCTCGACCAGGAACTTGTCGACGACATTGCGCACGATAGAGGGAGCGAGACCATGGAACTGAATGATACCGTCGAGGCGGTTACGGAACTCCGGCGTAAAGGTGCGACGAATCACTTCCATGCCATCGGTCGAATGATCCTGGGTCTGGAAACCGATGGAGCGACGCGAGATCTGCTCGGCACCGGCATTCGACGTCATGATCACGATCACGTGACGGAAGTCCGCTTCACGACCGTTGTTGTCAGTCAGACGACCATGGTCCATTACCTGTAGCAGCAGGTTGAAGACTTCCGGATGCGCCTTCTCGATCTCGTCCAGCAGCAATACACAGTGAGGCTGCTTGGTGATCGCCTCGGTCAACAGGCCGCCCTGGTCATAACCGACATAACCCGGAGGCGCCCCGATCAACCGCGATACCGTGTGACGCTCCATGTATTCCGACATATCGAAGCGCACCAGCTCGATTCCCATCAGCAACGACAGCTGTCGCGCCACTTCAGTCTTGCCGACGCCGGTCGGCCCGGAGAACAGGAAGCTACCTACCGGCTTGTCAGGCGACTTGAGCCCGGCACGAGATAGCTTGATCGCAGCGGACAGACTGGAGATCGCCTCGTCCTGACCGAACACCAGCATCTTCAGATCACGCTCCAGATTGGAGAGCAACTTACGATCCGAGCTGGATACACTCTTGGGCGGAATTCGAGCAATCGAGGCCACCACAGCTTCAACCTGTTCGACATCGATCGTGGCGATGCGTGCTTCCGGCGGCAGCAGCCGCTGATGCGCGCCAGCCTCGTCGATCACATCGATCGCCTTATCGGGCAGGTGGCGATCATTGATATAGCGATCCGCCAGCCGGGCCGCGCTCTCCAGGGCGCCATCCGTATACTTCAACTGATGATGTTCCTCGAAGCGACCACGCAACCCCCTGAGGATATGAATGGTGTCCTCGACGCTAGGCTCGGGCACATCCACTTTCTGGAAACGACGAGCTAGAGCACGATCCTTCTCGAAGATGCCACGGAATTCCTGGAACGTGGTCGAACCGATACAGCGCAGTTCACCCGAAGAAAGTAATGGCTTGAGCAGATTCGAGGCATCCATGACACCGCCGGAGGCGGCACCGGCACCGATCACCGTATGGATCTCGTCGATAAACAGGATCGAATTTTCCTGCTTGCGCAGCTCGGCCAGCAAGCCCTTGAGCCGCTTCTCGAAATCACCGCGATACTTGGTCCCGGCCAGCAATGCGCCCATGTCGAGTGAATAGACGACAGCGTCGGCGATGACGTCCGGCACGTCTTCCTCGACAATGCGCTTGGCCAAGCCTTCGGCGATGGCGGTCTTGCCGACCCCGGCTTCACCCACCAGCAGCGGGTTGTTCTTGCGCCGTCGTGCCAGAATCTGCACCACGCGCTCAAGCTCGTGATCGCGTCCGATCAACGGATCGATCTTGCCCAGCCGCGCCTGATCATTGAGATTGGTGGCGTAGTTGGAAAGTGGGCTCTGGCCGTTTTCGCTAGCCACCTCGTCGCCTTCTTCGGACTCCGACGACGGCTGCTGAGCCTGGCCATGGCCAGCCACCTTGGAGATGCCGTGGGCGATGTAGTTGACCGCGTCCACGCGCGCCACGCTCTGCTGCTTGAGGAAGTAGACCGCCTGACTCTCCTGTTCGGAGAAGATCGCCACCAGCACGTTGGCACCGGTCACTTCGCTCTTGCCGGAAGATTGAACATGGAAGACCGCACGCTGAAGCACGCGCTGGAAGCCCAGCGTCGGCTGCGTTTCCCGGTCCTCCTGCTCTTCGGGAATCAGCGGGGTCGTGGAATTGATGAAGTCCTGTAGATCGGCACGGAGCTTTTCCAGATTCGCCCCACAGGCATTCAGCACATCGGCTGCCGAGGCATTATCGAGAAGCGCCAGCAACAAGTGCTCCACGGTCATAAACTCGTGTCGCTTGGAGCGCGCCACGGTGAAGGCCGTATTCAGAGTGAGTTCGAGTTCTTTACTCAGCATGGCAGTCCCCTTTTAGCCACTAAGGGCGTCGGTCGGCACTTTCACAATCGGGCACAATCAGCGGTTTCGCAAGTCTTCATAGACAAAAGCGTTGACGATGTGTGTCCACTAACTATTCTGCGGCATCCACGTCACACATGAGGGGATGCTCACATTCTCTGGCGTATTCGTTGACCTGATGACACTTGGTCTCCGCAATGTCGCGGGTAAAAATGCCGCAGGTCGCCTTGCCCTGGGTGTGAACGGCAAGCATGATCTGAACCGCCTTCTCGCTGTCCATGGCGAAAAACCGCTGCAGGATCTCGACCACGAACTCCATGGGTGTGTAGTCGTCATTGTAGAGCACGACCTTGTACATGGGCGGCGGCGCCAGCTGCGGGTCCGATACCTGCTCGGCGACATCGCCCTGCTCTTGGTGGTCGGGATCAGGGGGACGCGTCATACCCATGCTCAACGACCTCTGGAACGGGTAAGACGACACTTTTTCTACGATCTCTGGCACGATCTCTGACTCTGACACGATCTCTGGCATAGTATGGATGAATCCCTGGATGCATCGGCTCAGGTACATCAAGCCGGGACTCAGTGAGGTATTGGATACCGTTGAAGACCCGAGGTTCCTTCGAAGATGCGGCCGACCGAATGCGTATGCAAGCCCTGGATAAAAATAGTCTCGACAGACGAGGTTCGCCGTGACGATGCGGCCGTTGCCGCCCTGTCTCGCCTCGAGGAGCGTTAGCGTTCGGCATGAGTCAAATCTATCTGCTGCACAAGCCCTACCACGTCCTCTGCCAGTTCACGGATGACCAGGCCCGATCTACTTTGGCCGACCATCTCGATGTACGCGAGGTCTACCCCGCTGGACGCCTCGATTACGATTCAGAAGGCCTGTTGCTGCTGACCGACGACGGCACCCTGATCCATCGCATCAGCGATCCGCGTCACAAGTTGCCGAAGCAGTACTGGGTCCAGGTCGAAGGCGAGCCGGATGAGACTGCGCTCAAGGCGTTGCGCGAGGGCGTCATTCTGAAGGATGGCCCGACCCGGCCGGCCAAGGTCAGGCGCCTGACCGAGCCGGAGCCGCCACCGCGCGACCCGCCAGTGCGCTATCGCGAATCGATACCCACGACCTGGCTTGCAATCGAGCTACGCGAAGGACGCAATCGGCAGGTACGCCGGATGACAGCCCACGTGGGCCACCCCACGCTACGCCTGATTCGGGTCGCGATCGGCTCGTGGCGTCTAGACGGCCTGCAGCCCGGTGACTGGCGCCGCGAGACGATCAACGTTTCCCCCACGCCATCACGACATGCCTCTAGCACGCGTTCGAAGGCGCGTCGCAACCGTTGATCCGTTCAAGTTACCGCTCTCGTGTCGCGACACCTTCGATTCGGTAACGGCATATCCGCTAGCGGACTTTCGAATTGGCGCAGACCGGGTATGATCGGCGTGAGCTCCACGGCCCGATGTCTAGGGCTGCGTATCGAGTTGGGCGTACCGAGTTGGGAGAAATCACATGAATCGCTGGACACCCCGCGTGACCGTTGCCGTGGTGGTTGAACGGGCCGGTCGTTATCTGATGGTGGAAGAGGACCGCGGCGGGCCGTTCAGTCTGTTCAATCAGCCCGCCGGTCATCTGGAGCGCGGAGAGCGCCTGATCGCTGCCGCCGAACGAGAAGTCCGCGAAGAGTCGGCCTGGCAGGTCGCCATCACCGACTATCTGGGGCTGTATGTCCATCAGACGTCCGACGGCCTCACCTTTCATAGCCACGCTTTCCTCAGCCTGCCACTGGCTCATCTGGGCAACGCCCTCGATAAAGGAATCATCAGCGCGCACTGGCTGACCTTCGACGAGATCGACGACCTCGACCGCAGCCGCCGGCTGCGCACTCCCATCGTGATGCAGCGGTTGCGCGATGCCCGCGATGGCCGCCGCTATCCGCTCGAGGTTATCCGCGAGCGCTGAGACCCAGGCGACGTCGCCTGGGCGTGCCGGCCCGTCAACCGTCTCGTCGCGCGGTCTCGTCGCGCGCCATCGGATGGACTCGATGCGACAGCCCGCTTTCGGCTATAATCGCCGGTCATTTATTCAGGCAGCAGAAATGCGCCGGACGCCGAATCCGGCACTGCCTGTTCACTGTCGGGGAAGCGCCATGACCACAGCCAGCTCATCCAGCGATACCGTGCGCTCATCCAGCGACGGCTCTCTGTCGTCGGCTCCCCGCCAGGAGGCCCGCAAAGTCATCGTCGGTATGTCGGGTGGCGTCGACTCCTCCGTGACGGCGTTGTTGCTGATCCAGCAGGGCTATCATGTCGAAGGCCTGTTCATGAAGAACTGGGACGAGGACGACGGCACCGACTACTGCACGGCGATGGCCGATCTGGCAGACGCCGAGGCGGTCTGCACCACGCTCGACATCAAGCTGCACACGGCCAACTTCGCCGCCGAGTACTGGGACAACGTCTTCGAACACTTTCTGGCGGAATACCAGGCCGGCCGGACGCCCAATCCGGACATCCTGTGCAACCGTGAAATCAAGTTCAAAGTCTTCCTCGATTACGCCGAGATGCTCGGCGCGGACCTCATCGCGACCGGACATTACGTTCGAAAAAGCGATAACGGAAATGGTCAGGCCCAGCTGCTCAAGGGTCTCGATGGCAACAAGGATCAGAGCTACTTCCTGCACGCCGTACCGGGAACAGCGATCGCTCGTACGCTATTCCCCGTGGGCGAGCTTGAGAAGCCGGCCGTCAGGGCGTTGGCCGAGCAACACGGTCTGGCCACGGCACGCAAGAAGGATTCCACCGGGATCTGCTTCATCGGCGAGCGCCGCTTCAGTGATTTTCTCCGGCAGTATCTGCCGGCGCAACCCGGCCGTATCGAGACGCCGGAAGGCGAGGTGGTCGGCGAACACATGGGGCTGATGTACTACACCCTGGGCCAGCGCCGCGGCCTGGGAATCGGCGGCCTCAAGGAGCACGGCGAAGACCCCTGGTTCGTTGCCGCCAAGGACCTCGAGCGCAATGTGCTAATCGTGGTCCAGGGTGAGCACCCTCTGCTCTACAGCGATGTCGTCTACTGCGAGCCGGCGGCCTGGATTGCCGGCGAAGCGCCGACGACTCGCCGCCTGAGCGCCAAGACCCGTTATCGCCAGCAGGATGTCGCGTGCGAAATGACGCTGCTGGCCGACGGCGAGCTCGAAGTTCGCTTCGACGACCCTCAGCGCGCCGTGACCCCCGGGCAATCACTGGTGCTCTACGACGGTGACGTATGCCTTGGCGGGGCGGTCATCCGTGCCACCGCGACGTCCGATACGGCGGCCGTTGCCGAACTTACCGGCACATCGATAATTGCCGATTCCTTTACCGCTACGGCTACCGCACCGACTACCGTAACGACTACCGCAACGACAGGGAGTCAGCGTCCGGCATGAATCCGACGCCCATTCAATCGGCACCGCTCGACAGCACCACCCGCCAGGCGCTCGCCCTGGCGGGTGTCTTTCAGTCGGCTTCGGTGGTCGATCAACTTGCCCGTACCGGACAGTGCGACGAGCGCGCCTGGAATACCTTGATTCACGCCACGCTGGATACCGACCCGCCAAGCTTCGAGTCGATCTACGGCGGCCATCACAACAACCTGCGCCAGGGCATCGACACCCTGCTGACGGTGATGTCGCGACAGCACGCTCAGCCGGCGGTAATGCGCTACGGCTTCTCGATGGTTCTGCTGATGCAGAAGCTGCGCCAGAACGATGCCATGATGAACACTCTCGGACAGCGCCTCGGCCGCGTGCAGGGTCAGGCCGAACATTTCGGCGAGAGCCACGAGAACGTCATCGCAAGCCTGGGCGAGCTCTATCAGGAGACTCTTTCCACTTTCCGTTACCGGATCGTGGTGCAGGGTGAGCCGAGCCTGCTGCAGAGCCCCGGCATGCCGGAACGTATCCGCACCGCGCTGCTCGCCGGCGTTCGTTTCGCGCTGCTGTGGCATCAACAAGGCGGCCGCCGCTGGCGGTTGATCTTTCAGCGCGCGGCGATCAAACGCACCCTTCGCCAGCTCGACGCCAATTGACGTCGAGCCGCACGACTTTTTTAACCGCGAGCCATCTACTTACTCAATCGCGCGACGTTTCGGGAACCCACGATGATCGAACTCTCTGCACTGACCGCCCTTTCACCCGTTGACGGTCGCTATGCCGCCAAAGCCGCACCGCTACGTGAACACTTTAGCGAGTTCGGCCTGATCCGCGCCCGCGTGACCGTGGAAGTGCGCTGGCTGGAGCGGCTGGCGGCTCACCCGGGCGTCAGCGAAGTGCCGCCGCTCTCCTCCGCGTCACAGGCGTTTCTGGATGCGCTGGTCAAGGAGTTCTCGATCGCCGATGCCGAGCGGATCAAGACCATCGAGCGCACCACCAACCACGACGTCAAGGCGGTCGAGTACTTCATCAAGGAAGCGATTGCCGATCAGCCCGAGCTGCACGCCGTCACCGAGTTCGTGCATTTCGCCTGCACCAGCGAGGACATCAACAATCTTTCCTACGCGCTGATGATGCGCGACGGCTTGGCCACACTGCTGCCGACGATGCGTGAGGTGCATGACGCCGTCGCCAGGCTGGCGCATGAGCACGCCGAGCAGCCGATGCTGTCGCGGACCCACGGTCAGACCGCCAGCCCCACCACGCTGGGCAAGGAGATGGCCAACGTGGCCTATCGCCTGCAGCGCCAGCTGAAGCAGATCGAGTCGGTCGAACTGCTGGGCAAGATCAATGGTGCCGTCGGCAACTACAACGCTCATCTCGCCACTTACCCGGAGATCGATTGGGCCGAGAATGCCGAGGTGTTCGTCGAATCCCTGGGACTTACCTTCAACCCTTACACCACCCAGATCGAACCTCACGACTACGTCGCCGAGCTGTTCGACGCGATCAGTCGCTTCAACACCATCCTGATCGACTTCGATCGCGACGTGTGGGGCTATATTTCGCTGGGCTACTTCAAGCAGCGCACCGTCGCGGGCGAAATCGGTTCCTCCACGATGCCGCACAAGGTCAACCCGATCGACTTCGAGAACTCCGAGGGCAACCTGGGACTGGCCAACGCCCTGCTGGATCATCTGGCGCGCAAGCTGCCGATCTCTCGCTGGCAACGTGACCTGACCGACTCCACCGTACTGCGCAACCTGGGCGTCGGCCTGGCGTACGGCCTGATCGCCTATGAGGCCGCACTCAAGGGCATCGGCAAGCTGGAAGCCAACCCGCAGCGCCTCGCCGACGACCTGAATCAGAACTGGGAAGTACTGGCCGAACCGATTCAGACCGTGATGCGCCGCTACGGCATCGAAAAGCCCTACGAGAAGCTCAAGGAACTGACCCGCGGCAAGCGCGTCGACCAGGCCGGTTTTGCCGCCTTCATCGACACCCTGGCGCTGCCGGAAGCGGTCAAGGCCGAACTCAAGACGCTGACCCCGGCAACCTACATCGGCAATGCCGCCGACCAGGCCAGAGCGCTCTGAATCCTCTTATACGCAACTTCCAGGCAGGAGAACGGACATGACGTCGGCCAATACGCCCCGCACGCTGCTCGGCGGCCTTACGCCCGCCCAGTTTCTCAGCCAGCACTGGCAGAAGTCGCCGCTGTTGATTCGCGGCGCCCTGCCCGATTTCATCTCGCCGCTGGAGCCGGACGATCTCGCCGGACTGGCCTGCGAGGAAGGTATCGAGGTCAGACTGGTGGAAGAGAACGGTCCGGACAAGGCGTGGCAGGTCCGCCATGGCCCGTTCGACGACGAGACGTTCTCGCACCTGCCGACCAGCGGCTGGTCGCTGCTGGTACAAGCGGTGGATCATTACGTTCCGGAAGTCGCCGAACTGCTGGAAGCTTTCGATTTCGTGCCGAGCTGGCGACTCGACGACGTCATGGTCAGCTACGCGCCGCCCGGCGGCAGCGTCGGCGCCCATGTCGATCAATACGATGTCTTCCTACTGCAGGTCAGCGGCAAGCGCCGCTGGCAACTGGGAGGCAGCCCTGGCGACGACGCCAGACTGATCGCCGGAATCGATCTGCGCATTCTGGAAAACTTCCATGTGGAAGCCGGGCAAGAGTGGGTGCTGGAACCGGGGGATATGCTCTACCTGCCCCCCGGTGTCGCCCACCACGGCATCAGCGAGTCCGACGACTGCATGACCTTCTCTATCGGCTTTCGCGCACCGTCCGCCGACGAGGTCGTGACCTCTTTCGCGGACTATATCGGGGAACAGCTCGGCGATAGTCAGCGCTACGGCGACGCCGATCTGCAGCCGCCCCTCGATGCCGGCGAGCTGGACGATCAGGCGATCGCGCGAGTTCGAGATCTGCTGCTGAACGCCATCGACCGACCGGAGCAGATGGCTCAGTGGTTCGGACGCGCGATGACCCAGCCTAAATATCTGGATCAGATCGTGCCGGCTGAGTCCGCTACGGCACCGGAGGCATTACGCGCCTCGCTTGAACGAGGTGACCAACTGATTCGCAGTCCGGGCTCGCGCTTTGCCTGGCGGCGTCAGGACGACGCCCAGGCCACGCTGTTCGTCGACGGGGACGCGATCTCCTGCGATCCAGAGCTGGCCCGATACCTGGCGGCGGAGACTCGTATCGATGCCAGCGTGCTGGATTATCCCGACAGTGAGCGTGTGCTCGCCGCACTCCTCGATAGTGGCAGCCTGAGCAGTGTCGATGATGAGGACGAGGACGATGAGCTTTCGCAGTCGTAGCCTTTGACGCCAGCAAGCCTCTGTGACCGGCCGCATCGAACGACGGGATGGCTCGGCGGATGAGAGAGCCGGACATGATTCCGTTGCTGGTGAGAAAATAGATCTGGATTGGTTTTAGAACACCGTTTTAGTATGCTGCATATCAATACCTATCGAAATATCAAGGAGAATCGATGATGAAACGACTCATTGTCCCTGCACTAGTCATGAGCCTGTTGGCCCTGGCCGGTTGTACCAACAGTTCCACCTATTCTGGAGACGTCTATCGCGGGGAGCAGGCGGGTACTGCCCAGTCCGTGAGCTATGGCACCATCCAGTCGGTTCGCCCGGTACAGATCCAGGGCGGCAACGATCAGAGCATTCTAGGCAGCCTGGGTGGCGCCGTTATCGGTGGCCTGCTCGGCAATCAGGTCGGGGGCGGATCGGGCCGCACGATAGCGACCGCAGCCGGTGCCCTCGGTGGCACCATCGCCGGCAGCAAGGTTCAGCAGGCCACTGATCGGGTCGATGGTTACGAGCTGGAGATCCGTCAGGACAACGGTCAGAACGTGGTCGTAGTCCAGAAAGCCGATCGCAACTGGCAGGTCGGCCAGCGCGTCAAGCTGGTCGCAAGCGGCTCCAGCGTCAGCGTCGCACCCTACTGAGTTGGCCGCGTTGTTTCCGAACCCGTGATACGGCCACGGAAATGACGATCCCAAAAAATCTCTGCAACGGTATTACCTCTAGACGGCGCCCCGTGGGCGCCGTTTTTGTTAGTGCGTTACTAATTTGCGGATGTCATCATCGCTTTACATACGCTATTGTATGTTCAAGATATCAGATCATCGGCTGCAGGGAACAAGACGATTCATGAAAGCACATTCTTGGGCGCGTACCGGACTGGCCATTGCCATGACAGCGATCTCCAGCACGGCCTGGGCAGATGGCATTCTGACGCTGAAATCGGAAAACGATATATTTACCAGCGGTGATGACGGTCATTACACCAATGGCTTCGAGGGCGACTGGTCCTTCAAGCCTGCTTCTCACCACTGGACACGAACCCTGGCCGATGCCATCCCTGGCTGGAGCGCATCTGCGTTGGACGGAGCTGCCTATCGCTTTGGACAACAGATCTATACCCCGGAAAATATCGGCAAGCGCGGTCTGATCGAGGACGATCGCCCCTATGCCGGCATGCTCTACGCGGGACTATCGCTGTTCGATGACCAGCAGCTGGATGGGTGGAGGCGAACCAGCGGACTCTATTTCGACGTAGGTCTGGTCGGTCCCGGCGCTGGAGGGCATACCGTACAGCAGAATTTTCACCATCTGACCGAAAGTGATGAACCTAAAGGCTGGCACAACCAACTCCGCAACGAGCCGTTCGTGAACGTCGCCTATCAGACCGCGTGGTGGAAACAGGGGCAACTGGGAGCGCTGGAAGCAGAGTATGGCCCATCGGTCGGCGTTGCCGTCGGCAACCTCTACACCTATGGTGCGACGGGTCTCGGTCTGCGCCTGGGCCAAGGCCTGGACAAGAGTTTTGGTATCCCTGCGGTGGCGCCTTCCCAAGGTAGCCGGATTTTCTTCGAGCAGAACAGCGGCTTCAACTGGTATCTCTTTGCCAACGTCGAAGGGCGCCTCATGGCTTACAACATGTTGCTCGACGGCAATACATTCCAGGACAGCCATTCAGTTGACCGACGACCCTGGGTGGGAGATGCCCAGGCCGGGCTGGCGCTATCCTGGAATCGTTGGCAACTGACTTACAGCTCGGTGTGGCGCACCCACGAATTCGAAAGCCAGGACGACGGCGATCAGTTCGGTTCCCTCACCCTCTCGACCTGGCTCTGACGATTTGCCGATCATCATCGTCATTCCTGACTCGAACGCTCGAGGGCAACGAAAAACAGCAGCGAGCAACGCCTGAAGCACCACCCGCTGCTGTCTTGAACTGACCGCCAGGGTCTCAGAGCATGTCAGTCTTGCATTCAATGCAGCTTGGCTTTGCGCATACCCCAGCAGGTAAGACGCTTGCCCACCCATAGCAACACGGCCAGCAGAATCAGCGTCAATAGCATGGAGACAGGATTGACGATAAAGGTGGCACCGAGCACCCCCAGTGCACCCGCCATTATCCAGCGATCCTGAGCGGGGTCGCCGCGTAACTGAATCGGTAACCAGCGCATTACCGCACGCCCGAGCGCACCATCCCAAGCCTTGAGTACCAGAAGTGATATAACGACAAAAGCAATGAGCCAAACGATAACAACGGTCATGACGAACTTCTCCTCAACCGCAGGATTAAGAGGGTCTATCTCCAACGCAGGTTAACCACACCCATGAGGCGGCGCAACCGCCGTACTCGGCGTTCAGATCAGGGGTACACGCCCTGTAAATACAAACTCTGACGCATTGCCACCTGACATAAAGGTCGTGGCACGTTAGGATATGGGAGACATGCACAAACGCAAAGGTTTCGAGATGCAAATTGCCCAGAACTCCGTGGTCGCGTTCCACTATACATTGACCAATGATGCGGGAGAGGTGCTGGACAGTTCGGAAGGTCGGGATCCACTGACCTATCTACACGGTTCGGGCAACATTATCCCGGGTCTCGAGAAGGAACTTGAGGGTCACGGTAGCGGAGACAAGCTCAAGGTCGCGGTCGATCCGACCGAAGGCTACGGCGAAGTACAACCGGCTCTGGTTCAAGAAGTACCGCGGGATGCCTTCCAAGGCGTCGACGAAGTGGAGCCCGGTATGCAGTTCCAGGCCCAGACCCAGGAAGGCCCGCTCATGGTGACGATTACCAAGGTCGAAGGTGACACTGTGACTGTCGACGGCAACCATCCGCTGGCGGGTGAAAAGCTGAACTTCGACGTCGAAATCGCCGAAGTTCGCGAAGCGACCGAAGAAGAGGTCACTCACGGTCATGTACACGGCGAAGGCGGTCACGAACACTGATCCTTCCGAAACCCGCTAGATCGGGTTGTTAGTCGCGACACCGTCATCGCTACACAAAAGGGCAGCCTCTCGGGGCTGCCCTTTTTGGATGCTGCCTTGATGCCGAGCCGACGCTAGAGAATAGCCACACGATCCACCACTCCCCCCGCCCACCCCGTTAGACGCGAGCCAACCTCAACCTTCGCTCGCCAGCATGACCCGCTGAGCAAGTTGGGTGCGCTCGACTGGTCTGCGCGCCTGCCAGTAGTATCGCTTCCAATAGCTGTTATCCAGACGGGACAGCTTCACGCCCTGAGACGATGAGGCATGGAGAAAATAACCCTCTCCAACATAGACGCCGACATGGTTATAGGGGCCGGGCGGTCGGAAGAAGACGAGGTCTCCCGCCTTGAGATTCGACTCGTCCACCCTGTCACCTTCAAGCACCTGTTCTTCGGTCGTGCGCGGCAGCTCAAGAGAAAAAGCTTCGACATATATATTTTGTATCAACGCTGAACAATCGATACCGCTACGAGTGGTTCCGCCCAGCACGTAGGGCGTTCCCACCCATCGCTGATGCTCATTCAGGAGCACCCTGCGGATCACCGTCGGCGACACGACCCGTGGCTTGAACTCGTGAATGGTCCGGGGGGCAGGAGGTGCATTTCGAGGAATGTTGACCGCCACGGTACGGGGCTTGACCAGTGGAAGTGAATACTGCGCGTCGATCTGTTGTTGTTTTACAGAAGCAGTACAGCCGGACATGACCAGTGTCAGTGTCAGCCCCATCGCCGTGCGTCTTAGCATTCAGCGCAACCTCGTTCGCCTGTGAGCCGTCACGGGCGCAACCCCTCCCCTCGACGACAAAAACCGTCGCCCACGAAATGGAGTCGCTGTGGAGGTGACACTACCAACTAAGGTATCACCGCCATAACGGCCTGTATTCGGCTGGAATCATCGACTAATCGGACAGAAAAAAGCCACGCCCATCTCATCGGCGAGCGTAGCAGCGCAGATCATAGGTCATCGAACAGGCTTTGGCGAGCCTATCCGATCATTAAAAAGCATTAGTGCAGATGTTGTGCCGCACCGGGAAGGACGTCCACATGGAGCGACGTCCAGTTCACCATGGAGCTGCCCGGAAAGTCGAGACTCGCCCAGGCGCCGGCCAATAGCGGCGATGCCTCGAGCCAGGCATCGAGAGCTTGCCGAAAGCGTGCCAGAAAGGCTTCTCGCTCGGGAGTGTCATCCATGAAAAATCCGAAGCCACTGTAAAGTCCTTCGGCGTAATCCTGCCAACTGCTGTAGTGTCGCGCGGCCAGACCCATCGCAATCTCTAGATAGTGCGAGAGACGGGGCTCATCGAGCCAGTCGAGCTGGCGGCCGACCAATACCAGATCGACCAGTTGCGCCACATCCCAGGCCGTCATGTCCTGGTCGTTACAATGACAGGCGTTATCCCGCACATGCTTCAGACGCAGTAGATGAATTCGTTCCTCGTCGGCGCAGTCGTCCGATTCGAGAATCGCGATTTCGGCCTCGAGTCGAGTTCGATTGAGCGTATAGGGCGCGTAGTTGACCTGATAGTCCTGCCGGTCTCCCGACCCGACCAGAAAGTCAAGAAAATCCACGAGTCCGGCGGGGCCTTGGAGCGCGTACTGATGTTCGACCCATTCCCCCAACGCGGCCCGCTCCTGTGGCGCCAGTGGCTGCGGTGACTGCCACAACGCCTCGTTGAGCGGCCCCGCCAGCGATATTGCGGTGAAACGCGTCAATGTTGGCCTCACGCCTGGCTCTCGCCAACTGATCGAGCGCGAGGGAGTCAACCATCGGAAAGGCGAACCGGGATCGGTACGATGCCAGGCGATGTCGTCGGCCAGCGATACCTCTTCCGGCATTTCATCCTCGTTCAAGGCCGTTTCCCAGGCATGCCAAGCGGACAGCAGTCGTAGCGGGTCACCGTAAAAGCGACTCAGAACGTCGCACAGTGAGCGGGCCAGGGTCTCGATCTCCAGCGACGAATAACGCCCGCTATCCGCTGCCATTACCAGATAGAAGGCATACTTCTCCGCCATCGTGATGGTTGCAGCGTGATCCGCACAGGCAGCCAGGCGCCGCGACGAGCGCCCAGAAGCGCGTTGACTCGATAAATAACGTGAATCCGCCGCCAACTGGTTGAGATGATGCGCCTGGGCAGGCAGCCAGAAGCGTGCCAGCCCATCGATGCCCTCCTCTGGATGGAGCCCCAGCACCTCGCTGAGATAACGTTCAGCATCCTCGATCCTGGCCTGGCCCACCGGTTCGTCGAGATGTCGGCGATGAATCAGATCCGGATCACGAATCGCGGCAATAGCCAGCACCCAGCTGTCGGCTGTTGCTCGGTGCTGCCGAATGAACTCGCGCGCCGACTGGCGCTGAGACTCGTTCAGATTTTCGCTGAGCGGTACCTGCCACGGGCTCAAGCGGTCATCCAGCAGGCGCCTCCAATCGTCCTCGAACGTCTCCCGGAAATCACTACCTTCATACAGACTGCGTCCTCGCTGATAGGCGCGCGCGACCGCTTCCCAATCGGCATAGCGCTGCTGCAGGAGATCGACGGCATGCGCCGCGAAGGCCTCCGCCTCGAATGCCGAAAGCCAGCCGGCGCCGTAACCGAGAAACGCTTGATCGATAAGCCGCAACCAATCCCACGCGGCCCATTCTAACGGCGCTCCGTCAGCCAGAAATCGCAGTAGTATCCGACCATAATCCTGCTGATCATTGAGCGAGGCCAACCACTCGACACGCTCCACTGCCCCCTGGCGAGCAACACGAACCGCATCCATGTCCCAGCCATACCGATGCCCCTGACCGGCAAGCCAGAACAGTAATGACAGCAGCTCATCGCGACCCCCGACCTCGCCCTGCTCCTGCAGGAGCGCCTGGTGCTGACGACATTCATTGGCAGAGCCTTCGAAAGGCCATGCCAGCACCGGCGCAATCGCCGCTCTCGCCCTCCATGGCCCGGCCTGCCAGAGCTCACCCGACCACAACCGCGTGGACGATTCGATCGAACGCAGGTCATGTCGAAGCCGAGACCAGGAAACGCCCCGCTGCTGGCGCTCGCGACTCAACAGTTCGCGACCCGCCGCGTCCAGACTCGGCTCCCCCAGAGATGCCAATGCCGTCACCCAGCTTCTGAGCGTCGGGAAAATCGTCACAATGTCGCGGGCCAGCAAGCATAACCAAGTGTCATTAGTCTGGGGATCGATCCATCCCATTCGGCTGCCGAGTGCCAGCAGCTCCAGCGCCTCGAGACGCGACAACGCCACGTCATGGGTGTTCGTCGCGTTGTCCCAGAGCCGCCATGCAAACTCATCCCGATCGCCGATACCCAATGACTGCAGGCGCGCAAATACCTCGTCTGCACCGAGAGCCTGACGAGGATCGCTGGCAAAGGGCCAGCCACGGAGGGTTAGTTGCTGGGTCCACCACGGGGAAAGAAGTTCGCTCAAGAAAGACCTCGTGATACGGAAGCGGCTAGCGCTGGTCGGCTTGAATCGCGCCGCGGACAGCAGACGCGGCGACATAGTATACCGGAAAGCCGATCGCACGCCGATGGCCTGAAGACCGACCAAACCCGGGCGAAGCGCGAGCGAGCGAACCGGGGCTAGCTCAATTTCTCGGTATGGGAGCGTGGGTTCTGCCCCAGCAGATGGCGCAGCAGGAACTTTCTGACTCGCACCACGAACCGCTCCTGAAACAGAACGCAGAGGAGCACGGTCATGACGAGGAACAGCGGATATAGCCACAGATGCAGCTCGCCCGCCGCGGCTAGACAACCTCTGAAGTCCGTGGTGCATAGGCCGGGATCACCGGATACGACCCGTTCGACCCGCGAGAACACAGCGTACAACGGCACATGCAGGGCGAACATCGGTAACGAAGCGCCCCCGAGCCTGGTCGCCCAGCGCACCAGTCGACGGCTCCGAGGCGCACCCCAATGTGCGGCAACATAGATCAATGCCAGCTGCGCCGGCAACAGTAAGCCGTTGTGCAGGGCGTAATACCAGGCGTGACCCAGGCCCAGCAGATAGACCGCGACGACCACACTGATCGCCACGATCAACAGTGTCAGACAGCATTGAGGCAGCGACATCAATCGTCCCTGAGCCTTGCGCTGGGCATAAAAGGCGTATAGCAGAATACCGGATGCAAATTCCGGCAAGCGAATCAGCGGATTGCGATGCAGAATACCGGTTTCCGGCATCCCGTAGTCAGTGGTCAAAATGACATAGAGTGGCGGAATCAGGTAGATGAGATTGACCAGTAAAAGGGCACGACGTGGATGCAACACCCGGCGCAGCCTCGGCGCCAGCCACGGAAAGGTCAGGTAGAAGAAAAACAATGCCGAGATCGACCAGGACGGCGGATTGAATGTCAGATACAGTGGGTTCCAGGCGTGCAACAACGTCAGATTGAGCAGTAGATTGATGCCCGTCTCTACCGTCCCCATGGTGTGGTTCAAGCTCTTCCAATCCAGCTGACCGACATCGTTATTGACGTCGTACACCACGAACTGCAGCGAGATATCGCTATCGCCCGGCGCTATCGCCAGGTAACCGACCAATGCCGACACCGCCATGGCCAGAACCAGCGAGCCGATGTGAATGGGATAAAGGTTCGAGAAGCGCTTGAGCCAGAAACTTCGAGGCGGTTCGCGCATCTGATACGAGGCATCGAGATAGACGTGCGTCAGCAGAAAGCCGGAAAGCACAAAGAAAGCGCTGGTCGAGAAGAAGCCGATATCGGTCACATAGTGCGACCAGTCACGAATCGACGGATAGTTATGCAGCGTGTGAAAAATAACGATGTAAAAGCCGAGCAGAAAGCGTAACCACTCGAGCCCTATAAAGCGTTCTTTACGCATGGCGGTCGTTGAATCAGGCATCCGTTGCAGATCTCTGGCCGTCAAAAGGCGCTAGTGTAACTGATTCTCCTCAGCAACATTTTCGCCAACCGTCTTCATCTCCACGACCTTAATCTTGAAGCCCCTCATATTGAGGACCCTCATTGAAGGCTAATACAGGAAAGCCGCGCATCAGCACGACTTTCCCTTTCAGATCCAGGTCAGAACCTGGCGATACGGAATACGCCTAGGCTTTCTTGACCTTGGCAACGATCCACAACAGGATAATTGCCCCAATGGTCGCAACGACCAGTGACCCGATAAAACCGTTGGACGACAGCCCCAGCAGGCTGAACAGGAAACCGCCGATCACGGCACCAACGATACCGACAACGATATTTCCCAGAACGCCAAAGCCACCGCCACGCATGATCTTGCCAGCGATCCAGCCAGCGATCCCGCCAATAATCAGCCACAAGATAAAGCCCATAGTGTTACTCCTTGATTCCCTTCAGCATGGATAGCTCGAGGACGACTTCTCGTTGTCCTCGCCTAAGCATAGTCAGCAATCGAACAAACTTCGAAGACCTCGGATAAAACGTGATCGATTTTCATCCCCCGACTACTATCATGAAAAGATCCGACGCGTCGTTCAAGAAAACGCCGGCACCCTGAAAGTGGCCCTGGCGGGTAATCCATACTGATGCCAGGTAACATGTGCATCCGCATCTTCCCAAACTCGCCAATGCAACTGGGACATCATCACCGGATCGTCCAGAAACGCTAACCGCTCCAGGTTGTTCATCGAAGATGGACCTTGTTTGACGGCCTGGGCCACCCGTTCATGGCGCCGACGTTGCAGCGGCTCGGCATGAGCGTGCCGCGAGGTGCCTAATGCCGTCGCCAACGCATTGGAGACCGGATCCAGAACCACCTGAACGAAATTCGGAGCAGGCGCGGCGGCGTTCATCCGACCGAGATGACGCACCATTCGTCGCAGCACCCGAGGCGGATGCGTCTCCTCGGGGATCCGGAACAGCCGCGCCCGGAAGCAAGCCCGGCCCAACGAAACCCGACTCGATAGCGTCGAGACCGGGATCGATATCATCATCGCCCCCACAATCGGCGACATCCACCATAAGAAAGTCGGCTCCATGAAGTAGACTCCCACGGCCCAGACCGCACCAATCAAGGTCTGAGTCCAGTGGTTGCGGATCGCGTCTCCCCAGGTGGTGTCGCTGTTCTCACGGGACGGCGATCGCCACTGGATCGCCCAGCCCATGATTGAGGTCAATACGAAGCGCGTATGGAACAGCATACGTACCGGTGCAAGAGCCATCGAGAACAGCGACTCCAGCACCATGCTCAACAACACCTTGAGCGGTCCGCCGAACTGACGGCTGCCCTTGACCCACACCAGAATCACGCTCAATACCTTGGGTAGAAACAGCAAGGTCGCCGTCGCGCCGAACAGGCCCAAGGCGAGCGTTGGATTCCACTGCGGCCATACCGGGAACATCATTCCCGGCTCGGGGAAGTAGTTGGGCGTACTTAAGGTGTGTACGGCCAGTAGCGCGGTCGACAACACCAGGAACAGGAACCACAGCGGCGCCGAAATGTAGGACATCAGCCCCGTCAGGAACACGGCACGATGCACGGGGTGGATTCCCTTGGAGAGAAACAGTCTGAAATTCATCAGGTTGCCGTGACACCAGCGTCGATCACGGCCGAGCTCTTCCAGTAGGTTGGGCGGCATTTCCTCGTAGCTGCCTTCCAGCTCGTAGGCGATCCACACGCCCCAGCCCGCACGTCGCATCAGCGCGGCCTCGACGAAATCATGAGACAGGATTTCGCCGGACATCGACCCCTTGCCGGGTAGCGGCGCCAGCATGCAGTGCTGCATGAACGGCGCCACCCGAATGATGGCGTTGTGCCCCCAGTAGTGGGACTCACCCAGCTGCCAGAAGTGCAGCCCGGCGGTGAACAACGGGCCGTAGACGCGCGTGGCGAACTGCTGCATGCGGGCATACAGATTCAAACGCCCGGAAGCGCGAGGCGCCGTTTGCACGATGCCCGCCTCCGAATGTACCTCCATCATCTGGACCAGACGGCTCAGACAGGTCCCCGTCATCACGCTATCGGCATCGAGCACCAGCATATAGCGATAAAGCGCACCCCAGCGTCGACAGAAGTCGTCGAGATTGCCGCTCTTGCGCTTGACGCGGCGTTGGCGGCGGCGATAAAAGACCTGGCCAAAAGCATCCAGGTCCCGACATAGTGCCAACCAGGCGTGGGTTTCCTGAATCGCAATATCGGGATCGAACGTGTCGCTCAAGATGAATACATCGAAATGACGATCGTTACCGCTCTGGCGCAGCGATTCGATGGTGGCACGTACACCGGCGAAAACCCGCGGCACATCCTCGTTGCAGATCGGCACCAGCAACGCCGTGCGCGCGTCGTCCGGAATAGGATCGTCGCCAACCTCGGAATCGATGGCGTAGCGATCCTTGCCGCGCAGCAGTTGGAAGAACCCCATCAAGGCGGTCCAGAAACCGGCCGATACCCACGCGAACAGCAGCACGAATAGCGCAAGAATGGATATCTCAAGCCACTCCTGCCCTTGATAAGGCAGTACCGTTCGCATCTGGTTGGCCGCGACGATGCTCTGACCGAAGATCAGCACCAGCAGCACCCAGCGTCGAACGGAGGCGATCCTCTGCCAGCGCGCTACCGGTCTGGCTTCACGCAGCCTGCGACGAAAGCCGCGATCCGCCCAATTCTTGACGCGTTGGCCGTAGCGAACGAACGGGTTGGTCGACCAACTCTCCGGCGCCAACGCCGTACGCCGCATCGGCGGCGCGGTCTGCAAGCGTGTGACGCCCCGCTCATCGCTGCTCAGGAACTCGGGCGGTGCCAACGGCGGCTCGGCGTAAGCCAAGGCCAGGCGCCGCCCTACCGAGCTGGCAGCAGGGTCATCGCTATCGATCTCGCCGCCGCCCAGCGCAGCGTGCAGGGACGCCATATCATGCGTGTCCAGATCACTGGCCAGCAGACTGCGCCGTTCGTCGCGATCCTGGGCCTCGAGCGCCAACCGTTCCAGATAGTGTTCGGCTGACGTCATCCTGGAAGTGGACGTCGCTTCAGCCATTGGCAGGCAGCCGGTAATACCAGGTCTCGGAAACTCGCTTGTCGCTCTCGTTCAGATGCGCACGAATATCCAACGGCTTATTCTTGTCGCTGCGCTTGATCTTGATGAACGCGCGCCAGCCACCAATCGCTGGATTACGCTCGGCATGCGCGTCTACCAATTCGCCGTTATCGCCGATGCTAGCTTGAACGCTGATATTGGCATCGTCATCCAGCCCGGACAACGAAGGCCCCTTGAAATCCAGTACAAAGGCAAGCGATCCATCCGCTTCTCGTACCAGATTGTCCTTACGCACTTCGCCACGAGAACGACGAGTCTGGTCGACCCAGGCCAACGATGGATCGAGGTAACGGCTCTCGTCCTTGGTCACGGTGAATCGATAGTCGTAATCCAATGGTGTGCCCGGCTGGGGGGCGCTTTCCGGCAGCCACATCGAAACGATGTTGTCGTTGGTCTCGTTGGGCGTCGGAATCTGGATCAGCTCCACCTTGCCCGCACCCCACTCGTTCTGGGGTTCAATCCAGGCACTGGGGCGCAGGTCATAACGGCTGTCGATATCCTGATAGCTGTCAAAGTCGTGATCACGCTGCATCAGACCATATCCCCGCAGTTGCGGCGCGGCCTGTTCGTTCATCATCAACTTCGCCGGATTGGCCAGCGGGCGCCAAGTCCAGCCATTCTGAGAATCATTGATCAGCAAACCATTGGAATCATGAATGGCTGGGCGGTAGTTCAGCGTCGAAGAAGGCTGTTCCGGACCGTACAGGTACATGCTGGTGAGCGGCGCTATGCCAAGCTTCTCCACTGGACGACGCAGAAACAGGCGCGATTTGACATCGACGACCGTGTCGTCGCCCGGGCGCAGTACGAAACGGTAAGCACCTGTGACGCTGGGGGCGTCGAGCAGAGCGAAGATCGTCAAATACTGGCTCGACTTGTTCGGCTTGACAATCCAGAATTCCTTGAATCGAGGAAATTCTTCGCCGGAAGGCAAACCGGTATCCACCGCCAGGCCGCGGCCGGAAACGCCGTAGACCTGATCCTTACCGATGACGCGAAAATAGCTCGCCCCGAGGAAGACCATCGTCTCGTCCTTGCGACCGGACTGATTAAGCGCGTAATTGATCTTGAAACCGGCAATGCCCAGGCCATCGTCGTTCTTGACGTCATCCGCCAGATCCAGATTGCCATAGGTAAAGTCATCAGAATTGAACGCGAAATCGTGCACACCCTGATCGTCGACGCTATGCAGCTGAATGGCACTGTCGTAGTGCATACCTTCGTGGAAAAAACTCAGAGTGAAAGGTACCCCGTCTTCTCCACTCCAGACATCACGGTCACGCTTGTACTGGATCTGCTCGTACTGGCCATAATCCAGGTTGCGCAGGGCATCCGGCAAATTCCGTTCAGGTTCACTGTAACCCTGCTTAGAAAGATCTTCGGCTTCCTTGGCGACATCATCGAAACCAAAAGCCAATGCATTTTGGGCGATACCGCCGAGTAGCAGCCCGGTCAGGGCTACCACCGGAAGAAGCGCCTTGCGTTTTTCAAGGTTACTTCGCCGGATCAATGCACTCACATTCATACTCCTGTCATAGCTATCTTGCCCGATATCACGAGCCAAATCGTTCGAGGCCATACATGCCATTCTGTAAACGGCACCCAAGCCAAGCTGAACAGCTACACCATCAAAGGACGGCGTACGGACGCAAATTGCGATGAATAATGACGAGATAGCGAAGCTTCCATGCCTCGTACTCCGTAAGTCTAGCATACGCTACACTGAGGTGCGGTAGGCCCTGTTACCAGCCCAGCACACCGCTAATACTTGACATCATGCTGTCGCTTGGAAGTCCGGTTCATCGCTGGATGAGACCATTGAATAACTATCGCATCGCATCCCGATCAGGTGAGCAGAAGATCCGAATGACGCCGTTGGCCGGGAATAATGGCGTATCTGGTCATTTTCAGCTACCCCATGGCCCAACGCCGACTGCCTCTATTGCGAACATCATATTGGAAAGACCTTTCTGGGGACGCCGACCAGCAGCATTTGACTCCGGTCATGCCTGGCTGGCGATGCTGATTCTAGTCGTACAGCCCTTTTTCCTACAAAACCTCTCATACCATTTCGAAACGCAATTCGAAACGCAATACCAGCGCCTGAGGAGCTGGCTCGGGAGCCATCATGGCCTGACCGGGACCGAACTCCCGATCGACGACCGATGGGCCACTTGGTGCCGGATCCAATGGCGCTCTATCCCATAAAGCATTGTCCGCTTTTGGGATCCGGTTGAAGGCGCCATAGGGTAAACGCTTATACATTGGATTAGCTATGTCAGACAAATGGCGAATAGCGGTTTGATGCTAGTTGGCTGAAAATGTGCGGGAAATGTGGCGGCAGTGCTTCATCACAGCTCCCACTGGGATGCATTCAACTAGGACACCCTCTATGCATGCATGGACTCTGATCTCGTTTCTGTTCTTCACGGGGTTAGTCGCCTTGATCACCTGGCGCATCACCCACCGTGACGACCTCAGCAACACTCGCGGCTACTTTCTTGCCGGGCGCAGTCTCAGTTTCCCGCTGATAGCCGGCTCATTGTTGATGACCAACCTCTCCACGGAGCAGATGGTCGGCCTTAATGGTTCCGCCTTCTCCGACGGGTTGAGCGTGATGGCCTGGGAAGTCGTCGCCGTCGTGGCCCTGGTGCTGCTGGCGCTGTTCTTCCTGCCGCGTTTCCTGCGTAGCGGTATCGCTACCGTGCCGCAGCTGCTGCAGGAACGCTTCGGCCCGACCACGCAACTGATCTGTAACGTCATCTTCCTGGTCGCCTACGCTGTCATTCTGCTGCCGATCATCCTCTACTCCGGCGCAGTGGGACTTCAGGGCATGCTCGATCTGCCCGTGCTGACGGGGATCCAATCCAGCACCACGCTGCTGTGGATGACAGTCTGGATCGTCGGCATCATCGGCGCGATCTACGCTCTGTTCGGTGGCCTGCGTACGGTCGCGGTCTCAGATACCATCAACGCGGTTGGCCTGTTGGTCGGCGGTTTCGTGATCGTCTACCTGGGACTCGATGCCGTAGGCGACGGCAACGGTATCGCTGCCGGTTGGCAAGCGATCCAGGAAGCGCAACCCGATCGCCTCAACTCACTTGGACGGCCGGATCAGCAGGTACCGTGGCCGACACTATTTACCGGGGTGTTCCTGATCAACCTGTTCTACTGGTCCACCAATCAGCAGATCATCCAGCGTACCTTCGCCGCCAAGAGCCTCTCCGAAGGCCAGAAAGGTGTACTGCTGACCGGCTTCCTGAAGCTGTTGGGGCCGCTCTATCTGGTACTGCCGGGCATCATCGCCTACCAGCTATACGCCGATGACGGCATTGCCGGCGATCAGGCGTACGGCTATCTGGTCTTCCACTTGCTGCCGCCGTGGCTGACCGGTTTCTTCGCCGCCGTCATGGTTGGCGCCATTCTGTCGTCTTTCAACTCGGCACTGAACAGCACCACGACGCTCTTCAGCCTGGGCATCTACAAAGGCATATTCAAGAAGGACGCTGGCGAGCAACAGATCGTCAACGCCGGCAAGATCTTCGGCTGGATCATGGCCGTGGCAGCCATGACGATAGCGCCGATGCTGGCCGGTCAGGATAGCCTGTTCAACTATCTGCAGACCATGAACGCGATCTATTTCATCCCGATCCTGGCAGTGGTGATCGTCGGCCTGTTGACCAAGCGAGTCCCGGAATCGGCCGCGGTCTTCGGCCTGATCGGCGGCATCATACTAATCGCCGCCGGCTACTTCGTGCCGCCGTTCAACGGCATTCTGGAGATTACCAACCAGTATCACTTCGTTGCCGGCGTGTTCGTGCTGCTCGTGGTGGTAATGCTGCTGATCGGCAAGATTGCCCCGCGTCGCGAAGCCTGGGTCCACGAGGACGCCAAGGCGGTCGACCTGACGCCGTGGAAGGGTGCGGTACCAGTGGGTATCGTGCTGCTGATTCTGGTCTTCGCGATCTACCTCGCCTTCGCTGGCTAAGATCGGATCGGCCGCCACATCGCTCGCCGAAAACATCAGCGATGATGCGGTAATCCCAACGACGCCTCGCCACCGCGCGAGGCGTCGTCGTTTCTCATCTTCTATTGCCTCTATTCATGTTGATGCCCTTGCCTCAGCGTCCTCCCGTTCGCCAATATCGTTTACCATGCGAGCTGGTATCTTCGGAATAAAGAGGCGATGCGTCGACAACTGACTCATGAATTCCAGAATCTGATCGACCGCGGCCGGGACCGCCAGCTACGCCTGGCAGTTACCGGGCTTTCTCGCGCCGGCAAGACGGCGTTCCTGACCTCGTTGGTCAACCAGCTGCGTCACGCCGGCATCGATGCGCGTCTGGATCTGCTCAAGTCCGCCCGCGAAGCGCGCCTGCTCGGCGCGCAGCGCGTCTCCCAGCCCGATCTCGGCATCCCGCGATTCCCCTACGACGAAGCGATGGCCTCGCTCGAGGCGTCACCGCCCCAGTGGCCGGAGCCGACCCGCGGCATCAGCGAACTGCGCCTGCAGCTGCGTTACAAGACGCGGCGTGCCCGAGGCCTGCTGGGCGATACGGCCACGCTGACGCTGGACCTGATCGACTATCCGGGCGAATGGCTGCTGGATTTGCCGCTGCTCGAACATGATTTCCTCAGCTGGAGTGAAGCCCAGCTAAAAGGCATGGGGCCGGAGCGCCAGCAGTACGCCCAGGCCTGGCAGGATGCCGTCGCCAGACATTCAGCCGAAGAGACGGTGGAAGAGTCGCGGTTGGCCGAACTCGCGGAGCACTACGCCGCCTCTCTGCGCCAGGCGCGGGAAGCCGGATTCTCTCATCTGCAGCCGGGGCGATTCCTGCTCCCAGGCGAACTTCAGGGTGCGCCGGTACTGCAATTCTTTCCGCTGCCCGGCGTCGGCGAAAGCGACCGCCAGACGCTGGAAGCGCTGCCTGCCTCGAGCCTCTATCAGATGCTCAAGAAGCGCTTTCGCTTCTATCAGCAACATGTGGTCAAACCCTTCTACCGCGAGCACTTTCGCCGCTTCGATCGCCAGATCGTGCTGGTCGATGTGCTTGGGGCGCTCAACGCCGGTCCCGAACGCTTCGAAGACCTGTCTCAAGCACTCGCCACGTTGATGAGGAGTTTCGACTACGGCAAACGCAGTCTGCTGAACCGACTGTTTTCGCCACGTATCGATCGCCTGGCGATCGCCGCCACCAAGGCCGATCACGTCACTCCGAATCAGCACGCCAATCTGGTTACCCTGCTGGAGTCGCTACTGGCTGAACCGATCAAGGATCTGCGCTTCGCCAATGTTCCGGTTCAGGCCTTCTCGTTGGCATCGATACGGGCTACCGAACTGCGCGAGGTCGAAAGCGATGGCAAACGTCAGGCCGTTTTACGCGGTCACGGTCTCGACGGTGAGCCGCTGCTGGTCTATCCCGGTGACGTTCCGGCCAGGCTGCCGGAGCCTGAATTCTGGCGACGCCAGGGCTTCGCCTTCACAGCCTTTCGACCGGCACCCGCGGGCCCGGCAGCCCTGCCCCATATCCGCATGGACGCCGCACTGGAGTGGCTGATGGGAGACAAACTTCGATGAGCGACCCTCGCCCCGGCCAACGTTTCACGTTCGACGAACCGCCCACGCCAGCCGAGGATGCTTCGCTACAGGCGGCACAGGCCTATCTGCCGACCCAGGCCAGCGATCCCTACACCCTGACCGACGATCACGACTCGCCGGCGCTCGACGCCGCGATCCAACCACCGCGTAAGCGCCGCTGGGGACTGATGGCAGTCCTGGGCGGCACGCTGGGCCTGGGTACGATCGAAGCGGCACAGTCGCTTTATACCTCCACGCTCGGCGGCGACTGGCTCGCCGGCGCCTGGAGTCTGGTCGGCCTGCTTACCGTCGGCCTGGGCGCTAGGGCGCTGTGCCGGGAGCTGTGGCGACTGAGAAAGCTACGACGTCACGCGCGCCTGCGTCAGCAGCTCGATGACGAATGGGTCGGCGGCGAGGCTGTAACGGACTCGAACCCGATGACGCTGGCCGATGAGTTACGCAGCCAGATGGGTCTCTCCAAGGATCATCCGCACTGGCAATCCTTTCTCCACGCCCATCAGCAACATCATACGGCACAGGAGACCCGCGAGCTGATCGCACATTACCTCCTACACCCGCGCGATCAAGCCGCACGGCGACTGGTCACGCGGATGGCGGGAGAAACCGCGGTCATGGTCGCGATCAGTCCGCTGACGCTGGTCGACATGGCGCTGATGGCGTGGCGCAACATCGCCATGCTCGATCGCATCGCCGCGCTTTACGGTCTGCAGCTCGGCTACGCCAGCCGCCTGCGCCTGTTTAGGGAGGTGCTGCGCAACATGGCCTTCGCCGGCGCCAGCGAGATGGTCAGCGACGCCGGCATGGACCTGCTGTCGATGAACCTGGCGGCCAAGCTGTCGACTCGCGCCGGCCAGGGCCTGGGCGCCGGGTTGCTGACCGCTCGTCTCGGGCTACGTGCCATGCGCACCACGCGGCCGGTGGCGTTCGAACGCGACGAACAGCCGCGTCTCGCCGACCTGCGCCGCGAGGTCTGGCAGCAGCTGCGCAGGCTGGATGATTCCTCGGAAAAGAACTGAAAACAAGACCTGAAAAAAAGACCTGAGAAAAAGACCTGAGCTGGCGACCAAAAGTCGATCTCTGCGCCACCGGCCATTATCTAGCGCCGCTTCCGGCAATCACTCGAGCGCGAAGAACGCTCGCAGCGTATGCGCCACGGCCGATTCGTGATGGGCGCCGATCCGAGTGGCGTGCGGCAACTGCTCGATGACTTTTGGGTGGGCGTTGGAGACCACGTAGGCGTTGCTCACCAGCGTCAGCATCTCGACATCATTGAAGTTGTCGCCGAATGCCAGCGCCCGCTCGATGGGGAGATCGAGCGCCTCGAGCGCGCGACTCAGCGCGGTCGCCTTGTTCACGCCACGCTGCATGATCTCCAGCGAGTTGGCCGCCGAGTAAGTGATATGCAGCGCGTCACCATGATACTCCCGCAGGGTTCGCTCCAGCGGCTCGAGCAGCGTCGGCTCACCGATATAGAGCACCTTGCCGACGTGTTCACGCTCTAGATCGCGCATGTCGTCGACCTGGTAGGTGAAGCCGGTCGTCGCATGCAGCGGCAACAGTTCGGGCGCTTCGGCATCGATCAGCCAGCGATCATGGGTATAGACGTTGAGTCTGACCGAAGCCGGGCGCGGTAATGCCACCAGTGCCTGGGCCTGATCGGTCGGTACCAGTGTTTCACTGACAAGCCGATCGTCGGGATCGTGAACGTGGGCGCCATTGCTGCTGATGATCCAGGCGGGAATCTCCAGTTGCCGGCGAATGGCCGCGATGTCGTGATAGTGCCGCCCCGAGGCCAGCACGATCACATGCCCCTGGGCCGACAACGTCCGCAGCGTTTCGCGGGTCAACGCGTCGATGCGATGCTCGGCATTCAACAGGGTATTGTCGAGATCGCTGGCAATCAGGTATTGGGGCATAGAATCTCCTGGGCTGGACGGCTTGCTGCGAGAGGATTGGCTTGACGGTTTACTTCGAGGAGATAGTGTCGGGCGAGGGCTAGCGGGCGTCAATCGCCCGCTCCCCCGCACCGAATTCACAGCCCGCAATCGGTGGCTCTTGGCTCTTGGCTCTTGGCTCATGAGCCGTGGCTCAGGCCTCGAGACTATTGGCCACCGCGCCGGCCTGGCGACCGACCACCAGATGAACGATCTTGTCGCCGACTTCCTGAATGCCGGCGGCGCCCAATGCCTGAAGTGCGGATTCATCGAGCTGGCTGCGATCGCTCAGCTCCACTCGCAGCCGGGTCGCCGCCACGGCAGCAAGGGTGCAAATGTTGCCGGCGCCGCCCAGCGCCGCCAGCCACGCCTGACGTGAAGCCTCATCCAGCCTGGCGTCGGTCAGCGCCGCATCGCTCTCGATCGCCACAGGCACTTCCAGCGTCTTGCCGTGATCGCGCACCGCCACCCGAATGTCGTCGGCCACGGCGTCGGCGATCGGCCCCACGATCACCTGCAGACCGCCGCCGCGCAGATGCAGAATTCCCCGGGCCCCGAGCGCCTTGAGCGACGGCTCGTCGATCGCGGTGTCGTCCTTCATCACCAGGCGCAAGCGCGTGGTACAGGCGCCGACGCTGACCAGATTGGCCACGCCACCGAGAGCGGTCACGAAGGCAGGCCCCCGCTCGCCGGGATCGCGACTGACACTCGACGCTGCCACTTCCGGTTCGCGGCCGGGCGTCGGCAGGTCGAAGCGCACGATCGCCCAGCGAAAGATGCCGTAGTAGAGCACGAAATAGACCAATCCCACCGGGATCATCATCCATCCGTTGGTCGAGAGACCGTAGGAGAGCGCGTAGTCGAATGCCCCGGCGGAGAAGGTGAAGCCCAGCTTGACGTCGAGCATGTTCATCACCGCCATCGAGATGCCGGTGAGAACCGCGTGGACGGCATACAGTGCGGGCGCCAGGAACATGAACGTGAACTCGATCGGCTCGGTGATGCCGGTCAGGAAGGCGGTCAACGCCAACGACAGCAACATGCCACCGACCTGGGCGCGACGTGACCGCGGCGCGGCGCGATACATCGCCAGCGCCGCTGCCGGCAGCCCGAACATCATCACCGGGAAGAAACCGGCCATGAAGCTGCCGGCGGTTGGATCACCGGCGAAGAAACGATTGAGATCGCCGGTGGCGCCGTCGAAGCTGCCGAACACGAACCACACGAAGCTGTTGAGCACGTGGTGCAGCCCGGTCACGATCAAAATCCGGTTGAGCACGCCATAGACGAACAGGCCGAGATCGCCGGCATCGATCAGCCACTGCCCCAACTGGTCGATGCCCTGCTGAACCGGCGGCCAGATCAGCCCGAAGATGCCGCCGAGTACCACGGCGGAGAGCCCGGTGACGATGGGAACGAAGCGGCGCCCGCCGAAGAAGGCCAGATAGTCGGGCAGCTTGATCGATTTGTAACGGTTGTAGAGTACCCCGGCCACGCTGCCGATGATGATCCCGGAGAGCACCCCCATGTTGATGTCGGGATTCAGGGTTTCCAGTACCGCGGTGAGAACCAGATAGCCGATCACCCCGGCCAGCCCGGCTGCGCCGTTGTCGTCATCGGCGAAACCGACCGCCACGCCGATGGCGAAAATCAACGCCAGGTTGGAAAAGACCGCATTGCCGGCATTGGCGATGAAGCCGATATCGAGCAGATCGGGCTGGCCCAGCCGCAGCAGCAACCCCGCGACCGGCAGCACCGCGATGGGCAGCATCAGCGAACGCCCGAGTTTCTGAAGACCGGCCATGAGCCGGGAACCGAAGGTCGTGATCATGACACGCTCCTCAAGATCTTGTTGTCGTATTGTGGGTACTCGAAGTCGTCTGACCGATGGCCTCGGCTCCTTTCTCAAAGCCTTTCTCGAAATCCTCTGCGCTCGAGTCCGCCACGTCAGGTTCACGTTCAGGTTCCAGCATGGTCTTCAGCGCCTGTCTTACCGCAGCGCCATCGGCCAGCGCCAGCAGCGATGGCAGCCGCGCGACCAGCACCCCGGCATCGAGCCGACGCAGACCTGCCTTGACCGCGGCGATACGTCCGGGCTCGACGGAGAGTTCATCGACGCCCATGGCCGCCAGCAAGGCCCCGGCCAGCGGATCCCCTGCCGCCGCGCCGCAGACCGCCACCGGACAATGACCGGCGGCGCCTTGAATGCACGCCTCGATGAGTCGCAACACGCCCGGATGAAGCACGTCGTTACGCAGCGCCAGCGACGCGACTTCGCGATCCATGGCCAGCGCGTACTGGGTCAGATCGTTGGTACCGATGGAGAGAAAATCGGCCTCGCGCGCCAGGCTTTCGGCACACAGCGCCGCCGTCGGCACCTCGATCATCACCCCCAGCGCCGGCAGCCGCTCGACCCCCAGCGCGCCAGCGCGTGACTCGAGCCGTTCTCGCACCCAGCGCAGTTCGCCGACATCGGCAACCATCGGCACCATCAGCCGCAGCGACGACAGCCCGTCCTCGCAGAGCGGCAGCTCGCGACTCGCTTCAAGCAGCGCATCGAGCTGCGTTTCGAACAGCGCGGGATGCGTCTGCCACAGCCTCACGCCGCGCTCGCCCAGCGCCGGGTTGGGCGATGCCGGTAGCGACAGATAGGGAAGTTGCTTGTCGCCGCCGATATCCAGCAGCCGGACGATGACCGGCTTGCCACCCATCGCCTCGACGGCGGCACGATACTCGGTCTGCTGTTCGGCCAGCGACGGCGCCGACGGTCGCTCCAGAAACAGGAATTCACTGCGCATCAGCCCGACGCCATCGGCGCCCGCCCGGGCGGCCACCCGTGCCTCTGCGCTGGAGGCGATATTCGCCGCGACATGCAGATGACGCCCATCTCGCGTCACTACCGGCTCGAGGGCGGCCGCTCGAGCCGCCACAGCTTGCTGGCGCCGCTGCGCCTGCTCCTCGTCGATCACCGCCAGGCGTCGATCGTCGGGGGCCAATTCCAGCACGCCGTAGGGCTGGTCCGGGCCGATATCGAGACAGGCTCTGTCACTGGCGGCTTCCAGCAGCGTGTTGCCCATCGCCACCAGGCATGGCAACCCGCGCGCTCGCGCCAGAATCGAGACATGAGAGGTCAGACCGCCGGCGGCCAGACATAGCCCGGCAATACGATCCGCCACCTCGACGAACTGCGAAGGCGTGAGCTCCTGTGCCGCCAGAATCGCCCCGTCGAGGCCAGAGAGGGGCGCCGCAGCCTCGATGGCAAAAGGCTGCATGACCTGGCGCTGCAGATCGCGTAGATCGTCCGCCCGCGCCGCCAGTAGCGCATTGCCGCCACCACGCAGACGTTGAATCTCGCTCTCCAGCGCCAGGTACCAGCCGCGCCCGGCGCTACGCCCGTCCGTAATTTTCGCCTCGGCCGCCGCGCGCAGGTCGGGGTCGTCCAGCCAGGCCCGATGGGCCTCGAAGATTTCCGCTTCGGTCTGCTGGCCACGCGTCCTCGCCGCCTGTGTCGATCGTTCCAGCTCGGCATCGACTTCGGCAATGGCCGCGGCCAGCGCCCGCTTCTCCTGTTCGGGATCGTTCGCGGTATCGGCGACGCTGGGCAACGCTGCTTCGTATCGGACCAGCGGCCCGATTGCCATGCCCGAACTTGCCGCCAGGCCGTTCAGCCGATCGGGCTCGGCGGCGGGCATCCGTGGCGATGATGGCTGCCCATCAGCCTGCGTCTCGTGCTGAGCCTCGTGCTGAGTTTCGGGGGATTGTCCATCCATCGGCTCGGGCGTCTCCAGCAGCGTCGTTGCCGCGTCGATCGCAGCCTTCGCTCCGGCGCCACGCGCCGAGACGCTGACACGGTCGCCCCGAACCAAACCTAGATTCAGCAGCGCGCTCAGGCTGGCAACGTTCGCCGTGGCGGCATCGCGACTTTCGCGACTGACCTCGTTGGTCTCGCTCCCGCCAATCCGTGTCAGTGTCAGCTCGACCGTGTGCTCTCGAGCGATGGCTCGCAGCCGCGCCGCAGGGCGAGCGTGGAGGCCGCTGGCAGCGGCGATAGTGGCCTCACCGTGGAAGATTTCGCCGCTCGAGGATGCCTTCTGACCCGCAGTCGCCGCCGGATCCGCTGCCTGCCACTGCAGCAGATCCTCGCCCATCTCGACGATCGTTCCCGGCGCGACCAGCGTCTCCAGGTGGGTATCGGGGCCATTGGTCAGCACGACCGGGGTAACCAGCGCCTTGGCCCGCTGCGCCAGACGATCGGCGTCGAACCGGCACAGCGGATCGCCGGCCGAGACCTGCTCACCGGTCGCGACCAGCAGCTCCAACCCGTCGCCGTCCAGATCGACGGTGTCAAGACCGATGTGCAGCAGCCATTCGTGGCCGCCGTCGTCGCGCAGCGTCATGGCGTGGGCAGTTCGCGCGCAGTGGATGATCTCGCCGTTGCAGGGCGCATGCAGCGTTTCCCCCAGCGGATCGATGGCAATACCCGGGCCCATGGTACCTTCAGCAAAGACCGGATCAGGCACTTCCGACAGCGGAACCACCACCCCGCGTATCGGCGCTCGGAGAAACCGTAATGTGGATGACATGAAGACTCCCGACTTGTTGTTGTTTCAATCCTGATCCAATCCGGCACGCGCCAGATCCAGGTGGCCTGGCCGTGGCCTGCGACAACGGCAAACACCGTTGACCAGTCAAAGCGTTCGGGTCACTTTCTGCAGATGACGCGGCCGATCCGGATTGCCACCTCGGGCGACCGCCAGTCTGGCGGCCATCACGTAAAAACTCTGTATCACCGACAGCGGTTGCAGGTCGTCGTGTCCGACATCGATCAACGGCAACTGCCGCGCGGGGACCCCATCATCGGCGGCCAGCAGCACTCTGGCGCCGATACTCTCCAACCATTCGGCCAGTTCCAGCAGCCCGGCCTGGTCCGGCCCCGGCGGCGCCAAGACCAGCACCGGATAGCCCGGCTCGATCAGCGCCATCGGCCCATGGCGAACCTCGGCGGCACTGAACGGCTCGGCCTGGATGGCGCAGGTCTCCTTGAACTTGAGCGCGACTTCCTGGGCGATGGCGAGTCCTAAGCCGCGCCCGATCACCAGCAGCCGATCGACGTCGACCAGTGCCTCTACCGCCGGCTGCCACTCCTGCTGCGCGGCCGCCTCGAGTTTCGGCGGCAGTGCTTCCAGTGCGGCCAGCAGCACTTCGTCTTGAGCCCATTCACCGACGAGATGAGCGCAGGCGGCTAACGTGGCGAGATAGCTCTTGGTCGCCGCGACGCTCTTCTCGACACCGGCATGTAGCGCGATCTCGCGCTCTGAAGCCTGGCCCAGCGGTGAGCCAGGCGTGTTGACCAGCGCCACGCTGCGCGCCCCACCGGCGGCCAGCGCCTGTTGCGTTGCCACCAGGTCGGGGCTGGCGCCGGACTGGGAAATCGCCACCGCCAACTGGCCCCGAACTCGCCAGGGCGTGTTGGCCACGGTGGTCAGGGATGGCGGTACCGAGGCCATCGGCAGCCCGAGATGTTTCATCCCCAGATAGGCGAAATAGGCGGCGGCGTGATCGGAACTGCCGCGCGCCACCGTCAGCGCGCCATGCAGCTCGGCCTGCCGCAGCGCCTGGCCGAGCTCGGCCATTGCTTCCCGATTGGCCTGCCATTGCGTCCGCAGACAGGCGGGTGCGCTCCGGGCTTCTTCCAGCATCAATGACATCAGTGAGCCTCCCGCGGCGCAGTAGTCGCCTGTGGCGTCGTTGTCGTTGTCGCTCCTGATGATGGCGACGGCGAATGATGGGCCAGTTCGCCACCCACGTAGACGGCATCGATCTCGAGTCGGTCATCCATCACCACGACGTCGGCGCGACAGCCAACATCGAGCCGACCGATCTCGCTCTCGCCGAGAAAATCGGCGGGATATTGCGATAACCGCCGGCTGGCATCAGCGAGTTCGAGACCGATCCGGACCAGATTGCGCAGCGCCTGATCCATGGTCAGCGTGCTGCCGGCCAGCGTGCCATCGGCCAGCCGCACCCCGCCCAGGCATTTGGTGACATGCTGCTCGCCGAGACGATATTCACCGTCGGGCATGCCCGCCGCGGCGGTGGAATCGGTCACGCCGTAGAGATGAGGAATGCAGCGCAGCGCGGTCAGAATGGCACCGGGATGCACGTGGAGCAGGTCGGGAATGATCTCGGCATAGTCGGCATGCGCCAGCGCGGCGCCGACCATGCCCGGCTTGCGGTGGTGCAGCCCGGTCATGGCATTGAACAGGTGGGTGAAGCCGTGAGCCCCGTGCTCGAGCCCGGCCACGCCCTCTTCATAGCTGCCCAGGGTATGGCCCATCTGCACCCGCACGCCGCGCTCGCACAGCTGGCCGATGAGTTCGGCGTGCCCTGATAGCTCCGGTGCCAGCGTCAACAGCCGGATCGGGGCGAGAGCCAGCAGCGCATCGACCTCCTCGATCACGCCGCGGCGGGCATGCGGTGGCTGCGCACCCAGCTTGCCGGGGTTGAGATAGGGCCCTTCGAGGTGCACGCCCAGCAGCCGCGATGCCTGGGGCGGCGGCGCCTCCATCACCCGGGCGATATCCTGCAACGCCTGGCGAATGTCGGACATGAGCGCGGTCATGGTGGTGACCAGCAGACTGGTGGTACCGAAACGCACATGGGTTCGCGCGATAGTCGCGGCAGCATCGCCGCCTTCCATCGCGTCCGCCCCGCCCCCACCGTGCACGTGCAGGTCGACGAAGCCCGGCAACAGGCGCGGGTGTGCGTTGTCGTCCGGATCGACCGGCTCGCCCTCGATGGCGCCGATCCGCCCTTCGCGCCATTCGAGCGTGCCGAGCCGCCACCCTTCGGTGGTTAGAATATTGCCGTACAGCATGCCGTCTCCTGCGTGAGCGTCGGAATCCCATTGCGCATCATCATCGAGTCAGCTCCACCATGAAGTCGTAGTAGTCGGTGCGACAATAAGTCACCGTGAGCTCGCCGGGACGGCCATCGCCGAGATAGAGCGAATGAGTCACGTCCCCGGGATCAGGCAGTACACGCTGCGGCAGGCAGCTCTCCTCGACGGCGACCACCACGTCATCCGCCAGCCGCAGCCGTTTGAGCCTTGACACTTGATGGTCCGCGCTCAGCCCGAGTCGCAGACTCTCTTCCACCGTCGGCGTGCCAATCCGGCGACTCAACCAGCGCCACCAGCCGGTCCAGCGCCTTGCATGCGGTGATACGGAAAACGTTGATCGATTCCGCGAGCACCCGCTCCGAGGGCAGCGCCTCGCCGGTCTCCCAGTCCCCCGCCTCGATCGCTTCGACCAATTGCTGGGCCAGCTGGCGATAGAGCGGTGTCGACTGGTCGGCATCGAGTCTGAAGCGAGACAGCGTCGGTGGCATGGCGAGTCCGTTATGTGATCCGCGTGATGAATACCACTTCAATACCACCAACATAACCAGTCGAATACCAATCTGCCAGACCCTCGACGGTCAACTAACTTTGGTCGAACTCGGCGACCTGCCACGGGCGACAATGGCGAGCATTCACTGCGGTACGATTGGCGTGGCTCGGGGGGAATCCGTATAGTGTCGCTCTCGTCCACCGACCGATTCAATCCGATGCTGCAGAACAACTCTCTTCTAGCCCAGCTGAAGCAAAATATCCGGGCCAACACGCCCCGTGTCCAGGGCACCGTCAAGGCCACCGACAAGGGCTTCGGCTTTCTCGAAGCCGAAGACGGCACCTCCTATTTCATTCCACCCCCCGCCATGAAGCAGGTCGTTCATGGTGATCGCATCGAAGCGGTGATCAAGGAGGATGGTGACAAGAAACAGGCCGATCCGGAAAGCTTGGTCGAAGCCTCGCTGGACCGCTTCGTGGCGCGCGTGCAGAAACGTGACGGCCGGCTGGCTGTGGTTCCCGATCATCCTTCGATCAATCTTTCGCTCAAGGCGCGCCTCAAGCGCTCGCTGGAAGAGTCTGATATCGCCGACGGCGACTGGGTCGTCGCCCGGCTGATTCGCCATCCGCTGCGTCCGGATGACCGCGCGTTCTTCACCCAAATCGACGAGCTGGTGGTCAAGAGCGAGGATCCTTCCGTGCCCTGGCGCGTCACGCTGGCGCGCCATGCGCTCGAGCAGGAATGCCCGCCGGCCGCCGACAGCTGGCCGCTGCAGGAAGAAGGTCTGATCCGCGAAGACCTCACCGCCGAGCCGTTCTTCACCATCGATGGCGAGAAGACTCGCGACATGGATGATGCGCTGCGCGTCGAAGCGACTGACGACGGCTGGACGATGACCGTCGCGATTGCCGATCCCACCGCCTATGTGGACGAATCTCATCCGGCGGACAAGGAAGCCCGCACGCGCGCCTTCACGGTCTACCTGCCGGGTCAGAACATCACCATGCTGCCGGAAGCGCTGGCCGACGACCTGTGTTCGCTGAAACCGGATGTCGAGCGTCCAGTACTGGCCTGCCGCCTGCATGTCGGTCGCGACGGTACCCTGGGTGAATACCACTTCTTCGCCGCCACGATTCGTTCCCACGCAAGACTGGTGTACGACGCCGTTTCCGACTGGATCGATGGCAAGCCGGACGCCGAGGCGCCGGCGGCACCGATCGCCGAGCAGCTCACGGCACTGGCCGAGCTAGCGCGCGCTCGCGCCGGCTGGCGCGAAGCCAACACGCTGGTGTTCAAGGATCGTCCGGACTACGCGTTCGATCTCGACGATGCCGGTAACGTGCTCGGCATCCGGGTCGAGGAGCGCCGCATCGCCCAGCGCATGATCGAAGAAGCAATGATTGTCGCCAACGCCTGCTGCGCCGATCTGTTGGCCAAGGAGGTCGGCCACGGCATCTTCAACGTGCACCACGCCTTCGAGCCGGAAAAAATCGATCAGGCGCTGGAGTTTCTGGCCGCTCAGGAGATCCCGGCGGAGCGCGAGCAGCTCTCCGAACTCCCCCGCTATCGCGAGTTTCGCCGGGCACTGGATGCTCGCGAAGACGCCTGGCTGGATGTCCGTCTGCGCCGTTTCCAGGGCTACACCAATATGTCTGCGCGCCCGGGGCCGCATTTCGGCCTGGGGCTGCCCGCCTACGCCACCTGGACATCACCGATCCGCAAGTACGGCGATATGGTCAACCACCGTCTGATCAAGCGAGTCCTGAAGTCTGAAGCAGCGCCCGCGGAAGCTACTCAGCAACTCACCGAACAGCTGACCGAGCGTCGTCGACTGAACCGAATGGCAGAACGCGACGTCAAAGACTGGCTTTACGTGCGCTATCTGGGCGCCACCCTCGAGCAGGGTGAGGTTTTTGATGCAGACATCATCGACATCCGCCGTGGGGGAATGCGCGTCCGCCTGACCGCCAACGGCGCCACTGCGTTCGTGCCGGCACCGCTGATTCACAGCGACCGCACTCAGGTAGCCATCGACGACAAGGAAGGCCGTATCCAGATCGCCGGCGAGCTGCGTTATCAGCTCGGCGGCAGTACGCGCGTCAAACTCGTCGAGGCTCGTGAAGCGACCCGCTCACTGGTGGCAACGCCTGCCGAGTGAGCGTTATGTTGACCTGTCCGTGTTGCCAACAGCAAAATAGCGCGCGGACAGGCTACCACTATGGTGTGAACGCCCTGCGGCAGTAAAACGATATACTGCAATATGGCCGGTCATTGATATCGCCGGTCATTGATTCAGTCAGTCATCGCCATTCTCCGGAATGTGCCGTGCAGACAGGGACGTTTTTCAGAGGAGCGGCTCGTTGCATATTGCCGACGTCACGATGTTCTATGCCCCCGCCAGTGGAGGGGTGCGTACCTATCTCGATGCCAAGCACCGGCGTCTTGCCAAGCTGCCCGGCATCACCTGCAGTTTGCTGATCCCCGGATCTCAGCTCTTTACCCACAACGGCATTCATGAAGTTCCATCACCGCCGTTGCCATTTAGTCAGGGTTATCGATTTCCGTTGCGCCGACGCGGCTGGGAGCGCGAGCTCGTCCGCCTGTCGCCGGACATCATCGAAGCGGGCGACCCCTACGTCACCGGCTGGGCAGCACTGCGTGCCGGGCGCAAGCTCGATGTACCGGTCGTCGGGTTCTATCATTCCGATCTGCCGAGACTGATCAGCAACCGACTGGGTAGCGGTACCGACAAACTGGTGGAGCGCTACGTCTACCAGCTTTACCGGCGCTTCGATCAGGTGTTGGCGCCTAGCCGCGTGATGGCGGAGCGGCTCACCCGGCTCGGCATCGAACGCGTCGCTATCCAGCCGCTGGGAGTCGACCTGAAAACCTTCCATCCCAGCCGTCGGAACCCTGCTCTGCGCCAGCGATTGAATCTCGACGACGACACCAAATTGCTGATCTTCGTCGGCCGAGGCTCACGCGAGAAGAACCTCCATTATCTGCTGGAAACCGCTCGTCTGCTCGGCAAGGGTTATCACCTGCTGCTGGTCGGCCCGAGCATGCCGACCCAGGTACCCGACAACGTCAGCGTGATCGATCGCTATACGCCGACCGAAGAAGTCGCAAGCTGGCTGGCATCCAGTGATGTTCTGGTTCATGCCGGTACTCAGGAGACCTTCGGTTTGGTCGCCCTGGAAGCCATGGCCAGCGGCATCCCCGTGGTCGCCGCACGGGCCGGAGCATTGGCCGAAAATGTGCCGCTCGGCTGTGGCCTGTTGAGCGAACCGCACTCGTCGGCGGATATGGCCCGGGCCGTGAAAGAGCTATTCGCCAACCACGATGCCCCGCAAGCCGGACGCCGTGCCCGTCGTTACGTGGAACGCCACCACGACTGGGACATCGTCATCGATGGCTTGCTCTCTCACTATCGACGACTGACCAGCGCTACCGCGGGTGGAAGAGAGGCCGAGCAAGGTTCTCAGCATGGATAAACGGCATTTCTCGCTGGTGCTCCACGATATCGCGCCCGAAACCTGGCCAGATTATCGTGGGTTCGTCGAGGCGATCGATCGTCTGGGTGAACGGCTGGGCCAACGTATACCGATTACCTGGCTCGTCGTGCCCAATTTTCACGGCCGTGGCGAATGTCGGGAAAGTGATACCCTGCGCCGGGTACTCGATGCTCGTCTGGCACTCGGCGACGAGCTGACGCTGCATGGCTATTACCACCGTGACGATGCTCCGGCACCGCGTTCGCTGCGCGATTATTACATGCGTCGGATCTACACCTGGGAGGGCGAGTTCTACGCACTCGACCACGGCCGAGCAGGCGCCCTGCTCGATGATGGAATGGCCCAGTTCGATGCTTGCGGTTGGCCCCATGGCGGCTTCGTGGCGCCGGCCTGGCTGATGAGCCAGGGCACACGGCAAGCGCTGCGCGAGCGCCCGTTCAGCTACACCAGCGATCCGCAACAGCTCTATCGCCTACCCGCCTTCTCCCCGCTGGAGGCGCCGAGCATCGTCTGGAGCGCGCGAAGTGCCTGGCGACGAAGCATGTCTCGGGTGGTCAGCGCCATTCAGTACCGTCGCTTTCAGCACGCTCCGCTGCTGCGGCTGGCGCTGCATCCTGTGGACATGCGCTACAAGCCCTCCTACGAGTACTGGCTGCACCTGGTTGAGCAGTTGCTGGAAAACGGTCGCCAACCGGTGACCAAGCAAGCTTGGCTCGATCATGGGGCCCCCGATCTCGCGACTGACAATCTCGCCAAGCAAGCGAGCAAGGATCGTTCGGCGGCATGAAACGCATTCTCTGGCTGCTGGGGCTGGGGCTGGTGGTAGCGCTGGCGATTCCGATTCTGATCGGCGGGGGTGGCATCATCACGGAGTTGCGGGACTTTCCCACCTCGCAACTGCTGCTGATGATGGGCATGATCGTCGTCTGCTGGAATCTCAACGCCCTACGTCTGAGACTGCTGCTTGCGGGGCGTGCGGGCAAACTCTCGCAGACTCGCGCCTTCTCGATCGTGATGGCAACGGAGTTCGCGATCTGCGCGACACCGGGAGGCACCGGTGGTCCGCTGACGTTGCTCGGACTACTGGCCCGGCGCGGGGTCCGACCTGCCCAGGCTTCAGCTATTTTCGCTGTCGATCAGCTCACGGACCTGCTGTTCTTTCTGTCGGGTCTGGTCGGCGTTGCCATCTATGTACTGATCGAAGCCGTGGACCTTAGACTCGGCTGGCTGGTGGGGCTGCCTACGCTGTTGCTGGTCTCCGCCCTCGTCCTGCTATGGCTGACGCTGACCCATTACGCTCGCGTCATGCACATCACCGGCCGCTGGCTGGCCAGGCTCAACGTCAAGCGTCGTTCCCGCTTCGGCTTCGCCCGCCGGCTGCTGCATTTTCGCAACTCGCTGATCGAAACCTTGCGACTGCCGCGCTGGCTACTCTTCGTCGTATTTCTGCTTTGCTGCGCTCACTGGCTGATCCGTTACAGCATTCTCTATCTGGTCGTTCAGGGCCTGGGGGAACATATTGACTGGGCCTGGACCTTCCTCGTCCAGATGATTTCGATGGCCGCTGGTCAACTGAGCTTTCTGCCAGGCGGCGCAGGCGGCGCCGAATTGACCTCCTCGGCCCTGCTGACGCCGTTGATCGGTGCCCAGAGCGCTGCCGCCGCCGTACTGATCTGGCGTTTCATCACCTACTATTTCTATCTGCTGGCCGGCTTCCCGATCTTTATTGCCACAGCAGGAAAGACGTTTCTGCGGATGATGAACAAGCGCAAACGAACGTGATCCGCACCCAACGATGGACTTGAAAAAATAACGGCCCGCCAGGCGAACCTGGCGGGCCGTTGGGCAAGACGTATTGTCTCGACCTAGCTCATCGACTTACCAGCCGGTGACGGCCTTCAATGCGTCACCGATCTCAGCCAGTGAACGCACAGTCTTGACGCCGGCATCTTCGAGCGCCTTGAACTTCTCATCAGCGGTGCCTTTGCCACCGGAGATGATCGCACCGGCATGGCCCATGCGCTTGCCCGCAGGCGCGGTAACACCAGCGATGTAGGAAACCACCGGTTTGGTCACATTAGCCTTGATGTAGGCTGCTGCTTCCTCTTCGGCGGTACCGCCGATTTCACCGATCATCACGATCGCTTCGGTCTGCGGATCTTTCTCGAACATCTCGAGGATGTCGATAAACGTCGAGCCCGGAATCGGGTCGCCGCCGATGCCAACGCAGGTGGACTGGCCGAAACCGTGATCGGTGGTCTGCTTGACCGCTTCGTAGGTCAGAGTACCCGAGCGAGACACGATACCGACGCGGCCCGGCTTATGGATATGACCCGGCATGATACCGATTTTGGTCTCGCCCGGCGTGATCACGCCCGGGCAGTTCGGCCCGATCAGGCGCACGCCCAGCTCGTCACACTTGACCTTGACGTCGAGCATATCCAGCGTCGGGATGCCCTCGGTGATGCACACGATCAGCTTGATGCCGGCATTGGCGGCTTCCAGGATCGAGTCCTTGCAGAACGGTGCCGGCACGTAGATGACGGACGCTTCGGCGCCAGTCTTCTCGACCGCTTCCTTGACGGTGTTGAACACCGGCAGACCGAGATGCTCCTGGCCACCCTTGCCCGGCGTGACGCCACCGACCATGTTGGTGCCGTAGGCGATCGCCTGCTCGGAATGGAAGGTTCCCTGGCCGCCAGTGAAGCCTTGGCAAATGACCTTGGTGCTCTTGTCAATCAGGATACTCATTACTTGCCCTCCGCCGCTTTGACGACCTGCTGAGCCGCGTCAGTCAAGCTGGTAGCAGCGATGATGTTGAGTCCGCTGGAAGCCAGTTTTTCGGCGCCCAGCTCGGCGTTGTTACCTTCCAGACGCACCACGACCGGCACGTTGACGCCGACCTGCTCGACGGCGCCGATGATACCTTCGGCAATCATGTCGCAGCGTACGATACCGCCAAAGATATTGACCAGAACGGCTTTGACATTGGTGTCGGAAAGAATGATCTTGAACGCTTCCGCCACACGCTCCTTGGTGGCACCACCGCCGACATCGAGGAAGTTGGCCGGACTGCCGCCGCTGAGGTTGACGATATCCATGGTGCCCATGGCCAGGCCAGCGCCGTTGACCATGCAGCCGATGTTACCGTCGAGCGCGACATAGTTGAGCTCGAATTTCTGAGCGTGTGCTTCGCGCTCGTCTTCCTGCGACGGATCACGCATCGCCTGCAGGTCGGGGTGACGATACAGAGCGTTGGCATCGAGGTTGATCTTGGCGTCGAGGCAGTGCAGATTGCCCTCGTCGGTGATCACCAGCGGGTTGACCTCCAGCAGCGCTAGATCCTTGTCCAGGAACAGCTTGGACAGCCCCAGGAAGATCTTGGTGAACTGCTTGATCTGTTCCTTGTTCAGGCCCAACTGGAATGCCAGCTCACGCGCCTGGTACGGCTGTGCGCCGACCAGCGGATCGATCTCGGCCTTGAGGATTTTCTCGGGCGTCTCCTCGGCCACTTTCTCGATTTCGACACCACCTTCGGTGGAGGCCATGAACACGACGCGGCGGGTAGCACGATCGACCACCGCACCTAGATACAGTTCGCTGGCGATATCGGAGCAGTTCTCGACCAGAATCTTGGCAACCGGCTGACCTTTCTCGTCAGTCTGATAAGTCACCAGGTTCTTGCCCAGCCACTGCTCGGCAAACGCCTTGGCCGCTTCCGGGCTATCGACCAGCTTGACGCCGCCGGCCTTGCCGCGACCGCCTGCGTGAACCTGCGCCTTGACGACCCACTTGTCGCCACCAATTTTCTTGCAGGCCTTTGCGGCTTCATCCGGCGTGTCGACGGCGAAACCCTTGGACACTGGAAGACCGTAATCGGCAAACAGCTGTTTGCCTTGATACTCGTGAAGATTCATCGATTCATGCCATTAGGTTGCATGTGACTCGAATGGCAACGGGCCGAAAAAACGGCTCATCGCCCCCGTGCCATTCCCTTGGAATGGCACCTAGTGCAAAAAGCGCGAGAGAATGACTTACTTTCGCTTCTTGCGATTGGCCATGTGGATAGCGTGCCCATCGACGGCCAGCGCCGCTTCGTGCACAGCTTCCGCCAGCGTCGGATGCGCGAAGCAGGTCAGCGCCAGGTCTTCGGCACTGGAGCCGAATTCCATCGCGATCACGCCCTGAGCGATCAATTCGCCGGCGTGCTGACCCAGAATGTGAACGCCGAGAATGCGGTCGGTTGCCGCGTCGGCAATGACCTTGACCATCCCTTCCGGTGCGTTATTGGCGAGCGCGCGTCCACTGGCCGAGAACGGGAAGGCACCGGTCTTGACCTCGATGCCCTGCTCCTTGGCCTGCTGCTCGTTAATACCGACCCACGCTATTTCCGGCGCCGTGTAGATGACGCTAGGAATGGCGTCGTAATTCATCTCCGGCTTCTGGCCGGCGATGATGTCAGCCACCATGACACCCTCTTCGGAGGCCTTGTGCGCCAGCATCGGGCCGCGTACTACGTCACCAATCGCAAAGACGCCGGAGACATTGGTACGGCACTGGTCGTCGACGAACACGAAACCGCGCTCATCGAGCTTGATGCCCGCCGAATCGTCGAGCAGCTTGTCGGTGTACGGCTTGCGCCCGACACAGACGATCAGCTTGTCGAAGGTCTGCTGCTGCTCGCCGTCGCTGTCGGTGTACTTGACCACGACTTCGCGGGACTTACCCTTGCCCTTGACCTCGGAACCGGTCACCCGCGCACCCATCTTGATGTCCAGACCCTGCTTCTTGAGCAGCTTCTGGGCATCCTTGGCAATCGCCTGGTCGACCATTGGCAGGAACGTATCCAGCGCTTCAATGACCGTGACTTCACTGCCCAGACGACTCCATACGCTGCCCAGCTCGAGCCCGATGACGCCGGCCCCGATCACGCCGAGACGCTTGGGCGCTTCGGTGAACTCCAGCGCACCGGCGGAATCGACGATGATGTCGTCGGTCATTGGTGTCGGCGGAATGTTCACCGGCACAGAACCAGAGGCGATAACAACGTTGTCGGCCTCAAAGGTTTCAGTCTTGCCGTCGTGGCCGGTCACTTCGACCTTCTTGCCATCGAGCAGCTTGCCGGTGCCTTCCAGCGCGGTAACGCCGTTAGCCTTGAACAGCATGCTGATACCGCCGGTATTCTTGGCGATGACGCTATTCTTGAATTCCATCATCTTGGTCACGTCGGTGGAGACGTCGCCAACGTTGATCCCGATTTCAGCATAATGATCGCGAGTCTCGACGAACTTGTGCGAGGTTTCGAGCAACGCCTTGGAAGGGATGCAGCCCACGTTCAGACAGGTGCCGCCGTGAACCGTCTTGCCTTCCTTGTTGACCCACTTCTCGACACAGGCCGTCTTGAGACCCAGTTGAGCGGCGTGAATCGCGGCGACGTAGCCGCCAGGGCCCGCACCAATGACGATTACATCGAATTTATCGGCCATGAAAAATATCCTGTTCGCTTCGTTTGCCATTCGCCGGGCGAGCCCGGCGAACCGAAAGTGCGGTGGTTAGCGGTCGAGTACGCTGGGATATCGAGTGCTTAGATATCCAGCGGCTTAGATATCCAGCGGCTTAGATATCCAGCGGCTTAGATATCCAACAACAGACGCGCCGGATCTTCCAACAGCGACTTGATGGCTACCAGGAACTGGACCGCATCCTTACCATCGATCATGCGGTGATCGTAGGAGACGGCGAGATACATCATCGGACGGATCTCGACCTTGCCGTTCACCGCCATCGGGCGTTCCTGGATCTTGTGCATGCCCAGGATCGCGGTCTGTGGCGGGTTGATGATCGGCGTCGACATCAATGAACCGAAAGTTCCGCCATTGGTGATGGTAAAAGTGCCGCCCTGCATGTCATCGATGCCGAGCTTGCCATCACGACCGCGCTTGCCGAAGTCGCCGATCGCCTTCTCGACATCGGCCAGCTTCATGCTGTCGGTGTCACGTAGCACCGGTACGACCAGCCCCCGCGGCGTGGAGACGGCAACGCCGATATCCTGGTAGCCGTGATAGACGATGTCGGTGCCGTCGATGGAGGCGTTGACATCCGGGAAGCGCTTGAGTGCTTCGGTCGCGGCCTTGACGAAGAAGCCCATGAAGCCGAGCTTGACGTCGTGCGCCTTGAGGAAGGTGTCCTTGTACTCGCTGCGTAGCGACATCACTGCGCTCATGTCCACCTCGTTGTAGGTGGTAAGCATGGCAGCGGTCTGTTGAGCCTGGACCAGACGCTTGGCGATGGTCTGGCGCAGACGGCTCATCGGCACGCGCTGCTCTGGGCGTTCGCCTTCGACAGCCGGTGCAGCCGCCGCTTTCTGTGCTGACGCCGGCTTGGCGGACTTCTTCGCCGAACCATCATTGATCGCTTTCTGCACGTCTTCCTTCAGTACACGACCGCCCTTTCCGGTACCTTGGAGCTTGCTCACGTCGAGATCATTTTCGGCCGCCATCTTGCGCGCGGCCGGCGCCAGAATCTTACCGTCGACCTTGGTGTCCTGCTCGTCGCCGGCAGCCTGATCCTGGTCGTCGGTAGATTCTTTGGCAGAATCTTTTGCGCTATCCGCGACTTCACCGCCGCCGCCCTCGGCGAAAACGGCCAATAGCGCCTCGGATTCGACGACTTCACCTTCCTCGACCTTGATCTCGGAGAGCGCGCCGTCGGCCGGTGCGACGACTTCGAGCACGACCTTGTCGGTTTCGATCTCGGCCAGGACTTCGTCGCGCTTGACCGCCTCACCTACCTTCTTGTTCCAGCTGGCGACGGTGCCTTCCTGTACGGATTCGGGAAAGCTCGGCGCCTTGACATCATGGCTCTTGCCGGAGGCCGCCGGTTTTTCTTGGGCCGTCGACTTACCCTTATCGCCTGACTCGTCTTTGCTCTTGGCCTCGGCGGCGGGCTTGCCCCCGCTCTTGCCGCCTTCGGCGGCAGCACCAAGAACGCCCAGCACCTGCTCGGATTCGCAGGTGTTGCCTTCCTCGATCTTGATCTCGGAGAGCGTGCCGGCTTCGGGCGCTACCACTTCGAGCACGACCTTATCGGTTTCGATCTCGACGATCAGTTCATCACGCTCGACGCTATCGCCTACTTTCTTGTGCCAGGTGGCAACCGTTCCCTCGGCAACGGATTCAGGGAAAGTCGGCGCTTTGATATCAGTAGCCATGTCGTATCCTTAGTCTCTTTTCTCTCGCGCCTGTCTCAGCGGCAAGGCGCCTTACGCGTTGAAAGCGTCGTCGACCAGTTGGCTCTGTTGTGCCACATGAACAGACATATAGCCTGCGGCCGGGGCGGCGGATGCCGGACGACCCGCGAACTTGAGAGTGTGGTCCAATCCCTCGCGCGCCATGCTTGCCACCAGCCGCAGGTGATGTTGGCTCTGATACCAGGCGCCCTGATTGAGCGGTTCCTCCTGACACCAGACGACCTGTTCCAGATTCGGATAGGTCTTGAGCGCTTCCAACAGTTCGTCCTTGGGGAACGGATAAAGCTGCTCGACACGAATGATTGCCGTGTCGTCACGCTCGTTTTCAGCACGGTAGGTCGCGAGGTCATAGTAGACCTTGCCCGAACAGAGCACGGCCCGTTTGACCTGTTGGGCGTCTCGCTCGCCGATATCGGGAATGACCATCTGGAAGCGGCCATCGGACAGCTCCTCCATGGTCGAAGTCGCGTCCTTGTGGCGCAACAGGCTTTTCGGCGACATCACGATCAACGGTTTGCGTAGCGGACGGATTACCTGACGCCGCAGCAAGTGGAAGATCTGGGCCGGGGTAGTCGGCACGCAAACCTGCATGTTGTGTTCGGCACATAGCTGCAGGAAGCGCTCGAGGCGAGCGGAAGAGTGCTCCGGCCCTTGCCCTTCATAGCCGTGCGGCAGCAGCAGGGTCAGACCACAGAAACGCGCCCACTTCGATTCACCCGACGAGATGAACTGATCGACCACGACCTGGGCACCGTTGAAGAAGTCACCGAACTGGGCTTCCCACACGATCAACGAGTTGGGCGCCGTGGTGGCGTAACCATATTCGAACGCCAGTACGGCTTCTTCCGACAGGAATGAGTCGTAGATAGCAAAAGCCGGCTGATCGTCCTTGATGTGTTGAAGCGGAACGTAAGTCGACGCGTCAGCCTGATTGTGAACCACCGCATGACGATGCGAGAACGTACCTCGGCCTGTATCCTGACCGGTCAGGCGCACCGGATGACCGGCGTCGACCAGCGTCGCGTAGGCCAGTGTCTCGGCGAAGCCCCAGTTCATCGGCTGGTTGCCGGCGAGCATCTTGCGACGCTCTTCATAGACACGAGATACCTGGCGCTGGACCTCGATGCCATTCGGGATCTCGCTCATCTTCTGTGCCAGCTGTATCAGATGCTCGAGATCGCAGCTGGTATCGATATCGCCGCTCCACTCGTGGCCGAGATAGGGCGTCCAGTCGACGAATAGCCCGGTATTGGGCTGCTTGACCAATGCATTAGCGACGTGATTGCCAGCCAGCAGATCGTCACGATACTGCTCGCCCATCTGCTTGGCCTGATCCTCCGTCAGCACGCCTTCCTGGATCAGTCGCTCGACGTAGAGCGTGCGCGCCGACTTGTGCGACTTGATCTTGGCGTACATCAACGGCTGGGTGCCGGAAGGCTCATCCGCCTCGTTGTGGCCGCGACGGCGATAGCAGACCAGATCGATAACCACGTCGCGCTGGAATTCCTTGCGATAGTCGATAGCAACCTGGGTGGCGTGCAGCACGGCTTCCGGATCGTCACCGTTGACATGCAGGATCGGCGCCTGAACCATCTTGGCGATGTCGGTGCAGTACTCGGTGGAGCGAGCGTCGTCGGCACGCGACGTCGTGAAACCAACCTGATTGTTGATCACGATGTGCAGCGTACCGCCGGTCTTGTAACCGCGAGTCTGCGACATCTGAAAGGTTTCCATCACCACGCCCTGACCGGCGAACGCCGCGTCGCCATGCACGACGACCGGGAGAACCTGCTTGCCGTCATCGTCCTGGCGACGATCCTGGCGGGCGCGAACCGAGCCCTCTACCACTGGCGAAACGATCTCCAGATGCGAAGGGTTGAACGCCAGCGCCAGATGGACTTCACCGCCGGGGGTCATCACATTGGAACTGAAGCCCTGGTGATACTTGACGTCACCGGAGCCATGCTCGATCTGTTTCTTGCCATCGAACTCGTCGATCAACTCCGACGGGCTCTTGCCAAGAATATTGACCAGCAGGTTGAGACGCCCGCGGTGGGCCATACCGATGACCACTTCCTTGACGCCATAGTTACCGCTGCGCTGGATCACTTCATCCATCATCGGAATGAACGACTCGCCACCTTCCAGACCGAAACGCTTGGTTCCGGGATACTTGGACGCGAGATAGCTTTCCAGACCCTCGGCCGCCGTCAGACGCTCGAGCAGATGCTCACGCTCGCTCTGGCTATACTTCGGCTTCGAGCGCACCGACTCGAATCGCTGCTGCAACCAGCGCTTCTCTTCGGTATTGACGATATGCATGAACTCGCAGCCGATCGACCGGCAGTAAGTCTGATCCAGTGCCTCGACGATCTCCTTGAGCGGCGCCTCTTCCTTGCCCAGGAAAAACGAACCGGTCTGAAACGCGGTGTTCATATCGGCCTGGGTGAGGTCGTGGAAGGAGAGATCGAGATCAGGGATGGTGTCCGGCTTGCGCAGGCCGAGCGGGTCGATATCGGCGCGCTGGTGGCCACGGAATCGATACGCATTGATCAGCTGAAGAACCTTGACCTGCTTGCGGTTCTCGCTGCTACCGGCTCCCGCCGTGGCGGCGGTGCGACGCTCGCGCGCCAATTGGTAGAACTGTTCCCGAATGGGACTGAGAGGAACGTCTTGGGATGGATTGCCCTCTAGGCGCGGTAGCTGCTCAAACGTTTGGCGCCACTCATCGGGGACAGTCGCAGGGTCATTCAGATACTGCTCGTAGAGCGCTTCCACATAGTGGGCGTTACCGCCACTCATATGGGAGGTGCGCCACATCAACTCCATTATGCCTTCTTGCATCTATTTTTCACCCTACACTGATGGGGTGTTGTCGGCGCCGGTCGCGGTTGCGTCTCGGCGTCACTCCGGAGCCGTCGCGAGACGGCCAACGACCATGCCATTCAAGGCCTCGTCATGATTACTAACAGTCGATGCCTAGGCACCGAACAACATCTTGAGCTGAAACCGACTGCGACATCTTGAGCTGAAACCGACTGCGACATCGGGTCGCAGTCGACAGCGTGACGCCATGATAACAAGCCAAGCGCTACGATTTAAGTCGTAGATAACACCTTCGACGAGTTAGGTGGCGTTGGACAGCAACATTTCGCGAATCTTGCCGATCGCCCGAGTCGGGTTGAGACCTTTCGGACAGACCGCCACGCAGTTCATGATGCCGCGACACCGGAACAGGCTGAACGGGTCTTCCAGTTCGGCCAACCGGGCCTGCGTCGCATTGTCGCGAGAGTCAGCCAGGAAACGATAGGCCTGCAGCAAACCGGCCGGCCCCACGAACTTATCCGGATTCCACCAGAACGAAGGGCAGGAAGTCGAACAGCAGGCGCACAGAATACACTCGTACAGGCCGTCGAGCTTGTCACGCTCTTCCGGCGACTGCAGTCGCTCGATCGAAGGCTCCGCAGTATCGTTCTGCAGATAGGGCTGCATGCGCTCGTACTGCTTGTAGAACAGACCCATATCCACCACCAGGTCACGCATGACCGGTAGACCCGGCAGCGGACGCAGCACCAGCTTGTTGTCCTTGACCACGCCCGACAGCGGCGTGATACAGGCCAGACCATTGGTGCCGTTCATGTTCATGCCGTCGGAGCCACAGACCCCTTCACGGCAGCTGCGACGAAACGCCATCGAGCTATCCTGATCCTTGATCATGGTCAGGATGTTGAGAACCATCAGATCGCGACCTTGGGTATCGATCTGAAACTCCTGCATGTACGGCGCGGAGTCGGTCTCAGGGTTGTAGCGATAAACGGAAACCTGAAGATTTGACATCGTTGACAACCCCCTTAATAGGTACGGATCTTCGGCTCGAAAGTATCGACTGTCTTGGGCGTGAAGTTGACGTCACGCTGAGTGACGGTCTTGTCGCCAGGGTGAAAAATCGAGTGCTTGAGCCAGTTGACGTCGTCGCGGTCCGGATAGTCGTAGCGCGAGTGAGCACCGCGGCTCTCCTTGCGCTCCAGCGCCGCGATCGCGGTCGCTTCGGCGACTTCCAGCAGGTTGTCGAGTTCAAGCGCCTCGACACGCGCAGTATTGAAGACGTCGGACTTGTCGCCCAGATGCGCCTGTGCGATACGCTCGCGCAGCTCACCTAGCTTCTTGACGCCATCCTGCATGTTGTCTTCCTGGCGAAACACGCCAAAAGCGTTCTGCATGGTGTTCTGCAGCTCGGTCTTGAGCTCTGAGACGGACTCACCACCACTGGACTCGTTCCAACGCGCCAGGCGGCTCATAGCACGTTCGACATCGGAAGCAGAAGCATCGAGGTAGTCGATCCCTTCGCTCAAGGCCTTGTCGATGTAAATCCCGGCGGCACGACCGAACACCACCAGATCGAGCAGCGAGTTGCCGCCCAGACGGTTGGCGCCGTGAACTGATACGCAGGCAGCTTCACCACAGGCGAACAGACCGTTGATGATATGGTCGTTGCCGTCGCTGTCCTGAGTAATGGCCTGACCATGCACGTTGGTCGGAATACCGCCCATCATGTAGTGACAGGTCGGCGTGACCGGGATCGGCTCCTTGACCGGATCGACGTGCGCGAAGGTCTTGGAGAGCTCGACGATACCCGGCAGGCGCTTCATCAGCACCTCTTCGCCCAGGTGATCCAGCTTGAGCATGACGTGATCGCCGTTCTCGCCGCAGCCACGGCCTTCCAGAACTTCCATCACCATCGAGCGGGCGACCACGTCACGGCCGGCAAGGTCCTTGGCGTTGGGCGCATAGCGCTCCATGAAACGTTCGCCATCCTTGTTGATCAGATAGCCGCCTTCGCCACGACAGCCTTCCGTTACCAGGGTGCCCGCACCATAGATGCCGGTCGGATGAAACTGCCACATTTCCATGTCCTGCATCGGAAAACCAGCGCGCAGCGCCATACCGATACCATCACCGGTATTGATCAGCGCATTGGTGGTCGAGGCGAAGATACGCCCCGCCCCGCCGGTGGCAAGCACGGTCGCCTTGGAGGTGACGTGGACGATTTCACCGGTCTCGATACATAGCGCGATGCAGCCCACGACATCACCATTGGCGTTCTTCACCAGGTCAATGGCATACCACTCGTCTAGAAAGACGGTGTTGTTTTTCAGGTTATTCTGATAAAGCGTATGCAGCAGTGCGTGGCCGGTACGGTCGGCCGCGGCGCAGGTGCGCGCCGCCTGGCCGCCCTTGCCGAAGTCCTTGGACTGGCCGCCGAACGGACGCTGATAGATACGGCCGTTGTCGAAACGCGAGAAAGGCAACCCCATGTGCTCGAGCTCGAACACCGCCTTGGGGCCCTCGGAGCAGAGATACTCTGCCGCGTCCTGGTCGGCGATGTAGTCACCGCCCTTGACGGTGTCGTACATGTGCCAGCGCCAATCGTCGTCCGGATCGGCGGAAGCGATGGCACAGGTGATACCACCCTGAGCGGAGACCGTGTGTGAACGAGTCGGAAAGACCTTGGATAATACGGCGGTTTTCTTGCCGGACTTGGCGAGCTCGAGCGCCGCTCTCAGGCCGGAACCACCACCACCGATGATGATGGCGTCAAATGACAGATTACGCATGGTAGACATGGATCAGGCTCCCCAGAGGACTTGAATGCCCCACACCAGAAAAATGAAGATGGCGAGAATCACGACGGCCTGGAAACCGAAGCGAACACCGGTGTGTTTGAGATAGTCGGTGGAAACCGTCCACAGGCCGACCCAAGCATGAGCGGCCATGGAAATGAAGGCCAGCAAAGAGAAAATGCGCATCCAGGTCTGGGCGAACAGACCATTCCAAGTGGCATAGTCCAGATTGGGGTGGAACAGCAGATAAGCCACGACGAACAGCGTATAAAGCGCCAGAACAACTGCCGACACACGCTGGATGAGCCAGTCGGACAGCCCGCTACGACCTAGATTCGTAATATTGGTTACCATACCCAGACTCCCGCCAGAACCACCAGAACTGCACTGACCACGATCGTGATCTGTGCCTTGCGCTTCCCACCCTCGAGATCGACACCATAACCGGTATCCATGAGCAGGTGCTTGATTCCCGCGACAAAGTGAAAACCGAGCGCCGACAGCAGGCCCCAGGTAATCAGCTTCGCCAACACATTGTGCGCCAATGCATCACGCACCGAATCGAACCCCTCGGGCGAGGAAAGTGACGCATCCAACGCCCAGAAGGCGAAGATCAAACCGACGAAAAGAATGACGCCGGTGATGCGATGTACAATGGAAGTCAGTGCGGGAAGTGGAAAATGGATGGTCGACAGGTCGAGGTTTACTGGACGTTTACTATTCACGGCGCTTAAACACTCTCTTAACCCTGACAGGTCATACCCATTCAGGGACGGTGGTTTTTAGAAGCAGGATCACGGTCGCAAGAGCAGTTCCGATGCGGCCCAAGCCGGCTGGCGATGCCAAATCGTGCGGTAGCAGATTATAGGGTTTGGGTAACAAGATGACAAATCGCCACACTGCCTGGAAAGCGAAGAATAACCTGAAAAATCTAAACCCGGCGGGGACTTGAGGTTGTCGACAGTTATTTAGAATTCTTCTGTCGCTGTCAGCCAGCCCCCTTCGATTGGTATGATGGCACTAGATATGCACAACAACGGGTATCCTTCGCACAACAA
>Ga0207878_100115_pt1 | contig 85388 bp, 76 predicted proteins | sample LinPmetageLP41_FD_184053 | JGI IMG/M metagenome (GOLD analysis project Ga0207878, IMG submission 184053) | Marine viral communities from the Pacific Ocean - LP-41 (SPAdes) | ecosystem: Environmental > Aquatic > Marine > Oceanic | place: Pacific Ocean | collected 2010-08-27 | reverse complement strand
CGGCCGCCGACCCGGCGCCCGCCGAGGCGGCGCCTTCCGCCGGCGAAGGCACGCCGGACGGCGGTGCCCGCTTCCAGGTGACCCTGATCGGTGTCGCCGACAAGGACCGGGATCTGTTGATCGAGGAACTGGCGCAGCTGGGCGATATCGAGGACCAGCAGGCCGACGGCGAACGTCACCGGGTGGTGCTCACGTCGTCACTCAGCGGCGACGATATCGAAGCGGTGATGTGCTTTATCGCCGAACCGGAGCAATTGGAAGTGCGCGCTCTGGACGCCGCCGCGCCGGCCGCCGCCACCGAAAGCAAACCGGAAGTGAAAGCGGAAGCCGAAGCGGTACCGGCGCCCGCCGCGACCAAGCCGGCGGCCCCGGCGAAAGCCGAAGCCGCCGCCAAAAGTAGCGACGCAGCCAAGAAAGGCGGCGAATCCACCTCCATCCGGGTGCCGGTGTCCAAGGTCGATCAGATCATCAACCTGGTCGGTGAGCTGATTATCACCCAGTCCATGCTCAACCAGGTGGCCGAGGACTCCGAGACCGTCAACGACGGCGCCCTGGTCACCGGGCTCAACCTGCTGCAGCGCACCGCCCGGGATCTCCAGGAAGCGGTGATGTCCGTGCGCATGGTGCCGATGGACTATGTGTTCAGCCGCTTCCCGCGTCTGGTCCGCGACCTGGCCGGCAAGCTCGGCAAGGACGTGGAACTGATCACCGAGGGCAAATCCACGGAGCTGGACAAGGGCCTCACCGAACGGATCATCGACCCGCTCACCCACCTGGTGCGCAACAGCCTCGACCACGGCATCGAAACCCCGGACCGTCGCGAGGCGGCCGGCAAGCCGCGCACCGGCCGTCTGACCCTGTCCGCTCAGCACCAGGGCGGCAATATCCTGATCGAAGTGATCGACGACGGCGGCGGTCTTAACCGCGACAAGATTCTTGAGAAGGCGCGCTCCAGCGGCCTCTCCGTGTCCGATTCAATGAGCGACGACGAAGTCTGGCAGCTGATTTTCGCGCCGGGCTTTTCCACCGCCGACGCGGTCAGCGACGTGTCCGGGCGCGGCGTCGGCATGGACGTGGTCAAGCGCAACATCCAGGCCATGGGCGGGCATGTGGAAATTCTCTCCACGCCCGGCCAGGGCACCACCACCCGCATCGTGCTGCCGCTCACCCTGGCGATCCTCGACGGCATGTCCATCAAGGTGGGCGAGGAGATGTTCATCCTGCCGGTGAGCGCGGTGATCGAATCCCTGCAGCCGCGCGCCGACGATCTCTATTCCATGGCCGGCGGCGACGTGCTGCTCAAGGTGCGTGAGGACTACCTGCCGGTGGTGGCGGTCCATCACGCCCTGGACGTGGCCGACGCCATCACCGATCCGACCCGCGCCATCGCGGTGATCGTACAGGGCGAGGGCCGCCGCTACGCTCTGCTGGTGGACCAGTTGGTGGGCCAGCAGCAGGTGGTGGTCAAGAACCTGGAAACCAACTACCGCAAAGTGCCGGGCGTGTCCGCCGCCACCATTCTGGGCGACGGCAGCGTGGCACTGATCCTGGACGTGGCGGACATGCACCGCCTCGGCCAGAGCAAAAAAGAAAACCCTGTCTTTGGCGCCCCGACCCGGGCCCGCCCTGTTGAGGAGGTAGAACCGTCATGAGTCAAGCCACTGCTTTGCAAACCGCCGCCGCCGTGGAAGCGGGCAGCCAGGAATTCCTGGTGTTCTCCCTGGGCGACGAGGAATACGCCATCGATATCCTCAAGGTCCAGGAAATCCGTGGCTACGAAAACGTCACGCGCATCGCCAACGCCCCCGACTTCATCAAGGGCGTGGCCAACCTGCGCGGCGTGATCGTGCCGATCGTCGACCTGCGCATCAAATTCCGTCTCGAGCGTGCCGACTACGACGACCAGACCGTGGTGATCGTGGTCAACATCGCCGACCGGGTGGTGGGCATCGTGGTCGACCGGGTTTCCGACGTGATGACGCTCACCGCCGAGCAGCGCAAGCCGGCGCCGGAATTCGGACTCAGCCTGCCGCTGGATTACATCAGCGGGCTGGGCAACCTGGATGAACGCATGCTGGTACTGGTGGACATCGAAAAAATGCTCACCAGCGAAGAAATGGCGCTGGTGGAAGAAGCCGGCGAATAACAAGCACAGGGTCGAAGGCCAACGTCGGGTCCGGGCAATCGGGGAGAGTGGGAATGCGTAACAATCAGCCGGTGACAAACCGTGAGTATGCGCTCAAGGGCGATGACTTTCTGATTTCGAGGACCAACCGCAGGGGGCGTATCACCTACGCCAACCCGGCGTTCATCGAAGTCAGCGGCTTCACCCGCGAAGAGCTGATCGGCGCCCCGCACAACATCGTGCGCCACCCGGACATGCCGGAGCAGGCGTTCGAGAACCTGTGGAGTACCCTCAAAGACGGCGGTACCTGGATCGGTCTGGTCAAGAACCGGCGTAAGGACGGCGGCTATTACTGGGTACGCGCCCACGTCACCCCGATCATCGAGGACGGTGAAATCGCCGGCTTCGTATCCGTGCGCCTCAAGGCGGACAAAGGCTCCATCGACGCCGCGGAACAGGCCTACACCGCACTGCGGGAAGGGCGCGGCGGCCACCTTTACCTGCACCGTGGCGAGATTCGTCGTCGTGGGGTAGTGGCGGCGCTGCGACGCTGGAACCCGCGTTCGGTGAGCAGCCGTATGACGCTGCTCTACCTGGCCAGCGCCGCGCCGCTGCTGGGCGCCGGTGTGATCGGCTTCCTCGGCCGTGGTGAGGCGGCGCCGTTGTCCACCGCCTTGATGGCCTTGGCGGCGGTGGGCCTGCCGCTGCTGGCGCTGCTGTTCTGGGCCACCGCCCGTTCGGTGCTGGGCCCGGTGCGCGAGGCCGGCATGTTCACGCTGCAGATCGCCGCCGGCAATCTGGCGGCCAAACCGCCGCGCCGCCTAAGTGGTGAAATGGGGCTGCTGGTGATGGGGCTGAAACTGATGCGCCGCAGCCTGGGCAGCATCGTCGGCGACGTGAACCGCGGCATCGAAGTGGTCACCCCGGCGGCCCGCGACATCGCCCAGGGCAATGAGGATCTGTCGTCGCGCTCGGAGCAGCAGGCCGCCTCGCTGCAACAGACCGCCTCCAGCATGGAAGAGATCACCGCCACCGTGGGCCAGAACGCGGAGAACGCCCGCCAGGCCAGCCGGCTCAGCGGCGAGGCGTCGCGGGCGGTGTCCGAGAGCGGCGAAGTGATGGGGCAGGTGGTGGACACCATGGGCCGCATCACCGCCAGTTCGGAAAAGATGGCGGTGATCATCGGCACCATCGACAGCATCGCCTTCCAGACCAACATTCTGGCCCTCAACGCCTCCGTGGAAGCGGCCCGCGCCGGCGAGCACGGCCGCGGCTTCGCGGTGGTGGCCCAGGAAGTGCGTAACCTGGCCGGCCGCTCCGCGGACGCCGCCAAGGAGATCCGCGACCTGATCGCCGGTTCCGGCCGTGAAATCGAAAACGGCGCGGAACTGGTGCGGCGCGCGGAAGCGGCGATCGAATCCGTGGTCACCTCGGTGACCCGGGTCAACGACATCATGGGCGACATCAGCGCCGCGTCCGAAGAGCAGAGCACCGGGATCAACCAGATTAACCAGGCGGTGGCGCAGATGGACGGCGTCACCCGTCAGAACGCGGAACGGGTGCAGGCCTCCGCCCGTGCCGCCGCCTCCCTGGAAGCCCAGGTCGACAGCCTGACCCATTCGATCGCGGTGTTCCGTCTGCGGGGCGGCGCTGAGCAGGCGCCGGCGAAAGCCGCCGACGTTCGTCGCCTGCCCGCGTCGCCGCCCCGGCCGCGCTCCGCGTCCACCACCCAGACCCTAGCCGGATGACCCCTTTGAGCAGTCGAGTGCCTATCAGCCCCACCGCCGCCACCGGCGACGCCGGGCGTTTTTCGCCGGACCGCGACCTGATGCTCAGTGACGCGGATTTCGCACGTATCCGTGAGTTGATCTACCGCCGCGCCGGCATCGTCCTGGCGGAACACAAAAAGGATATGGTCTACAGCCGTATCGGCCGGCGCGTACGCAAGCACGGCCTGGTCCGCTTCCAGGACTATCTGGCGAAACTGGAGCAGGACAGCGGCGGCCCGGAGTGGGAAGCGTTCACCAACGCCCTGACCACCAATCTCACCGCCTTCTTCCGCGAGAGCCATCACTTCCCGCTGCTCGCCGACCTGGTGCGCGACCGGCGCGGGCCGGTGCGCGTGTGGAGCGCCGGCGCCTCCACCGGCGAGGAGCCGTACTCCATCGCCATGGCGCTCACCGAAGTGCTGGGTGACAAGGCCGATTTCCAGGTCCTCGCCACCGATATCGACACCGAGGCCCTGGACCGGGCGCGGCGCGGCATCTATCCCATGGACCAGGTCGGCAAGCTCGACGAGCGGCGGCGCAAGCGCTTCTTCCAGAAGGGCAGCGGCGCGCGCTCCGGGTTTGCGCGGGTGCGCCCGGAAGTGGCCGCGCGGGTGCGTTTCCAGACGCTCAACCTGGTGGCCCCGAAATGGCCTGTGGAGGATCGCTTCGACGCCATCTTCTGCCGCAACGTGATGATCTATTTCGACAAGGGCACCCAGGCCCGCATCCTCGACCGCTTCGCGCCTCTGTTGAAGCACGACGGGTTATTGTTCGCCGGTCATTCAGAAAGTTTCTCCTACATCAGCGAACGTTTTCGGCTGCGCGGCCAGACCGTCTACACCCTCGCCGACCGGTAACACCGAACCTCTCTACGAAGCTCGGATTGTGGGAGCTTGCCTTGTAGGAGCGGGCCTGGCCCGCGAAAGGGAGCGAAGCTCCCGGCAGGATCCCAGGGACTTTTCTAACGGCGGCGCAAACAGCGTCTCTGGAATCCTGCCGGGTGGCTGGCGCCACCCTTTCGCGGGCGAGGCCCGCTCGCACAACTTCGCCCCCTCTCGCGGGCAGGGCCCGCTCCCACAAGTCGTCAAGCTGGGAGGCTAAAAATCCTAAAGAAGCGCCGCTACCCGCCGATAGCGAGAATAACAAAGGCAAGTCATGCCGGTTACGGCGTTGCCTCATGGAGAGGGGAGACCGATCTTGGCCGGGAAAAAAATAAGGGTGCTGTGCGTCGACGACTCGGCCCTGATCCGCGATCTGATGAGCGAAATCATCAACAGCCACGACGATATGGAAGTGGTGGCGGTGGCGCCGGACCCCCTGGTCGCCCGTGATCTGATTAAACGCCACGACCCGGATGTGCTCACCCTGGACGTGGAAATGCCGCGCATGGACGGCCTGGACTTTCTCGAGCGGCTGATGCGTCTGCGGCCGATGCCGGTGCTGATGGTGTCGTCGCTCACCCAGGCCGGGTCCGAGGTAACCCTGCGGGCACTGGAACTGGGCGCGGTGGATTTTTTGCAGAAGCCGGCGCTGGGTATCCGCAGCGGCATGATCGAGTACAGCGAGCTGATCGCGGAAAAAATCCGCGCCGCCGCCCGCTCGCGGCCCCGGCGTATCCAGGCCGGCGAACGGAGCGCACCCAAGCCGCTTAAGTCGGTGATGGTGTCGAGCGAAAAACTGGTGATTCTGGGCGCTTCCACCGGCGGCCCGGAGGCGATACGGCAAGTGCTGGAGCCGTTGCCCGCCAACTGCCCGGCGATTCTGATCGCCCAGCATATGCCCGGCGGCTTTACACATTCGTTCGCGTTGCGGCTGGACAAGCTGTGCCGCATCACCGTCAAGGAGGCGGAAGACGGTGAACGGGTGCTGCCCGGGCACGCTTACATCGCCCCGGGGGATTGGCACCTGAAACTGGTGCGCAGCGGCGCCAACTATGTGGTGCGCCTGGACGAAGGCCCGCCGGTGAACCGTCACCGGCCGTCGGTGGATGTGCTGTTCCACTCGGCGGCGACGCAGGCCGGCCGCAACGCCATCGGCGTGCTGCTCACCGGCATGGGCAAGGACGGCGCGGCGGGCCTGCTGGCCATGCGCCGCGCCGGGGCCACCACCCTGGCCCAGGACGAAGACACGTCGCTGGTGTTCGGCATGCCCCGCGAGGCGATCGCCATCGGTGCGGCCACGGAGACACTGGCACTGGAGGAGATGGCGCCGCGCATGTTGGCGCTGGCGGCGGCTTCCGGCCGTGCGCAACGGGTTTGAATAACAAAATGAATTTTCTGAGCAAGCTCCTGAGAGAGGAACGGCGGCTATGATGAAAGTACTACGCAACCTCAATATCAACACCATGGTGGCCGGCGCGCTGGTGTGCTGCGCGCTGCTGGTCAGTGTGCTGGCGGTGTTGCGTTTCACCACCAACGAAATGGTGGACGATTCGATCTCCACCCTGAACCAGATTAACGTTCAGCAGCTCAACGAAGTGAGCCGCGCGGCGGTGCTCCTCAACCGGGCTCGCATCCAGATGGACCTGGCCGCCGATTATCTCGATCAGGGCATGCGCCTGGTGGCGGAAAGCCAGATCGACGGCGTGGAAGGCTTGCTGGAGCGCGCTCAGGACCGCTTTGATAATTTCGACGAAACACCGAAAACAGAGATGGGCCAGGCCCGCGCCAATGAGCTGGCCACCGGCTTTGTCGCGGTCATGGGGCTGGTGCGGGATCAGTACGCCGCGCTCAAGGCCGGTGACTTGAGCGAGTACAAGAACCTGCGCCAGGAGTTGCTCACCCCCGGTGACAGTCTCGACGGCAGCCTCACGGATTTCACCCGCTACGCCAATGAGCGCGGCGATGACATCATGGCCAACTACCAGGAAAAGACCGCCCTGTTCGGCCTGATCGGCATGGCCGCGCTGGCCGCCACCGCGGTGGTACTCTTGTTGATTTACTGGGTACTGCGCAAGGCGGTGGTGGCGCCGCTGCATGACGCGGTGGAAAACCTGCAGCGCATCGCCCGCGCCGATTTGTCCCAGCGCATTCATGTGCCCGGCCGCAACGAGATCGGCAAGCTGTTCGCCGCCATGCGGGACATGCAGGAGAGCCTGTCGGGCATCGTCTCCAATGTGCGCAGCAGCAGTAACTCCATTTTTGTCGGCAGCTCCGAGATCGCCCGTGGCAACACCGACCTGTCCTCGCGCACCGAGCAGCAGGCCGCCTCGTTGGAAGAGACCGCCACCAGCATGGAGCAGCTCACCGCCACCGTGAAGCAGAACGCGGACAACGCCCGTCAGGCCAGCAGCCTGGCGAACGACGCTTCCGGCACCGCCACCCGTGGCGGCGATGTGATGCGTCAGGTGACCGCCAAGATGCAGGGCATCACAGAGAGCTCTAAACAGGTCGCCGACATCACCGGCATGATCGATTCCATCGCTTTCCAGACCAACATTCTGGCGCTTAACGCTTCGGTGGAAGCGGCCCGGGCCGGCGAGCAGGGCCGCGGTTTCGCGGTGGTCGCCGGGGAAGTGCGCAACCTGGCCGGCAACAGCGCCGACGCCGCTCGCCAGATCAAGCAGTTGATCGAAACCTCGGCGGTGGAAGTGCAGGAAGGCTCCACCCTGGTCGAGCAGGCCTCGGAGACCGTCAAGGAGGTGGTCGCCGCGGTGAAGCGCGTCACCGACATCATGGACGAGATTTCCGCCGCTTCCCAGGAACAGAGCGGCGGCATCGAGCAGGTCAGCCAGGCGGTCAGCCAGATGGACGAAGTCACCCAGCAGAACGCGTCCCTGGTGGAAGAGGCCAGCTCCGCGGCCGCGTCCCTGGAAGAACAGGCCCGCCGCCTGGAAGAAGCGGTGTCGATCTTCCGACTCGACAGCGAAGCCGGCGACCCGACGGACGCCGCCGTGGTGCCGATGATCACCCACGAGCATCACGAACCCGAGGAGCAGGACGACGGCCCGTCCGAGCCCAAGCCGCACGCCGTGCCGGAAACGCCCCGGCAACGTTCCGAGCAGGCGCCGCGCGAAAGCCGCCCGGCACCGCGCCGTGAACCGGTCACCACCGAGGACGACTGGGAAGAGTTTTAACGACCCTGAACCGCGCCGGGGACGCGCTCCCGCCACCCGGCGCCATGACGCAGTGAGAGGATCCGATGGATAAGGGCATGAGTATTCTGGTGGTGGACGACTTTCCCACCATGCGACGCATCGTTCGCAGTCTGCTCAAGGAGTTGGGCTTCACCAACGTGGAAGAGGCCGAGGACGGCCAGGAAGCATTGGGCAAGCTGAAAGGCGGCGATTTCGAATTCGTCGTGTCGGATTGGAACATGCCCAATCTCGACGGTCTGGAGATGCTCAAGCAGATCCGCGCCGACGAGGCCATGAAAGCGCTGCCGGTGCTGATGGTCACCGCCGAAGCGAAGAAAGAGAACATCGTGGCCGCTGCCCAGGCCGGCGCCAACGGCTATATCGTCAAGCCGTTCACCGCCGCCACCCTGGAAGAAAAACTCAACAAGATTTTCGAGAAGCTGGGCAAATAAGCGACGCGGGGTCCAGCTTCCCTGGTGAGGAGAACCGAATATGAGTGGTGAGGCCCGGCAAGTGGCGGCACACGAGGGCGCGCACGGCGACGACCTGGTAGTCCGTATCGGACAGCTCACCCGCATGTTGCGTGAAAGCATGCGGGAACTGGGGCTGGACAAGGAGGTGGAGAAAGCGGCGGAGGCGATTCCCGACGCCCGCGCCCGTCTCAACTATGTGGCGTCGATGACCGAACAGGCCGCCGACCGCGCGCTCAACGCGGTGGACCGGGCCCAGCCGCTGCAGACGGAGATCGAAACCCGGGCGGAAAGCCTCGACCAGCAGTGGCAAACCTGGTTCGAGAACCCCATGGAGCTGGATCAGGCCCGGCAGCTGGTGAACGACACCCGCGGCTATCTGGCGGCGGTACCGGAAATGGCCCGCGACACCAGCAAGGAGCTGCTGGAGATCATGATGGCCCAGGATTTCCAGGACCTCACCGGGCAGGTCATCAAGAAGATGATGGCGGTGATCCTGGAAGTGGAGAACCAACTGCTTCAAGTGTTGCTGGAAAGCGTCCCCGACGGTGAAGAGCGCGACGCCATGAAGCGCCGCATGGAGAGCGCTGGCGGTGCCACCCGTCAGGAGGCGGGGTTGGTCAACGGCCCGCAGATCAACGCCGAGGGCGAGGATATTGTCAGCAACCAGGATCAGGTCGATAGCCTGCTCGATGAACTCGGCTTCTAGGCGGCTTGTGGGAGCGGGCCCAGCCCGCGAAAGGCCGGCAAAGCCGGCCGGCAGGATCCCAGAGAGCCTTCTATTGCCGTTCAACAAAGTCTCTGGTATCCCGCCGGGTGGCTAACGCCACCCTTTCGCTTGCAAGGCAAGCTCCCACAAGGTCAGCCAGGAGTCGCCGGAATAGCGGCGGGCAAACCCCTCTTATCCTTGGATTGGCTTGTTGGGCCATCGGCGACAATCCCGGGCATTGAAGTAATGATGCCCGGAATGCCGCCGCCATGGCCGAAGAGACCGAAGATCAGGAAAAGACCGAAGAGGCCACGCCCCGGCGCCTGGAAAAGGCCCGGGAAGACGGCCAGGTGGCCCGCTCCCGGGAGCTGACCACGGTAATGCTGCTGTTCGGCGGCGTCGGCGGCCTGTGGTCCATGGGCCCGACGCTGTTCGACCAGGTCGGCATGGTGATGGAGCAGTCGTTCCTGTTCGACCGCCGCCAGGGCTTCGACAGCACGGTGATGCTCACCCACGCCGTGGACCTGGGCGCGCGCACCCTGTTCGCGCTGATTCCGCTGTTCCTGATGCTGGCGGTGATCGCGCTGATATCGCCCAACCTGCTGGGCGGCTTCCTGATTTCCGCCAAGTCCCTCAAACCCCAGCCTTCCAAACTCAACCCCATCAAGGGTCTCAAGCGGCAGTTTTCCTCCCAGGCGCTGGCCGAGCTGGCCAAGGCGATCGCCAAGTCGATCCTGGTGGGGTCGGTGGCGGTGGCGTTTCTGAGCGCCAAGCGCGGCGAATTCATGGCGCTGATGGACCAGCCCACCCAGCAGGCGCTGGCCAATGCCCTGCGCCTCGCCGCCATGGCCTGCGGGCTGATGGTGCTGTCGCTGGTGGTGGTGATTCTGATCGACGTGCCCTACCAGCTGTGGAGCCACGCCAAGAAGCTGCGCATGAGCAAGGAAGAGATCAAGCGCGAGCACAAGGAGACCGAAGGCGACCCGCAGCTGAAGGCCAAGATCCGCTCCCAGCAGCAGGCCATGGCCCGCAACCGGATGATGAGCCAGGTGCCGGACGCCGACGTGATCGTCACCAACCCGACCCACTACGCGGTGGCCCTGCGCTACGACGAAAGCAACATGAGCGCCCCCCGGGTGATCGCCAAGGGCGCCGACGAAGTGGCCGCGCGCATCCGCGAGCTGGGCGGCGAACACCGGGTGCCCCTGCTGGAAGCACCGCCGCTGGCGCGGGCGCTGTACCGCCATGTGGACATCGACCGGGAGATTCCCGGGCCGCTCTATACCGCCGTGGCGGAAGTGCTGGTGTGGGCGTTCCGCCTTAAACGGGCCCGGGAAGAGGGCGGCGACCAGCCGCTGACCCCGGCGGATCTGCCGATCCCGGCGGAACTGGAGGTGGCGCCGTGAAAGCGATGAGCCACTACCTGGGTGGGCGCGAGCTGCTCGGCGACGGCGGCGCCAAGGTGCTCGCCGGGCCGATCCTGATCCTGCTGATCATGTCCATGCTGATCCTGCCGCTGCCGCCGTTCGCGCTGGATATGTTCTTCACCTTCAACATCGCCCTGGCGCTGATGGTGCTGCTGGTCAGCATGTTCACCCTGAGCGCGCTGGAGTTCGCCGCCTTCCCGGCGGTGCTGTTGTTCACCACCCTGCTGCGGCTGGCTTTGAACGTGGCCTCCACCCGGGTGGTGCTGATGGAAGGCCACGAAGGCGGCGCCGCCGCCGGCAAGGTGATCGAGGCGTTCGGCCAGTTCCTGGTGGGCGGCAATTTCGCCGTCGGCCTGGTGGTGTTCCTGATTCTGGTGGTGATCAACTTCATGGTGATCACCAAGGGCGCCGGGCGCATCGCCGAGGTGGGCGCGCGCTTCATGCTCGACGCCATGCCCGGCAAGCAGATGGCCATCGACGCCGACCTCAACGCCGGCCTGATCGGCGAGGAAGACGCCAAGAAACGCCGCGCCGAAGTGGCGCAGGAAGCGGATTTCTACGGCTCCATGGACGGTGCCAGCAAGTTCGTCCGGGGCGACGCCGTGGCCGGCCTGGTGATCATGGCGGTGAACATCATCGGCGGCCTGCTGATCGGCATGCTGCAGCACGACATGTCGTTCGCCGACGCCGGCCGCACCTACACCCTGCTGACCATCGGCGACGGCCTGGTGGCGCAGATTCCGGCGCTGGTGATCTCCACCGCCGCCGGCGTCACCGTGTCCCGGGTGACCACCGACCAGGATGTCGGCCAGCAGATGATCAGCCAGCTGCTGATGAACCCGCGGGTGATGATCCTGGCCGCCGGCGTGATGGGCCTGCTGGGCCTGGTGCCCGGCATGCCCAACTTCGTGTTCCTGCTGTTCACCGCCGGTCTGGCCGGCGCCGCCTGGTACCTGAGCCGGGCCAAGGAAAACCGCCTCGCCGAAGAGCAGATCGACGCGGCGCCGCCGCCGGAGCCGGAGGCGCCGGAGGCGAGCTGGGACGACGTCCAGCTGATCGACGTGCTGGGCCTGGAAGTGGGCCACCGCATGATTCCCCTGGTGGACTACCGCCAGCAGGGCGAGCTGCTCGGCCGCATCAAGAGCGTGCGCAAGAAATTTGCCCAGGAGGTGGGCTTCCTGCCGCCGGTGGTGCATATCCGCGACAACCTGGACCTGGGCGCCAACAGCTATGTGGTCACCCTCAAGGGCGCCGAAGTGGGGCGCGGCGAAGCCTTCCCCGGCAAGTGGCTGGCGATCAACCCGGGCCAGGTCACCGGCGAAGTGAAGGGCACCGCCACCCAGGACCCGGCCTTCGGACTGCCGGCGGTATGGATCGACGCGGACCAGCGCGAGCAGGCCCAGGTGTACGGCTACACCGTGGTCGACGCCAGCACCGTGGTGGCCACCCATCTCAACCATCTGCTGCACCACCATTCCGCGGAAATGCTCGGCCGCCAGGAAGTGCAGCAGCTGCTCGACAAGCTCGGTGAGGACAGCAAGGCGCTGGTGGAAGACGTGGTGCCCAAGGCGGTGTCGCTCACCGTGCTGCAACGCCTGCTGCAGAACCTCTTGGAAGAGGACGTCTCGATCCGCGATATGCGCACCATCCTGGACACCCTGGCGGAGCACGCCGGCCAGAACGCCGACGCCCACGAACTCACCGCCCAGGTGCGCGTGGCGCTGGGCCGCGCCATTACCCATCAGTGGTTCCCGGGCCAGGACGAGCTGCATGTGATCGGCCTGGACAGCAACCTCGAGCAGGTGCTCGGCCAGGCGCTGAACGGTGGCGGGGCGCTGGAGCCCGGCCTCGCCGACACCCTGATGGAACAGGCGGCCGCCGCCCTGGAGCGCCAGGAAGCCGCCGGCGAACCGCCGGTGCTGGTGGTGCAGCACGGCCTGCGGCCGCTGCTGGCGCACTTCCTGCGCCGCCGTCTGCGCCACCTGGTGGTGATGTCGCAGGCGGAGATTCCGGACGACCGCACCCTGCGCGTGACCAGCATGATCGGCGGCACCGCCTGAACAGGCCCTAATCAGAACCGCAAAAAACAGAGGATACCGTCATGGGCGTGCAACGCTTTGTCGGCAGCAACAACCGGGAAGCCATGGGCCGGGTGCGCGCGGCGCTGGGCGACGACGCCCTGATCCTGGCCAACCGCGCCACCGACCAGGGTGTGGAGATCCTCGCCCTGGCCGAGGACGACTCGTCCGGCTATGCACCGTCGGAACAGGCGGTGCCGGACCGCGCCGGTCAAGCGGCCGTGGCGCCAGCCCAGCAGCGCGTCCCCCATCACGCCCCCGCCGGCTCCGATCTCACCGAGCAGTTGCTGCGCGAAGTGCGCGACATGCGCGAACAGCTGGCCCGCCGTGCGCCTGCCGGCGACGACGACGGGCCGTGTCAGGCCTTGCGCCGGCGTCTGCGCGGCGCCGGGTTCAGTGCGGTCTTCAGTGACACCCTGCTGGCCGGCCTGCCGCCGGAGGCGCAGCGCGACGAACAGGCCGACCACTGGCTGCAGCGCCAATTGCAGCGCCGTCTGTCCGTGGCGGCCCCCGGCGATCTGGAACAGCCCGGTGTGATCGCCCTGATCGGCCCCACCGGGGTGGGCAAAACCACCACCGCCGCCAAACTGGCGGCGCGGCTGGCCCGGCGCCACGGCCCCGAACGGGTGGCCCTGGTGAGCGCCGACAGCTACCGCATCGGTGCCCGCGATCAACTGCGTATCTACGCGGATCTGCTCGGTGTCGCCCTGTTCAACCTGGAAGAGGACGAACCGCTGGACCGGCTGGCCCGGTCATTGGCGGACCGCCCCTGGGTGGTGGTCGACACCATCGGCATGAGCCAGCGCGACGCCCGCTTGGGCGAGCAGTTGCGCCAGCTCAGCGGCGCCTTGCGGGTGCGGCCGGTGTTGCTGCTCAACGCCGCCAGCCAGGGCGAAACCCTGGAGGAAGTGGTGGCCGTGTACCGGGGCACCGCCCGCACCGCCGGGCTGGCCCTGGACGACGCCATCGTCAGCAAGCAGGACGAGGCCAGCCGTCTGGGCCCGGTGCTCGACGCCGCCATTCGCCATGACCTGCGTCTGCATTACGTGTGCCGGGGCCAGCGGGTGCCCGAGGACATGGTGGCCGCCGACGCCGCCGGCCTGGTGGACGACGCCCTGGCGCTCACCGGCGACAGCGACGACGACGGCCGCCCCGGCGCCCCGGGCTGGGCCCGTCAGGTGCTGGCCCAGGGGCGTGCCCTGGACGCCGCGGTATCACTGTTGCGCGAGGGCGCCCCGGATTTCGACGCCACGGAGGCGCTGTGGCAGGGCCGGCCGGCGGCGGACCGCGCCGCCGCCGACCAGGCACCGATGCATTTGCGGCATGGCGGCACGCGACCGGTGCCGGTGCTCGGTTTGGATGGCCACGGGCTGCCCATCGGCGTGCCGAGCGCGCCCGATACGCGCTTTTCCCTCGCCGCTCAGTTGTTGCCGGCGACCCCGGACACCGCGCTCTGGCGCGCCTTGCAGCGCAGCGGCCAGCCGTGGCTGGCGGCGGCGCGGGGCAACAGCCGGGTCTGGCGTCTCGGCCAGCGCCTGCCGTTGAACGAGTGCTATCCGTTGGCGGCGCCCTGGGACAGCTTGATGGTGCGCCACCGCGGCCGCGCCGCCCAGCTGCGCCTGCGGCGCCTGGACGTGGCCGCTTCGCCCACCGGGCGCGGCGACGGCGCGCCGTTCACCGCCTTGCTGTGCGCCTGGTTCGGCGAAATACGCGACCTGGACAGCGGCCGTCTGCTCGGGCGCCGCTACTGGCTGGCGCCGGCGGGGCAGAGCCGCCGGCAGGACAGCGACCTGCTGGTGCACATGCTGCGCTGCGAAGAGTGGCCGGCGCTGCGCGAGCGCGCCGCCGCCGACCTGAATGCCGCCGACGGCGGCGGGGACTGCTGGGCGCTGGCCGGCGCCCTGGCGGCGCTGGCGGTGCGGCTGGACCAGGACAACGGTGACTGGGCCCTGGACCTGCGCGCCCAACTGCTGAGCCTGACCGGCTCCCGGCGGCGCAGTGCCGCCACCTTGCTGACCGCCCTGATCGAGCTGTTCAGCGCCCGCCGTGAACTGCAGCGCATCGGCGCGGTGGCCGGGGGCACCGGCGATGCCTGATCAGGCCGCCGGATTGCGGGCGCGGGCGCGCCCCGAACCCCCCGAGCCAGGGCCCACCCTGATGGTCGTCGGCCTGCCGCCCGACGCCGCCGCTGAAACCGTCACCGAGCGGCTCGCCGGCTGGGCCCGGCGCGGCCGGCGCTGGGTCGGCGACCCGTCCGCCTGGCGCATCGTGGCGCTGGACCCGGCCAGCCCGCACCTGCCGCTGCTGGCCAGCCAGCAACGGCGCTGGGCGCTGTGGGTGGACAGCGACGCGGACGCCTTCCGCCGCGCCTACCGCACCCTCAAGATACTGCGCCGCCACCCCGGGCCCAGCCGCCTGCTGGCGCTGCACGCCCCCGGGCTGCCCCGGGCCGGGCTGCTCAGCAACCTGCAACACGGCGCCCGGCATTTTCTCGATATCGAGCTGGTGGTGCTGTCGCCATGAACAAGGTCGCCGGGGTGCTGCTGCTTTTGTTGTGGTCGCCGCTCCCGGCGGCGCCGGGCAGCTGGCAATCGCCGCTGGCGGAACTGCGTCTGGCGGTGGCCGGGCGTTTCTATCACAGCGAGCCGGCCACGCCGCCGCCGATCGCGGCGGGGGAAAACATCGTGCGGGTCGGCTGGCGCTACCGGCTGCCCGCCGGGCGCCGCGTTCAGGCGTGGCTGTGCCAGGGCGAGCAGTGCGTGCCCCTGGGCAGCGCCCGGCGCGGCCACTTTCTGGCGCCGCCGGCCTGGCGGGTGACGCGGCCGCTGCGGCTGCGTTTCCGCCTGCCCGCCGGCGAGCGCCGCGCGGTCACCGTGGGCGCGCCCCGGTTGACGGTGGAATACCGCTAGAAAAGAACCCAATAAAGGCCGTTATTTGCCGCTTCCAAATCGCGCCGACCGCTAATAATGGAAGTCTCAGAATGGCATCCGGGCCCGGTTCGGGGAAAACCATGTATACGGCACAGGGAAAAATCAACCACGACGCACTGCTGGAAGAGCATCTTCCGGCCGTCCGCCGGCAGGCGCTGGCGCTGCAGGTGAAGCTGCCTTCCGGCATCGACCTGGACGATTTGATCCAGGCCGGCACCGTGGGGTTGCTGGACGCGTTGCAGCGCTTTGACGCCAACGCCGGCGCCAGCTTCTCCACCTTCGCCAGCCAGCGCATTCGCGGCGCCATGATTGATGAACTGCGCACCCGCGACTGGTTGCCGCGCAGCGTGCGCCGCAACGCCCGCGCCGTGGACCAGTGCGTGCACCGGCTGGAGCAAAAACTGGGGCGGCCCGCCGAAGAGCGCGAAATCGCCAACGAAATGGGCATGGACCTGGAGCAGTACCGTCAACTGCTCACCGACACCAACAACGGCCTGCTGCTGCCCTACGAGGAAATGGTCGCCGAGCGCGGCGAACCGGAAGCCGGCAGCGGCTCACCGCCGTCGCCGTTCGCCGCCCTGGTGGACAGTGAACAACGCGAGCAGCTCACCGCCGCCATCGAAACGCTGCCCGAGCGCGAGAAGCTGCTGCTGGCCCTCTATTACCAGGAAGAGCTCAACCTCAAGGAAATCGGCGCCGTGCTCGGCGTCACCGAATCCCGCGTCTGCCAGCTGCACAGCCAGGCGGTCAGCCGGTTGCGCGTCAGGCTCGCCGACAGCGCCTGACGGCGCCGTCGGCAGCTTCAAGTTTCAAGCTTCAAGCTTCAAGCAGGCCAGGGGCGGCGTTCGCCGCCCGATACAGGATTCAGGATGCAGGATACAGGGGGGGGCTTTGGAGTCAGCGGACGGCTTTGCGCATTAGCACGACGTTATTTGCCAAAACGCAAGGGCGCGAGGCGCAAGCCTGTCCGGCTCTCGTGGCTTCGATCCGCGCTGTATCCTGCATCCTGAATCCTGTATCGCGGCTCATGGCACGGCCCCTCCCCCGGCACGGCCTGCTTGCCGCTTGTAGCTTGAGGCTTGCAGCTGACGCCGTCAGGCGCCGCCGCGAAGCGGCGCGCCTACAAGAATCCCCCGGTCCGGCGTACAATGCGCGCCGACGCAGACCGAGGAATCTATGAGCCCCACCGACGAGATCAATAAACGGCGCACCTTCGCCATCATCTCCCACCCGGACGCCGGTAAAACCACCATCACCGAGAAGGTGCTGTTGTACGGGCATTTGATCCGTACCGCGGGTACCGTGAAGGGCAAGAAGTCCGGCGTGCATGCGACCTCCGACTGGATGGAGATGGAAAAGGAACGGGGCATCTCGGTGACCACCTCGGTGATGCAGTTTCCCTACCGGGAGGCCATGGTCAACCTGCTGGACACCCCCGGCCACGCCGACTTCTCCGAGGACACCTACCGTACCCTGACGGCGGTGGATTCCGCCCTGATGGTGATCGACGCCGCCAAGGGCGTGGAAGAGCGCACCGTGAAACTGATGGAGGTGTGCCGGCTGCGCGACACGCCGATCCTGACGTTCATCAACAAGCTGGACCGGGAAGTGCGCGATCCCATCGAGGTGCTCGACGAAATCGAGGACGTGCTGAAGATCGAGTGCGCCCCGGTGACCTGGCCGATCGGCATGGGCAAGAACTTCAAGGGCGTCTACAACCTGCTCACCGACACCGCCGTCCTTTATAAGAGCGGCCAGGGCCACACCATCCAGGAGCGCCGCGAGGTGAAAGGCCTGGATAACCCGGACCTGGACCAGGCGGTGGGCGCGGACTACGCCCAGGAGCTGCGCGACACCCTGGAGCTGGTGCAGGGCGCCAGCCACGAGTTCGACCTGCAGCGCTTCCAGGAGGGCAAGCTGTCGCCGGTGTTCTTCGGTACCGCCCTGGGCAACTTCGGCGTCGACCATATGCTCGACGGCCTGGTGGAGTGGGCACCGCCGCCGCTGCCCCGCGACGGCGGCGAGCGGCAGGTGGCGGCCACCGAGGACAAGATGACCGGCTTCGTGTTCAAGATCCAGGCCAACATGGACCCGCGCCACCGGGACCGCATCGCCTTCCTGCGCATCTGTTCCGGCAAGTACAAAAAGGGCATCAAGCTCAAGCAGTGCCGCACCGGCAAGGACCTGCGCATCGCCGACGCGCTGACCTTCCTGGCCGGCGAGCGCGACAACGTGGAAGAGGCCTACGCCGGCGACATCATCGGCCTGCACAACCACGGCACCATCCAGATCGGCGACACCTTCACCGAGGGCGAGGACCTGCGCTTCACCGGCATCCCCCATTTCGCGCCGGAACTGTTCCAGCGCGTGGTGCTCAACGACCCGCTCAAGAGCAAGCAGCTGCACAAGGGGCTCAAGCAACTGGCGGAGGAGGGCGCCACCCAGGTGTTCTTCCCGCTGCGCAACAACGATGTGATCCTGGGCGCGGTGGGCACGCTGCAGTTCGACGTGGTGGCCGCCCGGCTCAAGGGCGAGTACGGCGTCGACTGCCGCTACGAGCCGATCAGCGTGAGCACCGCCCGCTGGGTGGAGGCGAACAGCGAGCGCGAACTGGAAGCGTTCGAGCGCAAGGCCTACGACAACCTGGCCCGCGACGGCGCCGGCCACCTGACCTACCTGGCCCCGACCCGGGTCAACCTGCAGCTCGCCCAGGAGCGCCACCCGGACATCCGCTTCCGCGAGACCCGCGAGATCTAGCCGGTTCCCACAAGGCCCGCTCCCACAGGCGGGTCTTGTGTGCTAGACTCCGCGCCCTCCGTTTCGACCGGCCCCGATTCATGCGTTTGATCTGCAGTCCGCCCTAGCGCCTTGTGCGAGCGGGCCTTGCCCGCGAAAGGGTGGCGCCAGCCACCCGGCAGGATCCCAGAGACCGCTCTGGTGATCCGCCTCCCCGCATCTAAATTTTAAGCTGATTCTTTCCGTTTGCCGCCGTGGCATTGCCGCGGTTGTCCGTCTGTTGTTCAGGTTAAGGGATCCTATGTTGCCCGATATTAAGCAAAACTGGTTTTCCAATGTACGCGGTGATGTGCTCGCCGGGATCGTGGTCGCTCTTGCCCTGATTCCGGAAGCGATCGCGTTCTCGATCATCGCCGAGGTGGACCCCAAGGTGGGGCTTTACGCCTCCTTCTGTATTGCCGTGGTGACCGCCTTCACCGGCGGCCGCCCGGGGATGATCTCCGCCGCCACCGGCGCCATGGCGCTGTTGATGGTGACTCTGGTGCGGGACCACGGCCTGCAGTATTTGCTGGCGGCCACGGTGCTCACCGGGGTGCTGCAGATCGTGTTCGGGGTGTTCAAGCTGGCCACGGTGATGCGGTTCGTGTCCCGGTCGGTGGTCACCGGGTTTGTTAATGCGTTGGCGATTCTGATCTTCATGGCGCAAATTCCGGAGCTGCTGGGGGTCACCTGGCACGTCTACGCGATGGTGGCGGCCGGGTTGGCGATCATTTATCTGTTGCCGCTCCTGACCACGGCGGTGCCCTCGCCGCTGGTGTGCATCGTGGTGCTCACCGGGGTGGCGCTCTACTTCGGCGTGGAAATGCCCACCGTGGGCGACAAGGGGGATCTGCCGGACAGCCTGCCGGTGTTCCTGCTGCCGGATATCCCGTTGTCCCTGGAAACGCTCCAGATCATCTTTCCGGTGTCGCTGACCATGGCGGTGGTGGGCCTGCTGGAATCCATGATGACCGCCACCATCGTCGACGACCTCACCGACACCGAAAGCGACAAGCACCGTGAATGCCGGGGCCAGGGCGTGGCCAACATCGCCTCCGGGTTCCTCGGCGGCATGGCCGGCTGCGCGATGATCGGTCAGTCGGTGATCAACATTAAGTCCGGTGGGCGCACCCGGTTGTCCACCCTGGTGGCCGGTGCCTTTTTGCTGGTGCTGGTGGTGTTCCTGGGCGACTGGGTGTCACGGATTCCCATGGCCGCGCTGGTGGCGGTGATGATCATGGTCTCCATCGGTACCTTCAGTTGGGAATCGATCCGCAACCTGGGCACCCACCCGGCCAGCAGCAGCGTGGTGATGCTGGCCACCGTGGTGGTGACCGTGTTCACCCACAACCTGGCCATCGGCGTCGGCATTGGCGTGTTGCTCAGCGCGCTGTTCTACGCTAACAAGGTGGGCCGGGTGTTCTACGTTACCAGCGAGTCCGACGAGGGCAGCTACCGCCGTGATTACAAGGTGGTGGGCCAGGTGTTCTTCACCTCCGCCGACCAGTTTTTGGCGTCGTTCGACTATAAGGAAGGCGTGGACAAGGTGACCATCGACGTGCACCGGGCCCGTTTCTGGGACATTACCGCCATCGGCGCGCTCGACAAGGCGGTGATCAAATTCCGCCGTGAAGGCACCGAGGTGGAGGTGATCGGCCTGGATGAGGCCAGCGCCACCCTGGTGGACAAGTACGCCGTGCACGACAAGCCCGACGCCGTGGAAAAACTGATGGGCGGTCACTGAAGCCCCGCATAAGAGGAACAAGACTATGAGCCATGTGATTGCCTGTATCGACGGCTCCGCCGCCGCGGACTCGATTTGCGACCACGCCGCCTGGGCCGCCGGCCGCCTCAACGCGCCGCTGATGCTGCTGCACGTTCTGGACGAGGCCCGATACCCTGGAACAAAAAGCCCCAGCGAGACCAACCTCAGCGGTCAGCTGGGCCTGGGCGCCCGGGAGACCCTGCTGACCGAACTGGCGGACCTGGACGCCAAGCGCAACCGGCTGGCCCTGGAACAGGGCAAGGCCACCCTGGAAGCGGCGCGTGCCCGGGTGGCCGTCGACGGCGTGCCGGACCCGGTGCTGCGCCAGCGCCACGGCAACCTGGTGGAGGCCCTGAAAAGCCTGGACGACGACACCCGCCTGCTGGTGATCGGCAAGCAGGGCGTCAAGCACGGCGGCGCCGAGCCGTCCGGCGGCGAGGTCGGCGACAACGTGGAGCGGGTGGTGCGCACCATCCACAAGCCGGTGCTGATCACCGTGGGCGAATTCCGCGAGCCGAAAAGCATCATGCTGGCGTTCGATAACAGCGCCAGCACCCGCATCGGCGTGCGGTTGTTGGCCGACAGCCCGCTGTTCAAGGGCACCCCCTGTCAGCTGCACCTGGTCAAGGTCAACGGCGACGACGAGGGCCTCGACTGGGCCACCCAGTGCCTGGAGAACAGCGGCCATACCGTGGTCACCGCGCGCCTGGAAGGGGAGGTGGAAGCCGCCCTGCACCAGTATCAGGAAGAGCAGGGTATCGACCTGATCGTGATGGGGGCCTACGGTCACTCCAGGATCCGCGAGTTGCTGATCGGCAGCACCACCGACCGAATGCTCCGCAACGCCCGGGTGCCCCATTTGATCTTGAGGTAAGACCACCATTCATGAAAGAAATACCGGGTATCATCAATATTGATTTCTTTTATGAGATAGGCGCTCCTAGAATGCGCGCCATCGGTAGCTGGTGAGCCGGCTTCGGTATCCATTTCCATATCGAAAGGATTGACCATGTCATACTCCAAAGACATCGAAGCATTGAATTCCGTGGTTGGTGCCAACAAAACCTGGCACGACATCGACCCGGAAGCTGCTGTTCGCATGCGTCTGCAGAACCGTTTCAAAACGCATCTGGACATCGCCAAGTACAACGCGAAGATCATGCGCGAGGACATGGCGGCCTACGACGCCGATAACAGCAAGTACACCCAGTCTCTGGGTTGCTGGCACGGCTTCATCGGTCAGCAGAAGATGATTTCCATCAAGAAACACTTCGGGGATACCAAAGGCCGCTACCTGTACCTGTCCGGCTGGATGGTCGCCGCGCTGCGTTCCGAGTTCGGTCCGCTGCCCGACCAGTCCATGCACGAGAAAACCGCGGTCGCCGACCTGATCCGCGAGCTCTACACCTTCCTGAAGCAGGCGGACGCCTGGGAACTGAACCACCTGTTCCGTGACCTGGACGAAGCCAAGGCCGCCGGTGACCAGGCCAAGCAGGCCGAGATCGTCGACAAGATCGACAACTTCCAGACCCACGTTGTGCCGATCATCGCCGACATCGACGCCGGTTTCGGTAACCCGGAAGCCACCTACCTGCTGGCCAAGAAGCTGATCGAAGCGGGCGCGTGCTGCATCCAGATCGAGAACCAGGTGTCCGACGAGAAGCAGTGTGGCCACCAGGACGGTAAAGTGACCGTTCCCCACGCCGACTTCATCGCCAAGATCAACGCGGTTCGCTACGCGTTCCTCGAGCTGGGCGTGGACGACGGCGTGATCGTTGCCCGTACCGACTCCGAAGGCGCCGGCCTGACCCAGAAGATCGCCGTGACCACCGAGCCGGGCGACCTGGGCGACCAGTACAACAGCTTCCTGGAAGGCGAATACATCGATTCCGCCGACCAGATCAACAACGGCGACATCGTGATCAAGTCCGACGGCAAGCTGCTCAAGCCCACCCGTCTGGCCTCCGGTCTGTTCCAGTTCCGCCGCGACACCAACATCGACCGCGTGGTACTGGACTGTGTCACCAGCCTGCGCAACGGCGCCGATCTGCTGTGGATCGAGACCCCGACCCCGAACGTGGCTCACATCAAGCACATGGTCGACCGTATCCGCGAGCAGGAGCCGAACGCCAAGCTGGTTTACAACAACAGCCCGTCGTTCAACTGGACCCTGAACTTCCGTCAGCAGGTGTTCGATGCCTGGAAAGAAGAAGGCAAGGATCTGGGCGAGTACGATCGCGCCGACCTGATGAACGAGAAGTACGACACCACCGAGCTGGCCGACGTGGCCGACGAGTGGGCCAAGGAGTTCCAGGCCAAGGCGGCCCGTGAAGCCGGTGTGTTCCACCACCTGATCACGCTGCCGACCTACCACACCGCGGCGCTGTCCACCGATCAGCTGGTGGAAGGCTACTTCGGTGACCAGGGCATGCTGGCCTACGCGAAAGGCGTTCAGCGTGAGGAAATCCGCCGTGGCATCGCCACCGTGAAGCACCAGGACATGGCCGGTTCCAACATCGGTGATGACCACAAAGAGTACTTCTCCGGTGAAGCCGCTCTGAAAGCCGGCGGTAAAGACAACACCATGAACCAGTTCTAAAACAGGTTCTCCGGTGTAACAAGAAACGGCGCCTTCGGGCGCCGTTTTTTTTTGCCTGGCCCCGCCCCGTCGTGACCACCGTTGCTTTTTCTGTCATTATTGTACCGTCCAGTACTGTTAAGAGGTGTTGATGAAGCGGTTGAAAGGAATGCCTGTGGGGGCATGGATGCTGTTGATGGGCGGCATGGCCGTTATCGGGCTTGCCGGATGTGGTGAGCCGGAGCCCGCCGCGCAGCCGCGACCGGTCTCCGTGAAACTCATGACCGTTGGGCACACCAGTGATCGAGTGCGCCGTTACCCGGGCCGCGTGGTGGCCACGGAGCGCGCGGAACTGGCTTTCCGGGTGTCCGGGCAACTGGTGGCGCTGCCCGTGCGGGATGGACAGAAGGTGGAGCAGGGCGAGCTTCTTGCCGAGTTGGACGCCCGCGACTTCCGTAATGACCTGGATCAGCGCCTGGCCGATGCCAAGCTTGCCGGGAACCAGTATCGGCGTGGCCAGACCCTGTCCAAGCGGGGGATGATCGCCGATTCCGAACTGGATGAGCTCACCGCCCGCCATCAGCAGGCCCAGGCGGCATTGAGCCAGGCCAGGGACAACCTTTCCTATACCCGTCTTACCGCGCCCTACGATGGTGTGGTGGCGAGCACCGAGCAGGAAAACCACCAGTTCGTTCAAGCCCGGGAGCCGGTGCTCTACCTGCAAAGCGCGGATACCATCGACGTGCATTTCTCGGTCTCCGAGGGCTTTATCCGCCGGGTTTTGCCCCTGGGGCCATCGTTCCGCCCGGAGGTGGTGTTCCCCGGCCTGCCAGAGCAGCGTTTCCGCGCCGTCTACCGCGAGCATGAGTCGCGCCCCGGCGCCACCCAGGCCTACACCATCGTGGTCACGTTGCCGGTGCCCGATGATCTGGTGCTGTTACCAGGGATGAGCGTGACGGTACGCGTCGATCGAGCCGCCGAGCGACAAGGCGACAAGACCGCGCCCATCGTGCCGGTGGAAGCGGTGTTCAACGGCGATGAAGCAACCGGTGCCCGGGTGTGGCGCCTGGACACGGAAAACGACACCGTGGAGGCCCAGCCGGTAACGCTGGGGGCGGTTTCCGGCGACGGCGTGGCTATTCTCGAGGGCTTGTCGGCGGGCGATCGCATCGTGGTCGCCGGCGTGCACCGCCTGGAGGAAGGCCAGGCGGTGCGGGAACTGACGCGCGAACGGGGGCTGTAATGAACATTGCCGAGTACGCCGTCCGGCACCGGGTGGTCAGCTGGCTGTTCACGCTGGTGCTGCTGATCGGCGGCGTCGTGGGCTTTCTGCGGTTGGGGCAGCTGGAAGATCCGGAGTTCACCCTGAAAACCGCCATGGTGATCACGGAGTACCCCGGGGCGTCCTCTCGCGAAGTGGAAGAGGAAGTGACCCTGCCAGTGGAAAAGGCGATTCAGAGCCTCTCCTATGTCGATTACGTCACGTCGATCTCCAGCGCCGGTCTGTCCCAGATCACCGTGGAGATGAAGCCCATCTACCGTGAAGACGATCTGAAGCAGATCTGGGACGAGCTGCGCCGCAAGATCCGCGACCTGCAGCCGCGATTGCCGCCGGGCACCAACGGCATCCAGGTGATCGACGACTTCGGCGATGTGTACGGCATCCTGCTGGCGCTCACCGGCGACGGCTATGAGTATCAGGACCTCAAGGATTACGCCGACGTCCTGGTCCGTGAGCTGGTATTGGTGGAAGGCGTCGGCAAGGTCCAGGTGGGCGGCCAGCGCCAGGAACAGGTGTTCGTCGAGTTGTCCCGGGAACGTCTTGCCAATCTCGGCATCAGCCAGGACCGGATTTTCTCGCTGCTGGATACCCAGAACGCGGTGAACCCGGCCGGGCGGGTGCGCGTGGGTGATGAATATCTGCGCATCGCGCCCACCGGTGACTTCGACTCGGTGGAGGCGATGCGGGATTTGTTGATCTCGGACCCGGGCGCCGAGCAATTGGTTTACCTGGGGGACGTGGCCAACATCGAGCGGGACTATCGTGAGGTGCCGCGTCATCTCTATCGCCATCAGGGCGCGCCGGCTCTGACCCTGGGGATTTCCTTCGCGCCGGGCGTTAACGTGGTGGAAGTGGGCGAACGGGTCCGCCAGCGGCTGGAACAGCTGGACTACCGTCAGCCCGCCGGCATGGAGCTGTCCACGGTCTACGACCAGCCTCGGGAAGTGGAACGTTCCGTTAACGCCTTCCTCTGGAACCTGGCCCAGGCGGTGATGATCGTGATCGGCGTGCTGTTGCTGTTCATGGGACTGCGCTCCGGTGTACTGATGGGCGGCATTCTGATGCTCACCATTCTTGGCACCTTTATCGTCATGGCGGTGCTCGGCATTGAGCTGCAGCGTATTTCCCTGGGCGCGCTGATCATTGCCCTGGGGATGCTGGTGGACAACGCCATCGTCATTACCGAAGGCATTCTGGTGGGCATAAAACGGGGGCTGTCCAAGGTGGCGGCCGCCGCGGAAATCGTACGGCAGACCGCCTGGCCGCTACTCGGCGCCACGGTGATCGCGATTACCGCGTTCGCGCCCATCGGCCTGTCCAGCGATGCCTCCGGGGAATTCACCAACAGCCTGTTCTGGGTACTGCTGATCTCCCTGATGTTGAGTTGGGTGGTGGCCATCACGCTGACCCCGTTCTTCGGCCACCTGATCTTTTCCCGCGACCGGGACGGCTCTGAAAACGACGACGGGGACCAGGGGGAGGACCCCTATAAAGGCCGCTTCTTTCAGCTCTACCGGCGCCTGCTGGGCAAGGCCATCCGGCACCGGGTGGTGACGCTGCTGTCCATGGTGGTGTTGTTGCTGGCCGCGGTGGGCGGTTTCGGATTGGTGAAGCAATCGTTCTTCCCGCCGTCCAATACGCCCATCTTTCTGGTCGATTACTGGCTGCCCCAGGGCAGCGATATCCGTGCCACCAGCGAGCGCGTGCAGCATCTGGAGGGCGCCCTGGGCGACACCGAGCATGTTACCGGGGTGACAAGCACCATCGGCCAGGGCGCGCAACGTTTCATGCTGCCGTACTTCCCGCAAAAGACCTATCCCTCCTACGCGCAGCTGATCGTCAGGGTCGACCAGCGGGAAAACATTGATGGGGTGATCGCGCAAACCCGGGACTGGATCGACAACCATCACCCGTCCGCCTTCGCCAAGCTCAAGCGTTTGATGATCGGCCCCACCGCTAACGCCACCATCGAGGCACGGCTTTCCGGCCCTGACCCGGCGGTGCTGCGCGCCCTGGCCGTGGAGGTCGAAGCCATCATGGAAGCCGACCCGGGCCTGGAAAGCATTCGCCACGATTGGCGGCAGAAGGAAAAAGTGATCCGGCCGCAATTCGAGCAAGCCCAGGCCCGGCGCGCCGGCGTTACCCGGGCCGACCTCGAGGACGCTCTGGAAATGAATTTCTCCGGTCTCGAGGTCGGCCTGTTCCGCGATGGCGCCGACCTGCTGCCGATCCTCGCCCGGCCCCCGGACCAGGAGCGCCTGGGCGCGGACAACCTGGATCAGGTACGTGTTTGGTCGCCGGTGCTTGAGGATTACATCGCCATCCGGCAGATCGTCTCCAGCTTTGAAACCGATCTGGAAAACGGTTTGATCCTGCGCCGTGACCGCAAACGCACCCTCACCGTTCAGGCGGAGCCGGACGTGCTCGGCGATGAAACCGGCGATCAGGTACTGCGGCGCGTGCGCCCGGAGATCGAAGCGCTGCCGTTGCCGGCCGGCTACGAACTCACCTGGGGCGGCGAATACGAACTCACCCAGGACGCCCAGAAGGCGGTGTTCGCCAGCGTGCCGCTGGGATACCTTTTCATGTTCATTATCACCATCCTGCTGTTCGACAGCCTGCGTCAGCCGCTGGTGATCTGGGCTACGGTGCCGCTGGCGATCATCGGCGTGACCGTGGGGTTGTTGGTTTTTAACGCACCGTTCAGCTTTATGGCGTTGCTGGGCTTTTTGAGCCTGTCCGGCATGCTGGTGAAGAACGGCATCGTTCTGGTGGAGCAGATCAAGCTGGAGCTGAAAGCCGGAGCGGACGCCCTGGACGCGGTGATCCATGCTTCCGTGACCAGGGTGCGCCCGGTCTGCATGACCGCCGTGACCACCATCCTGGGCATGGTGCCGTTGTTGTTCGACGCCTTCTTCAAATCCATGGCGGCGGTAATCATGTTCGGCCTGGGCTTCGCCACGATACTCACCCTGATCGTGGTGCCGGTGCTTTACACGCTGGCCTATCGAATGAACCCGCCGCGCGTCTGAAACCGGGGGCACACCGTGGCCCCCGTACCTGCCAGGCGGTCAAAAATTCACCGTTAAAACGCCAGTTTTTCATATTTGCACCTATTCACCGCCCCGTGATGGTATAAAACCCAGTGCATACATCGGGGACGTGCAGGGACAGCATGAAGATGGGCGCCAGGGGGAGGCGCGGGGAGCGAGTTCGGGTTCGCTCCCCTTGCTCGAAAACGCTGTCTGGGGATCACATGAAGGATTCGCGCGGGGAGGCCGCTACCGCGAAAAAGAACATTGTGGCGCGGACCGACAGCCCCGCCTCGGTGGTGGAGGAACGGCTGCAGGCGGCGTTGGATTCCGACGACCTGGGTATCTGGGACCACGACCTGCGTGAGAACACCTTCTGGGCGTCACCAAACATTATCCGCATGGTGGGCATCCCCGAGGGCGGCCCCGCCAGTACCCGTTTGTTCTGGGAGTTCGTTCACCCGGACGACCGCGACGGCGTGCGCCAGGTGGTGCGCGGCGCCCTGGCGGCGGCGGTCAGCGGCCATTTCGAAGTGACTTTCCGGGCCCACCGCCGGGACCTGGGGCGGCTCGCCCTGGTGCGTTGCTCGGCACAGCTGGTGTTCGACCAGGACAACCGGCCGGCCCGCATGCTGGGTGTGTTCCGCGATGTGTCCGACCAGCAGGAGGAACAGGTCAAGCTGTTCTACGAGGCGCACTACGACGAACTCACCGGCCTCGCCAACCAGAAACTGCTCACCGAACAGACCCAGTCCGTGCTTGATCAGGAGCGGCCCGCCGGCTGCCTGCTGCTGGAGCTGGACGGCTTCCAGGAAGTCAGCGATACCCTGGGCCAGGAGGCCGGCAATCGGCTGCTGCAGCTGACCGCCGCGCGTCTCACCCGGCTGTTGCCGGAGGGGGCCCTGCTGTCGCGCACCACCGGCGAGGAATTCGCCGTGATGCTGCCCGACCAGGACCAGGCCCGGGCGCTGATCCAGCTGGCGGAAGCGGTCCACGGCGCCTTGCTGGAAACCTTCATGATCAAGGACCGCCCGGTGGCGATCAGCGGGCATGTGGGCATTGCCTTCGCGGCCCCGCAAGGCTGCGCCAGAACCCTGCTCAGTGACGCCCACCTGGCGCTGGCCGACGCCAAGGCCGCCGGCTACGGCGCCAGCCGGGTCTACCAGCCGGCGCTGCGCAAGGCGCTGCGGGCACGCCAGGACATGAGCGCGGACCTGCGCACCGCCGTGCTCGGTGAGCAGTTCGAACTGTATTACCAGCCCCAGGTACGGCTCAGCGACGGCAAGATCGTCGGCGCCGAGGCCCTGCTGCGCTGGCACCATCCGCACCGCGGCCTGCTGGCGCCCGGGGAATTCCTGCCGCTGCTCAAGGGCAGCCCGATGGCGCGGATTCTCGGCGACTGGGTGATCCGCCAGGCCTGCGCCAAGGGCGCGCTGCTGCACCGGCAGGGCCGCCCGCTGTGCATGGCGGTGAACCTGTTCTCCGCCCAGTTCAAATTGGGCGGGCTGGCGCGCATGGTGGCCGATACCCTGCGCGAGACCGGTCTGCCCGGCGAAGGGCTGGAGATCGAGATCACCGAACGGGTGATCATCAACAGCGACAACCGCCTCAAGAACACCCTCAACGACCTGCGGTCCCTGGGCTGCCAGCTGGCCTTCGATGACTTCGGCACCGGCTACGCCTCGCTCAGCATGCTCAAGGAATTCCCGATCACCCGGCTCAAGGTGGACAAAAGCTTCGTCGATGCGATTCACGAGTCCGGCGAGGACCATGCCGTGGTGCAGGCGATGATTCAGCTGGCGGAAACGTTCGGGTTCTCGATCACCGCCGAAGGCATAGAAACCGAGCAACAGGCGGAGGTGCTGCGGCAACTGGGGTGCCGGGAAGGGCAGGGCTATTTGTTCGGCAAACCGATGCCGTGGCGGGAGTTGTACGCGCTTTTATAGAGCTTTCATAAAAGTACCGGGCCCGACAAAAAACGGGCCGGCTGTGACGCCGGCCCGCTTGGTACTCAGGTGGATCAGGCTTTGAGATCAGCCGTGCTTGCCGAGCCAGTCATCGGCTTGCTTTTCCGCTTCCTCGCGGCTGGAGCCATAGCGCTCCTGAATCTTGCCGACCAGCTTATCCTTGCGGCCTTCGACCTGCTGCAGGTCGTCATCGGTGAGCTTGCCCCACTGCTTCTTGGCATCGCCCATGAGCTGTTTCCAATTGCCTTTCAACTGATCGCTGTTCATTACTACCTCCGTGCGGTAACGATCCATGAGCCTGGAGTATGCCTCAGGAAACCGGGACAGCGGCGAATCTTTAGCATTCTTTTAAGAAGCGGCCGGCGCGGGGTGCGGGGCGCCCGCCGCTTGCAGCCCGCCGCCCCGCGCCCCATCATTCAGGTTTCACCCATGCAACCTTCAAGGAGTCTCCGTGGCGGCAGTTCTGGCGGGCGGTATTATTGTTATCTGGCTGGCGTTGAGTGGCGGGCGCGCACTGCTCAACGCCGGCGGCATCCAGCTGCACTGGCCCGCGGATCTGCTGGCGCCGCTGTTGCTGGCGGCCCTGGAGACCCTGTTGTTCCTGCTTACCGTGCCGGACGCGCCGGTGCTCGAAGAGGCCCGCCGCTGGCCCGTAGCGGGCGCGCTGGTGGCGCTGGCCTGGCTGATCAATGGCGCCGTGGCCGGCCGCCTTTGGCTGGCCCGCCGCCAGGCCGCCTGACCCCGGCCTCTCCGCTTCTTTTTGGTGCGCCCTCCCCGAAATGGGGCGGGCCGTCGGCGCGATGTCGGGCGTTTTTGCCTTTAAATATGCAGAATTGCATGTATTTATAGGTGTTTGGAGGGTTGGCACAGCTGTTGCTCCTGATCGGTTAACGAGCGTTGTTAACGATCAACCGGAACCACGAGGAGCACCATGCAGTTATTGCGATTCAAAACCCTGTGGGGCCACCCGGGCACCCCGGAGCAGGCCGCCGCCCTGGCCGTGGCCGCCGGCTTCGACGGCCTGGAAGCGCCGCTGCCGCAAGCCGGCGCGGCCCGCGACGATCTGGCCGGGGCCCTGCACGGGCACGGCCTGCGCTGGATTCAGGAAATCTGCACCGCCGGCAGCTATGTGCCGCGCCGCGACGCCAGCGTCGCCGAGCACCTGGAAGACTTCGAAACCCAGCTCCGTGACGGCCGCGCCCTGGGCGCCGAGTTCGCCAATGTGATGGGCGGCTGCGACGCCTGGCCGCTGGAAGACAGCGTGCGCTTCTTCGCCGAGGCCCACGAGATCGCCGAGCGGGTCGGCGTCACCGCCAGCTTTGAGACCCATCGCGGGCGCAGCTTCTTCAACCCCTGGACCACGGTGGCGGTGCTCGACCGGGTGCCGACTCTGCCGGTGACCTGCGACTTCAGCCACTGGGCGGTGGTCTGCGAACGCCTGCCCGACAGCGAATGGGACTGCATCGAGCGGGTCGCCGAACAGGCCCTGCACGTCCATGCCCGGGTCGGCTACGACCAGGGCCCCCAGGTGCCGCACCCCGGCGCGCCGGAATACGCCACCGCGCTGGCTTCCCACCAGCGCTGCTGGGAGGCGGTCTGGCAGGCCCAGCGCCGCCGCGGCCTGGCGCAAACCACCCTGACACCGGAATTCGGGCCCGACGGCTATCTGCACACCCTGCCGTTCACCCACGCCCCGGTGGCCGATCTGTGGGATCTCAACCGCTGGATCGGCGATTGCCAACAACGCCATTTCCATCGCTGGCGCGCCGCTGCCGCCGGCCGCGACCAGGTGGCCTGAGCAGAGGAGAGAACGGTGATGAAATCGATACAGCAAACCCTGCGTCATCCGGACGCTCTGGTTCCCAACCTGCTGGTCCTGGCCTACATCCTGCTTGGCTATGTGGGCGGCTGGCTGCTGATGGCCCAGCCGGGCTGGTTACTGCCCGCCCTGGGCGTGCTGGCCTGTGGCCACGCCATGGTGATCGCCGCCTACCTGGTGCACGACTGCGCCCACAATGCGCTATTCAAGAAGGTGGAACACAACACCCGTCTGGGACGGGCACTCAACTGGTTCACCGGGGGCTGCTATGGCACCTACGAGGATCTGCGTTACAAGCACATGCGCCATCACGTGGATAACGCCGACACCATCGCCTTTGACTACCGGGCCTGGCTCAAGGCGCACCCGCGCACCGAGAAACTGGTGTTCGCCCTGGAGTGGGCCTATGTGCCGGCGGTGGATTACATGATGCACGCGGTTCTGATGTTTGCGCCGTTCATCGGCTACGCGGACAAGGCCCAGCGGCCCCGGGCGGCGCTGGTGCTGGCGGTGCGTTTCGGCGTATTGGCGCTGCTGGCGCTGTGGAGTATCAAAGCAGTGCTGCTGTACGCGCTGGCCTACACCCTGATGCTCACCGTGCTGCGTTTCTTCGACGCCTTTCAGCACAACTACGAGATTATCGCCATTCTCAACAATCCGGACGCGCCGCTGCCCCACAAAGGCGACCGCGATTACGAGAACGACAACACCTACAGCAACCCGATATCGCGCCGCTGGCCGGCGCTCAACCTGCTGGTGCTCAACTTCTGCTACCACAACGCGCACCACGTGAAGCCCACCTTGCCCTGGTACAAGCTGCCGGCCCTGCACCGGGAACTGTACGGCGACGAGTACCAGCGCACCCTGGCGTTCAGCGACCAGCTGCGCAGCTATCACCGCCACCGCCTGGCCGGCATTCACGCCGAGACCTACGGCCAGGTGCCGGCGCCCCAGGCGATGCGCGAAGGCCGGGCGGTGCCGGTCTACGGGCTCAGCTTCCTGACCGCGTTTTGAACCCTTTGGCCGGTAAAGAGGAGCCGCCTATGACCGTTTCCCTGCAGGACCGCCTCGTCACCGGCGCCACCGGCGCCCGCGCGGGGCATGTGGAGAGTGCCGCCCCCGCCGCCGCCCGGCCGCGCCGCCGCTGGCTGGACTTCGGGCAGACCCTGGACTGGCGTCAGCGGCTGCTGCTGGGCAGCGCCGGCTGGCTGGTGTTTTTCGCCGGCTGGTACCTGGCCGCCAACGCCGGCCTGGCGCCGGACCGCCTGTTCCCCGGGCCGCTGCAGGTGCTTGCTTCCCTGCAGGAGCTGTTCGTCGAGAAAGCCTTTCTCGGCGACGTGCTGGCCAGTGTGCGCCGGATTCTGGTGAGTTTCGGGCTGGCGGTGTCCGTGGCGCTGCCGCTGGGGCTGCTGATGGGCGCCTTCGCCCGCGTCGACGGCGTGCTCAACCCGTTCCTGGGCGCCTGCCGGTACTTGCCGGCGCCGGCGTTCATCCCGCTGCTGCTGATGTGGCTGGGCACCGGCGACAGCCAGAAGATCGCGCTGCTGCTGATCGGCGTGGTGTTCTTCCTTTCCATCATGCTCGCCGACGTCACCCGGCAGGTGCCGGCGGCGTTCGTGGAAACCGCCAAAACCCTGGGCGGCGGCCGCCGCGCGGTGCTGTGGACGGTGGTGTTCCGCCATTCGCTGCCGGGCTATCTGGACACCTGCCGGCAGATGCTGGCGGTGAGCTGGACCTACCTGGTGATCGCCGAGATCGTCGCCGCCACCGACGGCATCGGCGCCATGATGATGCGCGCCAAGCGCTTCGTGCACGTCGACGACATCATGGCCGGCATCGTCACCATCGGGCTGCTGGGCCTGGCCCTGGACGCCCTGTTCCGAGTTCTGCACCGCTGGTGGTTCCCGTATCTGCGCGGTGGCCACCAGTGAATTTCGTTCCCCGAGGAGTCATTACCATGCGTATCGTTAAAACCCTGATGCTGGCGGCGGGCCTGAGCTTCTCCGCCGCGGCGGCCCACGCCGCCGACACCGTGCGGGTGTCGCTGTTCTCCTGGCCCGGCTACGGCTTCTGGTTCATCGCCCAGGAGAAAAACCTGGTGCCGGACCTGGACCTGGAAATCACCATCATCGAGGACCCCTACGAGAGCTTCTCGCTGATGTCCGCCGGCGCCCTGGACGTGACCTCCAGCACCGCCGAATACGGCCCCATCGCCGCCGACAAGGAGGTGCCCGTGAAGCTGGTCACCTACACCAACCCGTCCTACGGCACCGACAAGATCGTGCTGGCGCCGGGCGTGGACAGCGCCGAGGACCTGAAAGGCGAATCGGTGGCGGTGCTGGAAGGCGGCCTCACGCAGATCTTCATGGGCATCTGGCTGGAGCAGAACGGCGTCAGCATCAAGGACGTGCAGTTCACCAACCTGATCATGGACGACGCCGTGGGCGCGCTGGTGGGCGGCAATGTGAAAGCCGCTGAATTCTGGGAACCGTTCGGCTCGCAAGCGCTGGAGGCCCTGCCCGGCGCCACCGTGGCCGCGTCCTCCGCCGAGGACGACTGGATTGAAACCGCGCTGCTCGGCGACGGCATGTACATGAGCGACGCCTTCCTCGACAAGCCGGAGCTGGCCGCCAAGACCATGGAAGCCTACTTCAAGGCGGTGGCGTTCTGGAAAGAGAACCCGGAAGAGGGCAACAAGATCATCGCCAAGGGGCTGAACTTCCCGGTCGCCGATGTGGAAAAAGTGATCGGCAAGGACGGCGAGATTCTCAAGGGCGGCATCTGGGTGTTCGACGCCGAACAGGCCGGCAAATTCATGGGCGTGATTCCCGGCGAGCTGCCCCTGGGCCCGCAAAACGGCCAGATGGCGCAGCACTGGGAAACCACCACCGACTGGTGGCTCAAGTTCGGCCTGATCGACGAACGCCATCCCATCGACGCCGGTGTGAACACCGCGCCGCTGGAAGCCGTGCTGAGCGAATAAACGCGTCCCTGGAAAGGAGAGAACGCCTTATGGATCCGAACCACAACGGGCTGACCCTGAGCCGCGTGGGCAAGACCTTCCGGGCCGGCACGCGCCACGCGCGCACCGCCCTGGAGGATGTCTCCCTGCAGCTCGCGCCCGGCCAGGTGGGGGTGCTGCTGGGCCCCTCCGGCTGCGGCAAATCCACGCTGCTGCGCATGGTGGCGGGCCTGGAAGAGCCCACCACCGGCGCCCTGGCGCTCAACGGCCAGGCGATCACCGGCCCCGGCCGCGACCGCGGCATGGTGTTTCAGAGCTACACCTCCTTTCCCTGGCTGACAGTGCGCCAGAACGTGGCCTACGGGCTGCGCATCACCGGCGACAGCAGCAGCCTGCGGGAAGGGGCGGTGGACTACTTCATCGACGCGGTGCGCCTGGGCGACGTGGCCGATGCCTACCCGCACGAACTGTCCGGCGGCATGCGCCAGCGCGTGGCGATCGCCCGCACCCTGGCCAACCACCCGGCCCTGCTGCTGATGGACGAGCCGTTCGGGGCGCTGGACCCGGAGACCCGCTGGCAGATGCAGTCACTGCTGCTGGAGATCGTGCGCAAGGAGCGCACCACGGTGCTGCTGGTGTCCCACGACATCGAGGAGGCGCTCTACCTGGGCGACGTGGTGTTCTTCCTGTCCAGCCACCCGGGGCGGCTGCGCGAGACCATCCGCCCCGGCTTCAAGGCGTCGCTGGGCGGCGACCGGGAAGCCATGCTCGAACACCCCGAGTACCGGCAACTGGACCTGCACATCCGCCGCATGATGAGCGACGAAGGACGCCGCGCCGCTTAGAAGGTCGACCAGCCGGTAAACTCCATGAACCGGTACAGCGCGTAGCGCACCTTGGAGTTATCGGCATAGGCTTCGTACGGCTCGCTGAACAGTTTGCCGTCCGGGTTGCTCCAGCGGCGCTGGAAAGCGTCGCGGGCGGTGGCGATGGCCGGGTGATCGGTGGCGGCGGTGAGGATGACGTTGGTTTCCAGGTTCAGGTTGTCCAGGTTGCGGCGGGTGAAGTTGGCGGAGCCGGCGATCAGCACCGCCGGCCGTTCCGCGCCGCCGTCCCCGTAGCGCAGCAGCATCTTGGTGTGGCACTGCTCGCCGTGGGTGGCGCACCAGCGGATGTCGACCCCGGCGTCGTGCAGTTCCCAGGCCACCTGCCGGTTGGGCATGCCGTTCTTTTTACGGCCGAAGGCGTCCTTGTTGGGATCCAGCAGCAGGCGCACCCGCACGCCGCGCTCGCGGGCGGCGGCCAGCGCCTCGATCAATGGCCGGTGGGAGAGATAGAACACGCCCACATCCAGACGCTCGCCGGCGCGGGCCTCCTCAATGGCGCTCAGCAGGGCGTCGCGGATCGCCGCTTCGCTGAGCACCGACAGCGTGGCGCCGTCCTGCTCCGGTTTCGCCGTGCCGGCGCGGGCCAGGGGCCAGTCGTCCAGGCCGTCCGCGCCGGAGAACGCCGCCGCCGCCCGTTCCGATTGCAGCAGATCGAGCGCCGCCGGGCCACTGAAACGCACCGCGATGTTGGAGTGGGCGCTGCTGGCGTCGTGGGCATTGGCGGAGGTGACCAGGCCGGTCCAGCTGTCGCCTTCGTCCACCACCAGGGTTTTACGGTGGTTGGCCTTGAAGTTGATCAGCGACAGGTAGGTGCGCAGGGTGACCTTGCCGTCGCCGGTGGGGTTGGGCAGCCAGCCGCCTTCGGTGCTGTTGCCGGCCCACTGGCAGCACAGCCGCCATAGCGCCGACCAGCTCGGGTTGGAATCGCGCAGGCGCGGCAGCTCGGTGAACACCACGGTCACGCCGGCGTCTTCCAGGCGTGTGAGATGCGGCGCGGGGACGCCGCCGTAGAGGGTATTGAAGCGGTCGGTGATCAGCACCGCGCGCAGGTCCGGGCGCTTTTTTTTGCGCTCGATCAGCGCCTCGGTGAGTTGCTCGCTGAGCGGGCGCAGGGTGTCGGTGGTGGCGCCGGCCATATCGTTGAACAGGAACATGTCCACCACCACCAGCTTCTCCGCCTGGTCGATCAGGCGGAAAAATTCGTCGAAGATCGCCTGATCGAAATGGCGTCGCGGTTCGCCCTGGCTATCCGCCGCCGCCTGATCCACCCAGGTGTCGTCGATCAATACCGCCACGTCCTCCGCCGGCCGCGTCGGCCAGGCCTCGCCGACGCCCTCGGGCAGCGGTTTAAACACATGGTAAAGGGCGGTGAGCAGCCAGGCGCAAGCCAGCACCAGAATCAGCAGAAGAACGGGGCGTTTGCGGGAAGAGGGCATGGATTCTCGGTGCTTTTGTGGTTAAGAGGCCTTTTTGAGTACACCGAAAATACGTTTCTGGCATCCCGCCGGCAAGCTGCGCTTGCCTTTCGCGGGCAAGGCCCGCTCCCACAAGGTGGGCATAGGCACTGTGCGAGCGGGCCCTGTGGGAGCGGGCCCAGCCCGCGAAAGGGCGCGAAGCGCCCGGCAACGGTTGCCCCGCAGGATCCCAGAGAGACCTCTAATCCGACCTACCGGTAATCGTCGAAGCCGCTGTCGTGCTTGAAAGTCAGCGGCTGGTCCCAACCCGGCAGCCGAATCTCCCGGTCGTTGATCGCCACGTCGTCGCCGTGCAGCACGCCGTCGTTGAAGTGGTACTCCGGCAGCGCCTGGCCGGCCAGGGCACGGCGGTCGTACTCGCCGGCGGCGGCGCGGGTGGCGCCGACCTTGTCGCGCCAGCCGTCCAGCGCGGCGGCGCCGTGGCGGCGCGCCAGCAGGTCGGTGGTGGCGTCCGGAGACAGCACCACGGCGGTGGCGTTGTTGCCGCCGAAGCCCTTGGAGTTGAGCAGGGCGGCGTCCGGGCGCAGCTCACGGTGTGCCTGTTTCAGGGACAGCCGGTCCGCGTGCAGGTCGTCGGCGAAGTGCTCCACCGTGGCGATGCCGGGCAGCACGCCGTCGGCGAAGGTGCCCAGGGCCGCCGCCAGCTGGTCGCCGCCGGCGCTGCCCAGGGAGTGGCCCACATAGGCCTTGATCGCCGCCACCGGCCAGTCCTGGATGCCGAAGGCGTCGGCCACCTGGTTGAGCACATGGGATTCGGTGACCCGGTTCTGCGGCGTGCCGGTGCCGTGGGCGTGCACATAGCTGCGCTCGCGCAGGGCGTCCTCGCCGAGCAGCTGGCGCACCAGGTTGGCGCTGCGCGCCAGGGTCAGGTAGTTGCCGATGCCGGGGGAGGAGATCGACTTCTTGGCGCCGTCCGCGTGCACGAACACGTCCGGCACCGCGCCGAGGATGTCCGCGCCCAGTTCCAGCGCCAGGGCGTCGTCCATCAGCACCGCGAACTGGGCGGACTCCGCCATGGTAAAGCCGCAGTTGTCGCCGAACGGCCGGCAGGCGCGGCGCAGGTCGGCGCTGGCGGCGCCGTCCAGGGCGGCCAGAGCCTCGTCCTCGGCGAGCGCGCCCATGGCGCGGTAGCCCTCCATCACTTCCGGCACCAGGGGCGCTTCGCTGGTGCCCACCACCACCAGCCGCGCGCGGCCCTGGCGAATGGCGTGCACGCCGCGCTCCAGGTTGTAGAGGAAGGTGGCGCAGGCGCCCAGCATGCCGCCGGTGGAGCCGGCGCTGCGCAGCACATAGGCGTTGATGAAGTCGGCGGTCATCTCGCCCAGGCCCAGCGGGCACTGCTTGGAGGTGGTGCGGTGGCCCAGGGCCGGGGCGCGCATCATGCCGCCCAGGCCGTTGTCGTCGAGCTGCGCCATGGCGTTGGAGGCGTACACCGCCACCTCATCGGGGGCCAGCCGCCCGCGCAGGCTGTCCCAGGGAATGCCGAGCATGCCGAACGCATCGCTGACGCCGTAGACCGCCATCTGCAGGGCGCGCGGGTGGTTGCGCGAGGCGTACAGGGCGCCCGGGTCGAAGCCGTCGGGCAGTTGGCCGGCGGCGCTCACCCGGCGGGTGACGTCGGTGGGCACGCGCAGATCGGCGCCGGCGGGCAGGGTGACGCGGCTGCGCTGGCGGTTGATCGGCTCCACCCGCCAGCCGGTGGGCAGCGGGTCGGGCAGGTCCATATTGCGCATTTCCAGCGTCAGCGGGCTGTCGCTGTGACCGTTCACCGCCATGTTCAGGCGCTGGCTCTCCGGCAGGCCGCGGATCAACGTGCCGTTGAGCAGCGCGGTTTCGCTGTGCACCCCGTTAAGGGCGCCCAGGGCATCCAGGGTTCGCCGTCGGCCGGCGTCATCCAGAGCATCGAACACCAGACGGTGAAAACCGTGGTGCATGGAAGTGCGGCCGGCGGCATTAATGCCGCCGACGGCGGTGATGACGGGCAGGGCGGGCATAGGACTCCCCAGAATGTGACTGAGCGGTCAATTCTAGGCGCCTGGAGGCTCTTTGCGTATTGATCAGCCGTCTTGATGTGCAACCGGATATTACCGGCGGTCAGATCAGCTCCACCGCCACCGCGGTGGCTTCGCCGCCGCCGATGCACAGGCTGGCCACGCCGCGCTTGCCGCCGGTGCGCTTGAGCGCGTGGATCAGCGTCAGGATGATGCGCGAGCCGGTGGAACCGATCGGGTGCCCCAGGGCGCAGGCGCCGCCATGGATGTTGAGCTTCTCGTGGGGGATGCCCAGGTCCAGCATCGGCATCATCGCCACCATGGCGAAGGCTTCGTTGATCTCGAACAGATCCACGTCGTCCACGCTCCAGCCCACTTTCTTGAGCAGCTTCTCGGTGGCGCCGATCGGGGCCACGGTGAACTCGCTGGGGTGGCGGCTGTTGGTGGCGTGGCCGAGAATCCGCGCCAGCGGCTGCAGGCCGCGCTGCTGCGCCACGCTTTCGCGGGCCAGCACCAGCGCCGAGGCGCCGTCGGAGATCGAGCTGGCGTTGGCGGCGGTGACCGTGCCGTCCTTCTTGAACGCCGGCTTGAGGCCGGGGATCTTGTCGATATTGGCGTTGCCGGGCTGCTCGTCGGTGTCCACCACGGTCTCGCCTTTGCGGGTTTTCACCGTCACCGGCACGATCTCGTCGGCGAACCAGCCGTTGTCGATGGCGGCCTGGGCGCGCTTGAGGGATTCGATGGCGAAGTTATCCATCTGCTCGCGGCTGATGCCGCGCTGGTCCGCCACGTCCTGGGCGAAGGCGCCCATCAGGCGGCCGGTTTCCGCGTCTTCCAGGCCGTCCAGGAACATGTGATCCGCCACCTGGCCGTGGCCCATGCGGTAGCCGCCCCGCGCCTTATCGAGAATGTAGGGCGCGTTGCTCATGGACTCCATGCCGCCGCTGACCACGATGTCGTGGCTGCCGGCTTTGAGCATGTCGTGGCAGAACATGGTGGCGCGCATGCCCGAGCCGCACAGTTTGTTGATGGTGGTGGCGCCGGTACTGTCCGGCAGGCCGGCCAGACGCATGGCCTGGCGGGCCGGGCCCTGCTTGAGGCCGGCGGGCAGCACGCAGCCCATCACCACGTCTTCCACATCGGCCGCCTGCAGGCCGGCGCGGGCCACCGCTTCGCGGATACAGGCGCCGCCCAGCTGCGGCGCGCTCATCGGCGCCAGCGAACCCTGGAAACTGCCCATGGCGGTGCGCGCACCGTTGAGGATAACGATATTGTTTTCGGACATGCTGATGCTCCGCTTTCAGAGGTCTCTGGAATCCTGCCGGGAGCTTCGCTCCCTTTCGCGGGCAAGGCCCGCTCCTACAGTTGTAAAAAAACGGGCGTAGTGTACTTGAGATCACCCGGGTCGTCCCCAAGTGGGAGAGTGCAACGGACTCGGACTTTCCGAAAAAGTAATCATTCTCAACAAGCGGCCAGCAAGGGCAAAAGGCGTTTGCTCGGTGGTTCACCGAAAGGCTGCTTGTTATGATGCTCCGGTAATTTTTTCGTCCGAATAGCAATTCGACAACAGTCAGGGGAATTGACTATGGCTTTTGAACTTCCGCCGCTTCCTTTCGAGAAAGACGCTCTTGAACCGCACATCTCCAAAGAGACGCTCGAGTATCATCACGGTAAGCACCACAACGCGTACGTCACCAAGCTCAACGATCTGATCAAAGGGACCGACGACGAAGGCAAATCCCTGGAAGAGATCATCCAGAGCGCCAAGGGTGGTCTGTTCAACCAGGCCGCGCAGGTCTGGAACCACACCTTCTACTGGAACAGCCTGAGCCCCAACGGCGGCGGCGAGCCGTCCGGTGCACTGGGTGAAGCGATCACCAAGAAGTTCGGCTCTTTCGATAAGTTCAAGGAAGAGTTCAACGCCAAGGCGGCCGGCAACTTCGGCTCCGGCTGGACCTGGCTGGTGAAAACCTCCGACGGCGGCGTGGACATCGTCAACACCGACGACGCCGACACCCCGATCGCCCACGGCAACGGCCAGACGCCGCTGTTCACCGTGGACGTGTGGGAGCACGCCTACTACATCGACTACCGCAATGCCCGCCCCAAGTATCTGGAATCCATCTGGAACCTGATCAACTGGGACTTCGCAGCGAAAAACTTCGCCTAAGCGAGGTTTTTGTAGGAGCGGGCGCCGCCCGCTCCCACAAATTTCGCTCCCACAAGTCTTTTTACCGTCCCCCGCAAACCGCCTTCCTCCCGGAACTTTCTCTGTTTCCCCGCACACCAAGCCACACCGCTGTGCGCCGATGACGGCGGGCGGGTAAGATAGGTGTTTTCCCACATCGGACAGGACAGGGTTTCCCCATGACTCGAGAGCGAGACGTCAAACTGGGTGATATCGACGACGTACCCGTGGACGAGCCGCGCCGGCGGAAAGCCAGCGCCCCGCCGCCCCAGGGCGGCAACGGCGGCGAGCGGGGCAAGGGCGGCGGCCGCACCCCGCCACCGCGCCAGGCGCCCCCGCGCAGCGGCGGCGGCAACGGTGGCTGGATTTTTCTGACCTTGCTGTTGGCGGTGGCACTGGCGGTAGCGTGTGCTTACTTCTACCGCGAGATCACCGCGCTGCAGGGCCAGATGGAAACCCGCATGGGCATGTCCTCCGAGCAGCTGGAGAATCTGCAGGCACGCCTGTCGGCCACCGACGAGTCCCTGGACCAGTCCGCCGGCAAACTGCGCGAGACCCTGGACAACCAGAACAAGGCCATCGACGAGCACGACGATGAGATCCGCAAACTCTGGGACGTCAGTAACAAGCGCAACAAAGAGTGGATCCAGGAAAACCAGAAAACCGTGCAGAGCCTGCGCGACAGCCTCAAGAGCAACGACAGCGCCCTGGCCGGCCTGAAGAAAACCGTCGGCGGCTACGACCAGAGCATCAAGAACACCCAAAGCCAGATCGGCGAGCTGAAAACGCAGATCGACAGCGCCGTTAAAGCGGTCAACGAAAGCAGCTCGCAGTGGCGCACCCAGATCAACCAGCTGGAGACCCAGGTGGATGTGGTGGTCGACACCGTCAAGCAGCTTGAGCAGCAGAACCAGAGCCAGAAGGACGCCATCGCCGAACTGCGCAACAGCGCCGGCGGCGCCGATCAGCTCAAGCAACGGCTGGACGACATCGACGCCGCCATCAAGGCGTTCGACCAGTACCGCATCCAGGTCAACAACCGGCTGGACCGGCTGGAGCAGTAACGCCGAGGGTCGGGTTACACTTCGCTAACCCGACCGGTCGCTGCTATACTTCGCGGCCTGCGCCAGTGGTGGAATTGGTAGACACGTCAGGTTTAGGTCCTGATGCCGCAAGGTGTGGGGGTTCAAGTCCCTCCTGGCGCACCAAATTGAAGTCCTAGTTTTTCCGAGAAAGGCCGGATTGCCCTGATAAAACAAGGTATACGGCCTTTTTTTCATATGCTGTCCGATGACGACTCTTGGAATGCGGGCAACTGGTGGCTACTGCCTACTTTGCCATGCACGAAGTCATAGGTTCCGCTTTTCTATGAGACGGACGCGCACTTAACTGGCGAGAAGATCACGGTTTCCCTTCGGACCCCGGTGTTTAGCTGGCCGTGCAGGTAGTGATGGTGCTGGTAATAAAGGCAACAACAATAGTCATGCCGAGGCCTATAAGTCCGGATTGATGTTGCTGGTACCACAGCTCAGCCCTGCCAAAGCGCGAGGTGCAGAGCCTAGCAACATCAACCCCTGCTGTTGTAAGACTAAGGCGAAGATCCATGTCCTGTTCACCCGCGATTTCTATATAGCCCTTACCGGATAAGTACTTTAGCCAGCGCATTATTACTATTCGGCTCACCAAATCCTGTCGTTCGCCTTGAGTGTAGGCCACTGCAGGATTCCATGTCTTGAATCGGCCGTCAGCTGATATCCAGCCGCGAACCTCTAGGTGGTTTTTCCCATCTAACCAGCGAATTGCTTCGTAAGGGTAGGTCTTCCAATGACCTGGGCGGGCTTCGTGCTGGTAGAGACCCTGAAGAATGTTTTTTTCTGTTCTATTCATCGTGCTCTCATCAGGAGGGGTTCCCGCGAAACGGCGAAGTAGCTGGCCGTGCTGTATTTCTTTGTAGGCTTGAGTGCGCTTATGGCTTAGTCAGTTGGCTGCGCATATAGCCTTGAAATGATTGCTACTAGAACGAGTTATAAAAAAAAGAAAAGTGCCAGGCAATAAGACCGATGAGTCCGTATAGCGTTAATAGAAGGCCGTGTAAAATTCCGAAGCTGATCTGCCTAAAGCGTAATGAGGACTTTATATGTGAGTCAATTTCCTCCAGGCCCATGTGCTCACGAAGGACACCTTTCCAGTAAGCGAGTTCTGTCCAAGAAGATTTCGTGTCTAAGTATGCTGTGGCACCTTGCACGGACGCACTAACAAAAATATAAATGGCAAGGCATTTAAATAGTTTATCGGCAGTATCGCTTGAGAGAAATTGAGAGTTATCTCCCAGTCTGGTTATCAATGTGATAGATATGAGGGCCAGTGTGGCTAGAGTGTCTCTGGTTAATCCAGATGTTAGAGATCTGAGTTTGCTGGAAAATAGGTCGGCCTGGATTCGTAAATCTTTAAGTAGGTTGCTAAGTTCGCTGGCGTAGTCATTTTTTCGATCTAAAATTATAAATTGATATTTGTTTTGGCTCTGTTTTAAAGCATCGGTGATGTGTTCTGATAGACCAGATAAGAGGCTGTCGCTATTAGCAATATCTAATGAAAGTCTGTCGGCTAAGAGACGAGATCTGGTTCCTATCCTTTCCTCATAGACCCAGATCACAGCTTCGGTGATTTTTCTTAGGACTTCGGAGGTGGGGGTGATATCTTTTTCACTGCATAGGGCTATATCTCTGCGCTTTATACCGTCCAAAGTAACGCGTTCTTCGGAGAAAAAATCGTGACATAGTGCCGCAGAAAGGGTCTTCGCTGATAATAGCCGAATATATTTTGCATCATCTGAGTCGGTGTCCCCCCCAATCGATATAGAAAGATGAGGGCGAGATTGTACAGTCAAATTTGGATGCGACATGGATGGTGGAGTTAATTTTCTCCTTTGAAGGTAATTTTAAAGATGTGGACGGCCAGTCGGAGGGGGCCTCTCCTAAAGATTCGATGGTTGGGAAGAAGCCAATTTGAGGGCCCCCGAAGGGTTTTTTTAACTTTTTGCAAAATACTTGAACTGGCTTTTCTTGGTTCAAAAAAGGATTTTTTTGAGTCTCGAACGCATTCAGGCCGGACATTAGCGGCGCAAAATTACTCTCTTTAAAGATAAAAAATCTGGCGATTCTTCGATCTTCAAATAGGCTATCTAGGAGAATGTTTTTCGTTACGGTTGCTGTCCAGTCTGTTCCTTGATTCTCATCTAGAAAATCGGGGTCCGAAATGCTGTCATAATCTACAGGCGAACCAAATAGATTTATGCGAAAGCCATCTATTCTTGAGGCAAGGTGAAGAGCATCCTTCGCGATGCGAATGAAGTCTTCATCGACTTGCCCTCCTGCAGTCACTCTTTCCCAGTTTTCTTTTAGGTTTGGGTCGAGATGCAGTAGACTCGATATGGCGATTATGATTCTTTCTGCGTCTATATGCATTATTCAGGATATATAACTTCGGTGGTCTTGATTGTTACGACGAAATCATTTTTCCCTAACTGTTTGACTTCGATGCCGCTCTCTATAGCGTTACCTTTTCCTGGCCACTGGATGGTGACATCTTCGGCGGTTTTAATTGTGCCTTTGTTCTTTGAGAATGGAACGGACCCGGGTTTTGTTTCAAATACTTGGCCGGAAATTCCGACCTTTGTGAGTTCCTCTCTTAGCAGATTTCTTGCTTTTTCTTTTCTTTCTTTGTTGGTATCCGAAACAACAGAGTTTACGAAGCTTTCCGTATCAAACTCATCATGTGTATGCATGTACTGTATCGCCCGGTGGCGATAGTCAGGCGGCGTTGTATCCTCGGGCATTAAAGACGAGTCAACGTTTCTTGCCCATTGGTAAACAGTCGAGACAGACTTTTTGGTGAGCTTGCTGGGTGTTTCTCTTGGTTGAGCTTCAAGAAATTTCTCAAAATAATCCGCTATTTCTGAAGAGGAGCTTCGCTCTCTCGCAAGTATGTCCCATAAGAAGTGCTCTGATGGATCTATAATCGCCCATTTTTGAACGGCACTTTTATGTTCGACGAAAGAATTCGTTATTTCTGTTATGATCGCTTCTATGTGGCCTTTTTTATCTTTCTTCTGCTCGTACCTGTAAACTTTCGAGTGGTCAACTTTAAGGAGTGCTATTAGGTTAATGTCTTTTCCTGAAGAGGAAATGGTTATTTTGGATATAATAAAGACCCCATCGCTCATGGTGCCTTTGTGTTGTTTGCAAAAGTCAGAAGCTATTTTCCTGGACTCGGAAACGAAGTCGCCGTCGTTGCCATTTATTATTGCACTGCAATTGTCGAAAAAATTGGAATTTTCTTTATCCTTAAATGAATATTGTGTGCCCTCGCAGGCATCAAGTATCCGGTCTCTAAAGAAACTCTCCTGAGACGAGTCAAGCTGGACGGCGTCGAGGTACTCCGGCGAGTTGTCTTTGGCGATGATTATGTGGAAAATAAAGTTATTTAGTTTTAATGAATTCTTTTCTGACTGGTTCAGTGCGCTTTCCTTGGCCAAAATCGTTCTCCCCATAAATCCATGCATCGTTTAATTGTCCGGCTCTCTCGTCCACGCTTAATTGGGTTGTCTGAAGCCGGTTTCTGTGGTGACGTTTATAGCATTGTTGGATATGCTAGCGGAAGGGGCTTTGTGTCGTTGATTCCGTTAGGTATGGTCGATCAGTAGCGGAGCCTGGTAGTCTGAGTTCCTAGAAGCTGATTGTGATGATGAGGCTCAAGGTTGACCACAGCTCGGTTCTAGTGCGCGGGGCGCGCTGAAATCGCGATGGAGACCAATGGATGGGATAATTTAGACGATAAAACCATTGATAAGTGATATAAATCAATCGGTTGTATGGGCGCCTAAAGGCCCCCCGGCGCTCTATCTGACGATATGAAGGGCGGCTCACGCCCGGTTTCCAAGGAGGGAGACATGCAAACACGAGCCAGGAAGGCGTTCGTCCTCACGGCTTTGGCCGTTTTTTCCGGTGCCATGGTGTCCGCTTCGGCATCCGCCGACAGCGCGCTGGACGCGCGCATCGCCAAGTATGCTTCAATCTGTGACGACTACGAGCGTGCCAAGGCGCACGTCGAGTGCCATCGTCCGCCCGGCAGTTATAAGCACGCCTACGAGATGACCGGCCAGGCCCGCGAGCGGGCGCTGGCGCAGGGGCGTAAGTTGCTGCGGATGCGGCGGGAAACCGATGAGGCGATGGATCGCGTTGGGCGGGATCGGCGTTTGTATCGGTAAGAAACTTGCCGGGTGGCTGGCGCCACCCTTTCGCGGGCGGGGCCCGCTCCCACAAGGCCCGCTCCCACAAGGCCCTGCTATTTCTTCTTGAGTTTGGCCTTCAGGTTCTTGTCCATGCGGCGGAAGAACGGCTGGGTGAGTCTCACCGCCGGGCCGGGCGCGGCGGCGAGCACCAGGCTGCCGAGGGTGCCCAGGGGTTTGCCGACGCGGGCGGGGCGGTCGCGCAGGGCCTTGATGATCCAGCCGGCGGCGTCCTCCACGCTCATCATGCGCATGTGCTTGTAGATTTCCGTGCGGTTGGACATCGGCGTGCGCACCATGGGGAAGTAGACCATGGTGGCCTGGATGCCCTTGTGGCCGAGCTCCGCGTTGAGCGAGCGGGAGTAGGAGTCCAGTGCCGCCTTGCTGGCCAGGTAGGCGGAGAACAGCGGGATCGGCACCTGGGCGGACAGGGTGGAGGCGTTCACCACCTGGCCGCGGCCTTGCTCCAGGAAGCGCGGTATCAGCCCCATGGTCATGCGCACCGCGCCGATGTAGTTGAGCTGCATGGTGCGCTCGTAGTCGTGGATGCGGTCCAGCGCCTGGAGGATGGGGCGGCGGATCGAGTGGGCGGCGTTGTTGACCAGGGCGTCCACCCGCGGGTGTTCATGCAGGATGGCGTCCAGGCTGGTGGTGGTGCTGTCCGCGTTGGTCAGGTCGGTGGGGTAGATCCAGGCCCGGCCGCCTTTGCGGTGGATGTCGTCCTGCACCCGTTCCAGTTCCTGTTCCCGGCGCGCCACCAGGCACAGCCGGGCGCCGCGCGCGGCCAATTGCTTGGCCGCTTCCTCGCCGATGCCGCTGGAGGCACCGGTGAGCACGATGGTCATACCTTGAAAGCTCATCGAACGTCGTCTCGCTGATCGCAAACAAACGCCCATAGTGCCTTGCCGGCGCGGACGGTGCATCCCGCTAATGCGGCTTGCCATACCTGTTATGTAATACTATAACATTACGACTTCACGCATGAGCCATTCACGAGTTGCCATCAGGGAGAACCATCATGCAGGACACCGCAGTGGACAAGCGTCTGCCGGTCACGGTGTTGTCCGGGTTTCTGGGCGCCGGCAAGACCACGGTGCTCAACCACATACTCAATAATCGCGACGGCCGCCGGGTGGCGGTGATCGTCAACGACATGAGCGAGATCAACATCGACGCCAGCCTGGTCAACCAGCAGGTGAGCCTGAACCGTGCCGAGGAAAAGCTGGTGGAGATGAGCAACGGCTGCATTTGCTGCACGCTGCGCGAGGATCTGCTGGAAGAGGTGAAGCGGCTCGCCGGCGAAGGGCGCTTCGATTATCTGGTGATCGAGTCCACCGGCATTTCCGAGCCGTTGCCGGTGGCGGAGACCTTCACCTTCGAGGACGAAAGCGGCGAGAGCCTGTCGTCGGTGGCGCGCCTCGATACCCTGGTGACCGTGGTCGACGGGGTCAACTTTCCCCGCGATCTGCGCGAAGCGGCGGACCTGCGCGAGAAGGGCGAGCACCTCGGCGAGGATGACGAGCGCAACGTGGCGGACCTGCTGGTGGACCAGGTTGAGTTCTGCGACGTGCTGCTGGTCAGCAAGATGGATCTGCTCGACGACATCCAGCGCCAGGATGTGATCGGTATGCTGCACGCACTGAATCCGGACGCGGTGATCGTGCCCATTAGCCACGGCCGGGTGCCGCTGGACCAGGTGCTCAATACCCGGCGCTTTGATTTCGAGCGCGCCAGCCTGGCGCCGGGCTGGCTCAAGGAAATGCGCGGTGAGCATGTGCCGGAAACCGAGGAGTACGGCATCAGCAGCTTCACTTACACCGCACGCCGGCCGTTTCACCCGGCCCGCTTCCACGCCTTTCTGAACCGCGACTGGGACAACGGCAAGCTGCTGCGTTCCAAGGGCTATTTCTGGCTCGCCACCCGCCCCCGTCTGGCGGGCACCTGGAGCCAGGCGGGCGGCATCGCCCACCATGGCGTGGCCGGCTTTTTCTGGAAGGCGGTGCCCGAGCACAACTGGCCGGACGATGCCGAGACCCGCGCCTTCATTCGCGAAAAATGGCACGAGCCGTTCGGCGACATGCGCCAGGAGCTGGTGTTCATCGGCCAGGGCATGGACCCGGCGCACACCCGGCGGGCGCTGGACGCCTGCCTGCTCAGCGAGGACGAGACCCGCGCCGGGCTGGAATACTGGCGCACCCTGCCGGACCCGTTCCCGGACTGGGGCCTGGAGGAAGCGTCCTGATACCGGGATAATGGAGCCGCGGCCAGCGTCGGCCGCGGCAGCAGGGAGACCCCATGGCGCCAGGTTCGCAAGCCAAACTGGAAATCGCTGAACGCCGTTGTCTGGAACAGGGCCTGAAACTGACCCCCCAGCGCCGTCAGGTGATGGCGCTGTTGCTGGAGCAGGACGACCCGGCCAGTGCCTACGATTTGCTGGACGCGTTGCAGCGCCGTCATCAGCCCGGCGCCAAGCCGCCCACCATTTACCGGGCGCTGGATTTCCTGGTGGCGGCGGGGCTGGCCCACCGGCTGGCGTCCACCAACCGTTACATGGCCTGCGGCCACCTCGCCTGCGACCACGGCCATGAGGCCGGCACCCTGTTTCTGGTGTGCGACCAGTGCGGCGCGGTGCGGGAAGCGCCCATGGACAGCCCGCTGCGGCGGCAATTGCAGCGCAGCCTGAAAAACGAAGGCTTCCGTGTCGGCGCCCAGCCGTTGGAAATGCACGGCCGCTGCGAACGCTGCGCGCCCTAGAACAGCCCTTTTTCGCGGGCCGCCTGCATCACCAGCTCGCCGGTGCTGCCCACCGGGCGCGCGAAGGAGCGGTCGTAGTGGGCCTGATTGAGGGCGTGGCACTCCTTGCTGATCAGGTCGTAGAGTTCACGGGGCGCCATCCCTTCGGCGGCGGGCAGCGGTTCCAGGCCGAACACCCGGTAGTCGATGCGCTGGCGGCCGGCGGCCTTGAGCAGCTCCGGCACCCAGCCGGTGGGGGAGAGCTGGGTCTGGTAGCGCAGGTTCTGATAGTCGAGCTGGCCGGCGAGCGCGTCGGCGTCGACCACTTCGAAGTAGTTGCTCACCACCAGGCCGAGAAGCTCGTCGAGACGCTCCCAGACGATGCGTTTCTGCTCGTCGGAGTAGGCGTTCCAGTCCACCACTTCGTGGCTGAAGCGGCGGCAGCCGCGACAGACGGTGTCGCCGAAGACGGTGGAACAAACGCCGATGCAGGGGGTGCCGATGCGGGGTTTGGACATGCCGGGATTGTAACGCAAGCGCCGCGGGTTGTGTGAACCCTCAAGGAATATCGCGGGCCGGCTCCGGGTCGGTTTCGGTGAGCCGCTTCTTGCTCTGCAGCAGGGTTTTCCAGTCCTGCACATAGGCGGGCAGCGGCGGGGACACCTTGTTCAGGCCGGTCATCTCCTGGAACGCCTGGGGGCTGATGGTCTTGCCGCCGTACATGTGCGCCAGGCGCAGCAGGGCGTGGGTGTGCAGCTTGCGCTGCGAGTCGAAGCGCTGGTCGTAATAGGTGTACTTGTCGTCCCAGCCGAGGATGCGGGTGTGCACCATGAAGCGCTGGTAGGGGCGCAGCTCACGGACATAGGCGATCTCGCTGTTGGCCACCACGGCGCTGGCGCGGGCTTCGATCATGCGGTTGAGCAGGCCGGTGACCACCGCGTGCTCCAGCCGGCAACGGTCCATGATCTTGGTGTACTTGCCGTTGTTCAGGTGCATGTTGAGATCGATGTCCAGCAGACCCACCCGGAATTCCATGGACACCACATCGAACAACGAATAGGTGGGCGTGCGTTTGCGGCGCCGGGCGGCGCTGATCAATTCCAGCATTGGTGTTTTCCTTCCCCAGGGCGTTCGCCAGCGGCCAACGCGATACAAGATGCAGGATACAGGATACAGCGCGCCTGGCGACATGGCACCGGGCCGGCCGTGCCCGCGACCTCGCCCCTGTATCCTGCATCCTGAATCGGCGGCCCTCAGACCGCCTTCGCCAGATGAATACTGAACAGGCCTTCGTCGTCCACCCAGCTGGACAGCGGCGCGAAGCCGGCGTCGCTCAGTTCCCGGGTGAAGGTCTCCACCGTGAATTTATAGGAGTTTTCGGTGTGAATGCGACTGCCCGGCGCCAATTCGATGGTGTGGCCGTTGATGCGTATGGAGTGCGCTTTTTTGCACTCCAGGTGCATTTCAATGCGCCCCAGCGTTTCGTTGTAGAACGCCCGGTGCTCGAAGGCGGAGACGTCGAAGCCGCATTCAAGCCGGGCGTTGAGATGCTCCAGGGCGTTGAGGTTGAAGGCGGCGGTGTGGCCGGCGCTGTCGTTGTAGGCGGCGTTCAGCCGGGCCGGGTCTTTTTGCAGGTCGGCGCCGATCAGCAGGTAGCCGTCGTCGCCGGCCAGGCGGCGCAGGCCGGCCAGAAAATCGGCGCGGGCGTCGGGCTCGAAGTTGCCGATGGTGGAGCCGGGGAAAAACACCAGCCGGGGCACATCGGTGGGGTAGCCGGGCAGGTCGGCGGGGAAATCCAGCGCCTGGGAGTAGTCCGCGCACACCGCGTCGAAGCGCACCGAGGGGTATTCACCGGCCAGCGCGCGGCTGGCGTCGAGCAGGCACTCCCGGGAAATCTCCAGGGGCATGTAGCCGTAGGGGCGCCACTGGTCGAGCAGAATGCGCACCTTCTCGCAGCCACCGGCGCCGGGCTCGGCGATCACCAGGTCGTCGCCCAGTTGCGCCGCCATGCCGGCGGCGTGCTCGCGCAGCAGCGCCGCCTCGGTGCGGGTGGGGTAATACTCCGGCGTGCGGGTGATGGCGTCGAACAACGACGAGCCGCGCTCATCGTAAAAGTACTTCGGGTCCAGGGTGGGGCGCGCCGCCGACAGTGACGCGGCCACCTCCCGGGCCGCGTCCGCCACCGGCGGGCGCAGGTCCAGGAAAGTCAGGTTAGGCAATAATTGTTGGGGTTGGGGCACGGCCTGCCTCCATGCTGTGTGCCAGACGTACGCCGCTGAACTGCCAGCGCAAATGAGGGTAGAAGAAGTTGCGGTAGGTGGCGCGCAAATGGCCCGGCGCGCTGGCGCAGGAGCCGCCGCGCAGCACCATCTGGTTGCACATGAACTTGCCGTTGTACTCGCCCACGGCGCCGGCGGCGGCCGCGAAGCCGGGGTAGGGCAGGTAGGCGCTGGCGGTCCATTCCCAGACATCGCCGAACAGCTGCGCCGGGCCCTCGCTGTCGGCGCCGGCCACCCCGGGGTGGAAACGCCGGTTGTCGACGAAGCCGGAGGACGATCCGGAGACCACCGGCAGCCCGGCGGCGGCGTGCTCCCACTCCGCCTCAGTGGGCAGGCGCTTGCCGCTCCAGCGGGCGAAGGCGTCGGCTTCGTAGTAATTCAGGTGGGCCACCGTCTCCTGCGGGTTCACCGGCCGCCGGCCGGCCAGGGTGTAATAGGCCGGCGTGTCGCCGTCCAGATCCCAGTAGAGCGGGGCTTGCGCGCCCTGTTCCTGAAGCCAGGCCCAGCCGTCGGACAGCCACAGCTCCGGGCGTTGGTAGCCGCCGTCCTCGATAAAGGCCAGGTATTCGCCGCAGGTCGCCGGGCGGCTGGCCAGGGCGAACGGCTCCAGCCACTGGCGGTGGCGGGGTGTTTCGTTGTCGAAGCAGAAGCCCTCGGCGGGGTCGGCGCCGATCTCGGTGAGGCCGCCGGGGTATTCGTGCCAGCGCAGCGGTGGCGCCTGGGCGTCGCTGTCGTGGCGGGGCCGGTACACCGGCGCCAGCGGGTTGTGCGAGAAGCTGAACTTTAGGTCGGTGACCAGCAGCTCCTGGTGCTGTTGCTCGTGCTCGATGCCCAGCGCCACCAGGTCTATCACCTCGTCGGCCACCTCCGGGCGGTTGAGCAGCGCCTGCATCGCCTCGTCCACGCTGGCCCGCCAGGCGCGCACCGCCTCGTTGCCCGGCCGCGACAACAGATGCCGCTGCGGGCGCGGGTACTGTTCGCCGACGCCGTTGTAATAGCTGTTGAACAGATATTCGAAGCGCTCGTCGGAGGGTTTGTAGCCGGGCGCGAAAGGCTTGAGGATAAAGGTCTCGAAAAACCAGGTGGTATGGGCCAGGTGCCAGCGCGGCGGGCTGACTTCCGGACAGGCCTGCAGGCCCATGTCCTCGGCGGTGAGCGGCTCGCACAGGGTCTCGCTGAACGCGCGGGTGTCGGCCAGGCGCCGGGCCAGGCCGGCATGCCGTGGTTGCGTTTCTGGCTGGCTCATAGGGGGTTCCCTCTCGCTCTTCATTAACAAGAATGCGTATCTCCCTGAGCGGAAGCAACAATGTAGCCCCGGGTTTGCGTGGTTATACTCAAGTTTTACACAAGGAGACAGTATGAACATCCAAGGTAAAGTCGCCGTGATTACCGGTGGGGCCTCGGGCCTCGGTCAGGCCACCGCCGAAGCGATCATCGCCAAGGGCGGCAAGGTGATGATCCTCGACCGTGATGAGAAGAAGGGCCCGGAAGTGGCCGCCGAACTGGGCGAGAACGCCGCCTTCGTGCAGACCGACGTGACCGATGAAGCCTCCGTGCAGGCGGCCATCGACGCCACCAAGGAAAAGTTCGGCGCCATCCACGTGTGCGTGAACTGCGCCGGCGTGGGCTCGGCGATGAAGACCGTGGGCCGCGAGAACAAGCCCCACGACCTGGGCGTGTTCAACATGGTGGTGCAGATCAACCTGATCGGCACCTTTAACGTGGCGCGCCTGGCGGCGGCGGTGATGGCCGAGAACGAGCCCGGCGAGGACAACGAGCGCGGCCTGATCGTCAACACCGCGTCGGTGGCCGCGTTCGACGGCCAGGTGGGCCAGGTGGCCTACGCCGCCACCAAGGGCGGCGTGGTCGGCATGACCCTGCCCATCGCCCGTGATCTGGCGCCGCTGGGCATCCGCTGCAACACCATCGCCCCGGGCATCTTCAACACGCCGTTGATGAACGCCGCTCCGGACAAGGTGAAAATGCCGCTGATCGAAATGACCCAGTTCCCCAAGCGTCTCGGCAACCCGCCGGAATACGCGGCCATGGTCTGCCACATGGTGGAGAACACCTTCCTGAACGGTGAGACCATTCGCCTCGACGGCGGCATCCGCATGCAGCCGCGTTAACCTTCCAGTCTGTAGCAGGGCTCGTAGTGGCTGCCGGGCAGCTTCATGCGGCTCTGCGCCACGAACGACTGCAGCAGCACATCCATCTGCGCCATCAGGCCCTTTTCGGCGGTAAGCCGGTAGGGGCCGTGCTCCTCGATGGCGCGGATGCCCGCCTCCTTGACGTTGCCGGCGACGATGCCGGAAAACGCCCGCCGCAGGTTGGCGGCCAGATCGTAGACCGGTAGATCGGTGCGCAGCGCCAGCGCGGCCATGGCCTCGTGGGTGGGCTCGAACGGCCGTTGGAAGTCCTCGGGCACGGTGAGACGCCAGTTGTAGTAGAAGGCGTCGTCGTGCTCGCGGCGGAACTCGGTCAGGTCGCGCACCCCGTCACGCATGGCCAGGGCCACCGCTTCCGGGTCGTCGACGATGATCCGGTAGCGCTTGGCGGCGTCCTCGCCCAGTGCGTAGCGGATGAAGGTGTCCACCTGGCGGAAGTAGTCGGCGCTGTCCGCCGGGCCGGTGAACACCACCGGCAGCGGAATATCCTGGTTGGCCGGATGCAGCAGCACCCCCAGCAGATAGAGGATTTCCTCGGTGGTGCCGACGCCGCCGGGGAATACGATGATGCCGTGGGCCACGCGCAGGAACGCCTCCAGGCGCTTCTCGATGTCCGGCATGATCACCAGCTCGTTGACGATCGGGTTGGGCGCTTCGGCGGCGATGATGCCCGGCTCGGAAATCCCCAGGTAGCGGCCCTGGCGGCGGCGCTGCTTGGCGTGCGCCACATGGGCGCCTTTCATCGGCCCCTTCATGGCGCCGGGCCCGCAGCCGGTGCAGATGTCCAGCTCGCGCAGCCCCAGCTGGTAGCCGACGCTCTTGGCGTAGTCGTACTCTTCCCGGGAAATGGAATGCCCGCCCCAGCACACCACCAGATTGGGCAGGTCGCCGGCGCGCAGCACGCCGGCGTTGCGCAGAATATGGAACACCGCGTTGGAGATGCCGCTGCCGTCGTCCAGGTCGAAGCGACCGCCGTGCTGGATCTCGTTGGCCACGTAGACGATGTCGCGCAGCACCGCCGACAGGTGCTCGCGGATACCGCGAATCATGCGCCCGTCCACGAACGCCCCGGCCGGGGCGTTATCCAGCTTGAGCATCATGCCGCGGTCTTCCTGGATCACCTGGATGTCGAAATCCTTGTAGGTCTCCAGCACCTGGCGGCTGTCGTCGGTGGGGGTGCCGGCGTTCAGCACCGCCAGGGCGCAGCGGCGCAGCAACTCGTGCAGGCCCTTGGAGGAGGTGTCGCGCAGGCGCTCCACTTCCTGTTGGCTGAGAACTTCCAGGCTGCCCTCGGGGGCGACGATGGTGGATACCGTAGCGGTCATTGATAATCCATTAGCGAATGCGAGTTGAACGTTGAGGGGCGCAGTATAGCCCTGACCCCGCTGCCAAGCGTAACGGGCCGGCCGTGGGCCACAAGCCGCGGGCGACACGCCGGCGGCGGCCGGGGCCCGCCCCTGGGTTGAGGCCGGTGGTTTGCGGCCGTTCCCGGCGTTGTAATTTTTTACATCATTTCATCGCCGTGCCGCCCGCGTGACGATGCGCGCCGGGTCGGAGTAGGCCACTATAGAGCCATCAGGTCAGGCCCGCGTCGGCGTCCGGTGAGCGCTGTCACCGAACCGTCACGACCGGCGCCTAGCCTACCCGCGAGTATGAGCCAATCCTGGAGTGCGGCATGCTGCTCAAATACTTGAATGAATTGGACCAGGCGGTGCGTCAACTGGACCAGCACCCGGCCCCCGAGTCCCTGGCGCACTGCGCCGAGTGTGTACGGGTACTGGAAGAGTACCTGGATTCCCAGATGGAACCGGTGGCCCGTCGCGGCCGCGAGATCATGGCCGAGATGGTACCGGCGTCGCTGTACGCCCGCCTGCACACCCCGGCCCGTCCCGCCCTCGCGGCGGTGTGAAGTCACTGGCGCCGGTCGCGTAGAGCGCGTTCCCGCTCTTCCGGGAACAGGTCCGGCTGGCGCGGTGATTTCAGGTCGCGCAGCCGCAGGCCGATGCCCAGCAGCCGGGCCGGCGCCGGGTGGCGCTCCCAGAGCTGGGTCAGCAGCCGTTCGAACACCTCTCGGTCGAGATGCTCGCCGCTCTGGTCGGCGCTGACGATGCGGAAGTCGCTGTAGCGCACCTTCACGGTCAGGCCCTGCACGATGTAGTTGGCGTCCAGCCGGTCCATACGCCGTTCCAGCCGCTCCATCAGGTCGTCCAGCTCCTGCAGCCAGTGGGTCAGCGTCGGCTTGTCCTCGTGGTAGGTCTTTTCCGCGCTCACCGACTTGCGGCGGCGGCTGGTCTGCACCGGCCGGTCGTCATCGCCGCGGGCCAGATGGTAGAGCCGCTCCCCGAAGCTGCCGAAATGGTTGGCCAGCTCCAGCCGGGGCAGCTTTTGCAGATCGCCGCAGGTCTTGATGCCCAGCGCGGTGAGCTTGTCCTCGGTGACCCGGCCGACGCCGGAAATGCGCTTCACCGGCAGCGCGGCGACGAAGCCGGCGACCTGATCCGGGGTGATCACGAACAGCCCGTCCGGCTTGCGCCAGTCGCTGGCCACCTTGGCCAGGAACTTGTTCGGTGCCACCCCGGCGGACACGGTGATGTTGACGGTCTCACGCACCTTGCGGCGGATCGCCTCGGCGATGCGGGTGGCGCTGTTGGCGTGCAGCGGGCTCTCGGTGACGTCGAGAAAGGCCTCGTCCAGGGACAACGGCTCGATAATATTGGTGAAGGTGCGAAAAATGTCCTGAATTTGTCCGGACACGCGCCGGTATTTATCGAAGTCAGGCGGTAGAATCACCAGCTCGGGACACAGCCGCAGCGCCTGGGACGAGGCCATGGCGCTGCGCACGCCGAATTCTCGGGCCGGATAATTGCAAGTGGCGATAACGCCGCGCCGCTGCGGGTCGCCGCCCACCGCCACCGGCCGGCCACGCAGACGCGGGTCGTCACGCACTTCCACGGCGGCGTAGAAACAGTCGCAGTCCACATGGATAATTTTGCGGCTCACGGCGGTTCGCGGCTCCACTGGCAGGGCACAGGAGATGAAACACCTATGGTAGCACCACGACCATGATCACGGGATCCAACGCCCCCAAAGTATTGATTGTCGGCGCCGGCCCCACCGGCCTGACCCTGGGTATCAACCTGCTGCGCGGCGGCGTGCCGTGCCGGGTGATCGACAAACTGCCCGGCCGGCTGCCCTGGTCACGGGCACTGGGCCTGCACGCGCGCAGCCAGGAGATTTTCGACGCCATGGGCGTGCTTGAGGCGGTGCGCGGCCAGGCGCGTGCGTTCGAGGCCATCCACGTGTACGGCGACAAGGGCCGCGACAAGGGCGCGCTGCTGAGCCTGCCCATGGACGAGCTGCCGTCGCCGTTCCCGCGGCTGCTGTGCTGCCCCCAGCCGCGCATCGAGGCGGTGCTGGAAGAGCGCTTCCGCAGCCTCGGCGGTGAACTCTGGTGGGACACCGAGCTGCTCGACTTTCAGCAGGACGGCTCCGGTGTTCAGGCGCGGGTGCTACAGCGCGATGGACAGGGCCGGCATGGCGAAGAACGCCAGTTGCAGGCGGACTTGCTGGTGGGCACCGACGGCGCCCACTCCCGGGTGCGCGAACTGCTGGGCCTGCCGTTCGTCGGCAACGACTATCACGAGCGCTTTCTGCTCGCCGACGTGGACTGGGCCCCGGACCTGGAGAACGACGCCTTCCACGGCTTTCTGCTCGCCGACGGCAACCTGATCGCCATCCCCATGCCCGACGACGGCTGGCGCCTGGTGGTCACCGAGGAACCCGGCGAAGAGACCGAAGAGGCCGAGCCGGACATGGCGCTGTTCCATGAGCGCATCCGCGAGGCCCTGGGCGACCAGGCGCCGCTGCCCGGCGAGCCCCGCTGGCTGAGCCGCTTCACCATCCAGCGGCGGCTGGTCAGCCACTACCGCCGTAACCGGATTCTGCTCGCCGGCGACGCCTGCCACGTGCAGAGCCCGCTGGGCGCCCAGGGCATGAACACCGGCATAGCCGACGCCTTCAACCTGGCCTGGAAGCTGGTGCTGTTCTGCCGCGGGCACGGCGGCGGCGCGCTGCTGGACAGCTATCAGCGCGAGCGGCGGCCGGTGGCCGAGGACATGCTGCGTGGTGTGGATGCCTTGTCACGGGCGTCGTTCGTGCGCGCTAAGGTGCTGCGCGGCGCCCGCGATTCCCTGCTGCGCCTGGCCGGCAACCGCCCGCAGCTGGGCCGCCGGCTGGTGCGCCGCGCCAGTCAGCTGGACGTGCACTACCGGCACTCGCCGCTGGTCGACGCCGGGCCCGACGCCGATCTCGGCTGGCGCCACCAGGGGCCGCTGCCCGGCGACCGGGTGCCGGACGCCCACCTGCAGTCGCAGCGTGACGGCTCCCCGCGCCGGGTGCAGGCGCTGCTGCGCCAGCCCGTCCACCATCTGCTGCTGCAGCTGGGCGGCGAGCCGGACCACCGCGCAAGAGTGATCCTACACGCGCTGCTGTCGCGGCTGCCGGACGAATATCTCAATGAGCTGCGCGTCACCGTGATCAGCCGCGACGGCTTCGAGCTGGACCGCTCCGACACCGGCGCCGGCCGCGCCCACCTGTGGCGCGACCACGACGGCGAATTCGAGCAGGCCTTCGGCACCGGCAGCCGGCTATGGCTGATGCGCCCCGACGGCCACCTGGGTTACCGCGCCCCGCTCACCGACGCCGACTACCTGTTCGCCTACCTCGAGCGCCTCTTCCACCACTAAACCGGCGGCTCTTGTGCGAGCGGGCCAATGTGGGAGCGGGACCTTGTGGGGGCGGGCCTTGTGGGAGCGGGCCTTGCCCGCGAAAGGGTGGCTTACAGCCACCCGGCAGGATCCCAGAAACGCTGTTTGTGCTGCCGTTAGAGAAGCCCCTGGAATCCCGCCGGCAAGCAAAGCTTGCCTTTCGCGGGCAGGGCCCGCTCCCACAAGGCTAGTGCCGCCGGCGGAGGCCGGCGAGGGCGATCAGCGCCAGCAGGGTGCCGAGGGCGCCGCCGCCCCCTCCGCCGCCACCGCCACCATCGCTGCTGGAGGTGGCCTGTTGTCCGGAATAATTGAAGGTCACGCTGGCGCTGTTGTTGTCGGCGGGGAAATCCCCGTTCTCCGCACTGACCGTCGCGCTGAACGTGCTCTCGCGAGGTGTGGACGTACTGAGCGTGAACCGGGCGGTCACTGTCTGCTCGGGGCCGAGTGAAGAGACCAGAATGCAGGGATCGGCCTGGCAGTTGGCGCTGCTGCCGGTTATGGAGGTGTTGTCTGGTGGCGTCACGTTTAACTCAACCTGATTAGCGACCGCGCCATCCAAATAGGAAAGGTTCTTCACGGTGACTTCGATCGTCGCTTGGCCGTTATTAGCGCTGTCCGCTTCCGCCACCACTCGCCGTGCGGTAACGCTCAGGTCCGCCTGGTCGGAAAAAATCACGGGGATTTCCCGATCATTATTCTTTATGCGGTAATCGTCTTCATCCGAGGATGAATTGAGAAATAGAGTGCCCTGGCCCGGCGAGGCGCTGAGGAAGCTCCGCTCTACAATGAAGTCGCCGCTGCTGCTCGCTCCGGGGGACAGTTGAGCCGCTACTGTACAGCTGGTCCCTGAACAGCCTGTCCAGTCGGTCGTCACGTCCAGGCCGCTGTCCGTGTACGAAAAGGCCGGATTATTTGTTGTTCGGATCTGGCTGTCGTTAGTCAGGCTGGCGGTGATCGTCACCGGGGAATCTGGGTCGGTGTAGTAGCGGTCACGGCCAGTGGTGAAATTCAAATCCACCAGCGGCTCGCCCAAAGTAACGCCAGCGTTCTCAATGAAGTCGATTTGTCCGGACACATCGGTATAAACGGTCGGTCGTTGGCTGGCGCAATCGGGAGTGCCGAAGCTGGTCAGGCCTATCACATAAGGAGCCGGGTCCTCACCCAGGAAGAGCGGGCCGCCACTGTCGCCCTGGCAGGTGTCCTGGCGCTGCTGGTTGACCGGATTCAATTCAGCGGCGCACAGCATCTGGCCGCTTTCGAGTTGAAAGCTCCAGGCTTGGTCACAAACAGAGAACGGCACATAGTCGAGCTGTACCTCTTGCAAGGTATCCGCGAGGTCATTGCTGTTCGGGCTGGTGATGCCCCAGCCGATGGCCGTTAAGGCTTCATCAGCGCGCGATTGATCCAGCGCTTCGAGACTCTGACGGCGCGATTCGTCCACCAGACTAGGGAAGGTGTTAAGGCTGACCGGGCTGCTTAAGCGCAACAGAGCGATATCCTGGCCGACGTCAAACAGCGCGTCCGCATCGGTCTGATCTTCGGGGAGTTCGAATGCGCTTACGGACCGGCTTTGTAGCGTCCCCGGAGTGCTTCCAATCCAAACAGTTAGTATGCCCGGGTCAGTTACCAAGCGCTCCTGGTCGTCAAAGAAGCAGTGTGCCGCCGTGACCACCAATTGGTCGGTCAGCGCCATACCGCTGCAGTAGCCGGCCCCCCGGGTGCTGGGGTCGGTATCGATCTCGATGAGTGCAGCCCACGGCCAATCCCCGGTGGCGTCGTCACCACCAATAATACGCGGCGTGGCTTCCTGGGCGCCGGCGGCGGCGCCCAGCGAAAGAAGCGCGGGCAGCGCCGCGCAGGTGATCAACCAGCGAACCATGGCTATTCCTCGGATCCGACCCTTTTATCCGAGCATACCGCCTAAGCGCGGGCGGTGCGTGATCAAACCGTTACCGTTTCGTTAATACAACAAACGGCCGTGCTTTCTTACCGATCAGGTGGGGCCACTCAGGGTGGAGGAGATGTAGCCCTCGTCGGCAAGAGCTTGAATGACGCCACGGATCAGGTAGTTGTTGGTGAAGCCGACAGTGTACTGCCGGGCGTTTTCAGCGATAGGACGCAACATGCCGCTGTTGACCAGTCGACGAATCTGATAGGTCCTTTGGCCGGCTTTCAACTTTGGCATGGCGGGTACCAAATCGGAGGATTTAACGACGCCGTTCTGTACCGCGAGCGACAAGATGTTTCTTTCAAGGGCGGTTATTAGTTGCCGATCTTTGGCGTGGTTCAAGGCAGGGTAAAGGATCCGTTCCTTGAGGAAGCCGTAATCGGTTAACTGGTCTACCTTGCGGAGTTCGTCCAGCACACCGGTCAGCACATAGGTACACCACCGTTCCAGGCCCTCTTGCGTGCCGGTATCCGCAACTCCCAGCATGCGGTAGTAGAGGTCACGGTCGTTACAGAATACGGCTGTTGGATTGAGAATCCGGCCTGCCATGGAGACCTCGAACCCATATTTTATCAGTAGCGCATAGGTGAGCAGGCGCACTACTCGACCGTTGCCGTTTCTGAATGGGTGGATCCAGCCAAACCGGTGGTGGGCCAAAGCGACTTTCATCAGGTCGTATTTCGGTGGGTCGTCTTTGTTGATAAAACCAACCAACTCTTCCATGTAAGCGGATACCTGCACGGCATCAGGTGGCAGATGTTCTGAGGCGGCGATGACTACGCTTCCCTCACGGTAAGCGCCGGGTGTTCTATCACCTTCTTCCGTGAGCTGCTCTACGGTTATGGCGTGGAGTTCGCGGATCAGTATTTCTGTAATGGGGGTCTTCTCAGCGACCGCCTTATCGATATACGTCATGGCCTCTTCGATATTGGTGACTTCCCGAAGCTGCTCACCGGGCTGGGCCGCCCCTTGAACCTTGCTGTCCACGTAATCCGCGAGCGTGGTGTGATTCCCTTCAATGCGGGCGGAACCGAGGCTTTCGAGCATGTGAAACAGTGTCTTCAGTTCGAAGAAGACCGGATAGGGTGTGGTGCCTTCCAGGCGTAGACGCCGCAGATGTTCCAATTCGTTAAGAACATCCACCAGAGGCGAATCAAACGAGGGATTCAACAGAGACAGATCGAAGTGCTTGAAAGAGGGCATCCTGACCTCGTTAAGTTCAATCCCGGATTGAGTTAAGTTCAAAAATTAAATATAAAACCTTTTAAATCAAAAGGTTATGAAGTTTATCGGGATTCAATATATCGAATATCCGTCAAGAATATCTTAACTGGAGGTGGCGCGATAGCCACCTGAAGAAAGAAGGTACGGCCGTGCCGCTCAGGCGAGCGGCGAGGCGTGGGCGAGCCAGTGGTCCTGGTCGTCGCGGGTGCGGGGCATGGCGGTTTGCAGGTGGTAGAGCACCTGTTCCAGGGCGGCGTTGGCGCTGTTCAGGGTCATCACGGCGGCGCGCAGGCCGGGCTGGCGTTCGCGCAGGTCGGCGAGCACCCGTTCGGCGGCGCCGGTGGCGGTGCTGGGCAGCAACAGCGCCAGGTGATCCTCGTCGTAACGGGCGATCACGTCGCTGCGGCGCAGCCGCTGGCTGACGGTTTCGGCCAGGGCGTTGATGTCCGGATGGTGGACCAGCACCAGGGTCAGCGGCGAAGACAGCCGGTCGTGCAGCGGGATCAGCCAGCCGGCGGTGCTGGTCAGGGCGGTGCGGCTGATAAAGCCGGTCTGCGGGTCGCGCCAGGCGGTTTCCACCGCCTGCCGGGAGAGCACCTGGTTGCGCCAGATCATCAGCCCGAAGTAGAGCATGCACACGGTCAGGGCGGCGAGCAGGAACAGGCTGGCGGAGGCGGCGGCCTCGGTGCCGCCGGGGCTGTAGCTGATGCGGATCGGCATGACGATGGCCAGCACCACTTCGGCCGCGGCCAGCATCACCAGAAAACGCTTCAGGCCGTGCAGCAGGCCGTTACTGAGCACCGCCAGGAACAGCAGCGCCATGGTCGGCGGCGGCTCGCCGCCATCGAGCAAAATCACGATGCCGAGAATCACCAGGTCCAGGCCGGACGCCAGAATCGTCGCGTGCGGCACACGCGCCACCAGAAACAGCAGTTGCAGAGCCAGGTAACTGCCGGCCAGAATCCAGGGCGTGGCCGTCGGCACCGTGAAGAAGAAACCTTCCGAATGGTTGAAGTAGAGCACCGCCAGGATGGCGAACAAGGCTCTGGCCAGGTACTGAAGTACGATTACGCCCTGTTCCGTGGACACACGCGAAGAAGTTTCCATGAGTGGCGATGTTCCTCAAAGCAATGCGGGCTATGTTGCGTCACCTCCCCGACGGAATAAAGATACAGTCGGGTGTAAAGTTGTAAAAACGATACCGGGAGTGAAGATGTCGGTGGAACAGGATCAACACGCGCCGCTGCGCGACAATGTACGCCTGCTGGGCGAAGAGCTGGGGGCGGTACTCCGCGAGCAATCCGGCGAGCGATTGTACGACACCGTGGAAACCATCCGCCAGGCGGCGGTGGAGAGCCGCTCCGAAGGGGAAATGGAACTGACCCGCCTGCGCGGTCTGCTCGATCCGCTGGACGACGATACGCTGCTGGAAGTGGCGCGCGCGTTCAGCCAGTTTCTCAACCTGGCCAACATCGCCGAGCAGCATCACCGCGAGCGTCTGCATCGCCGCCACGAGCGTTACCCCGGCGACCCGGACACCGACCAGGGCCTGCGCCAGGTGCTGGCGGAGCTGAAGCAGAAGGGCATCGAGCCGCAACGCATCCGCGAGACGTTGACGCCGCTGTCCGTGGAGCTGGTGCTCACCGCCCACCCCACCGAGGTGACCCGCCGCACCCTGATCCGCAAGTACGACCAGATGGCCGATCTGCTCGCCGAGCTGGACCGCCCGGACATCAACGCCGAAGAGCACCACGGCCTGCGCCAGCGCCTGCGCGAGCTGATTCTGTCCGCCTGGGCCACCGACGAAATCCGCCGCGAGCGGCCCACCCCGGTGGACGAAGCCAAGTGGGGCTTCGCGGTGATCGAGCAATCGCTGTGGAAAGCGGTGCCCCGAGTAATGCGCGACATCGAAGCGGAACTGGGCCAGGCCGGCATCGACGCCCTGCCCGCGGACTGGGTGCCGATCCGCTTCGCCTCCTGGATGGGCGGCGACCGCGACGGCAACCCCAACGTCACCGCCACTGTCACCCGCGAAGTTTTGCTGCTGGCTCGCTGGATGGCCGCCGACCTCTACCTGCGTGACGTGGAGAACCTGCTCGCGGACCTGTCCATGCACCGCGCCAGCGACGAACTGCTGGCGCGCACCGGCCCCAGCCACGAACCCTACCGGGTGGTGCTGCGCGGCGTGCGCGACCGCCTGAAAATCACCCGCCGGCGCATGGAGGCGCTGGTGGAAGGGCGCCCGGTGCCCGAGGGCGAAGGCTTCACCGAAGGCCGCCAACTGCTCGACGAACTGTTATTGCTGGACCGCTCCCTGCGCGCGGTGGGCCTGGGCGCGATCGCCGACGGCGAGCTCAAGGACACGCTGCGGCGCCTCAACTGTTTCGGCATCACGCTGCTGTGCCTGGATATCCGTCAGGAATCCACCCGCCACACCGCCGCCCTGGACGCCATCACCCGCTACCTGGGCCTGGGCGGTTACGGCGAATGGGACGAGGGCCAGAAGCAACGCTTCCTGCTCGCCGAGCTGGAGAGCCGCCGGCCGCTGGTGGACGAGGCCTTCTACCGCAGCGACCTGTGCGACGGCGACGTCCGCGAGGTGCTGGAAACCTGCCAGGTGATCGCCGAGCAGGGCCCGGAAGGCCTGGGCGCCTACGTGATCTCCATGGCCAAGACCTCCTCCGACGTGCTGGCGGTGATGCTGCTGCAGAAGATCGCCGGCGTGCGCCGGCCGATGCGCGTGGTGCCGCTGTTTGAAACCCTGGACGACCTGAACAACGCCGGCGACACCATGGCGGCGCTGCTCGACATTCCGCTCTACAAGCAGCGGGTCACCGACGGCCAGGAAGTGATGATCGGTTATTCGGATTCCGCCAAGGACGCGGGCTTTTTGGGCGCCGCCTGGGCCCAGTTCAGTGCCCAGGAAGCGCTCACCAAAACCTTCCAGAAACACGGCGTGCCGCTGACCCTGTTCCACGGCCGCGGCGGCTCCATCTCCCGGGGCGGCTCGCCCACCCGCATGGCGCTGTTGTCGCAGCCGCCGGGCTCGGTGGCGGGGCGCATCCGCGTCACCGAACAGGGCGAAGTGATCCGCTTCAAATACGGCCGCCCCTCGGTGGCGGTCTACAACCTGGAGCAGTACGTGGCCGCCACCCTGGAAGCCACCCTGGTGCCGCCCCGCGAACCGGACGCCGAGTGGCGCGCGCAAATGCAGAAGCTCACCGACGTCTCCGTGGCAGGCTACCGCCAGGTGGTCCGCGAAGACCCGGCGCTGGTCAGCTACCTGCGCACCGTCACCCCGGAAACCGAGCTCAGCCGCCTGGCCCTGGGCAGCCGCCCGGCGCGCCGCAAAACCGGCGGCGGCATTGAATCCTTGCGCGCCATCCCCTGGGTATTCGCCTGGACCCAGATCCGCCTGATGCTGCCCGCCTGGCTGGGCACCGGCGCGGCCCTGGAAGCCGCCCTCGATGACCCCGAGGACCTCGCCACCGTGCGCGACATGGCCGAGCGCTGGCCGTTCTTCCAAGGGGTGGTGGACATGCTGGAAATGGTGCTCGCCAAGGCCGACCCGCGCGTCGCCGCCTGGTACGAAGAGCGCCTCACCGACGACCCGGAGCAAACCCGTCTGGGCGGCGTGCTACGCCAGCGGCTCGCCTCCACCGTGGACGCCCTGCACCGGCTCACCGGCCGCGAAGACCTGCTCGACAACAACCCGGTAATGCGCTGGTCGATCCGCGTGCGCGACCCCTACACCGATCCGCTGCACCTGCTGCAGGCCGAACTGATGGCCCGCCTGCGCGACCGCGACAGCGACCCGGTGCTGGAAAGCGCGCTCATGGTGACCATCGCCGGCATCGCCGCCGGCCTGCGTAACACCGGCTAACTCGAGATCAGGTCCTGCCTTTTGTTCCGATGAGGCAAAAGGCAAGACCTGACCCCTTTGGCTTGTAGTTCAAAGTCGATGTCTGACCTTTTGATAAGCCTCACTCCGCTCTCTTTTACCGATCGCTACCACCCAAACGATGACTTCACGATCATAAGTCATCCAACGACACCTTCACCCGTTGTGGCTCCCTCAGCCGCTCGCGGGCAATGGCCAGCAGTTCTGCGTCTTCCTCCGTAAGGAGTACATTCTTAAACGGCAGCTCGCCGCTGTCGGCGACGTACTGCAGAGTCTGGCGCAGTAATTCGGAAGGCGTGACGCCGAGTTTCTTCAGCTCCTCGAAGGCGCGGGCTTTGAGCTCATCGTCAATTCGAAGATTGATGGTTGCCATGTCGTGTATACTCATATGTAATCTCAGATGTAATTACGTTAGTCCTTATTCGGCTACCTTTCAAGAATGGCACCTTTTTGATCCGTCTAATCTAGCTCGTCACGCCGAACCAGTGCTGTAAGCCATGGCTGAAACGAGGGTAGGAGAAATCGGGAAGGTACCCAGGGAGCCGGGTAGGCCAATAGCTGGCGCGCGGGCTGGCGCGGCGGCGGGAGTGGGGTAGGCTTGGCGAAAACAAAGGCGTTACGCCAAGGAGTGACCATGAGCGCCCAGGATACCCACGTCACCGTACCCAACGGCCACCGCATGCGTGCCCGCTGGTTCCTGCCCGAACGGCCCAACGGACTGAACGCGGCGGTGATCGTCATCCACGACATCTTCGGCTTCAGCGACGACCAGGCGCACATCGCGCAGCGCCTCGCCGACAACGGCTACCCGGTGCTGGCGCCGGATCTCTACGACCGGCCCGGCGCCAAAAGCCTGTGCGTGGTGCGCACCCTGCGCGACCACGAAGCCGGCCACGGCGACGCCTTCGACCAGCTCGACGCCTGCCGGCAATGGGTGCTGGAACAAACCGATCAGCCGGTCACCAAGGTGGCCATGATGGGCTTCTGCATGGGCGGGCGCTTCGCACTGCTGTACGCCGCCCGCGGCACCCTGCAGGTGGTGGCGCCGTTCTACGGCGGCGTCCCCCGCAAGGCCCGCGCGCTCACCGGCATCTGTCCGGTGGTCGGCGGCTGGGGCAAAAAAGACCTGATCTATGGCCACCACGGCGAGCGGCTCGCCGGCCACCTCACCGAACTCGGCGTCGAGCACGACATCCAGACCTACCCGGACGCCGGCCATTCCTACATGAACGACCACCAGACTTTTCTGTTCAAACGCATGGCCGACTACAGCCCGCTACGCGCCAAATACGACCCCGATACCGCCGAGGACAGTTGGCGGCGGGTGCTGGCGTTTTTCGAGGAAACGCTGAGCGCATAAAGCGCGTACCGGCTCACATCCTGACAGGCGTCAGGCTAAAATCGAACTTTTTCCAAAAAAGTATCAGGAAATAAAAACAAAATTCGAATGACGCATTTGAAATAAGCATAGTGGCCAATGGCCATGAAATGCTTTAAATAAAGAGCGCATACGTTCTTTCCTAAATGTCTGTCCCCTTTTATAAGTGCAGGAAAACCTTGATAAAAAAGGGGACAGAGTAATTTATTTATACCTCTGAATAATTTATTTCTTCACGTTGTTTCGATAGACTCCCGTGCAAATAAAAGCGATATATAAAGAGGGGTAAAAATGCCAAGGATGAGGCGCACGGTGGTGCCTGACTATCCTCATCATATCCTTCAACGGGGGCATAACGGACAAGAGGTATTCAAGGATGAAGAAGATTACCTTAAATACCTGGCGGATCTGCGAGAGTTAAAAGAGAAGTGGCACGTAAAGGTATACGGGTGGTGCCTGTTGCCGGAGCAAGTCCACATGCTGGTTGACCCGGGTCCCAACCCCGACATGTTGAGCGAGTTGATGAAGGCGCTGGCGGCACGCACCACGCGCCACCGCAACCGCAAGGATAAACGCAGCGGCACGCTCTGGGAGAGCCGTTACCGCTCCAGTGTGGTTCAGCGCGGCTCCTGGACGCTCGCCTGCCTGCGCTATCTGGAAAAGCGGCCCGTCCTACTGGACATGGCCACCGCACCGTCACGTTTTCCCTGGACCAGTTTCGGCATGCGCATGGGCCGCGAAGAGCCGGCCTGGCTGGATCACCCCGAAGAATTCCTCGAGCTGGCCGACACCGACCAGGAGCGCCGGCAGGTTTACCGTCTTTTCATGGAACAACAGATCCAGGACCAGGAAGCCGGGCTTATCCTGGGTGCCGCCATGCGTAACCAGCTCACCGGCGATAAACAGTTCACCGACGAGGTGGAAAAGATCACCGGCGTCCGCGTCAGCATGCGTGGCAGAGGGCGTCCGCCCGGCAAGCCGCGCGAGTCCGAATAGCCGTATACAAAAAAAGATATTTTATTTCTTAAAGCGCTGGACCTTAGGGAAAGGCGTGAAGAAAACGTCAGTAAACCACCGAAAAGGGGACGCACAACTTTTAAGGGAGTGCGTCCCCTTTTTTGTAACTGACTGTTTTGTATGGAGTTGCTCAACTTCTGACATGGTTTCATTTTTTGAAACATGGTCTTTCGCGAAATTTTGTTCAGACGCCAGTCCCAGGTCGCTAAGGTTAAGAAAACAAGCCAAAAAAACCAAAAGCAAAGGGGGATTTATGCCTGGCAAGGATCGCCTTCTACTCGCCGGCCACCCGCACCATCTGGTGCGCAAGAGCCAAGGGAATGAACCCATCTTTCTGGACGACGCGGACTACAACCATTGCCTGGGACAGATCCGCAAGCTGAGCCAGGACTACAACCTCAGCGTGCACGCTTACTGCCTGCTCCCGGACCGCATCCATATCATCGCCACGCCGCACGGCGACCCCACCGATCTCTCCACCTTCATGAAAGCGCTGTCGTGCCGCACCTCTCTACGCCGCAAGAACCTGCACGGCCGCAGCTCCGCCTGGGAAGTGCGCTACCGTTCCAGCCCGGTGGAACCGGGGCAGTGGCTGCTGGCCTGCATGTGTTACGTGGAGCGCCTGCCTGTCATCCATGAGCTCACCACCTCCGCGTACCACTATCACCTGAGCAGCTATCGCATGCGGCTCGGCAAGACCGACCACTACTGGCTCAAAGACCCGGAGGAATACGCCCGCCTGGGCAGTTCGATCCAGGAGCGCGCCGAAGCCTACCGCACCTACATGAGCAACGGTCTGGATCGCAGTGAGGAGGCGATGATCGATACCGCGGTACAGCGTTGCCGGCTAACCGGCTCGATCCGGTTCGTGAAGGAGGTCTACCGGGAGTACGGCATACTCGGCATCAACCGGGGCCCGGGCCGGCCGCGCAAGCGCCGCAAAAAACCGGACGGTTGACTAGCCGGCAAAGCAGGGCAAAAAGAAGCAGAAAACAGTGTCAGAAAGCCGGGAAAGCCTCATTTTGCGTGTTTGGCAACAAAAGTTGCGGCCGGTGCAAAAGCAGCGAGCAGCTATCCCCACTGGGCGCGGCCTTGCTCGACGCCCTGAGCCACGCCCACGAGACGCTGGCGCTCCTTCCACTCCTCGAACCGGTTGGTGATCATCTCGTACGCCTCCTGCAGATCGTGCGTCTCGGGAAAGGTTTCGCCGGGAAACCATTGGGGCAGCCGGCGACGCAGCCATTCTTCAGGGGCGAGCATTTCTGGCGTGGGCGTTCAGATCAATGTCGAGCGCATCGAGGACGGCCAGCACTGTTTTCAAGGTCGGGTTACCGTGCTCGCTGAAAGAGCGGTACAACTGTTCCCGTGAGAGGCCAGTGTCGTTCGCCAATTGAGACATCCCCCGGGCTCTCGCGACCACTCCCATGGCATGGGCGATATACGCTGCGTCGCCGGTTTCGAGTGCATCGCTGATGAACACGGCAATGGCTTCCCCGCTATCCAGATGCTCGGCGGGATCAAAGGTAGTGAAGGCTTGGTTCATGGGTTTTCCCTCCATGCTTTCAGTTGTGACCGGGCACGTCGGATGTCACGGGTTTGATTCGCTTTTCGTCCGCCACACAACAGGCGACTGAATACATTTAATGCTCATTGTAGTTTAAAAAATACAAAAAAGAAAGATGTATGTATTCCGGACAGTCGGCACGGTGGAGCTAGTCCGCGGGCCTTCAGCCAATATATATCGCCCAGCGTGACCGGGACGAGCAGGGTTGTTTGTCCTATGTGGCGGACAATCCGTGTAGGCGAATGTGGAATCTGCGCGTAGCTTTTTGGCAGGGCGAGAGACGCAAAAAGGGGAAATTTGCGTGTCCGCAGAAGGTTGGTTGCGGGTCCTGAAAAGCACTGTGGTTAGCTAAATAGGGCAACAGAGGCAGGTGCCCGTTGTTTGGAGAGGCAAAAGACAAGACCGGACCCCGTCCTTCCGGACGCATCGAGAACGCAGTCGGCCAGACCTTGAAATTATTCGCCAAATAAGACAATGTGCATCCATATATAAATAAGTGGTGACACTTTGTCTTATTCAAGAAACCAAAAGCCGTCGTTTACCTCGTTGCAGGAGACATTCCACGCCTATGGTGGCCAACTGCGCATGAGCGAAGCGCTACGCGCGGGGATAAGCCGTTACACGTTTTATCGGGCACGTGACGAAGGCTTGATTGAACCGGTAGCGAGGGGCGTTTATAGGCTGGCGGAACTTCCGCCGCTCGGGCACCCGGATTTGATCGCCGCGATGTCGCGCTTCCCCGGAGCGGTTCTATGTCTCCAATCGGCACTTTCATGGCATGAGATCACGACTCAAATCCCTCATCACGTCCACTTGGCTGTGGCCCGGGGAGCTCGGCTTCCCAAGTTGGATTACCCGCCTGTGCGGGGATATCGGTACTCCGAGGTGGCTTTTGGCGCCGGTATTGAGGAATTTCTCGAGGATGGCTTGATCTTGAGAATATACAGCGCTGAAAAAACACTGGCGGACTGCTTTAAGTTTCGGAATCGCATGGGTATGGATGTGGTGCTGGAGGCGCTGAAGCTCTATCGGAAAAGGCAAGCGCCGCAGTTTAATAAGGTTCTTGAGTATGCCCGCATATGTCGAGTTGAAAAGGTCATCCGGCCCTACCTGGAGGCCGTGCTATGAGTGGGACAAGGAACCTGGAGGCATCCGTACGGCAGCGCCTTCTTAACCGCGCTCACGAGGAGAAAAGGCCGTTCCAGGAACTCCTCCAGTTTTATGCCATGGAACGGTTTTTGTATCGGCTTAGCCAATCTCGTCACAGTGAATGTTTTGTATTAAAAGGTGCGTTGATGCTGCGTGTCTGGGAGTCGCCATCTTATCGGCCCACTATGGATATCGACATGTTGGGCATCACCGATAACCGAGAGGCAGCGATCCTTCAGCAAATTGAGGAAGTGCTGGCGCAAAAAGTGGACGATGGGCTCCTATTTAACCCGGTTTTGTTGAAGGCAGAGACAATCACCGAAGATGCTGACTACCAAGGATTAAGAGTTCGATTCCCTGCCTCTCTGGACGGTGCACGCATCATGATGCAGCTGGATATAGGGTTCGGTGACGCAGTCTACCCCGGGCCTGAAAGGCAAACATACCCGGTGCTGCTGGATTTCCCGGCGCCTGAGCTTCTGTGCTATAGCCGGGAGAGCGCCATAGCGGAAAAGTTGCAGGCCATGATTGTTCTTGGTGAGCTGAATAGCAGAATGAAAGATTTCTTTGATATCTGGTTATTAGCAAGGCAGTTCGACTTCTCCGCCGGCCCTATGAGGCGGGCCATTGTGAGTACATTTTCGACACGCCGCACAGCCTTGCCGGATTGTCTGCCGTTCACTCAGCACTTTATCGAGTCCAAACAAAAGCAGTGGGAAGCGTTTAGGCGCAGAATAGATCAAGAGCATGTACCCAGCGACTTTGGTGAAATAGTCGAGGCGTTAGATAAGTTTTTGTCACCGATAATCACCACCGAAAAGCCGACAGAGACAGGTTACTGGTCAGCGCCGGGACCTTGGCGATTTTGATTCACGTGATGATTCCACGAGGTCCCGTGAATTCTCGGGTTCCAGCAAACTTTCCCTGGCCGCGGCCCGCCACTTAATCCTTCCGCAGTCGCTTCCGTTCGATGAGTTTCCTCGCATCATCCATGACCTGATTGTGAGAGGCGGCCGCGCGGGTGTCTTCCATTGCCTCAAGCACCTTGGCCTTGAACCAGGCGTCGTAGAACTCGGGATCCGTGGTCAGGCCGGGGGGCAGGCCGCGTTCCTTAACCACGCGAGTCAGCAAGATCCGAACGGCGTCTGATACCGATAAACCCAGGCCGGCCAGAGTCTCGGCGGCTTCGCCTTTCAGTTTTTCGTTAATTCGTACATGCAACATCGTCGTTTCAGCGGCCATGGTCTTTCTCCTATCAGACTACTCATAATGTATCTCATTTGAGATACGGTCAACCGGGCGAGCTTGGATAAGGCCGTTGAGGAGGTTCGAGGTTAACGACTGCGGCCCCGGGGCGCCGTAAGTGAAGGCTGAAAACATTGTCAGCTAGCGCGGAAAGTCAGTTAGGGGTCAATACGGTGGCAAAGCAGGGCAAAAAGGTGGGAAACCGGGTCAGAAAGCTAAAAAAGCGCCATTTTTCGTGTTTGGCAACGAAAGTTGCGGGTAGCGCAAAGCGGCCAGGAGGCACATCCATTTAAAGTGCCAGCACCTATTGGAGAGGTCAGGCGGCGGTGTCGTTCAGAAGGCTTTCATAGGGAATCTTGAGACCGGCGTGCAGATTGCGGATCATCTGCAGGCTGAGCGCTCTCTTTCGGTTCAGGACTTCGGAGACCCGCCCGCTGGAGCCGATGTAAGCCTCAAGATCGCGGCGGGTCAGGCCGCGCTGCTCAAGCGTGAACAGAATCGCCTCGACGGGATCCGAAGGGCCAACGGGATAGTGTGCGTCTTCGTACTTTTCGATCAGGATGGAGAGCACTTCCAGTTCATCCGCCTCCGGGCTGCCTTCCTCCGCATCCCACAGCTGTTCCAGGCGAGCGAAAGCGCGCTCGAGGTCGTCGTCGGTATGGATCGGCTGAACGTTCATTACACTGTCTCCGCGTCAATCTGGTCGTACTGAGCATGAGTGCCAACGAACCGCACCCAGGCAATCTGCAAGTCATACCGGATGGCGACAATCACGCGGTACTTATTGCCGGCTATGTTGAAAACCACCCGACCGTGCTTGAGAACACTGGCCGTGCTTATGTCTGCCTTCAACTGCTGGGGTGTATCCCAGTGCGCCTTGACCATCATGTGGTGCCACTGCGTGAGAGGCCTCTCCGAATCACCATGGTCAGGCAATTCCCAGAACTGCCTCAACGTCCGTTTCGCAATGACTCGCATCATTTCTCCCTGACTGGCGCAATTCTAGGTTCTCCCATTTTGGGAGTCAAGCGGGTGGCACAGCTGAAGGTTTCTGAGGTTAGTGGCTGCGGCCTCGGGTGGCTGTACGTGAAGGCTGAAAATATTGTCAGCCAGCGCGGAAAGTCGGTTAGAGGCCTGTAAGCTGTCCAAGCAGGGCAAAAAGGCGGAAAAAGAGACCGAAAAGGTGAAAAAGCCGTATTTTGCGTGTTTGGCAACGAAAGTTGCGAGTAGCGCAAATGCAGTGAGCGCCCGTGTTCTTACCTGTCGGGTATTAGAGGTCAGGCGATCTTGTCGGGCACGGCCTGCAAGTGTACGCCGAGTGCGTGCAGTACCTTCATCAACGTCGAAAAGCGTGGATCGGCACCAGGGCGCAATGCCTTATAGAGGCTTTCGCGGCCCAATCCGGTTTGACGTGCCAGGTCGGTCATGCCGCGAGCCCGGGCGACATGACCAATGGCGGCAAGCAGCTCTTCATGATCGCCCTCTGCCAGCACCTGCGTCAGGTATTCGGTGATCGCTACATCGTTGTCCAAAAACTCGGTAATATCGAAAGGGCGTAAACCGAGTTCTTGTGAGGTTGATGATTTCATGGTTCTCTCCTGATGGCCGCCGCCATCTGTTTAGCGGTTGCAATGTCGCGCCTTTGGCTGCTTTTATCGCCACCCACCAGCAATACATAAATGGCTTCGCCTGTCTGCAGGTAGTACACCCGGTAACCTGGGCCCACGGGAACGCGCAGCTCATGCACTCCTTCTCCCACCTGTATCCAATAAGATACAATGAGCGCGCCCGTCTTTGCCACCCATTTTTTGGGCTCCGTTAGTCGTCATTGTCCACCTCCTTGCGTTGAGGAAGCAGGGTGCCACTGGCGTTAGCGGTCTGGCTGTGGGGAATGGCGGGAAAACGTGTCAGTGATTCGAGATCGTATTTGTAAGGAACCGGGCGGGCAGTCCAGACGAAGGGTAGCTACGCGGTAAGAAGGGACCACTTTTCGGCCCGTCACGGCTAGAACTGGAAAAGCGGGGCAAAAAGGAGCACAAAACAGTGCCAGAAAGCCGGAAGAGCCGCATTTTGCGTGTTTGGCAAAAAAAAGTTGCGGGTAGCGCAAAAGCGGCCAAGTATATCCTCTGGCCAGCTTACCATCGCCCCAAGCGCTTTGGTCCTGAGCCTGGCGCAGTAGAACTCGCAGTCAGTAGTCAGGCCGGGGGAGTGGCCGCAACGGTGATGCCGGGAATATTGGCTTTCTGTGCCGGCTGTACAACGATTTCCACGTGCTGGTCCAGCGATACCAACGCCTGCATAAGGCGCTCCAGCGAGATGTTCTGGAGCTTGTACCGACGTATCTGAGATACCTTGGGCTGGGTCATGCCAGTGATCGCCGCTGTCTCCGTTTGATTCAGGCCGCGCTTATCAATGAGTTCATTGAGTTTGAGCGCGAGCGCTGTCTTGGTCGACAGTTCTGCGGCGTCGTCAAAGCCTAAATCCGACAGCACATTGTCGGTGCCTTGTGGGTGGGCATTACGCTTCATTACTTCCTCCCGCTTACCCATACTGGGCGAGCACTGCTTTCAGTCGCTTTTCGATCAGTTTGACATCCGGTCGCGGCGTAGCGATGCCGGACTTGGACTTCTTTTGGAACGCATGTAAGACATGCACTGCGTTGCCCAATCTCACGGTATAGACCGCACGAAAAGTATCGCCTCTGTGATCCTGTACCAGTTCATATACGCCCGGCCCCAAGCCCTTCCAAAGCTTGGACGATTCCGGTGTGCCGCCTAGCTGGACGACAAACAGCGCTACGCCCATGTCCTTCTGAACGCCAATGGGGAAGGCCTTGAAGTCCCTCTTCGAGGAGCTCTCCCAGTACAACATTTTCCGTTTCCGGTGCATAAATATATCCGTTCGGGTATAAGGAGGCAAGCCGTAAAATGGGATGCCCGTTCATGGGCACCTCGTCGGCGTTTGCAGGCAAAGCGTGGCGGGGACGAGCCGGGCTGTCTGTCCTACGATGCAGACAGTTCATGTAAGCGAAGGAGGAGTTGAGCAGAGGCGATGTACAGATAGTGCTAAAAAGGTGGCGAAGGAGGGAAAAAAAGCGGGGAAACCGTGTCAGAAAGCTGAAAAAGCGCCATTTTGCGTGCTTGGCAACGAAAGTTGCGATCCGTGCAAAAGCAGCGAGGAACGATCCCCCAGGAAGGCGCAGGCGAAGCGCGGCGGGTCCAGCCGGGTTGTCTTGACTGTCGGGGGGGGGTAATTACTGCAAGTGAAGGCGAAGTGAGCGCGATAAAGGCGAAAAAGGGACGGACAATTATAAAAATAACGCAGAAGAAAATCGTAACTGACTGATATTAAGGGTGGTTTTTAAAATGGCGAAATCCTGGCAAAAATATTAATCCGTCCCGCCGCCGAAATTCTCTTCATACATCGGGCGGTAAGAGGGTAGGCTCAATAAAAACGAACCCAAAAAACAACGGAAATAGGGGGAGTTATGCCCGGCAAGGATCGCCTTCTGCTCGCGGGCCACCCGCACCACCTGGTACGCAAAAGCCGTGACCAGAAACCCGTCTTTCTCGACGAAGCCGACTACACCCACTGCCTTGGGCAGATACGCGCGCTGAGCCAGCAGTACGAGCTCGCCATCCACGCCTTCTGCCTGCTGCCCGACGGCCTGCACATCCTGGCCACGCCGCTGGGCGACCCGGGGAACCTGTCCCGGTTTATGAAGGCGCTCAGCTGCAGCGCCTCGTCGCGGCGCAAGAGACTGCACGGCGCCACGTCCGTATGGGAGGTGCGCTACCGCTCCAGCCCGGTGGAGCCCGGGCAGTGGATGCTGGCGTGCATTTGCTACATCGAGCGGCTGCCGGTGACCCAGCGGCTTGCCTCGTCGGCGTATCACTACCACCGCAGCAGCTACCGCATGCGGCTGGGCAAGACCCATCAGTACTGGCTGGAAGACCCGGAGGAGTACACCCGTCTGGGCGGCAGCATCGAAGACCGGGCCGAAGCCTACCGGATGTATATGAGTAACGGGCTGGATCCTCACGAAGAGAAGATGATCGACACGGCGGTGAAGCGTTGCCGGCTTACCGGCTCACGGCATTTCGTGAGAGAGGTGTACCGGAAGTACGGGGTGCTGGGTTAGTCCGTTCGGGGAACCGAGCGGCCACACAAGGAACGCAGCCGGCGCGAAAAGTCAGCGAGGGATCAAAAAGCAGGCCAAGCCCGGCGCTACTGCCTATTGGAATAGATCATCCACGCTGGAGGCGTCCAGAATGCGGTCAGCCAGATCTTCCAGCTCAGCCTGGGAGGCACTTTGCAGGCGCAGGCGAAGCGTGGCGGGAGCGTCGCCGAAGCGGTGCTGTATCAGGCGCAGAACCAGCGCGCGCTCACCGTCCAGGCGGCCTTGCTCGACGCCCGCGAGACGCTGACGCTCTTTCCATTCCTCGAACCGGTTGGTGATCATCTCGTACGCCTCCTGCAGATCGTGCATCTCGGGGAAGGTTTCGCCGGGAAACCATTTGGGGAGCCGGCGGCGCAGCCATTCCAGGTAAGCCCGGCGTAAGCCGGCCTGTTCCGGACCTGACAGCCACTTTACCAAAAGTTGAAGAAGGCCGGCCACCTCGTCCGAGGAGCGGTGATGCTCCAGCCGGAATAGCGCGGCCACCAGGTTATTGATCGGCTGCCGATCGTCGGCGCTGTAAGCCCCTTCATCGATCAGCAGAAACGTCTGATCAGGCTGAAAGCGTTCCAGCCCGTCCGGCGCCGACTGAATCAGAGCCCGCACGTTGGTGGGCGCCCGCCAGCGGCGCTCGCCGTTATAAAGCACCACCGGCAGCACCGAAGGCAATCGGCGGTCGGCCCCCAGCTCACCACGGCGAATAAGATCCTGATGGAGCAGGCCGGTGTAGACCATAATGCGCAACGCCATGAAGCGGTCCACCGAGGACTGAAATTCCAGCAGCAGATACACATAAAGCCACTCCTCGCCCCAGCGTATTCGCCAAACGGCATCGCCGTGCCGGCCGCGCAGGTCGTCAGTAACGTAGCTGCCGTTCATCTTCTCCAGGGATTCCAAGTCCAGCGCTGCGACCCACTTTTCAGGCAGGAAGCCAACCAACAGATCCTGGATCATCCGGTCGTGGGCGAAAAGCAGCTTGTAGATGGTGTCGTGCTCGTCCATGGGCACCTCGTCGATCTAGAAAAACGAGCGTGACCGGGACGAGCCGGTCTGTCTGTCCTACGGTGCGGACAATCGTTGTAAGTAAAGACGGAAGGGACGTGGCGGTTCCTGACACCCCGCAAGAATGGACAGGCGGATTGCGTTGCCTTCAGGCCAATATGCTGGCAAAGCAGAGCAAAAAAGGGCAAAAACGGTGTCAGAAGCCTGAAAAATGCGGACGTTTGCGTGTCCGACAAGCAAAGTTGCGAACAGCGCAAAAGACAAGACTTGGCCTAGTCTTCTCCTGAAGCGCTGCAAGCTCACCGGGTTGGTGCGCTTCGTGAGGGGGGTGTACCGGAAGTTCGGTGTGCTGGGCTAGTCGTTCGGGGAACCGAGCGGCCACGCAAGGAACGCAGCCAGCGTGGGATCAAAAAGCAGGCCAAGCCTGGCGCTACCGCCTACTGGAATAGATCGTCCACGCTGGTGGCATCCAGAACGCGGTCAGCCAGATGTTCCAGCTCGGCCTGAGAGGCGTTCTGCAGGCGCAGGCGAAGCGTGGGGGGCACGGTGCCGAAGCGGTGTTGTACCTGGCGTAGAACCAGCGTTCGTTCGCCGTCCAGACGGCCCTGCGCCACGCCCGCGAGACGCTGACGCTCCTTCCATTCCTCGAACCGGTTGGTGATCATCTCGTACGCCTCCTGCAGATCGTGCATCTCGGGGAAGGTTTCGCCGGGAAACCATTTGGGTAGCCGGCGGCGCAGCCATTCCAGGTAAGCCCGGCGTAAGCCGGCCTGTTCCGGGTCTGACAGCCACTTTACCAAAAGTTGAAGAAGACCGGCCACCTCGTCGGAGGAGCGGTGATGCTCCAGCCGGAACAGCGCGGCCACCAGGTTATTGATCGGCTGGCGGTCGTCGGCGCTGTAAGCGCCTTCATCGATCAGTAGGAACGCCTGATCGGGCTGAAAGCGTTCCAGCCCGTCCGGCGGTGGTTGGACCAGAGCTCGCATGTCAGTGGGCGCCCGCCAGCGGCGCTCGCCATTATAGAGCACCACCGGCAGCACCGAAGGCAATCGGCGGTCGGCCCCCAGCTCACCACGCCGAATCAAGTCCTGATGGAGCAGGCCGGTGTAGACCATAATGCGCAACGCCATGAAGCGGTCCACCGAGGACTGAAATTCCAGCAGCAGATACACATAAAGCCACTCCTCGCCCCAGCGTATTCGCCAAACGGCATCGCCGTGCCGGCCACGCAGGTCGTCCGTGACATAGCTGCCGTTCATCTTCTCCAGGGAATCCAAGTCCAGCGCCGAGATCCATTGTTCAGGCAGGAAGCCAACCAACAAATCCTGGATCATCCGGTCGTGAGAGAAGAGCAGCTTGTAGATAGTGTCGTGCTCGTCCATGGGCACCTCGCTAATGGCTACAGACGAGCTTGGCGGCGACGAGCCGGGCTGTCTGTCCTACGGTGCGGACAGTCGTCGTAAGCGATGGCGGAAGATCTGCAGCGGTTCCGCAAAAATCATGACCAAACCGTACATTCCAGGGCCGAAAGCGAGCAAAAAGCCGGCAAAGCAGTGTCAGAAAGCTGAAAAAGCCGGCTTTTGCGTGTCCGGCGAACAAAGTTGCGAGCATCGCAAAAGGTGCATCCAGGCCTGGCGTAGGAGCGGGCCCTGCCCGCGAAAGGGCGTCAAGCCCGGCGGGATTCCAGAGATCGCTAGAACTTGCCGGCGAGCGGCGCTCGCCTTTCGCGAGCAGGGCTCGCTCCCACCAAACTCTGCTTGCATGTGCCCGTTGGTTGTTTGGCACGGGCTGTGAGGTCAGGCGATCTTGTCGGGCACGGCCTGTAAGTGTACGCCGAGTGCGTGCAATACTTTCATCAGCGTGGAAAAGCGCGGATCGGCACCAGGGCGCAATGCTTTGTAGAGACTTTCGCGACCCAGGCCTGTTTGACGCGCCAGCTCCGTCATACCGCGAGCCCGCGCAACGTGGCCAATGGCGGCAAGCAGTTCTTCGTGATCGCCCTCTGCCAGCACCTGTGTCAGGTATTCAGTGATGGCTACATCGTTGTCCAGAAACTCGGTGATATCGAAAGGACGTAAACCAAGTTCTTTTGAGGTTGATGATTTCATTGCTCTCTCCTGATCGCCTCTGCCATCTGTTTGGCGGTGGCGATGTCGCGCTTTTGGCTGCCTTTATCGCCGCCTACCAGCAATACATAAATGGCGTAGCCCGTCTGTACGTAGTACACCCGGTAGCCTGGGCCCACGGGAATGCGCAGCTCCTGCACTCCTTCTCCCACCGGTTTGTGGTCGCCAAAATTGCCTTGTTCGACGCGGCTGATACGTCTAAGGATCGCCATGCGGCCGCGCTCATCCTTGAGTCGGTGCAACCACTCTCGAAAGACCTGTGTGGTGATCACGGCGTTCATGCAGCACCTGTATCCAATAGGATACAATGAGGGCGCCCATGTTTGCCACCCATTTTTTGACTTCCGTTCTTGGTCACAATCCACCTCCTTGTATTGAAGGAGCAGAGTGCCACTGGCGTTAGCGGTCTGGCTGTGGGCAACGGCGGAAAAATGAGTCAGTGATTCGAGGGCGTATTTGTAAGGGCCCGGGCGGGCGGCCCAGACGACGGGTATCCAAGCCGTAAGAAGGGATAGGCGCGCTTTGAGGCTTCCTTCACGGCTAGAAAGCTGGCAAAGCAGGGCAAAAAGGCGGAAAAACCGTGTCAGAAGGATGGAAAAGCGCCATTTTGCGTGCGCGACAACGAAAGTTGCGGTTCGCGCAAAGGCCCGACGGATTGAAGAGATTGGTGCTTCTACGGGGCATGGATACGTGAAGAAAGGGGACGCACAACACCGAAATGAGCGCATTAGATTTCTGTAACTGTCTGATAACAATAGAACAATTAAGCGGACCATATGGGCGCTTTATTTTAGTCGCAAATTGCGGCGAAATTCTCTTCATACGCGACGCACGCTAGGGGTAGGCTCCAAGAAAAACAAACCCAACTGCTACCGCAAAGGGGGAGTTATGCCCGGCAAGGATCGCCTTCTGCTCGCGGGTCACCCGCACCACCTGGTGCGCAAAAGCCGCGACCAGCAACCTGTCTTTCTCGATGAAGCCGACTACACCTACTGTATAGGGCAGATACGGGAGCTCAGCAAAGAGTACAAGCTGGCCATTCACGCCTATTGTCTCTTGCCAAACGGCCTGCACATCGTTGCCACGCCGTTGGAAGACCCGGCCAACCTGTCCACGTTCATGAAGGCGCTCTCGTGCCGTACCTCGCTGAGGCGAAAGCATCTTCATGGCCGTAACTCAGTATGGGAGATGCGCTACCGCTCCAGCCCGGTGGAGCCGGGGCAATGGCTGCTCGCCTGTATGTGCTACATCGAGCGGCTGCCGGTGATTCACAAGCTCGCTTCGTCAGCCTACCACTATCACCGAAGCAGCTACCGCATGCGGCTAGGCAAGACTTGCCAGTACTGGCTGGACGATCCCGAGGAGTACGCCCGTTTGGGCGGCTCCATCCATGAGAGGGCGGAAGCGTACCGTATTTATATGAGTAATGGCCTGGATCGGAACGAAGAGAAGATGATTGGCACCGCCGTGGAGCGCTGCAAGCTAACCGGCTCGATTCGGTTCGTCAAAGAGGTGTATCGGCGGTACGGCGTGCTGGGGGTAAATCGCGGGCCGGGGCGGCCGCGCAAGTACCGCAAAAAGCCTGATGGCTGACTAGCCATGTTTTGCGTGCTTGGCAATACAGAGTTGCGGGTGTCGGAAAAGCAGCCAGGAGAGACACCCAAGCCAGCATGCTATTACCCATTGGAATAGATCGTCCACACTGGAGGTATAGAGTGCGGTTGGCTAGATCTTGCAGTTTGGTGTAGAAAGTGTTTTGCAGGTGCAGGCGAGGAGCGGCAGGAATATATAATCGAAGCTGCGCCGCATCACTCGTAGAACCAACGTCGGCCCTCCGGGTGGTCTTGCTTTCCGCTTTGTGCCATGCCTACCAGAGCCTGGCCGCTTCTTCCGCTCTTCGAACCGGTTGGTTATCACCTTATATGCCTCTTGAATAATTGCACATCTAGGGAAAAGTCTGGCCGGGAAAACCTTGAGGCAGCGGGCGGCGGGTGAATTATAGCGCCTGCGGCGGTCGGCGCCTCAAGCTGCGCTCTCCGTTATAGCGTGTTATCGGCAGCACGGAGAGCAGTCGGAGGTTGACGCCGAGCTTGCCGCGCCGGGCCAGATTCTGATGGAGCAGACCGGCATAGACCATAATGCGCAATGCCATGAAGCGGTCGCCGACGACTGAAATTCTAGTGGCAGATAAGGGTACAACCAGCCCTCGCGCCAGCGTACGCGCCAAACTGCGTCACTGAAGCGGCCACCTAGGCCGACAGTGATGTGGCCGTCGTTCACCTTCTTTCGATAATTAATATTCAGTGGCGCCAAAGCGGCGCCTTTTTTAGAAAGATGGAGTCGACTGTGTAGTCACTAAGCGCATGCGATTCTTGAAGAAAAATACGCACTAGATAAACTTTAAGCATCTGATTTTTACAGGCTTTATGGGGCCAGAAAAAAAGACACAGGGAAATCCGGATACTTCGACGCCAATCGATGCCTTACTTTGAAAGTTAAAACGTTTGTTTTCGGAAATCGCGCATCTAGCGCCGAACGTTACGAAGCGCCTGAGCGGATCGCTCGTACCCGAAAGTCTATTTTATGAAAGTAACAAGTCCGTCCGAGTCGCCAATGAGTGCGGTCGACGTTCAATATAGAATAGAATAAAACACAGATTTAAGGGAAATATTTATGATTAAAAAAGCTGCTACCTTTATTGTATTTACTATGGTCATCAACGTCGCTAGATCCGACGAAATGGAGGACCGTATCAGCGTTATGCTGACCGAAGTCACTAAGGGCGTAGACGTCGTGCGCATCGCTGAAACACCCATATCTAACATCATGAAGGTCGAGCTGAGTAACGGAAACTTCGTGTATGTAACTCGAGATGCCCAGTTCGTATTCCCTGGCCAACTGCTTCAGCACAGGGCGGGCGGCTTGGTCAATCTTACGGAGCGCGATCTTGCCGCAAAGAGGAAAGTAGAGCTTAACAGCGTGGATCTTACCCAAACGATCACTTTCAAGGCCAGGAACGAAGAAAAATCAGAGATCTATGTGTTTACTGACATAAGTTGCGGGTACTGTAAAAAGTTCCATCGGCAGATCGACGAAATTAATAAAGCCGGCATCACTGTCCACTACCTTGCTTTTCCTAGAGCAGGCTCGCAGTCCGCGGCTGGCGAGATAATGAGCAGAGTATGGTGTGCAAAAAACCGTCAAGTTGCACTGACTTCGGCAAAGCGCGGGCGTGAAATTTCACGATATTCCGGATCCTGCGAAAACCAGATAAATCAGCAGCATGAGTTAGGGCTAGTGTTAGGGGTTAAGGGTACTCCTGGTATCTACGATAGCGAAGGACGACACCTAGGAGGCTACTTAACATCGATGCAACTAAGTGAGCAATTGGACTAAGTTTGCTTGCGGTTTCCCTAAATAGTTCTTTGATCACCGATAAAGATGTAGGTCGGAGGCTGGTAATGTATCGGGGTTTACTCGTATCGCGAAGAGCTGTACTCATATTCTTAGTAGCCGTCGGCGTCGGAATTATATTCGACACTATCTCTTTTCTTTTGAGGGGGCCACCGGAGAAAAATCCGATCTCCGACATACAGAATTCTGATGACCTTGTTTATAAAATGAAAAATGACGTTGCCCCAATCGTCGCGGAGACTTCGGAAATATTTGGTAGTGTTCAGCGCACCTCGGATCCGGAGGTAAACGGCGAGGTCATCCCTGAAACTGCGCTAGAGATTCGCCTTTTAGGCGTTTTCTCGGATAGGTTCAACAAAAAAAGTGCTGCTATTATAGAGAGGAAAGACGAAGAGTCTACCCTGGTAATGATTGGTGACGTCCTACCTGACGGGGTAAAGGTATCCAGGATATTGAAGGATAGAGTGATCTTTAATAAGAATGGAGAAAAAGAACAGCTTCCACTTACAAAGTGGAAAGACTATAAAAATGTAAAAGATAAAATATATAAAGACAAAAATAAAAAAAATAAAGATCTTAAAAAAGATGACAAAGTGCATCCGCCGACCTATTCGGAGTTTTTGGCACATGCGGGACTAAAGCGAGTTAATGCTGAGATGGCTAGCGGATACATGGTGGGTGAAGGAGCCGAAGCAGTACAAGAGCAGTACGGGCTTCAACAAGGTGATATAATCCTGTCGGTTAACGGGTATCCGGTTGGGGCGGAGGCGGACGACCGCTTAGCAGGAAGCTCTCTTGTCGACGGGGCCGGGAAAATGAAGGTTCTTAGGGGAGGAAGAACGCTAACCGTGAATGTGCCCGCGTTAGAGTAGCTCTCCCGGCAGATCTTTAAGAGTAATATAAAGAGTCAGAAGTTATTAAGAATAAAATCACAAGTTGGTGGCTAATGTCGCGAAATATAAGAGTTAAGATAGTCGCACAGTGACCTGTTAGTAGAGCCGCAAAAGATATTATTTGAAACTGTTGATTGTGAAATTCGGCTGGGCATAGTCTCGAAAGTGTCAGTACGGAGGGCTAATCCTGGACTGGCAAAGGAAGAAATATAAATTAAGGAAATAATGGAGACTTGTCATGAAAGTAAAACAGATCAAAGTGCTTCTTGCATCAATATTGGGGGTTGGCCTTTTGGGCGCCTCTCAATTCGCGGCTGCTGACTGGGACTCTGGTCGCTGTACAAGCCCTAATCCTGGCCCAGCTCCTTGTGTCGAGCATCAAGCCAGTGATGGTAGTTGGTGGCACTTTAATGGTAGTGGTGGTCACGCTGGCGTCTGGCATGGCTACCCTGTAAACGAAGATGGTCAATCCCCGGAACAAGACTTCCAATTCTCCGGTACCACAGATCTATCCTGTACACTTGGGGCGTTTACATGTGAACTGACCCTCAATGGTGAAGTAAAAAAATTCCAGGACGGTAACGGTAATTGGCGAATTGGTGTCCGTGTGAATAGCGGGTCAGTCGCCCCGGGTGATGAAGAGTGTGATGCTATCTCTGTAGGTAATTTCCCTTGGTACGCAGGCCACGATCCGGATCAGGATGCAGGCTTCCCTGGGCAGCATGTGCTTAGTAACAGTACTGGTATCGTATATAATGGCACGTCCAGTGTTTATACGGGCCATATAGGCCAGATTGACGTTATCTACTCTGGCCTGGGCTTCCCGATTACACTCGTAAACGATGGCCACCTGCATGACGTCCAGTACCAAAACTCAACCAACAGCTTCTTGTTTGGTTCATCTGGAACAGGTAGTCAGGATAATATCCTTTATGAAGATGGCGCATCAGATACTGATAGTGGTTGTACAGTAGACGGTGCGCTGGTCCTTCAGCCGCCGGCTTTGGATCTTAATATTCTTTAAAATAATAATAAGACTAGTAATGCGGCCGTCCCTTTCCGGGGCGGCCTTTTTTTGTATCCGGTATGGTGCTAACGCTCTATTCCATAGAGCCGCGCTTTGGAGCTTCCCGGCGCAGCCTTAAGTCCAAAGTCCTCTGCAGTTGGACCAGTGCCGGGCGGCGGCAGTGTCGATTGCAAAGTGGGATATGGTATATTAGGTAAGCCAAGCGCAAGAAGCATTGGTTCGGTGAAAAGAAACCTCATACGAGGTCGTCACCGTCAGTCAGAAAGTGTACATCTTTAAATTCCGATACTGGCACGGAAGCGGTCAACCTAAATGTGGCGTATATAAGGATCCAGATCGAATGTCTGATCTAAGAGGTCCGTTGCTCTGTGGTTATGAGATCGGCATTGTGAAATTCTGGAATGGGTAAGCAAAAGCCGTAAGCTTCCCCCTAGGTAGACCACTCCAAGGTAGAAATTTGGCACAATGAGCCAATGAGGAGAGGTCCCATGAAAAGATCCCGATTCACGGAAACCCAGATCGTATCGATCCTGAACGAGGCGGAGGCAGGCCTGCCGGTGAAAGAGGTCTGCCGCAAGCACGGCATCAGTTCGGCCTGCTACTACCAGTGGAAATCCAAGTACGGCGGTCTGGGCGCTTCCGAGTTGAAGCGCCTCAAGGAGCTGGAAGCGGAGAACACCAAGCTGAAGCGGCTGTACGCCGACATGGCGTTGGAAAACAGTGCCATGAAGGATCTGATCGAAAAAAAGCTCTAAGGCCGCCAGAGAAGCGCGAGGCTGTTCGTTATCTGGCCGAGGAACACCGGCTGTCGGTGCGTGCCGCCTGCCGTTGTATGAGCCTGTCCCGGGCGGCCTGGTACAAACCGGTGACGGACTGGCGCGAGCGCGACCGGACAGTGATCGATGAACTCTCAACGCTGGCGGACTCGAAGCCGGGCCTGGGATTCTGGAAGCTGTTCCGGCGATTGCGTCGGCAGGGCCACCGGTGGAATCACAAACGGGTTTACCGGGTGTATTGCCGGCTGGGGCTGAATCAGCGGCGACGAACCAAGAAGCGACTTCCCCAGCGCGACCCCTTACCGTTATTCGTGCCGACACAACCGAATCAGGTCTGGTCGGCGGATTTTATGAGCGATGGACTGTACAGCGGCTTACGATTCCGCACCTTCAACGTGCTGGACGACTTTAACCGGGAAAGCCTGGCGATTGAAATCGACACCTCTCTGCCCAGCCGCCGGCTGGTGCGAGTGTTCGAACAGCTCAAAGCAGAGCGCGGGCTACCGGATATCCTGAGGACCGACAACGGCCCGGAATTCCTGGGTGAAGCGTTTACGGACTGGTGCCGATACAACGGCATCCTCCTGGATTACATCGAGCCAGGCAAGCCGAACCAGAATGCCTATATCGAGCGGTTCAACCGCAGCTACCGGCAAGAAGTGCTGGATACCTGGCTGTTCCGGGATTTGGATGAAGTCCGGGAGATCAGTTGGGCCTGGATGCTGGAATACAACGAGGAACGCGATCACGACAGCCTGAACGGGCGGACGCCCGCCGAGACATTACACCAAGCCCAAAGTTCTACTTTTACGGTGTCTACTTGACGGGGGAGCTTACGTTACGAGTTTGGGGTGAAGGTTGGCATTGCGATCACCGCGAAAAAGGGATTGATCGTGGGAGCCAGAAGCTTCCCTGGCAATCCGTACGATGGCGATACGCTGGCGGAGCACTGGGAACAAACCGGCATCCTCACCGGTGTGGAACCGGAGATGCTGATCGTGGACTTGGGC
>Ga0207878_100114_pt1 | contig 85818 bp, 78 predicted proteins | sample LinPmetageLP41_FD_184053 | JGI IMG/M metagenome (GOLD analysis project Ga0207878, IMG submission 184053) | Marine viral communities from the Pacific Ocean - LP-41 (SPAdes) | ecosystem: Environmental > Aquatic > Marine > Oceanic | place: Pacific Ocean | collected 2010-08-27 | reverse complement strand
CCAGAGCTCGTCACTGAGCATGAATCGGGGCATTGCAGACTCGCAGAGTGTCGGTGTAGGAACCTCAATTCTGCGGGTTTGCTCTTATTCAGCAACACCCCTCTCGTGAAACGTCAACAGGCCCTAGCGGGACTCGGGCATACTAGGCGTCGAATTCCTGATCGAAATCTAAAGAGGCGAGACCGTCTGATGCCGCCATTCGAGGGCCAGTCATGAGCCGTTCGCTGTTCGATGAATTGCGTGTGCACATGGATCGGCTGCGCCGCTCCGAGCAGAAAGTGGCGCGCTTCGTGCTGCGCAATCCGGAAGAGGTGATCCTGATGCGGATCACCGATCTGGCCAGCGAGGCACAGGTTAGCGAGCCGACGGTGGTGCGTTTCTGTCGCGCCATGGGCATGGCCGGCTTCCAGGAGTTCAAGCTCAAGCTGGCGCAGATGATGGCCAAGGGCAGCCAGTACGCTCAGTTCACCATGAACGATGGCGACAGCGTGGCCGAGTTCTCCCACGGCATCTTCGACAGCACTATCGAAACCCTCGAACGCGTTCGCGACGACCTGGACAACGAGGCGCTGGGCAAGGCGATCGCCGCGCTGGCAGTGGCCAATCGGGTCGAGTTCTACGGTTACGGTGCGTCGGGGATCGTCGCTGCCGATGCCCAGCACAAGTTCTTCCGCCTGCAGATTCATACTTCGGCCTACTCCGACCCGCACCTGCAAGCGATGTCCGCCGCGACGCTGAAAGCGGGCGATGTGGTGGTGGCGATCTCCCAGACCGGCCGCACCCGGGCCCTGGTCGCCAGTGCCAAGACGGCGGTCAAGGCCGGTGCTACCGTGATCGGGCTGTGTCCCAGTGACTCCCCGTTGGCGCGAGAAGTGACTCTGCCGTTGCCGGTCGACGTACAGGAAGACACCGAGGTCTACATTCCGATGACGTCGCGTATTGCTCATCTATTGACCATCGACGTGCTCGCCGTCGGCGTGGCCAAGAATCGCGGCCCGCAGATCACGGATCAGCTAAAGGCGATCAAGCGCAGCCTGGGTGCGTTGAGAGTGTCCAACAACGTTTCCTAGCGCTCTTACGAGATCTCACGTTATTGCAAGCGTTATTGTAAGAATAGAGGCGCCCTGAAATGGGCGTTTTTTTGCTTCCAGATACTGTATATATAGACAGTATTCGGGTTTGTGGGTGACACTTAAGACCTCGGTTCGCAATGTCTGGTCGCCACTAATGTCACCTTGTCACGCTTTTCATCACCATGAGCTGTCGGCTTCCCGCTTTCGCCGGGAGGCGGGGCAATGAGCGGGTTGAAATCGCTGCTCGATAGCCGTCAGGTCTGGCGCGCCCAGATCGCCGCTGACAACAATCATGGCGAGGCGATCGCCAGCGGGCACGCCGAGCTCGACGCTCTATTACCGGGTGGCGGCTGGCCGCCGGCCGCGATCAGCGAGCTACTATCGACGGGGGCCGGCAATGGGGAATTGGCATTGCTGTGGCCGCTGCTCTCGCGAATGACCCGTGAAGGAAAGCCGGTGATGCTGGTTTCGCCACCAGCGGTTCCTTACCCGGCGGCATGGCGCCAGGCGGGCGTGGCGCTCGAACAGTGTCACTGGTTGGATGTGCAGGGGCGCGAGGCGTTATGGGCGACGGAGCAGTGTCTGCGAGCCGGTTGCTGCGCAGCCGTCGTCGCCTGGTTGCCGCAGGCCGATAGCCGTCTCATGCGCCGGCTGCAGGTCGCGGCGGCGAGCGGAAACACGCTGGCCTTCATCCATCGGCCGCTGGCAAAAGCGGCCGAAGCCTCGCCGGCGCCCCTCCGGTTGCGGCTGCATCGGCATGCCGAGCTGGAGATCCTCAAGTGTCGCGGGAGCTTCCCTCCATCGCGGCGAATCGCCTTCGGCGCTGGAGCTTGAAGCCATGCGCTGGGCCTGTCTGCTGTTTCCTCGTCTGGCGTTGGAGGGCGCGCTGCGTCGCCGCTCCGACCCTACGGCGCCGTTCGCGCTGATCGAAGGGCCGCCGCAGCGTCAGCACATACGCGCCGCCAATCGCGCCGCGCGCGAGCAGGGGGTCAAACCCGGTCAGGCGCTGGGCTTCGCCGAAGCGCTATGTGGCCAACTCGAGACTGCCCCTTTCGACGTCGAGTCGGTGGAGCGCTGGCGTCGACGGTTGGCGACCTGGGCCTACGGTTTCAGCGCTCAGGTCAGCCTTCACTATCCGCATGCGCTGGTGTTCGAAGTTGCCAGCAGTCTCGACCTTTTGGGTCCCTGGCCACGGCTGGAGGCAAGGCTGCGCGGGGAACTCGCCGCGCTCGGTTTTTCTCATCGCCTGGTGATCGCCCCCAACCCGGCGGCGGCGCGAGTCCTGGTCAATGTTCACGACGGCCTGGCAGTGGACGAGGCCGGGCTGGAATCGGCTTTGGCGTCGCTGCGTCTCGATCGTGCCGGGCTAGCCCGTCTCGAGTCAGATAATGACATCGTGCAGACCCTGAATCGCAGCGGTTTCCAGCGCCTGGGCGAGCTGTTCGGTCTGCCGCGTAGCGCCCTGGCGCGACGTTTCGGGAGCGGCCTGATGCGTCATCTGGCCGAACTGCGCGGAGAGTGGCCATTGGCGCTCGATTATCATCGCCCGACGCCGCGCTTTTCCCGCACCTTCGAGTTCGATCGTCCGGTGCATGCCATCGCCGGCCTGGCCTTTCCGCTCAAGCGCCTGTTGCAGGAGCTGGGCGTGTTTCTGATGGGGCAGGACGCGGGCGTCGAGCGGTTCTGTCTGGCGTTCGAACTGGAGGATGGCCTGCCGCAAACCTTCGAGATCGGTCTCATATCGGTACAGCGCGACCCCGACACCCTGCTCGAACTGACCCGCGCCCATCTGGAGCGCGTGCGTCTCGCTGGCCCGGTGATGACCTTGAGGCTCTTCGCGCCTCGGCTGTCGGCCTATGCGCCGACCCGACGCGAACTGCTGGAGGGGCCGGCGCGTCAGGCCCAGGCCTGGGCCGCGCTTCACCAGCGTCTGGTCGCGCGGCTGGGGCAACCGGCACTCAAGCCGCTGGTGGAGCATCGCGAGCATCGCCCGGAAAAGGCGGTGCTGAACGGCGCCGGACCGCGTGCGCGCGAAGCCTCGATCGGCCCGCCGCGCCCCGGCTGGCTGGCCTGTGCGCCCCAGCGTTGCGATGGCGACGTGGTGCAGCTATTGGCGGGGCCGGAGCGAATCGAAAGCGGCTGGTGGGACGGCGACGACATCCGGCGCGACTACTACCTGGCCCAGTGGGCCGACGGTCGCCACGCCTGGGTCTGGTGCGAGCCGGGGCAGCAAGGCTGGTATCTGCACGGGTGGTTCGGATGAACGATGGCTTTCCACTGCGGCCCGACGCTGCCGCCTCATCGCGGCCCGACGCTGCCGCCTCATCGCGGCCCGACGCTGCCGCCTCATCGCGGCCCGACGCTGCCGCCTCATCGCGGCCCGACGCTGCCGCCTCATCGCGGCCCGACGCTGCCGCCTTATCGCGGCCCGACGCTGCCGCTTCGGGTGCCTTTAGAGAGGCTTACGCCGAGCTGCACTGTCTCTCCGCGTTCAGCTTTCAGCGTGGTGCGTCTACGGCGGCGGAGCTGTTCGAGCGCGCGGCTCGGCTCGGCTATCGCGCCCTGGCGATCACCGACGAGGCCACGCTGGCGGGTATCGTGCGCGGCTGGCAGGCGGCGCGGGAGCATGGTGTCGAACTGATCGTTGGCGCCGAGTTTCGCACCCAGTGCGGTATCAAGATCGTATTGCTGGTAGAAAATCATCGCGGCTACGAGGCGCTGTGTGGATTGATTACCCGCGTCCGCGGTCGAGCCCCCAAGGGCGAGTATCGGCTGCTCGAAACCGATCTCGACGAGCTCGACGGCGGCGACGACCTGTTCGCGCTGTGGATTCCCGAGTCCGTGCCGGACCCTGCCATCGGCCAGCGGCTGGCCCGCGCTTTCCCCGGGCGGCTGTGGCTGGCGGTGGAGCTCCACTATGGTTTCGACAATGGCTGCGACAACGCCGCGCGCCTGGCCCAGCTGCAGGCCTTGGCCGACGCGCTGGGTATTCCGGCGCTGGCGACGGGGGACGTTCACATGCACGCCCGCGGTCGTCGGGCGCTGCAGGATTGTCTCACCGCGATCCGCCACCATCAGAGTGTCTTCGAGGCCGGCGACGCCCTGTTTGCCAACGGCGAGCGCCATCTGCGCAGTCGTGACGCGCTGTCCGCGATCTATCCCGCCGAGCTGATGGCCGAGAGCGTGGCGCTGGCGGCGCGCTGTCGTTTCGATCTCGGCGAGCTTCGCTACACCTATCCCCATGAAGTGGTGCCGGATGGCAAGACACCGGCCGAATGGCTGCGCGAGCTGACCGCCGAAGGCTGTGCGCGGCGCTGGCCGGAGAGCGTGCCGGAGAAGGTCGCCAGGCAGATCGACTACGAGCTCACGCTGATCGAGGAGCTGGGTTACGAGCACTACTTTCTCACCGTTCACGATATCGTCGCGTTTGCTCGTGGCCAGCATATCCTGTGTCAGGGGCGTGGCTCGGCGGCCAATTCGGCGGTCTGTTTCGCGCTGGGCATTACCGAGATCGACCCGTCGGAATCGGCGCTGCTGTTCGAACGCTTCATCTCCCGCGAGCGCGACGAGCCGCCGGATATCGACGTCGATTTCGAGCACGAGCGGCGTGAGGAGGTGATTCAGTACGTCTTCCGTCGCTACGGTCGCCATCGCGCGGCGCTGACCGCCGTGGTCAGCCATTATCACGCCGCCGGCGCGATCCGCGATATCGGCCGGGCGCTGGGTTTTGCGCCGGAGCGTATCGATGCGCTGGCCCGCTGTGCCGGGCGCTGGACCGATCATATTCCCGACGAGGCGCGGCTGCGCGAGCAGGGCTTCGAGCCGGAGGAGCCGATGCTCAAGCGGCTGCTGGTGCTGGCCGGCACGCTGGTCGGCTTTCCGCGCCATCTCTCCCAGCATCCGGGCGGGTTCGTGATCTCGGATGCACCGCTGCAGACGCTGGTGCCGGTGGAGAACGCCGCCATGCCCGAGCGCACGGTGATCCAGTGGGACAAGGACGATCTCGATCTGGTCGGCCTGCTCAAGGTCGACGTGCTCTCGCTGGGCATGCTGACGGTGCTGCGACGCAGTCTGGATCTGCTGCGGCTGCATCGCGATATCGACTACGAGCTGGCGACGATTCCCAAGGAGTGCGGCGAGACCTATGCCATGATCCAGCGCGCCGACACCATCGGCGTATTCCAGATCGAATCCCGCGCGCAGATGGCGATGCTGCCACGGCTCAAGCCGGCCAAGTTCTACGATCTGGTGATCGAAGTGGCGATCGTGCGCCCAGGGCCGATCCAGGGTGACATGGTCCACCCCTATCTCAAGCGACGTAACGGCGAGGAGCCGATCACCTACCCTTCGAAAGCTTTCGAAAAGGTATTCGAACGCACCCTGGGCGTGCCGCTGTTCCAGGAGCAGGTGATGGCGCTGGCGGTGGAAGCGGCCGGCTACAGCCCCGGCGAAGCGGATCAACTGCGCCGCTCCATGGCGGCGTGGAAGCGCCACGGCGGGCTCGAGCCCCACCGCAAGCGCATCGTCGAGGGCATGCTGGAACGCGGCTACGAACTGAGCTTCGCCGAGCGCATCTTCGAGCAGATCAAGGGCTTCGGCAGCTACGGCTTTCCCGAATCCCACGCCGCCAGTTTCGCCCTGCTCACCTACGCCAGCTGCTGGCTCAAGTGCCACGAGCAGGCGATCTTCGCCTGCGCGCTGATCAACAGCTGGCCGATGGGATTCTATTCGCCGGACCAGGTGCTGCAGGACGCCCGCCGCCACGGTGTCGAAGTGCGCCCGGTCGATATTCGCACCAGCCAGTGGGAGAGCACACTGGAACCTGCCCCGGATAGCACCGGGGCGCTGGCGATCCGGCTGGGCCTGCACATGATCAAGGGCCTGGCCGAGAGCGACGGAGAGCGGCTGCTGGCGGCGCGCGACACGCCCGACTGCAACAGCGTCGAACGTCTGGCGGCACGCTCCGGGGTCAAACGGACGGTGCTCTCGCGGCTCGCCGATGCCGGTGCGCTGGAAAGGCTCGCGGGGGATCGCCATCGGGCGCGCTGGGCCACGGCCGGCATCGAGACTTCGCTGCCGTTGTTCGCCCAGGCCGACGTTGAGATCGTCGCCGACGCCGAAGAGGAGGCGCTGGTGTTGCCGGCTATCGAAGTGGGTGAGGCAATCAAGGCGGATTACGCCACGCTGGGTACGACGTTGGGGCCGCATCCGATGTCGTTGCTGCGCCAGCGCTGCCATGCGGGGGACATACGTGGCTTGGGCGGCGTGGTGGATTCGAAGCGGCTCGCCACGCTACCCAGCGATATCGGCGTGACGCTTGCCGGACTGGTGATCGGACGCCAGCGTCCCGGTTCCGCCAAGGGGGTGACTTTCTTAACGCTCGAGGACGAATTCGGCATGGTCAATATCGTGGTCTGGCCGAATCTGGCCGTGCGCTATCGCCGGATTCTGCTCGAATCACGGCTACTACGCGTGACCGGTAAGCTCGAGAACCAGGAGGGTGTCCGTCACATCATCGCCAAGCGCTTGATCGATCTCACCGGCATGCTGGAGGGGCTCAGTACACGCAGCCGGGATTTCCATTAGGTTCGCACTGAAAACTACCTACGCTCGATCATGCTTCGTTAAAAATCGGCTTAAGATACTCATTTACAGCTCGTAAACTGGGACGCCAGCCCGGTCCGTCTTCGCCGATTTTTGCCTTGCCTGATCATCGCTCGCTGACTTTTCAGATCGAACCTTCAAATCGGTTGCGATCATCGGATCGCGACGAGGGGACGCCGGGAAGGAGGCTGGCAAAACGGTTTGGTCCTGTGGTTAGGTAAGGAACCATTGCGCTACGCGACCGGTCTGTTAATAGCGTGACGCGGCGAGCAAAGTTTCGATCTCAATGACTCGAACGCTTTTCAAGAACTCTCAATTCTATAAAACCAAGAGGCGGCTGATTTATGGAGAGCATAGGCGTAGGGCCCTGGATTGCCATCGCGGTAGCAGTGGGTGCCATCGGGGTGCTGGTGGGTTACTGGCTGGGAACCCGGATGGGCGGCCACAACACCGAACCCATGCGCAAGCTGAACGACGAGCACAAGGTTTACAAGGAAGACGTGCGTGAGCACTTCGAGCAGGTTTCCGCGACCATGACGCGGATGGTCGAGGACTATCGCGAGATGTATCACCATGTCGCCAAAGGGGCCGAAAAGCTCGCCGACATGCATCACGAAACCGTGATCGAGCCGCCGCCCAAGCCCGAGGCGATCACGCAGGATCGTCGGACCGACAGCGAGGAGAGCGACGCGCCGGCTGCCGACGAAACCCGCAAGGTAGAGACATCGGCGGCGAAAGCTTCCACGGCGACGCCCTCGGCGACGGCACCCACGGCGTCGGGTGCGGCGGCGAAATCGTCTGCATCGTCTTCCGCATCGCCATCCTCGGCAGCCGGTAAGGCATCGACCGGGGCGGCCGTCGAGGCTAAGTCCGGGGCGCCCGATGGTGACAAGCAAGTCACCGGCTCGCAGACACCCTCCAGTGCTTCGGCGTCGTCAGCCGAGCGTCCGCAGGATGCGGCGATTCGCGCCGCCGCCGAGGATGCCGCCAACCAACGCAAGCAGTCTCCCGGCAAGGTATAGCGTCCAAGCGGGGCTTGCCGGCTGTGTTAAGCTGGCGCGCTCTTCTCTTCTTTCCAGCAGCAGGCCCCGCACGGTTCCCAATGGATGATGTCTCGGCACTAATCGACTCCCTCAACGCCAATCAGCGCGAGGCCGTCGCCGCGCCGCCCGGCAATATGCTGGTGCTGGCCGGTGCCGGTTCGGGCAAGACCCGGGTGCTGGTGCACCGTATCGCCTGGTTGATGCAGGCCGAAGGCGTCTCTCCTTACGCCATTCTGGCGGTGACCTTCACCAACAAGGCCGCTCGCGAGATGCGTACGCGTCTCGAAGCATTGCAGGGCGCGACGCTGCGCAACATGTGGGTCGGTACCTTTCACTCCATCGCTCACCGCCTGCTGCGTACGCACTGGCACGACGCGCGTCTGCCCCAGCACTTCCAGATCATCGACAGCGACGATCAGCTGCGCCTGGTCAAGCGTCTGCTGCGGGACCACAACGTCGACGACGAGCGCTATCCGCCCAAGCAGGTGCAGTATTTCATCGGCGGCTGCAAGGAAGAGGGGCTGCGTCCGCAGCAGGTGGCGACTCACGGCGACCCGTACATGGCCAAGATGGTCGAGCTCTACGAGCTCTATCAGCTGACCTGCGAGCGCGGCGGGCTGGTCGACTTCGGCGAGCTGCTGCTGCGCAGCCTGGAATTGCTGCGCGATACGCCGGCCCTGCTCAAGCATTACCGCGAGCGCTTCGGCCATATCCTGGTCGACGAGTTTCAGGACACCAACACCCTGCAGTACGCCTGGCTGAAATTGCTGGCCGGCGCTGATGGCAATGGGGGGAGCGCTGACGATCGCGCCGCCATGATCGTGGTCGGCGACGACGATCAGTCGATCTACGGCTGGCGTGGTGCCAAGGTCGAGAACATTCGCCGCTTCGAGAGCGAATTCGCCAACACCCAGACCGTGCGCCTGGAGCAGAACTATCGCTCCACCAGCGCCATTCTGGACGCCGCCAACGCGCTGATCAGCCACAACAGCGGACGCATGGGCAAGGAGCTTTGGACCGACGGCGATGCCGGCGACAAGATTTCGGTCTACGCCGGTTTCAACGATCTCGACGAGGCGCGCTTTATCGTCGATACCATCGGCGAGCAGTCGCGCAACGGTTTCTCTCGACGCGAAATGGCGATCCTCTACCGCTCCAACGCCCAGTCCCGGGTGATCGAGGAGGCGCTGATCCGCAGCGGCGTGCCGTATCGCATCTACGGTGGCCAGCGCTTCTACGAACGCCTCGAGATCAAGAACGCGCTGGCCTATCTGCGCCTGTTGCTCAATCGCGAGGACGACGCCTCGCTGGAGCGGGTGATCAACGTGCCGCCACGCGGTATCGGCACGCGCACGGTGGAGATCCTGCGCCATCGCGCCAGAGATACCAATGTCTCGCTGTGGCAGGCGCTGCACGATAGCCTGAGCGATGGCACGCTCAAGGGTCGCGCGGGCAATGCGCTCAACGCTTTTGCCGAGCTGATCGAACGCCTCGACAACGACACCGCCGGGATGGCGCTGTACGAGATCATCGATCACGCCATTCAGATTTCCGGTCTGCTCGAGCACCACCGCAGCGAGAAAGGCGAGAAGGGCCAAGCGCGAGTGGAGAACCTCGAGGAACTGATCAACGCGGCGCGTAACTTCTCGCAGAATGCGCAGGCCAACCCGATCGACCTGCAGGAGGTCGGCGAGGGCGCCGCAGCGCTGGAGCCGTTTCTGGCGGAGGCGGCGCTCAATGCGGGCGATCATGAAGCCGACGAGTTCGAGGACTGCGTTCAGATGATGACGCTGCACTCGGCCAAGGGGCTGGAATTCCCCGTGGTGTTCGTCGCCGGCATCGAGGAAGGCCTGTTTCCGCACAAGATGTCGCTGGAAGAGCCGGGGCGCCTCGAGGAAGAACGTCGACTCTGCTACGTCGGCATGACCCGCGCCATGCGCAAGCTCTATCTCACCTACGCCGAGATTCGCCGGCTGCACGGCCGCGAGACGATGGCGCGGCCGTCGCGGTTCCTGCGCGAGGTGCCCGAGGAGTTGCTCGAGGAAGTGCGTCTGCGCGGCCAGATATCCCGCCCGGTGACGTCGCGGCCGAACGTAGGCCCAGCGCGTCAGCAGGGCATCGAGGGTAGTGACGACCTGCCGTCGCTGTCACTGGGTCAGCGCGTCAGCCATCCGCTGTTCGGCGAGGGTGTCATCCTCGATGCCGAAGGCGAAGGGGCTCGAGCGCGGGTGCATGTCAGCTTCGAGGATGAAGGCGATAAATGGCTGGTACTGGGGTTCGCCAAATTGACGCCGCTGTGAATCGGTCGTCGTCATCACCATTGGCGTCATGAGACTGCAACAATCCTGTGTCATGATCGCCAGTGCGTCTTAGCGCGCCTTTCATGACCTTGTTTCGCAACCCAGCTTCATGACTGCTTTACGACCCTGTTTCACGCCTCAGCGCCGGAGTCTTGCATGGATATCACCAGCGATACCCACAGTCAGCATATCTCGCAGCAGTTCAACCAGGATCTGGAAGCCATCAAGACCCAGCTGATGGCCATGGGCGGGCTGGTCGAGAAGCAGCTCCAGGAAGCCCTGGCGGCACTGCTGGACGGCGATAGCCAGCTGGCGATACGGGTGCGCGACAACGACACCAGTGTCAACGACATGCAACTCAAGATCGACGAGGAGTGCGTGCGGATTCTGGCGCGCCGCCAGCCGGCCGCTTCCGATCTGCGCTTGGTCATCGCGGTCATCCGGGCCACCAACGATCTCGAGCGCATGGGCGACGAAGCCAACAAGATCGCGCGCAATGCGCTGGATCTGATCGAGGCCGGACGCATTCCCCAGGGTAGTATCGAGATTCGTCATATCAGCGAGCATGTCAGTCACATGCTGCGTGATGCGCTGACGGCCTTTGCCCGTTTCGATACCGAATTGGCGTTGAAAGTGGTTCAGGAAGACGCCGCGGTGGATAGCGAATACACCACTGCCATGCGCTCGCTGGCAACCTTCATGATGGAAGACTCGCGCTCCATTGGCGGCGTGCTGAGCGTGATGACGGTGCTGCGGGCACTAGAGCGGATCGGCGATCACGCCGACAACCTGGCCGAGCATGTCATCTATCTGGTCAAGGGACACGATATTCGCCATATCTCGAAGAACGAGCTGGATCAGGAAGCCCTTCGCGGTAGCAAACGCTGATCGCCAACGTCGCGCTAACGCCACGCTGAGGGGACTGTGTTAGCGTGGCGATCACGCAACGTATTGTATGATCGGCGGATTTGGCATGATCTATTCCCTGCAAGCGATTATCGAAGGCACGCGCCTGGTTTTCCAACCCGGGCTACGTCGCTTCGTGATCGGTCCTATCGTGATCAACCTGCTGCTCTATGGCGGCACTATCTTTTATCTCATCGAGAACTTCGGCGGCTGGCTCGATTACGGCATGCGCCAGATACCCAACTGGCTGACCTGGCTCGAATGGCTGATCTGGCCGCTGCTGGTGATCGCGCTGGCATTGATCGTCTTCTTCACCTTTACGCTGGTTTCCAACCTGATCGCCGCACCGTTCTACGGCTTTCTGGCCGAAAAGGTGGAGACTCGCGTCACCGGGCGACCGCCGAGCGACGAGCGCGGCCTGATGAAAGCCGGCATCGATGCGCTGGGGCGGGAACTGGTCAAGCTGGGCTATATCCTCCCGCGCATGGCGGCGCTGTTTCTGCTGGGCTTCGTACCCGGACTGAATCTTTTCACGCCGTTCCTGTGGGCAGCGTTCTCGGCCTGGATGATGGCCGTCCAGTATCTCGATTATCCGATGGACAACAATCAGGTCGGCTTCACCGACATGCGTCGCCGCCTGCGCGCGCGCTGGTGGCCGACACTCACTTACGGCGCCTGCATGTCGCTGGCGACCTGGGTGCCGGTGCTCAATCTGATTCTATTGCCCGGCGGTGTCGCCGGTGGCGTCATGCTGTGGGATCGCTACTACCGCTCCATGGTGCCGGCCACCCGTTGAGACGAGCGGCCAGCGAGCGCCGATGGATGGCGGGCTAGACAAGAAAAATGCCGAATGGGGTTGAAAGCTGCCGCGGAGCACGCCATCTAGGTTAAACGACATGGAGATTTGTCGAAGCCGCAAAGCCAGAGCTTCGGAAAATCTTTTGCAATCAAGGCGATATCCTAGCGTAGCAACGCTTTTCAGCAATCGGGCTCGCTTGACACCGTGATGCGTTGCTCACTATTTTGATTGACCCGAGAGGCGCCCACATCGGGCAATGCCTCCTCATGGAAGGGAGTTTTGATCATGGCTCATAGCTTACCGTCGCTACCCTATGCGAATGACGCGCTGGAACCCAAAATCGATGCGATGACGATGGAGATTCACCACACGCGTCACCATCAGACCTACGTCAACAACCTCAACGCCGCGCTGGAAGGCACAGGTCTTGAGGACGTGCCGGTCGACAAACTGATGGCCGATATCGAAAAGGTACCCCAGGACAAGCGCCAGGCGGTCATCAACAACGGTGGCGGCCATGCCAACCATTCCCTGTTCTGGACCGTGATGTCCAAGGACGGCGGCGGCGAGCCGACCGGCAAGGTGGGTGAAGCCATCCAAAGCGAGCTGGGCGGTTACGACACCTTCAAGGAAGAGTTCAAGAAGGCTGCTACCGGTCGTTTCGGCAGCGGTTGGGCGTGGCTGGTCGTCACTCCGGAGAAAAAGCTCAAGGTCATCAATACCTTGAACCAGGACAGCCCGCTGATGGAAGGCCTGACGCCGATTCTCGGTCTGGACGTCTGGGAACACGCTTACTATCTGAAGTATCAGAACAAGCGTCCGGACTACATCGCTGCGTTCTATGACGTCATCAACTGGGATGAAGTCAACCGCCGCTATGCCGAAGCGACTGCCTGATATTAGGCGCTGACCTAGTCGGGTCAGTCTGGCTGTCCTTGTCTGGCAAGTCTCGAGATGCCCCCGGTTCGGATCAACCGAATCGGGGGCATCTTGCGTTGATTCCCTTCACCGCGGCTTTTCTGCTAGTCTGACGACGCTGGCTTCCTGCCAGCTCATCGATTCCTGTTTCCGATCCCTGCTTGATCGACCCACTCGCGCAAGACGACCCGACCTCATGACTGCAAAGCGCTGCGATGCCAATTTGACGCTGATCGATGTAAATAATTTTCAATTGCGCCTGATAGCGTTTCTGAACGAGTACGATGTAGCCTATCGCAACGACGACCGCCAGATAGCCATCGATCTGCCGGGGGGCGAAGCGCGCTTTTCCGTCAGCCGGGTCGGATTGCATCTCGAAGCCGAGGCGGCGACGCGGGATGGGCTGGAAACGCTGCGCAGCATCATCGAACACTATGTGTCGCTATTTGCCGGCGAGAATGCGCTACCGCTGCATTGGCACGGCGATGTCGTGGCCGCGCCCACCTTTGCCAACTTCCGCGAAATGCGCGTGACGCGAATCGAGGATCTAAGCCCCAGCATTCGCCGGTTGACACTGAGCGGCGGAAATCTGGCGCGCTTCGATCATCCGGAAGAGTGGCACGTACGCCTGCACTTTCCGCCGGTCGGCATCGAACGGCCGCAGTGGCCGCGACCCACCGCAGAAGGCGGTACCCAATGGCCGCCGGACGATCAGCGCGCCGAGATTCGCTACTACACCATTCGTCGCCTGGACGTCGTCAGCGGTGAGGTCGAGATCGACTTTCTGCTGCATGAAGCGCCGGGGCCGGGCGGCGATTTCGCCCGCCGCGCCAGACCGGGCGATGTCTGTGGCATGGCCGGACCCTACGGGCGAGGCGTCGCGGCGGCATCGCACTATCTGCTGGCGGGTGACGAAACCGCCATTCCCGCCATCGCCCGGCTGCTGGAGACGCTGCCAGCCAGCGCTCGTGTCGAGGCCTGGCTGGAGGTGGAATCGCCGATCGACGCCCTCGAGCTACCGGTGCCCGATCACTGCAACGTCCGTTGGCGTTATCGCTGTCGCGGCTACGCGCCCAGCGAGCAGCTCGCTTCGGCGGTCGTCGAGTCGATGCCCGCGACCCGCGACGATCTGTTCGTCTGGTTCGCCGGCGAGGCGGATGTCAGTCAGCGTCTGCGCAAGCGCCTCAAACAAGAGTTCGGGCTGCAGAAAGGTCAGCACTTGGTGACGGGCTACTGGAAACGTTGAGCTTCGGCTGAAAAATGTCTGCGCTCGCCCATACGGCGTTAAAAATCGGCTCACTGAACTTCAGTTCAGAACGTCCGGAGGACGGCCCGAAGGGCGAGCGGAGCGAGTCAAGTGCTCATTTACACCCACGTAAACTGGAGCGCCAGCCCGGTCCGTTTTCGCCAATTTTTGCCTTAGCTACGCGCCCCGGTCTTGCCATCGCTCGCCGGTTTTTCAGACGAAGCTCGGGCTCATTGTGCCCTGTCGAGTACGAGCAGCGGGTCGATCCGGGTATCGAACCAGTTCATGCCCCAGTGCAGATGCGGTCCGGTAGCCCGGCCGGTCGCACCTACCGCACCGATGACTTGGCCCTGTTCGACGCTGTCGCCGACTTCCACATCGATCCGCGACAGATGCAGAAAGTTGGAGCTGATCCCGTAACCATGGTCGAGCAGTATCGTGCCGCCGGTCAGATAGAGGTCGTCGGCAAAGGTGATCACGCCGCTGGCCGGCGCTTTGACCGGCGTGCCTTTGGCGGCAGCAATGTCCATCCCCGAGTGCGCCGATCCCGGCGTGCCGTTGTAGATCCGCTGATTGCCGAAGCGTCCGCTGATCCGCCCCTTGACCGGCCAGATGAACGACTCCGCAAAGCCCACCCGATCGTCATTGCGAGTCCGCTCGGCGCTGACGGCGGCCTGCTCGCGCTGGATACGCTGGGCGATCTTCGGCGGCGGTGAGATGGTCTTGGGCGGTACACCGTCGATGCGTTCGATGGGCCACTCCCGGGGCGTGATCGCGATCGACACCTGGCGCTTCCGCCCGTCCGGGGTGGTGACATCGACGGCCCCGGCACCGCTGGCATCGCGGCCCACACCGAACACCACGGTGCCGTAGCCGGTAACGCGAAGCCCGCGTCCGGCCGTCGTCACCTGGCTGCCGGGCGGCACGCGGCCGATGACCATCGAACCTTGCTGCACGCTATCGGGAAAGGTGATCGGGATGGTATCGATACGAACGGTGTCGGCACGAACGATGTCGGCACAAACACTGCCCATGGCGCATGACAGCAGCAGCGCAGAGACAATGACACCGACAAGTCGGTGCCATGAGGGGAGAAAAGGGGTTGTCGGCAGGATTGTCGGCACCTGATGGAACTCCGTATCGCTGGATGCCGCCACCATAACCCGATGCCCCGATGGGGGAAACGGTAGCGGCAACGAGCGGAGGCTCCTTAGAACGATTCCCAGTCGTCGTTATCGTTTGGCGTTGTCCGACTCGTCGAGGTCGGTTTGGGGGGCGAGGCCAGTGTCGGGGACGAGATCAATGTCGGGGCTGACGCTGACGACGCTGGGGTCCGATAACGTGCGACCAGATCGTCGTACTCGACATTGGCGACCTTGAATCCAGCCAGCGCCTGCTCCAGCGTCGCCACCTGCGCGTTGAGCGTGGACGCCGCAGCGGAAGCCTGCTGCACCAGCGAGGCGTTCTGCTGGGTCACCTGATCCATCTGCACCACGGCCTCGTTGACCTGGTCGATCCCATTGGACTGCTCGCCGGAAGCGACCGAAATCTCCTCGATCAGGTCGGTCATGCGGGACACGGCCTCGACCACGCGACGAATGGTATCGCCGGCCTGGCCGACGATTTCGGAGCCGGCATCGATCTTGCGATTGGAGGCATCGATCAGCTCGCGGATCTCGCGGGAGGCGTCGGCACTGCGGCTGGCCAACGTGCGCACCTCGTTGGCGACCACGGCGAAGCCCCGTCCTTGCTCGCCGGCTCGCGCGGCTTCCACCGAGGCATTGAGCGCCAGAATATTGGTCTGGAAGGCGATCGAGTCGATCACACCGACGATCTCGGTGACCTGCCGCGAGCTGTCGGTGATGCCCTGCATGTTTGACACGACCTGATCCATCATCTTGCCACCTTCCGCAGCCGTGGTGCGTGCCTCACCGGCCAGACCGCTGGCCTGGCGCGCATTATCGGCGTTTTGGCGTACGGTCTGGGTGAGTTCCTCCATGCTCGAGGCGGTTTCGCCGATGGACGCGGCCTGCTGCTCGGTGCGTGCTGCCAGATCCTGATTGCCGTTATGAATCTGGCCCACGCCGACGGTAATGGTGGTAGAGGCGTAACGAATATTGCCCATCGATTCGGCCAGATGCCGACGCATACCCTCGATCGCGGAGAGTAGGCTGCGGTCGCCTGATTTCACGTTCAGCGAGGTGGTGAGATCGCCTGCGGCCATGCCCTTGACCGCATCACGGGCCTGACGCGGATCGCCACCCAGATCGCCGAGTACATTGCGGATGATCCATGCCATGATCAGCGTGATGATGATCCCGATGACGCCGGCGATCAGACTCATCTTCAACACGCCGGCCCAGAACGCCTGCTGGATGTCGCTGATGTAGACGTTGGCAGCGAGATACCAGTCCCACTCGGGGACATAGCGCACGTAGTTGATTCGAGACACGTCTTCGCCGTCGGCATTGGTGGAGGTGTACTCCAGCGTGCCGTCGTCGGGAGAGTCACCCAGCGCCTTCAGCTCGCGGTAGAAATAGACACCCTTATCATCGCGGAAGCCACTCATGTCGCTGCCGATCTCGCGCTTGGGGTGGTAGACCAGGTGGATGTCGCTATCGAAGGCGTAGACATAGCTGCCGTCGAGGTCCAGCGCGGAGAGGTTCTTGCGTGCGAAGCCTTTTGCAGCTTCCTCGGAAAATTCGCCGCTGTCGGTGCGTTCGACATAGCGCTCGACCAGCGTCTGGGCGCTGCCCACGAAGCTCTTGAGGCTGTTGATACGCTCGGTCATCAGCGTGTCGCGCTTCTCCAGGGCCATCCAGCCCACCAGAATCAGCATGCCCAGCCACATCAGGCCAACCGTAATCCAGAGTTTTTGTCGCATCGTCATCGGAGAAGAGGTCCTTATCGCGCCACACGCGAGTCATTTAGAGGAATAGATGCATGAAATCGATTCCACTATCGGCCAATGACGATGAAGATTGAGACAGGAAGCGGAAAAACCTGGAAACGGACGCGTTAGGTCCGCATATCGGGCAGGGCCTAGGATGGCTGAGAGGAGACGTGCGAGGGGGCGGGCTTCAAGCGTGGCGCGGGAAACACGCAGCGAAAGCGGGCGCCGAGGCCGGGACGACTGACGATCTCCAGCGTAGCGTCGTGACGCAGCAGCACATGCTTGACGATGGCCAGACCCAGACCGGTACCGCCGGTTGCGGCGCTGCGGCCCTTGTCAACGCGATAGAAGCGCTCGGTCAGCCGCGGAATATGGATTGGGTCGAAGCCTTCACCGTTGTCTTCGACCTCGATGGCGGCGCCGTCGTGCCAGGGCTTCCAGCGCAAGGTGATGGTGCTGCCTTCCGGCGTGTAGCGAACGGCGTTGAAGGCCAGGTTGGAGATAGCGCTGCGAATCTCCTTGGTGTTCGCCAGTAGCTGTCGCGACTCCTCGATGTCTAACGATATCTGGTGACGGCCGGCGCTCAGTTCTCTGGCATCGGCGGCGATGCCGTCGAGCAATATCGACACGTTCAGCGACTCGCGATCGTTATCGGGGCTATCGATCTCGAGACGCGACAGCAGCAATAGATCCTCGACCAGATGCTGCATCCGCGTGGTCTGTGACTGCATCTGTCCGAATCCACGCTGCCAGCGCTCGGGAAGCTGGCTGGCATGATCCGAATAGGTCTCGAGATAGCCGGCCAGTACCGTCAGCGGCGTACGCAGCTCATGCGAGACGTTGGCAACGAAGTCTCGGCGCATCATCTCGAGCTGGTGCAGCCGAGTTACGTCACGCGCCATCAGCAGGCGTTCATTGTCGCCGAACAGGGTGAGGTGGAACTGCAGGGTGCGGTTGGCCTGAAGCGGCGAGGGAATCAGCAGCGGCTCGCGATAGTCCCGGGCCTCGAAGTAGTCGATGAAGCGCGGATCGCGCAGGAAGTTGGTAATCGGCTGACCGCGGTCGTGATCGGGTTGCAGACCCAGCATGTCGCCGGCAGCGCTATTCCACCAGTCGAGGTCGCCGTGGGGGTCGAGCATCACCACGCTATCGCGCATCGCCTCGCAGGAGTCCTGGATTCGCCGCAGGATATCGCGCAGACGCCCCTGTAGCTGAGTCTGGGCTTTCTGGTAGCTATACAACCGGTCGAACAGATCGCCCCATACGCCGGTACCGGGCGGTGGCGCTTCGCGGGGATTCTTCAACAGCCACACGTAGAGCAGTCGCACGTGGCGCAGATGCAGAAAAACGTAGAGCCCGAGACCGGCCGCCAGCCCCCATCCCAGCCCGGCGAGCAGGTCGCCGCCCAGTTCGCCGAGCAGCAGGCCCATCGCGCCGAGCCCGAACAGCATGTAGCCGAGGCGCCACAGTTCGTTGATCCAGTAGCGCACGTCTCACCTCACTCCCTGATCGAGAAACGGTAACCGGTGCCGCGCACGGTCTGGACCAGATGTTGATGCGCTTCACCCAGGGATTTGCGTAGCCGACGGATATGAACGTCGACGGTGCGCTCTTCCACGTAGACGTTGCCGCCCCAGACCTGATCCAGCAGCTGGCTGCGGGTGTAGGCGCGTTCCTGATGCGTCATGAAAAACTGCAGCAGGCGGTATTCGGTAGGGCCGATCTCCAGTGCGCCGCCATTGGAGGTGACGCGATGACTGGAAGGATCGAGGCGCAGCCCGTCGATCTCGACGGCTTCCTCGATGCCCGGCGGCGTGGCGCGGCGCAGCACCGCCTTGAGCCGGGCCACCAGTTCGCGAGGCGAAAACGGCTTGGTGATGTAGTCGTCGGCACCGGCTTCCAGCCCCTGCACCTTGTTGTCCTCCTCGCCCTTGGCGGTGAGCAGGATGATCGGCATCTCGGCGGTCGCTTCCTCGCGCTTCAGCCGGCGTGCCAGTTCGATGCCACTGGTGCCGGGCATCATCCAGTCGAGCAGAATCAGGTCAGGCTTCTGATCCAGTGCCATGGCATGGCCAGTCTGGGCGTTTTCCGCTTCCAGTACGCGGTAATCGGCCATTTCCAGGGCTACGGCGATCATTTCGCGAATCGGCGCTTCATCGTCAACGATGAGTACGGTCTTGGAGCTCATGCGTATGCCTCGAGTGAGCCGCCGGGTAGCTGCCCCGCGTGGCGCGAAAGGCGCGATAAGGGATAGCGTCCGGCCGTGACAGAACGGTGACGATTACATCGTGAAAATATGACAGCGATATGACAGCCACGCTAGTCACGTGATTCAGACGGGCGGCCACAAGGTGAGAACCAACCCTGCAAACAGCAGCAGGCCGGACCAGAAATTGTTGAGAAAGGCGCGGAAACAGGCGTCGCGCTCGCGTTCGCGGGTCAGCCACTGCTGATAGACGAAGGTCGCTGCCATCGCCGCCAGCCCCAGCCAGAAAAATCCACCCAACATCGTCTGCTGCACGCCGATCCAGGCCAGCAGCGCCAACGTCAACAGCTGCAGCAGGCCGATGATCCGCTTGTCCCACTGTCCGAACAGTCGAGCGGTGGATTTGATCCCGATCTTGATGTCGTCGTCGCGATCGACCATCGCGTACTGGGTGTCGTAGGCCACGGTCCAGGCAACGTTGGCAATCAGCAGCAGCCAGGCTTCCAGCGGCACTTCGCGACTCACGGCCATGTATGCCATGGGAATGCTCCACGAAAACGCCATACCCAGCACCACCTGGGGCAGATGGGTATAACGCTTCATGAACGGGTAGATCGCGGCCAGCGCGACACCGACGAAGGAGAGCAGCACGGTGGCAAGATTGGTCAGGCAGACCAGCAGGAAAGCCAGGACGACCAGACCCGCGAACAGGATCTTGGCCTCCTGCTCACTGATTCGTCCGGTCGCCAGCGGACGCTCTTTGGTGCGTTTGACGTGGCCGTCGAGATGACGATCGGCATAGTCGTTGACCACGCAGCCGGCGGCGCGCATCAGATAGACCCCGAGCACGAAGATGATCAATGTGGCACGGTCCGGCAGACCGTCGGCGGCCAGCCACAGCGCCCATAACGTGGGCCACATCAGCAGCCAGGTGCCGATCGGCTTGTCCAGCCGCGTCAGGCGCAGAAAGTCGGGCAGGCGGCGCAGCCCGTGTGGGCGGGCGGGAGAAGAATCACCGCGGGGGCGGGCGGACAAATCATCCCCGCGAGGGCGGGCGGACACATCGTCGTCGCGGGGGGGGGCGGACAATTCGTCGCCGTGCGGGAGAGAAGACGGACCATCGCCGCGGGGTCGGGCGGCTGAATCGTTGGCGCTGGACATACGAATCTCCGAAACGGCAGGGTCTGAAAATCGCCACCGACTTTACTGCAAGTCCGTCCTCGCTTCGAGGTCGGTCATGGATGATCAGACGGCAGGAAGCCCGAGATCCTCGGCCATTTCGCGCCGAAAGCACTCCTGAACCAGCAGTTGTATGTCGCCATGGCGAAAGCGCGAGCGCCGCAGCCAAAGGCCATCGGCGGTGCGGGAGATCCGTGCCACGTCGATCGGATCACGTTCGAGGTCGTGCTGCGCGAACAGCCAACTGCCCAACGAGCGCTCTCCCAGCGTGCGCAAACGGCGGCAGCCGATGCGATCCAGCGGAGCGATCGAGCGTGCCGCGACCCAGGGCCGCTCGCCGCTCATCAGCATCACTTCGCGCACCCAGGCTACCCGGCCGGCAGGTAGTCCCAGTGCCTGGGCTTCGTCGCGACGCGGCCGCTCGACGCCCTGATGCATCAGCTTGACCCGAAAAGGGCGCTCCGAGGCTGCGATCAGCCGCGCGGTAAGGGAGTCGGTGGAAGCTACCCACTGCCACCAGGCAGCACTCATGCGGGGGCGCTGCACAGCGGCCGGGGTCCAGCGAACCCAGCGCCAGGATCGTTCGGCAGATGACAAAGCATGGCAGTGACAGGCTGAGAACACGCGAAACGACTCCATGAAAAGCGCCATAGAAAACACCCTGGGAAGCGCAGGGAAAAATGCCAGGAACCGCGGAATGGCGCAGGTCGAAGGCGGCGTAGTGTACCATGGAGAATAAAACGACCGACCGAACGAGTCTGTAATGAGAGTCTTGTGATGCGTCAATTCGATCATGCCCCAGCGCCCCTTACGATCATCGGTACCGGCATGGCGGGCCTGGGCTTGGCCCGGGCGGTTCGCAGCCGCGATAACGAGCGGCCGATCACCTTGATCAGCGCCGACAGCGGCGACGAATATACCAAACCGTTGCTTTCCAGCGCCTTTATCAAACAGCAGACAGCGCAGACGCTGGTCATGCGCGATGCGGTGGGGGTGGCCGAGTCGCTGCAGGTTCGGGTTCGTACTCACACGGCGGTGGAGGCGATCGACACCGCCAGCCGCCAGCTGCAAATGGGTGCCGAAACCCTGTCCTATGGCCAGTTGGTGTTGGCGACCGGTGCCGAGCCCCGGCAGCCGTTCGACGTGGAGTCTTCGCTACACGCCCGGATATTTCAGGTCAACGATCTCGATGACTACCGCCGCTTGCGTAGCGTGCTGGATCGCCATCCCGAGCGTCAGGCCCGCATCGCCATCATCGGCGCCGGCCTGGTGGGTTGCGAATTCGCCAATGACTTGCATGCGGGTGGCCACCGGATCGCCCTGATCGCGCCCGAGGCGACACCGCTGCCACGTTTGCTGCCATCACCGCTGGGGCGGGCACTGGGCGAAACCTTCGCCGAAGCTGGCATTCGTGGCTATTTCGAACGTCAGGTGGCGGCGTTTCACGATGCTGGTAAAGGCGTGACTCTGGTGCTGAACGATGGCGAATTGCTGGAGGCGGACCTGGTACTGGTCGCGACGGGGCTGCGTCCGCGCACGGCGCTGGCCGAGGCCGCGGGACTTAAAGTTTCGCCGGCCGGTATCCTCACCGACCGCCGGCTCGCGACCAGCGACCCGAATATCTTCGCATTGGGTGACGTGGCCTGTGTCGATGGCTTGAATGCCATGTACGTTCAGCCATTGCAGGCCAGCGCCAAGGCGTTGGCGGCGACCTTGACCGGGATACCCACCGACGTTAGCTACGGAGCTTGGCCGATCGTGGTCAAGACGACGCTGCTGCCGGTGGCGGCATTGCCGCCGCGAGAACCTCCTCATCGCTGGCGGATCGAGGGAGCAGGCCGCGATTTCAGCGCCCTGGCCGAGGACGATGTCGGACGTCTACTGGGTTTTGCGCTCACCGGGCGATGTGTTCGTCGTAAAGTCGAACTGGCGCGAGCGGCCCCCTCGTTGCTAGGCTAGCCCCGTGGCTGCGGATGCGTAAGCCACGAATCGTCACCTGGTGCTGGACAAACCGCGCCCCAAGCGGCCTATTATGCGATCGGAGGGCGTCGCCCTCATCGAGAACAACAACTCGTTTCAGATGCGAGGCGTGTCAGGTGACGCCATTGCCAAATTAGGAGGGCTCTATGCGTAAGCCAGAACTCGCTGCGGCGATTGCCGAGCGTGCGGATCTTTCGAAGGACAAGGCCAGTCAGGTGTTGAACGTCATTCTCGACGAGATCACCGGTACGGTTTCCAAAGGTAGCGATGTCACTTTGATCGGTTTCGGTTCATTCACGGTTCGCGAGCGCGCCGCACGGACGGGCAAAAACCCGCAGACTGGCAAGCCGTTGGACATCCCGGCCAGCAAGACCGTGGCCTTCAAGCCCGGCAAGGCTCTCAAGGACGCCGTCAGCAAGTAAGTTCTGGTTCTTGAGTCGCTCATTCATCAATGAGCGAAACGATAGCCGATCCGCCGGAACACGGGTGGGTCGGCATTTTCCCCGCGCTGTATCCCTATTGATGACTGATTCGTGCGAGGTGGCATGAAGCTCAAGTTGATGCTCTGGTGGCTGGGCGTAATGCTCAAGCGCGCGCGGTCACGCAAGACGGCGTTTCGCGACACGCTGGAAAAGTTCCAGCGATTCGATTGGGGCGTTGCCACCGAAGATCTCTCGATCGCCCGTCACTATCGCATGACACCGCAGGCGATCCAGAGCGATGTCGGCCTGCCGGTGGATCTGGCGCTGGAACTGCGTTTCCGCGATGCCGACAGTGCCACGCGCTTTTTGCGCAAACCTTCCCAGCGTGCTTTTCGCGAAGGCCTGTTCAACGGTCGATTGCGACTGGTGGGGGACTCCCGCGATCTCGAGCGACTGCAGAGTCTGCTGAAGTATCTTTGATGACGAGCTACGAGCTACGAGCTACGAGCCCTAAACCATGAACGACGAAGCCGGCAACGTCCCTGTTGCCGATCGATGTCAATTCACCGCTATCACTGCAGCCGTACGCTGGGTAGATCGAAAACCAGCACTTCGGCATCCTCTCCCCGTTCCGACGTCACGCCCGGTTCATCCACGAGCATCAGCGCATCGCCGCCCTCGAGCGCCTGACCATTTACGGTCACCCTGCCGCGTACCACGTGGACGTAGCTCTGACGCCCGTCGGCCAGCGCCAGCTCGGTGCGCTCGTCGCCATCCAGCAGCGAGGCGTAGATGAACGCATCCTGCTGCAGTCGAAGCGAGCCATCGCGCCCATCCGGTGACAGGATCAGACACAGCTGGCCGCGTTTGTCGGCATCCGTGAAATCCTTCTCGGCATAGTTCGGCGTCAGGCCACGCTCGCGCGGAAACAGCCAGATTTGCAGGAAATGCACCGGTTCGCTGGCGGAGTGATTGAACTCGCTATGCTCGACGCCGCTGCCGGTGGTCATGATCTGTACCCGCCCCGGGCCGATCGACGAACCGTTGCCCAGCGTGTCCTTGTGGCCCAGCTCGCCGCTCAGCACGTAGGAGAAAATCTCCATGTCCTGATGGCCGTGCTGGCCAAAGCCTTGCCCTGGCGCCACGCGGTCCTCGTTGATCACCCGTAGCACGCTGAAATGCACGTGTTCGGGGTCGTGATAGCCGGCGAACGAGAACGAGTGATAGCTCTTGAGCCAGCCGTGGTCGGCATAGCCACGTTCGTTGCTGCGTCGAATCGTCAACATGTTCTCTCCTGTCAGGAAGCACCCCGTCCGGATACCATCTGAATACTATATGAGTGCGATGAAGAGAGTTTACCGTCAATATAATCGAACAAAAGCGCGTTTTTACGCATGAATTCGTGCATAAAAGCGAAAGATCATCCGCTTTGGCGCGCCTGCCCGATCGCGTTGGCCAACTCCCTCGTCAGCGCCAAAGCCGCTTCTACCCCCTGATCCGCGAGTCGCTCGACCAGCGCGCTACCCACCACGATAGCATCGGCGATTTTGGCGATGGCCGCTGCCGTATCGCCATCGCGGACGCCAAAGCCGACCGCAATCGGCAGCGCGGTGTGTCGCTTGAGATCACAGAGTGAGTCGCCCAACGAGGCCGCGATATCGAGACGCTGACTGCCGGTAACGCCGTTGAAGGCGATGCGGTAGACGAAGCCGTCGCCCTGGGCGAGCAGTGCCGGCAGCCGTTCGAGCGGCGTGGTCGGCGCCACCAGCGGAATGCGTGCCAGCCCCAGGTCCCGCGCCCGGGCGGTCAGCGCGGCGCCGTGCTCCAACGGTAGATCGACCAGAATCAGGCCGTCGACGCCGGCTTCTGCAGCGGCGGCCAGAAAGCGATCTTCGCCGAAGCGCTGAATCGGATTGAGATAGCCCATCAGCACGATCGGCGTGTCATCGTCGCGCTGTCGGAATTCGCGCACCATGTCCAATGTGCGGGCCAGCGTCTGGCCGTTCGCCAGGGCACGCTGGCCGGCGCGCTGAATCGCCACGCCGTCGGCCATCGGGTCGCTGAACGGCATGCCCAGCTCGATGATGTCCGCACCGGCCCGTGGCAACTGCTCGAGCAGCTGACGGGATTGTTCGAGATCGGGATCGCCCGCCATCACGTAGGTGACCAATGCCGTACGCTGTTCTTCACGCAGCGCCGCGAAGCGACGGGCCAGGCGGGAATCGGTATTCAACGGCGCGTTATTCGAGAGGGGGTGCTTCGAAAGTGGGATCGATGTTGTATTCATGCTGCGCTCTCCTCGCCCATCAAGTGGCGCGTGATGGTGACCATGTCCTTGTCGCCGCGGCCACTCAGGCAGACCACGATGACCTGATCGCCGTGTTGCTCGGCCGCCATCCGGCCCGCTTCGTGCAGTGCGTGGGCGGATTCCAATGCCGGCAGAATGCCCTCCAGCCGGCAGCAGAGCCCGACGGCTTCCAGCGCCTCGTCGTCGGTCACCGCGACGTAGCTTGCCCGCCCGCTGTCATGCAGATAGGCGTGCTCCGGGCCGATGCCCGGATAGTCGAGCCCGGCGGAGATCGAGTGGGCGTCGAGAATCTGGCCGTGATCGTCCTGCAGCAGATAGGTGCGATTGCCGTGCAGAATGCCGGGAGAGCCACCGTTGAGACTGGCGGCATGGCGACCGCTCTCCAGCCCTTCGCCGGCCGCTTCCACACCGATCATCGCGACGTCGTCATCCAGGAAGGCATGAAACAGCCCCATGGCGTTGGAGCCGCCGCCGACGCAGGCGACCAGCGTGTCCGGCAGACGACCCTGCGTCGCCAGCAGTTGCTCGCGCGTCTCGACGCCGATCACCGATTGGAAGTCCCGCACCATGCGCGGATAGGGCGCTGGGCCGGCTACGGTGCCGATGATGTAAAAGGTGTCGTCGACGTTGGCGACCCAGTCGCGCAGCGCCTCGTTCATGGCGTCCTTGAGCGTCGCCGTGCCGCTGTGAACGGGCACGATCTCGGCACCCAGCAGGCGCATGCGCTGGACATTGGGCTGCTGCCGCTCGATGTCTGTCGCGCCCATGTAGATCACGCAGGGCAGGCCGAGTCGCGCCGCCACCGTCGCGACAGCGACGCCGTGCATACCGGCGCCGGTCTCGGCGATCAGCCGCTGGCGGCCCATGCGCTGCGCCAGTAGCGCCTGGCCCAGCGCGTTGTTGATCTTGTGCGCGCCGGTGTGGTTCAGATCCTCGCGCTTGAGATAGATTTTTGCACCGCCGAAGTGCTCGGTCAGGCGTTCGGCAAAATAGAGCGGCGTGGCGCGGCCAACGTAGTCGCGACGTAGTTCGTGCAGACGCGCCTGAAAGGCCGGGTCGACCCGCGCTGCGTCATAGGCGGCTTCGATCTCGCCGATCAGCGGCATCAGCGTCTCGGCGACATAGCGTCCGCCGTAGCCCTGCTGTTGCTGATTGCCGTCGCCGGCATTCGAGCTGGCGCCGAAAAAGCCATTCTCGTCGGGAAGATCCGTCATCATCGAGCTCATCAGTCATTTCCTGTCGGTCGATTCGATGACGTCAGATTAGGCTGGTAGCGCAACACGGAAAATCGATAAACTCTCCTCATCCTGTGAGTAAAGCTCACCTATCGATGGAGGTGAAATGGTCACGCTGCCTTCTCTCAATGCGCTGCGCGCGTTCGAAGCCACGGCCTGCCTGGGTAGCGTCAGCGCAGCCGCGCACGAATTGAACGTCACCCATGGGGCGGTGAGTCGGCAGCTGCGATCGCTGGAGCATCATTTCGGCGTCGATCTGTTCGAGAAGGCCGGACGCGGCCTCGCACTGACGGACCACGGTCGGGCTCTGTATCCCTCGGTGGGTGAGGCTTTCTCACAGTTGACCCAAGGCTGTGCGACGTTGACGCGGCGTCTCGACGAGGCACCTTTCACGCTGGCCTGTCCGGGAAGTCTGCTGGCGCGCTGGCTGATTCCGCGACTCGATCGGCTCAATGCCGATCTGCCAGATTTGCGCCTGCGCACGGTCTCCAGTGAACACGAGCTCGACCCGCGTCGCGAGGATGTCGATGCCACGCTGCGCTTTGCCGCACCGCCGTGGCCCGACGACATGACGGTGATTCCGCTGACGCCGGAGCGCATCGTTGCCGTGGCGTCGCCCAAGGTCTGGACGACGGCATCGAGGGAGTCGCCCAGGGCCATGCTCGAACAGCTCACGCTGCTGGATACGGCGTCACGCCCACAGGCGTGGCCAGAGTGGGCAGCGGCCATGGCAGTCGATAACAAGACGTTAGCCGCCGCGCGCGCCGAGGGCCGCAGTTTCGAACATCTCTACTACCTGCTGGAGGCCGCGCTGGCGGGATTGGGCGTCGCCATTGCGCCGCACGTTCTGGTGGCAACCGAGCTGGATCAGGGGCGGCTGATAGCGCCGTGGCCCGTGATCGACACCGCCGCCTCGCTGGGGCTGTGGCTGGCGCCCGGCAGCGATACACGGCGGGGCGAGCGGCTGGCGGAGTGGCTTGAAAGTGAGCTTACGGCTCGGTCCTGAAATACTGCGATGGCGCCATGTTGTTCAAGGCTTGCGTCCAGCCAGCGGCTCGATGGTGCCATTTGGCTATCAGTTACCGATCAATTGACTGAGTCCCAGTGATACTGCCGGGATGTAGGTAATCAGCGCCAATGCCATCAGCACTACTGCGATAGGCACCAGTAACGGCAGAAAAAGACGCTGTACCGGTATTTCGGCTACGGCAGCTGCAGCAAACAGGTTGACCCCCAGTGGGGGTGTAATCATCCCCAGCGCCAGATTAACCACAATCACCACACCAAAATGCACTGGATCAATACCGAAGCTCATGGCAACCGGCGTCAGGATAGGTGCCAGAATCAAGATGGCAGCGGACGTTTCGACGAACATTCCCACTATTAGCAGCAGCACGTTGATACCCAGCAGAAAGGTAATGGGTGAGCTGAAGCTTGCCTCGGCCCAGCTGCCCACGGTGGCAGGCAACCCTGACAGGCTGATCAAAAAGCTAAACAACGATGCCGCCGAGATAATCAACATGATGACCCCAGAGGAAACCGCCGCCTTGCGGAAAAGCTCGGGCAGATCGCGGATCGATAGCTGGCGGTATACCAGAATACTGATGACCAGGGCATAGACGACCGATACTGCCGCCGCCTCGGTGGGCGTAAAGATGCCCCCATAAATGCCACCGATGATGATAATTGGCATCAAAAGTGCCCAGAACGCTTCGCCTATCGCCTTCAATATCGGTTTTCGACCCATGCCATCTTCGCGACCATAGCCACGCAGGCGACACCAGATCTGCACCATGACCACCAGGCAAGTAGCGACCAGCAAGCCAGGCCCCAGGCCTGCAATAAAGAGCTGAGTCACCGAGGTTTCGGTGGAAACGGCATAAAGAATCAACGGTACCGAGGGGGGAATTATCACTCCCAGCTCTGCAGAGGCTGCCTGTATCGCACCCGCCATGCCCACCGGATAGCCTTGTTTGACCATTGCCGGAATCAGAATGGCACCAATGGCAAAGGTGGTGGCCACCGAAGAGCCGGAAATGGCGGCAAATACCATGCAGGTGAGGACGCAGGAAGATGCTAGACCGCCCTGTATGCCACCGACGAGGGAGCGGGCGAATGCTACTAGGCGCTGAGAAATACCGCCGTGGGTCATGATGACGCCTGCCAGAATGAAAAATGGCACCGCCATCAGCGGGAAGCTGTCCAGACCCGTAAACATTTTCTGCGGTACGACCAGCAGCGGTAGTGGCGAGGCGAACGTGATCGAGAAAATCGACGCCAGCGTGATCGATACCGCTACCGGTACCGAGACGGCAAACAGCGCCACTAGTGAGAGGGATAGCACCAGATTCATATTGACGTGCGCTCCATTTCAAGCTGGCGCAGAACGACGCCGGGAATGGCCATCAGTGCCCCCACCGGCAGTGCTGCGTAGAAATAGCTCATGGAGACACCTAGCATGGCGACGCGCTGATTGAGCACACGCTCGGTCATTGCCCAGCCCTGCCACACCAATACCCCCAGAAAGACCAGGGTCAGAAACGTGACTAGCCTGAGTACCCAGAGCTGGCCGCGTGCGGGCAGCAGGCTGCGCACGAAATCGATAGGAATCATCAGCCCCAGTCGAAATCCTGCCGCAATCACCAAAAAAGTGGACCAGATAATGACGCCGCGTGCAGTGATCTCCGACCAGACAGCGGCGTCACCCAGCACGAACCGTGTCACGACCTGAATGAAAACCAGCACCGTGGCTAGAGCCAGCAATGAGGCTGCCAGGTTGTGTGCAAGGCGCACGATAGCCTCGCAAAAGCGCTCGAAATTATGCATGTGCCAAACCTCCGCCCATGAACGGCTCCGGAAAATCCAGAGCCGCGAGATACGTCAATCAGAGGTTATTGCTGAGCGGCACGAATACGCTCAATGAGCTCGGGGGCATAGCGGTCTGCGTAGCGGTCATAGACTGGCTGTACTGCTTCCAGGAAGGCTTCTTTGTCGATGTCCTCGATCACCTCCATGCCGTGTTGCTTCATCTCTTCAACGCCTGCCTGCTCGTTGTTGGCTACGGTCTCTCGGGATGCCTTGGCCGCCGCATGCGCTGCCTCACGGAACCAGGCCTTTTCTTCATCGTTGAGCTGATTCCAATAAATCTCGGACATCACGACGGCGGCTGGAGAGTAGGCGTGCCCGGTGAGCGTGGCGTAGTCCTGCATTTCCCACATGTTATTGGCGGTAATAATCGGAATCGGGTTCTCCTGGCCGTCTATAGTGCCCTGTTGTAGAGAGGTAAGTACCTCGGTCCAGCTCATTGGCGTTGGCGAAGCGCCCAAGGCCTGAAAAGCAGCGATATGCACTTCGTTTTCCATGGTGCGTAATTTGAGCCCAGCAAAATCTTCCGGTGTTCTTATGGGGTGCACCGAGTTGGTGACATGGCGAAAGCCATTCTCTGCCCAGGCAAGGCCAATCAGTCCGGCGGGCTGAAAGGCGTTAAGAAGCTCCTGGCCGATCTCTCCATCCAGTACCTGATGAGCGCTCTCATAACTTTCGAAAAGAAATGGAAAATCCAGCGCATACACCTGTGGAACAAAGTTGCCGATCGGCCCGGTTGAAGAGATCGAAAGCGCTACGGTGCCGATCTGCATTCCTTCGATGACATCGCGTTCACCACCTAAAGCTCCTGAAGGCTTCAAAACAACCTGAATATCTCCATCGGAGAGGGTCTCTATTTTTTCGGCAAAGGCACGACCTGCATCGCCATAATGGGAATCAAGCGGGGGCGTAAAGGCAAGGTTCATGGTGCGCTGCGCGAAGGCGTCAGTAACGAAGACAGAGCCGACGATAGCGGTGGCGAGCAAGGCAATGCTTTTCATGGCGTAGATCCTCTACTGGGGGAGTCGATAGCAGCCCGATATCCGCTGCTTTCAAACAACACAGACTGTAGAGGTATAATGAGGTGGTGATGATACCAGTTGATATTACCTATGAGTCTTATAGCCGTTGGTCCTGGCTGGTTGAAAGTCCAGTGCCCTCGTGCACGCTACGAACACGGTAATGCTCCCTATTTGCATGCGGTCCATGGTGCGTGATGGGAGGTTTTGCGCATTGCTCAGCTCGCTCAGCTCGCCATTCCGGGATTGAAGGACAGGCATCGAAGAAAAAGAAAGCCTAGCTTGCGCTCTCGTCAGAAGGCGGTGCCCCACGCTGACAATAGAGCTCGCTGGCGCGCGTCAGATGATCGCGCATCGCCTGTTCTGCGGCGTCAGGATCGTTGTCGGCCAGACGATCGGCGATCTGCTGATGCTCGCGAATGGAAACATCTTCGGCACCGCGGAAGCTGACGATGCCGACGTAATAATCCTTTAGCCAGTGCAGCATGGCGCGAGCAGTGGCCGAAAAGATCGGATTGCCGGTCATGTCGGCAATGGTGCGGTGGAAGGCCATATCGCATTCGATGAACGCTTCACCATGTTCGCTCTGCTGCATCTCGTCGATCAGTGTTCGCAGTCTGGCGATATCGGTCGGAGTGGCTTTTAGCGCAGCAAGGCGAATCATCCCGGTCTCGAAAAACACTCGGGCCTGTTTGAGATGGTCGATATTCTCGGCGGCATCGTCGAGCAAAAAGCGCGCCGTGGTATCGAACTGCGAGATCATCGAATGCACCGTGACTTCGCTGACGCGGGCGCGCTCGCCATGATTGATGGTGATCCGGCCCATCGATGCCAACTGCTGCATGGCCTCTCGAATGGCCGGTCGCCCTACGCCGTAGAGCGCCATCATCTCGCGCTCCGGGGGGAGCTGATCGCCGGGTTGCAGCCTTTGTGACTGGATTAGCGCCAGCAAGCGCTCAAGAACCTCTTCCGATAATTTGCGCCGCCGAATCGGCCCCGTTGCATGGTCGTTCATGGAATATCCTGTGTTCGGCTGTGAAACGGCCGCTCGGGCCAGTCTTAGCTTTGTACGAAAACTGATCCTAAAACGCTAGAGTAGTCGCTTCGATGATCGGGGTAACAGCTCAGCGGTCCCTGCGTTCGGGGATAACGGTCTGATGCGACGTTGCCGCACGATAGGCGGCTTCGACCAGCGCCAGCGTATTGAAATTGTCTTCGCCGCGGGTCTCGACCGAGCGTCCTTGACGCTGCGCCTGCAGCCAATCGGCCTGGAAGGCGAGCACGCTGGCCTGGATCGGAACCCACGGCGCTTCACTCCACGCTGGCGGTTCGGGGCTGACATCGCGAGCTTCGCGGCGTCCCTCGGCATCGTGGATCTCCAGCACGAAATCCTGACGCAGGCGCAGTGAACCCTGCTCGCCGTCGATCTCGATCAGGCTCTGCGGAAAGGGATCATCGGCGAGGTGTGTGGCGTAGCTGCAATCCACTAAGGCAGTGACGCCGTTGGCGTGGCGTAGCATCAGGGTGGCGACGTCTTCGCCGTTGATGGCGGGGTTGACCCGCGCGGCCTCGCAGTTGAGCCGCTCCACCTCGCCGAACAGGGCACGAGCGATATCGAGCACGTGAATGCCCAGATCCTCGATGATGAAGCGCTCGACACGAGCCAGATAGGGCTGCGCCTTATAGACGTCGAAGCCGCTGCGATAGCTGATTCGGCCGAAAAAGGGGCGGCCGATCTCACCATCGCGCAGGGCCTCGATCGTGCGGCGTACGGCCTGCTGCCAGCGGAAATTCTCGTGGATGCTGAGACTGACGCCCCGCTGCGCGCAGTGGTCGATCAGCCGGCGCGCTGTCTCCAGCGAACCGGCGAACGGCTTCTGACACAAGATATCGACGCCGTGATCGGCGGCCAGCGGTACCAGTGCGGCATGAGCTGAGGTCGTGGTGGCGATATCGACGAAATCCAGGCCTTGGTCTGCGGAATCGGCGAGTGCCTCGAACATCGCCTCGGCATCGGTAAAGGTCGCCTCGACCCCGAACAGTGACTGAAAATGCGTCAGCCGCTGAGGATCGCGATCGCACAGCGCCACGATCTGGACTCCCGGCAGCTCCTGCCACGCCCGCATCTGGTTCTCGGCAAAGAAGCCGCAGCCGATCAACGCGCCACGTAAGTCCCGCGTGGCCTGTCTCTCGCTCATTTTCACTCCCTTTTCGCCAAGTCTACCGTTTGACGCATTAAATCGGCTTGCCGAGATCATGTCATCATACCAAAAGTCGAATGGTCTCCTGCGTGAAACCCGCCATCATCGAATCGAACGTCGTGCTAGCCGGCGAAAAACCATTCGATCGAGGAGACGTGGATGAGCGCGAACGAAGCCCTGGCAGTCCGGCGATATGGCACGCTGGTTGCCGAACCCGAGTTGCGACGTATCCAGGCCGGGGAGTGGGCGTTCGCCTGGCAAGCTGGCGCCGTGCGGTGGCTGCGCGTTGGCGATATCGAGATCATTCGCGGCGTCGCTGCCGTGCTGCGCGATCCGCAGTGGGGGACTTACGCACCCATCGTCGACGAAGAGCGGATCGATCTGTCGCGCCGGCACGCCAGCCTCCGCCAGATCTTCCATCTGGCGGGTGAGCGCGGCGAGGAACCCCGGCTGTGCGGCGAGATTCATGTCGAGGCGGCCGAGCGGCAGCTCAGCGTGGCGCTGACCCTGACGGCTATGGCTGACGTCGAAACCGCACGCAGCGGCTTGAGCGTGCTGCTGCCGTTGGCGGGTGTGGCCGGATCGCGGGTTCAGGTCATCCATACGGATGGGCATCAGGAAACGGTACGGCTGCCTCGCCTGATCAGCCCCTCGCAGCCGCTGTTCGATATTCGACAGCTGCGGTTAGCACCGATGCCCACATGGGATGTGCGGCTGGATTTCGAGGGAGACGTGTTCGAGATGGAAGATCAGCGCAACTGGTCCGACGCCTCGTTCAAGATCTACAACCGGCCGCTGGCCTGGCCGACACCTTACGTGCTCGAGGCGGGCGAGACGTTGACGCAGCGCGTTACGGTCTCTCTGGCCGGGCACGAAGAAGCGGGTCGAGACGGAGCCGAATCATGACCGAAGAAACGCTGACGGTCAGCTGGGGCGAGTCCACCTCGAGGAGCATGCCTGCCATCGGCTGCGGCGTGTGGCTGGACAGGATGTCGGATCTGGAACGCATCGCCCGCCAGCTCGATGGCGTCTCGCCACGACATCTGGACGTGCTGCTCGATCTGCGCGATACACGGGCTGCCCCGAGGCTGGTCGAGCTAATCGTCCTCGCTGAAGATCGCGGTGTGGCAGTCTGGCTCTACGCGATCTGCGAGGATGAGGCACCGGAACGCTCGCTGTCGTCGTTGGCGCGGGCGCTCGAGCGGCTGCCGAACGTACTGAAGAGCTCACCGGCGGGTCTTCTGCTGACGCCGGCGGCCTATCTCGAAAGCTATCAGCCTGACGGCGTCTGGCCGTCGAGCGCATCGCCGAGCGTGGCTCTGGCGGCGGCGCGTGAACGCTGGCCTGACATGACGCTAGGCGGCGGTGTGCCGACCTACTTTACCGAACTCAATCGCTGCCGCCCCGATCCGGCCGCCATCGATTTCATCACCCATGCCGTCTCGCCCATCGTTCACGCGGCGGATGACCGCTCGGTGATGGAGACGCTGGAGAGCATCCCGGCAATCGTCGCCTCCTGCCGGGCGCTGGCGCCCGACCTTCCTTACCGCATCACCACCACGGCCATCGGCGCCTGGACCAATCCCTACGGCGCCAGCCTGACGCCCAACGACGGGACTCAGCGTGTGACGCTCAGCGCCGACGATCCCCGCCAGCGGAGTCAGTTCGCGGCCGCGTGGGCGGTCGGGTTCGTGATTCAAGCGGCTCTCGCCGGTGCCGATTCGCTGACGCTTTCGTCACTCGGCCCGCCGTTCGATGTCGGCGACGCGCCCGGCCACCCCGTGCGTCACGTGATTGCCGGCCTGGCTCGGGCGGCAGGGCGAGCGCTGTGCGAGCTGACAGTGGAAGGCGGCGCGTTGGCGGCGTTGGCGTGGCAGACCCGATCGCCGGCTATCAGTGAAGTGTGGATCGCCAATCTGACGGCGGATGCGTTGGCGTTGCGCCTGAAGGATGTCGATATCATCGAGCTGGCGCTTCTCGATGCCCACGATGACGGCTTTCGTCCGCAGCCGGATTCACTTGTCCGGCTCAGGGAGGGAGGGGCTGAAAGCCTGGCAGGATTCGCGATTCTCAAGCTTCACGTGCAGACCCCGGCGTAACGAACCGCTCGCGGCCTTCGCCGACGGGGACCATTCGATTCTGGGGTGGCCCTACGACGTTTGCCGTATTGTCTCAGTGGTATGATGACCTGATGATCGCACGATCAATGCGACGGGCCAGTATCAACGGTAATGAGCCCATCGCCCCTGACAACGCTTTTGCACGAGCAGGAGAGGGAGCGATCATGCCCATGGGATTGAGCACGTACGCCTTCTTCTGGCGCGGATCGGATCGAGTCGCGGAACCGATGTCGCTGGAAGCGATGCTCGAAGAGACGGCGGCGCTGGGCGGCGATGTGTTCCAGATCTGCGACTACCCGACGATCGAGGCCTTCGACGAGGCACGTCTGGAACAACTGCGTACCCGGGCCGAACGCCTCGGCATCCGGCTTGAGCTCGGCACCAAGGGGCTCGCGAGCGATCACCTCGAGCGCTATCTCGAGATCGCCGAGCGGCTCGGCGTCTCGCTGCTGCGCAGCATGTTGTATGCCGGCGATGATCGACCGACCACCGAGGAAGCGATTCGACGGCTGGAGGCGATTCTGCCGCGATTGTGCCGCCAATCGGTGACGCTGGCGCTGGAAACCTACGAGCAGGTCGCCGTCGATGAGCTGAGGCGCGTGATCGACCACATCGATGATCCGCACATCGGCATCTGTCTCGACCCGGCCAACTGCGTTGCTGCACTGGAAAGCCCTGAGTCGGTGATTGCGCGCACCTTTGAGCGAGTCGTCAATCTGCATATCAAGGATTTTCATTTCACCCGCGCGGCCGGCTGGGTCGGTTTCCAGCTCATCGGCTGTCCGTTGGGGGAAGGGCAATTGCCGTTCGAGGCCATGATGCGGCGCGTCGATCCGGCATCTCGCGGCATCTCGCAGGTCATCGAGCACTGGCTGCCCTGGCAGACCGATGCGGCGACGACCTGTCGTCTGGAGTCCGAATGGACCCGACACAACCTGCACTTTCTGAGGAGTCACACAGCATGACGCAAACAGTTCAATCGATCGCGCTGGTCGGTGCCGGCGGCAAGATGGGCATGCGCATCTCGGACAATCTGGCCCGCAGCGACTTCAACGTGCACTATTGCGAAAACGCTGCGGAGGGCCAGCAGCGCGTGCGCGATGCCGGGCGCGCGTTGGCGTCTATCGAGGATGTCATCGCCGACTGCGATCTGCTGATTCTGGCGGTACCGGACATCGTGCTCGGCAAGGTTTCCGAGGCGCTGGTGCCGCAGATGAAGGCGGGCGCGACACTGCTGACGCTGGATCCGGCAGCGGCCTACGCCAACCTGCTGTTCCAGCGTGAAGACATTCACTACGCCGTGGCGCATCCGTGTCATCCGTCGGTCTTCCTCGAACGCTACACCCAGGAGGAGCACGCCGACGCGTTCGGCGGCGTGGCGGCCACGCAGTCCGTGGCGGCGGCATTCGAGAGTGGCAGCGATGAGCAGAAATCCGCCCTCGAGGCGGTGATCCGCGTGATGTACGCTCCGGTCGACGAGGTGCACTGGATTACCGTCAGCCAGCTGGCCTATCTCGAGCCGACGCTAGTGGAGACCGTCACCTGCATGCTCGGCACCTTCATGAAGGAGGCGCTGGACGAAACCGTGGCGCGCACCGGCGTGCCGCAGAAGGCCGCCGAGGCGATGCTCTACGGGCATATCCAGATCGCGCTGGCGGTGGCGTTTCGCAGCACCAACCCGTTCTCGGACGCCTGCATGATCGCGATCGACTATGGCCGCGAGAATATCCTGCGCGACGACTGGAAGAAGATCTTCGATCAGTCCGAGCTCGACAAGGTGATCGCACGGATGCTGAAGATCGATCACGTGCATCGTGACGCGTCGACGCTAGAAGCCACGAAGTAACCAATGCGTCATTGGCGCTGCTGTTCTCTCGCCTGCATCCGCTCCATGGCGCGACGATAGGAGCCGTTGCGCACCGCCCAGCGCATCACCGGGGCGATGGTGCGGATGCCATTTCTGACGGCGTGGCGCTCCAGCGTCGACATCTCGAGGCTAAACAGCGTCGCCGCCCAGGGCGGCAGCAGATCGATACCCGCACGCATGAACAGCGCGCCGGCGGGGCGGAGTATCGGGCTTGGCGGCAGCGCATGCAGCAGCACGTCGATGACGTCTCGCGTGCGCGCATCGCAGACCAGATAGCGGCGCTGGCGCTCGAGATAGGCGTCGATCTCGGCCCGGCTTCTCGGCACGTGGCGCGCCCCCAGCGCTTCGGCCACGCGGGCGGTCTCGTCGAAGTAGCGATCCTGATCGGCAAGGCTGAGACGCGGATTGCGATAGCGACGGTGCGCGGCCAGGAAGCGGCTCATCTCGGCCACATGCACCCACACCAGCAGATCGGGATCGTTGGCGGCGTAGGGCGTGCCGTCGGCGGCATGGCCCGTGACACCGTCGTGGACGCGGCGCACCCGCTCGAGGATGCGCTCGGCGTCGTCATGGGAGCCGAACGTCGTCACGGCGATGAACTGGCTGGTGCGGCGCAGCCGACCGATCATGTCGTGGCGGAAGTTGGAGTGATCCCAGATACCGGCCAACGCCAGCGGATGCAGCATCTGCAGCAGCAGTGCGCTGACGCCGCCGCACATCATCGAGGTAAAATCCCCGTGGATCTGCCACGCCACCGTCTCCGGGCCGAATAGCCCGGGATCGCCTTTCGGCTGGGTATAGTCGACCCCGCCGAGGGTACGCCCGGTCAGATGGCTGATGCGGCTTTCGATGGCGTCGCGCAAGGAGGTCATTGGCATCAAGGTCAGGTCAGGGCACGTCAGGGCGATGAAGCATGGATGATCTCGCCATCGGCAGCGGGAACACCGTCGCGAATGGCACGTGAAAAGGCCTCGCTCCTGGCATTGTACGGAATCTTCCGGGCGCGCGGATTGATATAGCCCCGCTCGCGCAGGAATTCGAGCGGATGGCTCCTGTCGAGCCCGCCGATATCATAGACGTATTCCGGCAGATAGCCGGAGAGAATCAGCCGAATATCTCTGGGGAGACCGGAGACGATCTTGTCGACCATATCGAACACGATGGTGGTGCAGTTGCTGGTCAGGGTGTTGTAGAACTCGGGTTCCCGGCGCAGTCGCTCGGCTTCGTCCAGATAGGCCAGAAACAGCTCGCGACGGGCCTGGGGCGAAAGACCGACCCGATAGAGATAGACGTCTTCCTCGCGCACATTGCTGCGCAGACGCAGGATATCGTTCTCGTCGGCGGCGATCAGGTTGAGCTCGAACTGCTTGAAGAAGCCACCGCTGATGGAAAACGCCTCGTTCTTCTCGCGCCGGATCTCCACCGAGAAGGTCAGATGCCGGCCGTCATCGAAGCCGAAAGAGACCAGCGTGTGAGCGATCGCCGGGCCCATCCAGTAGGAGACCACCATGTCCACCGCGTCGAGCTGCGAGAGATCGTACTCGCGGGTTTCCCAGCGCGGTATGGCGGTGTCCGGCGTCTGCCATTCGAAGTCGCGCACGTTGTGAAGCGTGACCCGGTCGCCGTCGCGCTCGACCGAAAGCTGACGCGCCACGTCCGGCGCCCAGTCGCGGTCGTTACGGGGTTCGAGGCTTTGCCACCACGCCACGATGACGATCAGTGCCAGCGTGAACAGGAGACGCGCCGTCACCGAAACCCGACGATGAGGGCGCTTCCATAACGGTGCCAGCAGCGCGGCCAGCCCGATCAGTAGCCAGACGATGATCACTGCAATGACCACCGCCGACGGGCCGGGTAGCTCGAAGTGCAGCGCCGTCGCGCCCCAGGCCAGAACCAGACACAGCAGCAAGGCGCGCAGTCCGTGACCCAGGCCGAACAGCACTCGTCGCCAGACGTGCCAGCTTGCAGATCGGGGCATGAACTGTCCTTTCGGGCTGAAGCGATGAGGTGAGTATCAAAAAGGTGATGGTGCCCCAGTGACGCCAGGGAATAAAGCGCTGAACATTGCCGCCGATAAGCGCAATGAAACTATACTAAAGTCTAGTCATCTGAGACGTTGAGCGACGGCTTGCGACTCGAGTGGCTGTCGTCGAGCCTAGCGACAGGCTATCGTGCCGGGAGAGCCTCGAGCCAGAGCTTTGAACAAGAGCCTCGAGCCAGAGCTTTGAACAAGAGCCACGATTCAGGAGAGACCGAGATTTCCGATTCGTTTTCCCACTCCCTGCGCCAGCTGTGGACGCTCGACAAGTTCGCCTACAGCTTCCGCGTGTTTCTGGCGTTCAGCGGTGCCATCGCGCTGAGCTGGACTCAGGATCAGATCGCGCTCGCCATTCCGCTGTTTCTCGGCATCATCGCCAGCGCGCTGTCCGAGACCGACGATAACTGGGAAGGCCGCGTTCGGGCGTTGCTGGTGACGTTGATCTGCTTTCTGGTCGCCTCGAGCTCGGTGGAGCTGTTGTTCCCTTGGCCGTGGCTGTTCGCCCCCGGTCTGGCGCTATCGGCGTTCACCTTCATCATGCTCGGCGCGGTCGAGCAGCGTTATGCCACCATCGCTTCGGCGACGCTGATCCTGTCGGTCTATTCGATGATCAACATCGAGCAGCACGGCGGCACCACCGATGGCAATTTCTGGCATCAGCCGCTGCTGCTGGTCGGGGGCGCCGCCTGGTACGGGCTGATCTCGGTCGTCTGGTGCGCGCTGTTCTCGCGCCAGCCGGTCAAGCAGAGCATGGCCCAGCTCTACCGGGAACTGGGCGAATATCTGATCATCAAGGCGACGCTGTTCGAGCCGCTGCGCGGGGTCGATGTCGAAAGCCGACGGGTGGCGCTGGCACGCCAGAACGGGCGCGTGGTGACCGCGCTCAACCAGGCCAAGGAGATGATCTTCCGGCGTCTCGAAGGCCAGCGCGGCAGCCGCAAGCTCAATCGCTATCTGCGTCTCTACTTCATTGCGCAGGATATCCACGAGCGCGTCAGCGCCTCGCACTATCCCTATTCGTCGCTGGCGGAGACCTTTTTTCACCACGATGTGCTGTTTCGCTGCCAGCGCCTGCTCGATCAGCAGGGCCGTGCCTGCAAGCGTCTGGCCAAGGCACTGCTGCTGCGCCAGCCGTTCGAGCATGGTCAGAGCGAACAGGCGTTGGAGGATCTGCGCGCCTCGATCGTCTATCTGCGCGCCCAGCGCAATCCGGCGTGGACGCCGTTGCTGCGCTCGCTGCAGGCGCTGGGCCGCAATCTGGCGATGCTGGAGGATCAGCTCTCGAGCGCGCATAACCCCGACGCGGTCGCCGATCAGAAGGACGCCAGCCTGTTCGATCGTTCGCCGCGCAGTTTCAAGGATGTCTGGGAGCGCATCCGGCTCAACCTGACCCCGGGCTCGCCGACCTTCCGCCATGCGCTGCGCCTGTCGACGGCACTGCTGGTGGGCTATGGCGTGCTGCACCTGGTCCATCCGACGCAAGGTTACTGGATCCTGCTGACCACGCTGTTCGTCTGTCGGCCCAACTTCGGGGCGACGCGGCGCTTCCTGCGCCAGCGCATCGTCGGCACGGTACTCGGCCTGGTGGTGGGCTGGGCGCTGATCAGTCTGTTCCCGGATCCATTGATCCAGTCGCTGATCGCGGTCGTTGCCGGTGTCACCTTCTTTGCCAATCGCGAGAAGCACTACATCATTGCCACCGCCGCCATCACCACGCTGGTATTGAGCAGCTTCAACCAGGTCGGCGACGGCTTCGATCTGATTCTGCCGCGGCTGATCGATACCCTGATCGGCGCGTTGATCTCCGGCCTGGCGGTGTTCTTCATCCTGCCGGACTGGCAGGGGCGGCGGCTGCACAAGGTCGCGGCGACGGCGCTCGCCAACAGCACGCTCTACCTGCGCGAGATCATTCACCAGTACGAGGCCGGCAAGCAGGACGATCTGGCCTACCGGCTGGCCCGGCGCAATGCCCACAACGCCGACGCCGCGCTCTCCACGGTGCTCGCCAACATGCTGCAGGAGCCGGGCCACTATCGAAAGAAGGACGCCGACGAAGGTTTCCGTTTTCTGGTGGTTTCCCACACGCTGCTGGGTTATCTCTCCGCGCTGGGCGCACATCGGGGGGCGCTGGCGGCCAATGAGTCGCATGCCGAGAACGGTGTCGATATTTACGCTGCTGCACGGCGCGTCGCCGATCGTTTCGATACCATTGCCGACAGCCTGCGTTTGCGACAACCCATCGACGATCCCAAGGCCGAGCAGAGCGCCTTGATGGCGATCTTCGAGCAGGAGCCCGCCGCCGCCCAGGACGACGCCGACGACGAGCGCCGCGTGATCCAGCCCCAACTATTGCACATCAGCCGTCAGCTGGTACCGATGAGCGAAGCGGCTGCCCGACTGATAGCGCGACCGGTCGAGACGCCGAACGGGGAAGGTGCCTCTGAGAAGGCCGTCAAGAACGTCACCGACAACGTCACTGAAAGCCCCTGAAACATCGGGCACCGCGGTCAGGTATCACACCTGCCCGTAGCGCCCGGCTTCATCGCCCAGCCAGCGCCGGATCAGCGGCGTTGCGGCGTCGGGGGCTTCTTCCAGCAGCGCCTGAGCCAGCGCGGTGACGGTATCGAGCAGGTCACGATCGCGCTCGAGATCGGCGATCTTCATCTGCGCCAGCCCGGTCTGACGGGTGCCGAGCACCTCGCCGGGCCCGCGCAGTTCGAGATCCTTCTCCGCCACTTTGAAGCCGTCGGTGGTGTCGCGCAGGATGCCGAGACGCTGGCGTGAATGATTCGACAGCGGCGGGTGATAGAGCAGCACGCAGTAGCTGTCGACGCGACCCCGGCCCACCCGGCCGCGCAGCTGATGCAGCTGGGAGAGCCCCAGCCGTTCCGGATTCTCGATGATCATCAGGCTGGCGTTGGGCACGTCGACGCCGACCTCGATCACCGTGGTCGCCACCAGCAGATCCAGCTCGCCGCGCTTGAAGGCGTCCATCACCTCGACCTTTTCCTGCGCCTTCATGCGCCCGTGAACCAGACCCACGTTGAGTTCCGCCAGCGCTTCCACCAGCGTATCGCGGGTGACTTCGGCGGCCTGGCAGGTCAACGTCTCCGACTCCTCGATCAGCGTGCAGACCCAGTAGGCCTGGCGCCCCTCCGCACAGGCGTTGCGAATGCGTTGAATCACCTCCGGGCGACGTTCGTCGGGCACCGCCACGGTATGCACCGGCGTGCGCCCCGGCGGCAGCTCGTCGATCACCGAGAGATCGAGATCGGCGTAGGCGCTCATTGCCAGCGTGCGCGGAATCGGGGTGGCGGTCATGATCAACTGATGCGGCGTCAGGCCGCCGGATTCGCCTTTCTGGCGCAGCGCGAGGCGCTGGTGAACGCCGAAGCGGTGCTGCTCGTCGATTACCGCCAGCCCCAGACGGTGGAAGATCACGTCTTCCTGGAACAGCGCGTGGGTGCCCACGGCGACCTGCACGCGACCATCGGCGATGGCGGCTTTGGTATCCAGCCGCGCCTTGCCCTTGAGCTTGCCGGCCAGCCAGCCGACCTCGATCCCCAGCGGTTCGAGCCAGCTGCGAAACTGGCGAAAGTGCTGCTCGGCGAGAATCTCGGTGGGCGCCATCACCGCCGCCTGACAGCCGCCGGCGATGGCGTTCAGCACCGCCATCGCCGCGACTACGGTCTTGCCCGAGCCGACATCGCCCTGAACCAGCCGCAGCATGGGAATGTCGCGCTCCAGATCGCGACCGATCTCCTCCAGCACCCGGCGCTGGGCCTGGGTCAGCGAGAACGGTAGCTGGGTCAGAAAGCGTGCCTGCAGATTGCTGGCGGCGGCGAGCCTGGGGGCGCCATCGGCTTGAATCCGTAGACGGACCTGGCGCAGGCTCAACTGATGGGCCAGCAGCTCTTCCAGCGCCAATCGCCGCTGGGCGGGGTGACGGCCATCGGCCAGGCGCTCCTGCGGAGCGTCGGGCGGCGGTTCGTGCAGATAGCGCAGCGATTCGATCAGCCCCGGCAGACGAAAACGCCCCCGCAGCGGCTCGGGGATCCACTCCGGCAGGCTCTCGGGGGCCGCCGCCAGCCGCTTCAACGCTTGCTGAATCAAGGCGCGCAAGCGCGGCTGTGCCAGCCCTTCGGTGGCGGGATAGATCGGCGTCAGGTGTTCGTCCACCGGCGCCGCTTCAGTCTGGATCAGGCGATATTCGGGATGATAGATCTCGAGCCCGGTGCTGCCGGCACGGGCCTCGCCGAAGCAGCGCACCTGAACGCCCTTGACGAACTGCTGTTGTTGAGCTGGCGAGAAGTGGAAGAAGCGCAGGCTGAGAATGCCGGAGCCATCCTTGAGCCGGACCAGCAGGCTGCGGCGCCGTCCGCGAACGACTTCGGCGGCGCTGACCTCGCCCTCGACCACGGCCTCGGTGCCGGCACGCAGCGTGCCGATCGGTGTGATCCGCGTCCGATCCTGATAGCGCAGCGGCAGATGGAACAGCAGATCGGCGATGTGTTCGATGCCCAGCCTGGCCAGTTTTCCGGCCAGGGCCTCGCCGACGCCGGAGAGGTCGGTAACCGGTTCGTCGAGGCTCATGCGGCCTCGACGTCGCTGCCCTGAATTTTATCGATCGCCTGGATCAGCGCATCGATCGCCTTGGGTCGCGGAAAACTGGCGCGCCACGCCAGCGCCACGCTGCGCGTGGGTGCACTGCCCTTGAACGGTCGGCTTTCCAGCAGGCCGTTTTCGTAATGGCTGGTGCCGATCGCCAGTTTCGGCAGCACCGTGATACCCAGTCCCGAAGCGACCATGTGACGAATGGTCTCCAGCGAGCCGCCCTCGGCGATCAGGGTGTTCGAAGGGTTGTTGAGTTGCGCGCTGATCGCCGGGCAGGCTTCCAGAATCTGATCGCGAAAGCAGTGACCCTCGCCGAGCAGCAACAGACGCTCGGTAAGCAGATCCTCCTTGTCGATCGCCGCCTTCTGCGTCCACGGATGGCCGGCCGGCAGCAGCACCTCGAACGGCTCCTCGTAGAGCGTCTTGGTGACCACGTCGGACTCGTTGAAGGGCAGCGCCACGAAAATGGCATCGAGCTCGCCGCTACGCAGCTTGCGTCGCAGCACGCCGGTGAAGCTCTCCTCGATATACAGCGGCATCTGCGGCGCAATGCGCGACAGCGCCGGAATCAGATGCGGAAACAGATAAGGGCCGATGGTGTAGATGGCGCCGATTCGCAAAGGGCTGATCAACTGATCCTTGCCTTCGGTGGCCATCTCGCGGATCAGCGTGGCCTGCTCGAGTACGCGATGCGCCTGCTCGACAATACGCTCTCCCAGCGGCGTGACCTGGACAGTGGATTTGGAACGTTCGAACAGGGCGATGCCGAGTTCGTCCTCGAGTTTCTTGACGGCCACCGAAAGCGTTGGCTGAGAAACGAAGCAGCGTTCGGCGGCGCGACCGAAGTGACGCTCCTGAGCCAAGGTTACGATGTAGCGGAGTTCTGTTAGAGTCATTAGCTGGGACCGAAAGGCTCCCTGTCAGCGCAATGCAGCGAGTGAATGCAGCGAGTGAATAGGTACGCGGTTCTCGTGGTTGTGCGCGTCCTCAAGGACGAATCATCAAGGACGTTTTACCAAGAGGCTAGGGAAAGGTGAAGAAAACTACGCTAATTCTCGGTTGCGGCGATATCGGCACCCAGCTCGGGAAGCTATTGATCGACGCCGGCCATCGCGTGATCGGCGCGCGCCGCAATGTGGAGGCGCTCGCGGGTACTGGCATCGAGGCGGTGGCGCTGGACGTCACCGACGAAGTAGCGCTGGCCGCACTGCCGGACGCCGATATCATCGTTTACGCGGTAACGGCGGATCGGTTCGAGGAGTCGGCCTACGAGGCGGCTTATCCGGTCGGACTGAAGGCAGTACTTCAAGCCTTCGGATCACGCGACAACAAGCCTGAACGGCTGTTCTTCGTATCATCGACCAGCGTCTATGCCCAGCAGGGCGGCGAAGCGGTCGATGAATCGTCGACGACCGAGCCCCACGGCTTCTCGGGGATACTGATGCGTGAAGCCGAACAGGCACTGCTCGAGCACGAACTGCCCGGCACGGCCGTGCGCTTCTCGGGCATCTACGGTCCGGGCCGCGATCGCCTGATTCGTCAGGTGGGCGAAGGCCGGATCGCGGCATCCAACCCGCCGATGTACTCCAATCGCATTCATCGTGACGACTGCGCGGGCGTGATTGCTCACTTGATCCAGCTGGCGTTGGACGGCGAACCGCTGGAGCCGGTCTATCTCGCCAGTGACTGCGATTCAGCGCCGCTGCACGAAGTGATGGCCTGGATCGCCAAGCGGCTCAAGGTCGAGACGCCGGATGTCATCCAGTCTCCGTTACGCCGTCGCTCGAGCAAACGCTGCAACAATCAGCGGCTTCTCGATACAGGCTATACGTTTCGGTATCCCACCTTCCGTGAAGGTTACGAAGACGTGCTCCAGCAGGGCGGTTTTCTGTCTGCCAAGGAAAGTGCCTGATGCGAAGGCAGCAGTCCGACACCCAGGCAGAAGCCTGACGGTCGCCCTCGATCCAGCATGACGATTTGACGACAAATTCGTGTCGAAACGATGACACGAATCGTCAAACCGCTGATAGACATGGAAAAGCGCCTGCGGGCGCTTTTTCGTTACCCCTCCCGCCCTCCGCTTTGTCACCGTTTCTTAATTGTCTAGATAAATAACCGTCACACGACATCGCCAGACTGTGTTCAACATTTCGGGGCCAGGGGTTGATGATCCGACCCACGGCCCAACACTTTCGGGACGAATCGTATGACCGCCATCATTAGCGTCGAACGGCTCGACAAATCCTTCGGCACCCACGCCGCGCTGCGCGAGGTCGGTTTCGAGATCGCCAATGGCGAAATGGTCACCCTGATCGGGCCGTCGGGTTCGGGCAAGTCGACCCTGCTGCGTCATCTCGTCGGGTTGACCCGCGCCGACCGCCAGTCGCACAGCCATGTCCGGGTGCTGGATCGCGATGTCCAGCACGGCGGGCGTCTGCTCGGTGCCAGCCGCGAGCAGCGGCGTCGTTGCGGCTACATCTTTCAGCAGTTCAATCTCGCCGGCCGCCTCAGCGTGTTGACCAACGTCCTGATCGGACATCTCGGGGCGATGCCGCGCTGGCGCGCGCTGATCGGCCGCTTCACCCAGCACGAGCGGGATCTGGCACTGCGCGCGCTGGAGCGCGTCGGCATCGTCGGCCTGGCCCATCAGCGCGCCAATACCCTTTCCGGTGGCCAGATGCAGCGCGTCGCCATCGCCCGGGCGCTGGTTCAGGAGGCAGAAGTGATCTTCGCCGACGAGCCGATCGCCTCGCTCGATCCGCGCAGTGCCCGCGAGGTGATGGAAATCCTGCAGCGGATCAACCGTGAGGATGGCCGCACCGTCGTGGTCACGCTGCATCAGGTCGAGGTCGCCCGCCGTTACTGCCGTCGTGCCATCGCGCTCAAGCTCGGCCGGCTCTATTACGACGGCCCGATCGAAGGCCTCACCGACAACCGCCTGCAGACGCTCTACGAGAACGCCGGCCTCGACGAACTCGAGTCCCGCCAACCCGATCCCCGGATCGCACCGCCGCTGCATGCGGTGGGCTGATCCGGGCGAACACGAGCCCCTAACAACCGATCCACCACCCATGACCCTTCAAGGAAACGACATGATCTCATCTTGCTTACGCCGTGCGGCCCTGCCGCTGATCGCCGGGCTCGGCCTGCTCGGCAGCACGCTTGCCGTCAGTTCGGCCCAGGCCGCCGACCAGCCGCTGCGCTTCGGCATCATCTCCACCGAGTCGAGCACCAACCAGTCGACCCAGTGGCAGCCGTTTCTGGACGACATGGCCGACGCCTTGGGCGTCGAGGTCAAGCCGTTCTTCGCCACCGACTACGCCGCGGTGATCCAGGCGATGCGTTTCGACAAGGTCGATCTGGCCTGGTACGGCAACAAGTCGGCCATGGAAGCGGTCGATCGCGCCGGTGGCGAGATCTTCGCCCAGACCGTCGCCGCCAACGGCGCACCGGGTTACTGGAGCCTGATGATCGTCAACAAGGACAGCCCCTACAACGACGTCGACGATATCCTCGAGCACGCCAGCGAGCTGACCTTCGGCAACGGCGATCCCAACTCCACCTCCGGCTATCTGGTACCGGGTTACTACGTCTTCGCCAAGAACCACGTCGATCCCAACACCGCCTTCAAGCGCACGCTCAACGCCAACCACGAGACCAACGCGCTGACCGTGGCCAACGGCCAGGTCGATGTCGCCACCTTCAATACCGAGAGCATGGAACGCCTGGAGATCACCCATCCGGAAAAAGCCGACCAGCTCAAGGTGATCTGGAAATCGCCGCTGATCCCCTCCGATCCGCTGGTGTGGCGTACCAACCTGCCGCAGGAGACGAAGAACGAGCTGCGCCAGTTCTTGCTGAGCTACGGCGATACCGCCAAGCAGAAGCAGATTCTCGAGCCGCTGCAGTGGTCCGGTTTCGCCGCTTCCGACAACGATCAGCTGCTACCGATCCGCCAGTTGTCGCTGTTCAAGCAGCGCGCCCAGATCGCCGCCGACGATTCGCTCGATGCCGACGACAAGCAGAAGCAGCTGTCGGATCTCGACGCTCGCCTCGAGTCGCTGAACCAGCGCATGGACGCCCGCGAAGCCGCGCAGGCCAAGCAGGCCCAGAAGGATGGGACCGTCACCACCGCGATGGCGACCCAGTAAAGAAGACGTGTTGTGAACACGAGTCTCTGACAGGCCAGGGCGGACCTCGCCGTTCCCACCGCCCTCGCCGTCTTCATGATCGATGCAGCGGAGTCCATGCATGACCACTTCCACACTCGATGCGCGAGCCCGTTCCGGCAAACGCAGCTGGACCACGCTGCTGGGCTGGACGATCGCCGTTGTCGTCCTGGGCTGGGCCTGGCAGGGCGCCGAGATGGCCCCGAGTCTGCTGTTCGAGAACGCCGGCAACATGGCCACGCTCGCCGCCGACTTCGTGCCGCCGACCTTCGGCAGTCTCGATCACTACATCGACCAGATGCTGGTGACTATCCAGATCGCGATCTGGGGCACACTGCTGGCGGTGCTATTCGCTATCCCGTTCGGCCTGCTCTCGTCCGACAACCTGGCGCCGTGGTGGGTCAACCAGCCGGTACGACGCCTGATGGATGCCTGTCGCGCGATCAACGAGCTGGTCTTCGCAATGGTGTTCGTGGTTGCCGTCGGCCTGGGGCCGTTCGCCGGCACCATGGCGCTGTTCGTGCATACCACCGGGGTCCTCGCCAAGCTGTTCTCGGAAGCGGTGGAAGCCACCGATGCCGGGCCGATGGAAGGCGTGCGCGTCACCGGCGCCGGGCGACTGGAAGAGATCATCTTCGGCCTGATTCCCCAGGTTCTGCCGCTGTGGATCTCGGTCAGCCTCTATCGCTTCGAATCCAATATCCGCTCCGCCACGGTACTCGGCATGGTCGGTGGCGGCGGGATCGGCGTCTCGCTGTGGGAGACCATGCGCGGATTTCAGTACACCGAAACCGCCACGATCATGTTGGTGATCATCGTCGCCGTGACCTTGCTCGACATGGTGTCTCAGCGTGTTCGCAAGCGCTTCATCTAGGCCATGACGAAAACCGCCTGCGCTCCGAATTTCGCCCGGCGGCTTTTCGTAGACGACCTAAACGATCTTCCAATCCAGGTTTGAGTAGGTCCGACGATGTCTAGACAAATTTTGACGATGCCGCGCTATCGCCAACTGGCCGAAGTATTGGTCCGCGAAGTCCGCGCCGATTACGCCCCGGGCGATCTGCTGCCGACCGAGGCTCAGCTCGCCAAGCGCTTCGCGGTCAACCGCCACACGGTACGTCGCGCGCTGGATGAACTGGTCGCCGTCGGCATGGTCACGCGCCATCAGGGGCGCGGTACTCAGGTGGTCGATCGGCGTCTCGACTACGCCGTCAGCGCTGGCAGCAAGGTGACCCAGAATCTGTCCGGCCTCGGCCTGCCCTCGAACACCTGCTGTCTCGAACAGGGTCTCGTGGTACCTCCCGAGGCCATCGCCCAGCGCTTCGGGCGGCCGGTAGAGGCGCCGCTATTGCGGGTCGATACCGTGCGCTACGTCGACGATGCCCCGCTGATGCGGCTGCGTCACTGGTTCGATCCCGAGCGGGTGCCGGGCTGGCTGGAGCGCTATCGCGGCGGCTCCACCCGGGCGCTGCTGGGCCAGCACTATGGCCTGCGCCTGCACCGACGACGCGTACGCATCGATGCCATCCCCGCCGATCGCGACGACACCCGTTGGCTGCAGTGCCCGCTCCACGCACCGCTGCTGCTGATGACCAGCGACAACACCGACAGCGACGGCGTGCTGGTCGAAGTCTCCGTGGGGCGGGCGCGTGCCGACCGGCTCTCCTACCACGTCGATTTCGATGATTACCCGGCTCCCACGACTTTCGACTCCGACGACCAACGAGGTTGATGAATGAACACGACTTCCCGACGGGCGCGTCAGCAACTACTGGCGCTCTCCACCCGTCAGCAGATCGAGTCCTGCTGGACGACGCTCGATACGTTACTCCGCGATTTCCCTCCGCACCGCTGCGTGCGTGGCCCGGAAACCGGCATGGCGATGCTCAAGGGTCGCACCGGTGGAACCGGCAATGCTTTCCATCTGGGGGAAATGACGCTGACCCGCGCCAGCGTGGCGCTCGACGACGGCACCGTCGGCCACGGCTGGGTGCGCGGTCGCGACCATCGCCACGCCGAACTGATCGCGCTGGCCGATGCCGTCGCCCAGCACGCCGAATGGCAGGAAGCACTCGAGACGCAGGTGCTCGCGCCGCTGGTCGAGGAACTCGCCGAGCGCCAGCGCGGTGACGCTGCCACCGCCGCCGCCACCCGCGTCGACTTCTTCACGCTGGTAAGGGGGGAATGACGATGGAGAACAGAGCACTCACGAAGGAAAGCGGCGTGGTTAAGGAAAGCGGCGTGGTGAAGGAGAGAGAAATGATGAATGAAGCCTGGCCTGGTCTGGCCGACCCCGCCCACGACAGTCAGCGCCTGTTTCGCCAGATTCTCGGCGCCATGTCCGAACCGGGCACGCTGACGACACTGGCGTTGCCGGCACCGCCCCAGGTGACGCCGAGTGACGCACTGGGTGCTGCGCTGTGGGGCGTGATGCTGACGCTCTGCGATCTCGAGGCGCGCGTCTGGATCTCCGCCGACCTCGACTCGCCGGCCCTGCGCGAGGCGCTGACCTTCCACACCGGTGCGCGAATCACCGACGACCCGGCGAGTGCCGATTTCGCGCTGCTGACCCACGCGTCCTTCGATCCGCAGACACCGTTTGCGCTGGGCAGCGATACCTATCCCGACCGCGGCACCACGCTGCTGGTCGCCGTCGAGCGACTGGCCAACGCCGAGCCCTGGATTCTCTCCGGGCCTGGCATCGAGACCACCCGCGCACTCGACATCGGCGATGCCGCCGGCTGCCACCTCCTGATGGATCGGCTTGCCGCCAACCGGGCCAGCTTCCCGCAGGGATTGGACGTCATCTTCGGCTGCGGCGCGCAGCTGGCGGCGGTTCCCCGCAGCACCCGTGTCACGCGTGCCGATGCCAAGGAGGTGAACTGATGTACGTAGCCGTCAAGGGAGGCGAGCAGGCGATCGCCAATGCCCACCGCTGGCTGGCCGACCGCCGCCGGGGCGATCGCGAGCGTCCGGAACTCGAGGTCGCCCAGATCGGCGATCAGCTGCGCCTGGCTGTCGACCGGGTGATGAGCGAAGCCTCGCTCTATGACCCCGAGCTCGCCGCGCTGGCGTTCAAGCAGGCCAGCGGCGATCTCACCGAGGCCGTGTTCCTGCTGCGCGCCTATCGCACCACGCTGCCGCGCCTTGCCGTGAGCGAGCCGCTCGACACCGCCAACATGCGCATCGAACGCCGCATCAGCGCCACCTACAAGGATATCCCCGGCGGCCAGATTCTGGGGCCGACCTACGACTACACCCATCGTCTGCTCGACTTTCTGCAGCTGGCCGGTGCCGAGGTGCCGCCTGCCGAGACCCGGGATGACGTGACCGACGCCGAGGCGTGCCCGCAGATTCTGGCGCTGCTCAACGACGAAGGGCTGGTGGAGCAGGAGATCGACGACGGCGCCGAGCCTTCGGACATCACCCGCGATCCGCCGGATTACCCGATGGACCGCGCCGCCCGACTGCAGATGCTGGCCCGCGGCGACGAGGGCTATCTGCTGGCGCTGGGGTACTCGACCCAGCGCGGCTACGGCCGTAACCACCCGTTCGCTGGCGAGATTCGCCTGGGCCAGGTGGAAGTGGAGATCCATGTCGACGAATGGGGCGAGACCGTCTGCGTCGGCGAGATCGCGTTGAGCGAGTGCCAGATGATCAACCAGTTCGGCGGCTCGCGCGAAGCCGCGCCGCAGTTCACGCGCGGCTACGGACTCGCCTTCGGTCACAACGAGCGCAAGACCATGGCGATGGCGCTGGTCGACCGCGCCCTGCGCGCCGAGGAGCTGGGCGAGCCGATCATTGGCCCGGCGCAGCAGGCGGAATTCGTGCTGGCCCACGCCGACAGTGTCGACGCCTCCGGCTTCGTATCGCATCTGAAGCTGCCGCACTACGTCGACTTCCAGTCCGAGCTCGATCTGCTCAGACGTCTGCGCCGCGAACATGCCGCGCGACAGGCCGAACTGGCGGAATCAACGCCTAAAGAGAGCGTGGAATCGACCTCCGGCGAACCGCAACAAGCCCCGGCATTCAGAACGGAGGAACGCTGATATGGATGGATATAACTTTGCCTATCTCGACGAGCAGACCAAACGCATGATCCGCCGGGCGCTGCTCAAGGCGGTGGCGATTCCCGGCTATCAGGTGCCGTTCGGCGGCCGCGAGATGCCGATGCCCTACGGCTGGGGCACCGGCGGCGTGCAGCTCACCGCCAGCATTCTGGGGGCCGATGACATTCTCAAGGTGATCGATCAGGGCGCCGACGACACCACCAATGCGGTCAGCATCCGCCACTTCTTCCAGCGCGTCGCCGGCGTCGAAACCACCACCGCGACCACGACCGCGGACGTCATCCAGACTCGCCACCGGATTCCCGAGACCCCGCTGCGAAGCGGTCAGGTCCTGGTGTTTCAGGTGCCGATCCCCGAGCCGCTGCGCTTCATCGAGCCCAGTGAGCAGGAGACGCGGCTGATGCACGCGCTGGAGGAGTACGGCGTGATGCACGTCAAGCTCTACGAGGACATCGCCCGCTACGGCCATATCGCCACCACCTACGCCTATCCGGTCAAGGTAGACGGACGCTACGTGATGGACCCGTCGCCGATCCCCAAGTTCGACAACCCCAAGCTCGACGGTAATCCGGCGCTGATGCTGTTCGGCGCCGGACGCGAGAAGCGGCTCTACGCGATCCCGCCCTACACCCGGGTCGAGAGCCTCGACTTCGAGGATCATCCGTTCGAGATCCAGAGCTGGGAGCACACCTGCGCGCTGTGCGGTAGCGATCACAGCTATCTCGACGAAGTGATCACCGACGACAAGGGCGGACGGATGTTCGTCTGCTCCGATACCGACTACTGCCAGACCCGGCGGGGAGAAGTGGCATGAAGAAGCCGGCACTGGAACGTCCGGTCCTGCTGGACGTACAAGACATCACCCGACTCTACGGCCCGGCCAAGGGCTGCGAGACGATCGATTTTCAACTGCATGCCGGCGAGGTGCTGGGCATCGTCGGCGAATCCGGCTCCGGCAAGTCGACGTTGCTGCGCGTGCTCGCTGGTCTCGAAGCGCCGGACGCGGGTCGCGTGCTCTATCGACGTTCTTCTAACGAGCCCGAAGCCGCTCGAACTGGCACCGGCAGAAACGAGATTAGCGGCGATCCGAAGGAGAACGCAGAAGCCGAGCTCGATCTCTACGCCATCGGCGAGGCGCGTCGCCGGGCGCTGCTGCGCCTCGAGTGGGGGCTGGTACATCAGAACCCGCGCGACGGCCTGCGCATGGGCGTTTCCGCCGGGGCCAACATCGGCGAACGGCTGATGGCGCAAGGCCAGCGCCACTACGGTCGACTCCGAGCCACCGGCCAGGACTGGATGCGCCAGGTCGAGCTCGATCCTGGGCGTATCGACGATGCGCCGCGCACGTTTTCCGGCGGCATGCAGCAGCGCCTGCAGATCGCCCGCACCCTGGTCACCCGGCCACGGCTGGTGTTCATGGACGAGCCCACCGGCGGACTCGACGTCTCGGTCCAGGCGCGTCTGCTCGACATGCTGCGCACGCTGGTACGTCAGCTCGGCCTCTCGGTGGTGCTGGTCACTCACGATCTCGCCGTGGCGCGCCTGCTCGCTCACCGTCTGATGGTGATGCGCCGCGGGCAGGTGGTCGAAACCGGCCTCACCGATCAGATTCTCGACGACCCGCAGCACGAATATACGCAGCTGCTGGTGTCATCCGTGCTCACCCCATGAGGATATCTTCGATGCTTTCCGAGACTGGCGTTTCCCCGAAGCGCGCCCAACCTCGCCTCACGGTGAACGGGTTACACAAGCAGTTCCTGCTGCACGGCCAGGGCGGGCTCGAGATCGACGTGATGCGCGATCTCTCGCTGACGCTTCACGCCGGCGAATGTCTGGTGCTGGCCGGACGCAGCGGTATCGGCAAGAGCACGCTGCTGAAGATGCTCTATGGCGACTACCGCATCGATCAAGGTCGGATTCGGCTGCATTTCGACGATGGCGAGCTCGACCTGGAGACGTTACCGGCCTACGCCTGGCACGGCCTGCGCCGCGACGTGATCGGCTACGTCAGCCAGTTCCTGCGTGTGGTACCGCGGGTCGCCGCCGTCGACGTGGTGATGGAGCCGCTGCTGGCGCGGGGCGCCGACGAAGTCGAATCGCGCCAGCGCGCCGAGACGCTGCTGGCCCGGCTCAACCTGCCCGAGCGGCTGTGGCAGTTGCCGCCGGGCACCTTCTCCGGCGGCGAGCAGCAGCGCGTCAATATCGCTCGCGGCTTCATCGGCGAGCATCCGCTGCTGCTGCTGGACGAGCCCACCGCATCGCTGGACGCCGCCAATCGTGACGTGGTGATCGCGCTGATCAGCGAGGCCAAGGCGCGCGGCACCGCCATGCTCGGCATCTTCCACGACGAAGACGTGCGCGAGCGCGTCGCCGACCGCCTGCTGCCGCTGGATGGCAGTCTGGGCAGCCTGACCACCGCCAGCCAGGATTTTCGGGAGAGCCTGTCATGAGCGCACAGGAACAGATTCTGACCCACGCCAGACTGGTGCTCGACGACGAGGTGATCGACGGCACGCTGGTGATCCGCGACGGCCGCATCGCCGCCATCGATCACGGGGCGAGCCAGGCACCGGGCGCCGTCGACTGCGAGGGCGACACTCTGCTGCCGGGGCTGGTCGAGCTGCACACCGATAACATGGAGAAGTACTTCCAGCCGCGCCCCAAGGTCGAGTGGCCGGGCCTTCAGGCGGCGCTCGCGCATGATGCCCAGATGGCGGCCAGCGGCATCACCACCGTGTTCGATGCGGTCTCGGTGGGCGATGTCGATGAGCAGAGCATGCGTCACGGCGCACTCGACGAGATGTGCCAGGCACTGTCGCGGATCGCTCACGACGGTCTGGCGCGAGTCGATCATCGCCTGCACCTGCGCTGTGAGGTCAGTCACCCGAATACCCTGGCGCGGTTCAACGAGCTGTCGTCATCACCGCTGCTGGGTCTGGTCTCGCTGATGGATCACGCCCCCGGCCAGCGCCAGTTCGCCAGCCTCGAAGCCTATCGGGTCTACTATCAGGGCAAGTACAAGCTCGATGACGCGGCGATGGAAGCGTTCATGGCGGCCCAGATCGACAACAGCCAGCGCTACAGTGGCGAGCATCGTCGCGCCATTGCCGCGATCTGTCGCGAGCGCGGTCTGGCGATCGCCAGCCACGACGACGCCACCGTCGAGCACGTTGCCGAAAGCTTTGAGTACGGTACTCGTGTCGCCGAATTCCCCACTACCCGAGAGGCAGCCGAGGCCTCCCATCGCGCCGGCATGGGGGTGATGATGGGCGCGCCCAACGTGGTTCGCGGCGGCTCTCACTCCGGCAACATCGCCGCCGCCGAGCTGGTCGAACTGGGCGTGCTGGATATCCTGTCGTCGGATTACTACCCGGCGGCGCTGCTCGACGCGGTGTTCAAGGTCGCGGCAATGGAGAACGGCTATGCGCTGCCCCGCGCCGTCGCCACCGCGACCCGCATACCGGCCGAAGCGGTAGGGCTCGACGACCGCGGTCGCCTGGCGCCGGGGCTGCGTGCCGATCTGTTGCGGGTGCGATTGATCGACGATCACCCGGTGGTGCAGCGGGTTTGGTCTGCCGGCAAGCAAGTTCACTAGATAAATGCCTGCGCGAGCGAATCACTTTGTTGCCCGAGTCTGGAAATCCGCGCTTAACACCCCGTTATGTCTTGGATTTCAAGCCTCGGGCGCCTCGTGCTTCATCACGCTCGGCAATTTATCTCACGGCCGGGAATATCCGGAATACGTAGACAGAAAGAGGCTGAAATGAGCGACGGTCGATTGATCTACGTCATGGGCGCCAGCGGCGTCGGCAAGGACAGCCTGCTGCGGGAGCTGCGCCGGCGCCGCCCCGATGCGCTGGTAGCGCATCGCTATATCACCCGGGCTAGCGGCGGGGCGGAGAACTGCGTCGAGCTCTCCCGCGAGGCATTCCACTGGCGGCGCGAGCAGGGGCTGTTCTGTCTCTCGTGGCGCGCGCATGAGCTCGACTACGGCGTGGGTATTGAGATCGAGACGTGGCTGGTGTCGGGGCACACGGTGGTGCTCAACGGCAGCCGCCGCGCATTGGAAGTGGCGCGCGCGCGATTCGGCGAGGCGCTGGTGCCGGTGCTGGTGGTGGCGGATGCCGAGGTGCTGCGGCGGCGCCTGATCGCTCGCGGGCGCGAAACGGCGGCGGATATCGAGGCGCGTCTGGCGCGACGCTGCGAGTCGGATTCGCTCGACGACATTCCTCGTATCGATAACAGTGGCGAGTTGTCCCGCGGTGTGGATGCGCTCGAACGCTGGCTCGTATCGCCGTCCGGTACAGAGCGCGGCGCATGAAGCTGCGCTTTGCCGGTACCGGCGACAGCGCGCAGGTGCCTTGTTTCGGCTGCGACTGCCTGGCCTGCCAGCGCGCTCGGCTGCTGAGCTGCCATCGTCGCGAGCCCTGTTGCGGCGAGATCGAACTCGGTGGCGAGCTGATCCTGATCGATGCCGGCCGCATGGATCTGGCCGCGCGCTGCGAGCGCCAGCGTCCGGCGGCGATCCTGCTGACGCATTACCACGCCGATCACGTCCAGGGGCTTTTGCACCTGCGTTGGGGGCGAGGCGAGTCGATTCCGGTCTATGGCCCGAAAGATCCTCAAGGCTGTGCCGACCTGCACAAGAACCCCGGCATCCTCGACTTCCAGCCCGGCCTCAAGCCGTTCCGGCCTCTCACGCTCGGCGGCCTTACGGTGACTCCGCTGCCGCTCAATCACAGCAAGCCGACGCTGGGTTATGCCCTGGACGATGGCGCCAATCGAATTGCCTGGCTTTGCGATACCGCCGGCCTGCCCGGCGCCACCGAGCGCTTTCTCACCGAGTGGCGTCCGCACGGCGTGGTGATCGATGCCACCCATCCGGATTCGTATATCACGCCCCGCAACCACAACAACGTCGCCATGGCGCTGGAGGTCGTCGAGCGTCTAGGCCCTTCCCGTGCCTGGCTGACGCACATCAGTCACGAACTGGATGCCGACTTCATGGCGACGTCCGGAATCCTGCCGGGAGGCGTGGAATTTGCCGCCGATGGCAGAGAGATAATTCTCTGAGATAACACATTCAGAACAACGCACTCCTAGGACAATGTATGGCTTCACAACCCGCTTCCCGACGTCTGAACGACGCCCCAACTTGCGCGCCGACGGCGAAACTTCACGAGAGCCAGCTGGGCGCCTGGACCGAGGTGGGCGATCGCTGCGTGTTCAACCACGTCACGCTCGGCGACTACAGCTACGTCGAGCGCGACTGTGACCTGATGTTCGCCGAAGTCGGCAGGTTCACGTCCATCGCCTCGAGCGTGCGTATCAACCCCAGCAATCATCCCTGGTGGCGGCCGACGCTACATCATTTCAGCTATCGTCCTGGCAAGTTCGGCTTCGTCGACAGCGATCAGGGTGTCGATGAGCGGGTCTTCGCCTGGCGGTCAGAGGATCGTGTCGTGATCGGCCACGATGTCTGGATCGGTCACGGTGCCATCGTGCTGCCCGGCGTCACCATCGGTAACGGCGCCATCGTCGGTGCCGGTAGTGTGGTCACCAAGGATGTCTCACCGTATACCATCGTCGTCGGCAATCCCGCCCGAGCGTTGCGGCCGCGCTTCGAGGATACCGAAACCGCGGCACGCCTGGAGGCGTTGGCCTGGTGGGAGTGGCCCCACGAGCGGCTGGCTCGAATGCTGCCGCTGTTCCAAGGCGATATCGGGGCGTTTCTCGAGGCGGCCGAGTGCGAGTCGCTTCGGTCATCGTGATCTCAGCCTGAACTGCGCGCCAGCGTCCGATAGCGCGAGCCGCCATCGCCGAGCTGCGATTCCACCAGCGCGAGATGATCGAATTGCCAGACGATAGGCGCGGACGGCGTCGATTGCATGGCGGGTCGGTCGGCTTGGCGCACTAGACTCACGTGCGGGGTGAATTCACGTTGCGGTGAGGTAAAACCGTGACGGGCCAGCGCCCGCCAGAGCTCGGCATTGAGTGCCGTGAGTGCGGCATCCGGTGTGTGGTTGCCGGCCCAGACGATGCGAGGTTCGGGGAAATGACCCAGTCGATCCAGCGTCCATTCGCCGTGTAGCGCCGGCCATTTCCGGGTCAGATCGACGAGCGCCTCCAGCCGCGAGGCGTCGACACAGCCCAGAAACGCCAGCGTGATATGCATGTTCTCCGCCGGTAGCGGATAACCCCCGCAGCGCGGTGCCAGGCGTTCGGCCTCGGCGGCGAGGGCCCGGCGACTGACGTCGTCGGGCCACAGGGCGAAGAAGAGTCGGCGAGAAACGGTCACGATAGCGGCTCCCGGTGGGGTTGCCAGCAGAGTGGCGCATCGTTCCCCTTCTTGCCAACGGTTTGCCGGTGTGACCGTGGCTTCCGGTCAGGCAGGGTCGCTGTTCGGCCGATGATCTTCGCCTTCCATCGTCGAGCCGTGACCGTGCTTGAGCGGGCCGGCCAGCTTGCGCAGCGCGACGTAGAAGACCGGCGTCAGGAACAGGCCGAACAGAGTCACGCCGAGCATGCCCGCGAACACTGCGATGCCCAGGGCTTGGCGCACCTCGGCCCCGGCGCCGTGGCCCAGCGCCAGCGGTATCACCGCCGCGGTGAAGGTGATCGAGGTCATGATGATCGGGCGCAGTCGCAGCCGGCAGGCTTCCAGCGCCGCCTCCACCACGCTGCGATCCTGAAACTCGAGTTCGCGGGCGAATTCGACGATCAGGATGGCGTTCTTGCAGGCCAGCCCGATCAGCACCACCAGCCCCACCTGGACGAAGACGTTGGTATCGCCGCCGGAGATCTTGACGCCGACGAGCGCCGACAGCAGGCACATCGGCACGATCAGGATCACCGCCAGCGGCAGGGTCCAGCTCTCGTAGAGCGCGGCCAGCACCAGGAACACCAGCAGTACCGCCAGCGGGAACACCACCAGCGCGGCATTGCCTTGGGTGAACTGCTGATAGCTGAGGTCGGTCCATTCGAAGTCGATGCCATCCGGCAATACCCGCTCGCCGATATCGGACAGAACGCTCATCGCCTGGGGTGAGGAGAGCACCCGCGGGTCGGCTTCGCCGGCCAGGTCCGCCGCCGGGTAGCCGTTGAAGCGCAGCACCGGATCGGGGCCGAAGCTCTGGTGGATATCGATCATCGAACCGATCGGCACCATCTCGCCCTGGGCGTTGCGGGTACGCAGCCGGGCGATGTCCTCGACGCTGTCGCGATAGGGGGCGTCGGCCTGGGCGATCACCTGCCAGGTGCGGCCGAAATTGTTGAAGTCGTTGACGTAGGTGGAGCCAAGATAGGTCTGCAGGGTATCGAACAGGTCGCTCACCGCCACGCCCTGGGTCTTGGCCTTGAGTCGGTCCACCTCGGCATCGAGCTGGGGCACGTTGGCCTGGTAGCTGGTGATCGGATAGCTCATTCCCGGCGTCTGCACCACCGCGCCCTGGAACGCGGTCACCGCCTCCTGCAGCGGGCCGTAGCCGAGACCGCCGCGGTCCTCGATGAACAGCTGATAGCCCGAACCGTTGCCCAGCCCGAGGATCGGCGGCGGCATGAACGAGAACGCGATGCCGTCCTTGAGGCCGGCGATCTTGCCGGCGATCTCGGCGTTGATCTCCGCCGCGGTGCGGGTGCGCTGATCGAACGGCTTCAGGGTCAAAAACGCAAGCCCAGTATTGGCGGTGTTGGTGAACTGCAGCGCGTTGAGACCGGGGAATGAGATCGCGTGCTCGACGCCGTCGGTCTCCATGGCGATGTCTACCACCTGGCGCAGCAGGTCATCGGTGCGATCCAGCGAGGCGCCCTCCGGCAGCTTCACGCCGGCGATCAGATACATCTTGTCCTGGACCGGAATGAACCCCGGCGGGACCAGCTTGAACAGATAGCCGGTGGTGCCCAACAGGATCAGATAGACCACGAATACCGCGCCGCGACGGCGCAGACTGCCCGAGACCATGCCCTGATAGCGATGGGAGCCGGCGTTGAAGAAGCGGTTGAACGGTCGGAACAGCCAGCCGAACAGGAAGTCGATCACCCGGGTCAGGCGATCCTTGGGCGCACCGTGGGGCCTGAGCAGCATCGCGGCCAGCGCCGGCGACAGCGTCAGCGAGTTGACGGTGGAGATCACCGTGGAAATGGCGATGGTGACCGCGAACTGGCGGTAGAACTGACCGGTGACGCCAGAGAGGAACGCCATCGGCACGAACACCGCGCACAGCACCAGGCCGATGGCGACGATCGGGCCGGACACCTCGCGCATCGCCTGATGCGCGGCGGCCCGCGGCGCCAGTCCCTGGCCGATGTTGCGCTCCACGTTTTCCACCACCACGATGGCATCGTCGACGACGATGCCGATGGCCAGCACCAGCCCGAACAGCGTCAAGGTATTGATCGAATACCCCAGCAGCAACAGCACCGAGAACGTGCCCACCACCGATACCGGCACCGCCAGCAGCGGAATGAGCGAGGCGCGCCAGGTCTGCAGGAACAGCGTCACCACCAGCACCACCAGCAGTATCGCCTCCAGCAGCGTCTGGATCACCGAGCGGATCGAGTCGGTGACGAACAGCGTGGTGTCATAGACGGTGCGATATTCCACCCCCGGCGGGAACTGGGTGGCCAGCTCGTCCATGGTCTGGATCACCTGGTCGCGAATCTGCAGGGCGTTGGCGCCGGGCGACTGGAAGATACCGATCGCCACCGCATCCTTGCCGTCGAGGCTGGCGCGCAGGGTGTAGTCGCCCGCGCCCATCTCGAGCCGAGCGACATCGCGAAGCCGCAGGACTTCGCCGTCCGCGCCGACCTTGAGCACGATGTTGCCGAACTCCTGCTCGGTGGACAGGCGGCCCTTGGCGTTGATCAGGGTGAGGAAGTCGCTATGCGGCATTGGCTCGGCGCCGATCTGTCCGGCGGAGACCTGGACGTTCTGTTCGCGCATGGCGCCGACCACGTCGCCGGCGGTGAGGCCGTGCGAGGCGATGCGATCGGGATCCAGCCAGGCGCGCATGGCGTAATCGCCGCCGCCGAACATCTGCGCCTCGCCGACACCGGAAATCTTCGCCAACTGGTCACGCACGTGCAGTCGCGCGTAGTTGCGCAAGTAGAGGGTGTCGTAGCTGTCATCCGGCGAGACCAGATGCACCACCATCAGGAAGGTGGGGGACTGCTTCTGGGTGGTTACGCCTTGCCGCCTCACCGCTTCCGGCAGCCGTGCCAGCGCCTGGCTGACCCGGTTCTGGACGCGCACGGTGGCCTGTTCCGGATCCGTCCCGGGCTGGAAGGTGATGGTCATCTGCAGCACGCCATCGGAACCGGCCACCGACTTGTAGTACATCATGTTCTCGACGCCGGTGATCGCCTCCTCCAGCGGCGTCGCCACGGTCTCCGCGATCTCCTTGGGGTTGGCGCCCGGGTAAACGGTGCGGACCAGCACCGAGGGCGGCACCACCTCCGGGTACTCGCCGATCGGCAGATTGGGAATGGAGATCACCCCTACCGCGAAGATGACGATGGAGAGCACCGCGGCGAAGATCGGCCGGTCCACGAAAAAGCGGGAAAAATTCATGACAGCAGGCTCCTGGGCGGCGGATGCGATGTCCGCCGCGTCTTGTCATTCCGGGGAGAGAGACGCTTGGGAGAGGCGCTTGGGAGAGACGCGTTCGGGAGTGAAACGCCGTATGGCCGAGCACAGGCAGTTTTCGGACAAAGCCTAGGGCTGGTTGACGGCGACATCATTGCCTACGGCCGATTCGCGCATGGCGACCGGGTTCGGCGTGACCGGCATCCCGGGGGCGAACACCTTCTGGGTACCGTTGACGATCACGCGCTCACCGGCTTTTAGGCCGTCGCGGACCACCACCAGGTCCCCCACTTCGCGACCGATCTGCACCTGGCGCGGCGTCACGGCGTTGTCGTCGCTGACCACGTAGACGAAGCGTCGGGCCTGATTGGCGAGCACCGCCTTACGATTCACCAACATCGCCTCTGTCAGATGGGCGACGGGCATCTCCACCCGCGCGAACTGGCCGGGCCTGAAAATGCCATCCGGGTTGGGCAGCACCGCGCGATAGCGCAGGGTGCCGGTACCCGCGTTGATCTGGTTATCCACGAAATCCAGACGTCCCTGATGGGGAAAGCCCGTTTCGCCGGTCAGACCGATGCGCAGCGTGGTGGTCTTGCTTTGATGCATCAGCGCCTGCGCGTTCGGGGCTTCGGCTTCGTTGCTGTCGAAGTAGACATATAAGGGATCGACGGACACCAGTGTGGTCAGCAGGGTCTGGTCGGCGCTGGCGAGATTGCCCTTGGTCACCATGGCGCGTCCGGTGCGGCCGGCTACCGGTGCGGTGACACGCGTGTATTGCAGATCCAGTTCGGCACTGGTCAGCGCGGCTTCGGCTTCCGCCTGCTGCGCCCGAGCGTTGAGCGCGGCCGCCTGGCGTTGATCGTGCTGCTCCTGGGAGATCATGTGTTTCTGGATCAACTGGCGGGATCGGCCAGCCTCGACTTCGGTGAGCCGGCGCTGACTCTGCGCTTGCGCCAGCGCCGCCTTCGCCGCTTGCACGCGGGCCTCGTAGGGGCGGGGATCGATACGGAACAGCAGATCGCCCGCCTCGACCAGCGCGCCTTCTTCGAAAGCGACTTCGTCGATATAGCCACTCACCCGCGCCCGCAACTGCACGGTTTGCGGCGACGCCACGCGGCCGGTGAAGGTCTCCCGTAGCGTGATCGGCTCCACCAGTACTTGGGCGACGTCGACTTCCGGAGGCGGCGGCACATTGGCGGTATCCGCTTCGCCCCGGGCATCACATCCGGCCATCAGCATGATGAGGAGCATCACGCCCAAGCCGCGATGCAGGCTCGTCTTCGGCCCGCGCTTTTCGTCGAGCGTTTTCATGTTTTGACTCCACGTTGACGGTTCCCGGTCACGATCAACACAAGGCTCGTGTGAGCCAGGCTCGATAAGGGTTTCACCGACCTCTGGAGAGGCGAGCAAGGGCACCGGGTAGGGACGCTCACTGTAGGGCCCAGACATGAGTAGGCGTTATCGGATTACTCGTTGTTGATTGCCTGATCCTGTAAATATTCTCTATCGACAAAGGGAAAGAGGCTGAACATCACGTCGTCGGAAGATACGCTTGCCCGTTCCTTCGAAGGTATTGCCCAATCCTGCATGTTTGGTTTCTTGTCATCAAAATATCGAGAAAGAAGCCTATACTTCCGCTTTATCGCAAAAAGATAATCGATCGGACAATGAGGGGTGGGGTCGTGAGTGTCGTTCAACCTGTCTTCGAAGAACTCGACGATGAACTCAGTCGATTGGCGGATACTCTGGCGTTGCAGATCCGCAAGTGGGCGAGTCAGGAGGGCCTGACCACCACGGCGTTGCCGGGACTGGAACTGATACGCGCCAATTCTTCCGTCAATAACTGCATCGGCTCGACGGTCTACGACCCTTCTCTCTGCCTGATCGCGCAGGGGAGCAAGACGGTATGGCTGGGAGATCGCGAGATCCATTACGGGCCGTTGAGCTGCATGGTCTCGGCGGTGCATCTGCCGGTGCTGGGCAAGGTCACCGACGCGTCACCGGAGAAACCCTATCTGGGTTTGAAGATTGCCGTCGAGGCCCAGGAAATCACCGATCTGGTGCTGGAGCTGGAAGAAGGTTCGGTCGGAGTCGAACCGCAGGAATGCCCCGACAATGCTTGTGGTCTCAGCCGGGTGCAGGCGGAAAAGGGATTGGTGGAGGCAGTGTTGCGGTTGGTGAATCTACTCGACTCACCCCAGGACATTCGCGTTCTCGCGCCGCTGGTGCGACGGGAGATCTTCTATCGCGCCCTGATCGGGGAGATCGGTCTGCACATGCGCAAGTTTGCGGTGGCGGACACCCAGACGCATCGCATCTCCAAGGTGATCGCGGTACTCAAGGATCGCTTCACCGAGCCGTTGCGCGTTCGCGATCTCGCGGACATGGTCAACATGAGCGAGTCGTCGCTATTCCACAGTTTCAAGCAGGTCACGCGGATGTCGCCGGTGCAGTTCCAGAAGAAACTGAGGTTGCATGAAGCCCGGAGGTTGATGCTATCCGAAGGGATGGAAGCAGCCACCGCCAGCTTTCGCGTGGGGTACGGAAGCCCTTCCCATTTCAGCCGCGAATACAGCCGCCTGTTCGGCGTGCCACCTCGAGCGGACGTGAGCAAGCTGCGCGGCGAGCTGCCTGAGGCCGCGCGCGCCTGAAAGCCATGTGTGGCATAGCCCCGGGTATCGAACGACCCAGGCGTTGAACGGGTCGGTCTCAGTCGCCGATGACCATGACCGCTTCGGCTTCTACCTGACTGCCCTTGGGTAGCTGCTTGACGCCGACGGCGGCGCGGGCCGGGAACGGCGGCTGGAAGAACTCTTCCATCACCTTGTTAACCACGGCGAAATTGTCGAGATCGGTCAGGTAGAGGTTGAGCTTGACGATATCCTGCAGCGAACCGGCGGCTTCCTGGCATACGGCGGCCATATTGGTGAAGACCTGGCGGGCCTGAGCTTCGAACTCCTGGGAGACCAGTTCCATGGTCTTGGGGTCGAGCGGAATCTGACCCGAGAGATAGACGGTGTTGCCCGACTTGATGGCCTGGGAATAAGGGCCGATGGCGGCCGGGGCGTTGTCGGTGTTAATTACGGCTTTGTTGCTCATGGCGTACCCTCCAGCATTGTATAAATGTCTGCGCGGGCGAATCGCTGCGTTGCGCGGTGCGCGGAATCCTCACCTATACCCCATAGGTTGTGGTTCCTGTGCTCCGTGCGCCTTGCGCTTCATCCCGCTCGCCGATTTATTCAGCGTTCTTTGAATCCAAACCGCTTTTCATGACCGTAGCCATTGTGAAAAAACGCTGCCCCGCCGCGCATGACGCGGCGGGGCAGCCATTACCGATTAGTTTCGGGCGCGAACGATGCGGCCGATATGATTCAGGTTACGCAGGCGTTTGATGATTCGCGCCAGGTGAATGCGACCCTTGACCAGAATGGTCAGATTGACGATCGAGAGTCTGGCGTCGCGTTCCTCGATGCCGATGCGCTCGATATTGGCCTCGGCATCGGTAATCAGGCTGGCCAACTCGGCAATCAAGCCACGGCGGGTCTCGACTTCGATACGTAGCGGTACCGGAAAATCCTGATCGATCTGCTTCGACCAGGTCAACGAGACCAACTTATCGGGATCGTCGCGTAACTCGTCGAGGTTACCACACTCATGGCGGTGGACGACGATCCCCTTGCCGATCGATAGATGACCGATCACCGGATCTCCCGGCAACGGATGGCAGCAGCGAGCGAAGCTGATCGCCATGCTCTCGGAGCCGTTGATAACGATCGGTCCGTTATGCGGATGGGCGTCCAATAGCGGGTCAAAGTTGCGCTCGCCAGCGTTAGCCCCCGACGGAAGATCGTGCGCGACCAGACGTCGAGCCGTGTTGTGTGCCAGTCGGGTGCCGAGGCCGATGGTCTCGAGGAGGTCGTCCTCGGTCTTGAGTTCCAACTCATTCAACAGGGCCGAGAGCCGTTCCGCGGGTAGTTTTTCCAGACTGGTCTCGAAGCCACCTAAAGCGCGGTTGAGCAGGCGCCGGCCGAGCTGGATCGCCTCGCTGCGCTGCTGGCTCTTCAAGGCATGACGAATCGCCGAGCGGGCCTTGGCAGTGATCACGAAGTTGAGCCAGGCGAGATTGGGCCGCGCCCCGGGCGCGGTGATGATTTCCAGCGTCTGGCCGCTCTCCAATGGGGTCGACAACGGCGCCAGATGCCGATCGATGCGACAGGCAATGCAGCTGTTGCCGATATCGGTATGCACGCTGTAGGCGAAGTCGACTGCCGTGGCTCCCTGAGGCAACTCCATGATGTCGCCTTTTGGCGTAAAAACGTAGACATCGTCGGGGAAAAGGTCATTCTTGACGTGTTCGATGAACTCCAGCGAATCCCCCGCGTGGCGCTGCATCTCGAGTAGACCGCGGACCCATTCGCGAGCGCGGGCGTGACTGCCGGCGGCGATCGGGCGCTCGGTCTGGCCGGCTTTGTAGAGCCAGTGTGCGGCGATACCGTTGTTGGCCATCGCTTCCATCTCGCGCGTGCGGATCTGCACCTCGATCGGCATCCCGCTGGGGCCGAACAGCGTGGTGTGCAGGCTCTGGTAGCCGTTGGCCTTGGGAATCGCGATGTAGTCCTTGAAGCGTCCCGGCACTGGCTTGTAGAGATTGTGCACCGCGCCCAGCACGCGGTAGCAGTTGTCGACGCTGTCGGTGATGATGCGGAAACCGAACACGTCCATGATCTCGGCGAACGGTTTGCGCTGATCGTGCATCTTGCGATAGATCGACAGCAGGTGTTTCTGGCGTCCGACCACGCTGCCGGTCAGGTCGTCCTCGTCGAGTCGGCGCTGCAGGCTGGTCTGGATCTGGCGCATGGTCGAACGACGATTGCCGCGGGCGCTCGCCACGGCGCGCTTGATGCGCTCGGAGCGCATCGGATGAATCGCCTGGAACGACAGATCCTCGAGCTCGACGCGGATGGTGTTGATGCCCAGACGCCCGGCGATACGCGCGTAGATCTCGAGCGTCTCGCGGGCGATGCGGCGCTTCTTGTCGGGGCGTAGCGCACCCAGCGTGCGCATGTTGTGCAGGCGATCGGCGAGCTTGACGATGATCACCCGGATATCCCGGGACATCGCCATGACCATCTTCTGGAAGTTTTCGGCCTGAGCGACCGCCTTGTCTTCGAAGGTGATCTGGGTCAGCTTCGAGACGCCGTCGACCAGCTCTGCCACGGCTTCGCCGAACTGGGCTTCGAGGGCTTCCCGGGAAACGCCGGTATCTTCGATCACATCGTGCAGCATGGCGGCCATCAGGCTCTGATGGTCCATGTGCATGTTGGCGAGAATATTGGCGACGGCGAGCGGATGGGTGACGTAGGGCTCGCCGGAGCGGCGCTGCTGGCCGTCATGGGCCTGCTCGGCGTAGTAGAAGGCGCGCTTGACCTGCTGAATCTCGTCGTCGGGGAGATAGCCGCCGAGGCGATCGGCCAGGTCATCGATGGTGAACATGCGGCGCGCCTATTTTAACTACCGTTTCAATAACCGTTTTGACTACCCGAACCGTGTTAACTATCCGTTTTAGCTTATCCGTGTTAACGACGCCGTTTAGCAACCGATCCTCTGAAAATCGCACCAACGGCGCCGGAGACCGCGCCAAAAGGCTGGTTCAGATGTCGTATTCCTGAGTCGGCTCGGGGCGCGGACGCGGCGGTGCGGCTTCGACCGGCTCGTCGAGAATGCTGTCGCCGATCTGACCGGTGGCGATCTCACGCAGTGCCATGACGGTCGGTTTGTCGTTTTCCCACGGCAACAGCGCATCGCGGGAGCCGCGCGCGAGCTGACGGGCGCGCTGGGACGAGATCATTACCAGCTTGAAACGGTTCTCGATGTGGTCCAGACAATCTTCGACGGTCACTCGTGCCATGAGGGTAGCCCTGCTGCAGAAATGGGTGAACGCGCCCCACGATGCGGGGTCTGCGGGACCGAGCAGTCTACTGGAGTTGCGTCACGACTGACAAGAGGCTGCCCGGGTCTGACAAGAGAGACCGCCTGGCGCTGGCTCACTCAATCTCACTCGGTCTCGTTCAGTAGCTCGTCGAGTAGCCGGGCGTGACGCGCCTGCATCTTGTCGAGACGCGACCGACGCGCATGCACGATGCATTCGAGTTCGGTCAGCGCGTGCTCGAAGGTGTCATTGATGATGACGTGCTCGTATTCCGAGTAGTGGGACATCTCGCTGACCGCGTCACGCATGCGCCGCGCAATCACCGTTTCATCGTCGCCACGCCCCGAGAGTCGCTCGCGAAGGGCGGCCCGCGACGGCGGCAGGATGAAAATCGACTCGGCTTCGGGCGACTGCTCCCGGACCTGCTGCGCTCCCTGCCAGTCGATTTCCAGAATCACGTCCTCGCCCACCGCAAGACGCTTCTCGACTTCGACTCTCGAGGTCCCGTAGTGGCGATCGAAGACCCAGGCGTGTTCGAAGAATTCGCCGCGCTCGACCATCGCTTCGAACTCAGGCTGATCGACGAAGTGATAGTTGACGCCGTCCTGCTCGCCGGGACGCATCGCCCGCGTGGTATGGGAAACCGACACGCCGATGTCCGCGTTGCGCTGGAGCAGGGCGCGTACCAGGCTGGTCTTGCCGGCGCCGGAGGGCGCGGAAACGATATACAGCGTGCCCAGTGCGCTGGCGCCGAGCGTGTCGGCGGGGGTACGGGGCGTCGAAGAAGCGTGCGACATGACAGAACGACCGTCCGGGAGTGCGTGAAGCCGACTATTATGCCACGGAAACGTCATGCCCCGGATAGGCCCCACTTGGGAAGCTCGCGCGGATAGGAAAGCGAAGCAAGGGCGAAGAAAGGGTGATGAAAGGGTGATGAAAGAGACGAGCGCAGGGCGACGCGTGAGTCTATGACTATCAGCTACACTGCGCTTTCCCATTCGTCATATTCGGCCTGTTCTCGCCAAGGGTCGTGCTGATTGGCAAAGGTATTCATGAACTCCTCAAGCGTTACCCAGACCCGTCGCGCCGGCCCTTTTCTGGGTGTCGCCCTGGCCTTCGCGGCAACGATGATCGGCACCACGCTGCCGACGCCGCTCTACCCCCTCTACCAGCAGCAGCTGGGCTTCTCGCAGCTGATGATCACGGTCATCTTTGCCGTTTACGCCGCCGGCGTGATCGCGGCGCTGCTGATCACCGGACGCTGGTCCGATCAGCTCGGACGTCGCCCGCTGCTATTTGCCGGTCTGGTCGCGTCGGCGGCCAGCGATCTGGTGTTCTGGCATGCGGATGGGCTCGGCATGATCCTCACGGGGCGGGTGTTGTCGGGTATCTCCGCCGGCATTTTCACCGGCACGGCGACCGTGGCGGTGATGGAGCTGGTGCCTTCTGAGTGGAAGCGCGCCGGTACGCTGGTGGCCACCGCCGCCAATATGGGCGGCCTGGGCCTCGGGCCGATGCTCGCCGGGGTGCTGGCGGTGCTCTTCCCCATGCCGCTGACGCTGCCCTATATCGTGCATCTGGCGCTCGCGCTGGTCGCGGTGATCTGCATCTGGCGTGCGCCGGAGACCGTGAAGCGACCCGAGCGGATTCGCCTGCGCGTGCAGAAACTCAAGGTGCCCGCCGAGGTACGGGGCGTGTTCGTGCCAGCAGCGATTGCCGCCTTTGCCGGCTTCATGGTGTGCGGCTTCTTTACCGCCGTGACGCCAGCCTTTCTGGGCCAGGTGCTGGGTCATACCAATCATGCGCTGATCGGGTTCGTGGCGGGGCTGCTGTTCATCGCCTCCACGGTCGGCCAGATGCTGCAGGGGCGTCTGCCCGAGGCGCGCCGCTTGCCGACCGGCTGCGGCGTGCTGTTCGCCGGCGTGCTCATCGTGGCCTGGGGTATCGCTGCGGCGCAGCTGGCGGGTTTCATCATCGGCGCGATCGTCGCCGGCATCGGTCAAGGCATCGCCTTTCGTGCCGGGTTGGGCGCGGTAGCGGCGGCCAGTGCCAGCAAGCACAAGGCAGCGGTGGTCTCCACCTTCTTCGTGGTGGCCTACGTCGCGATCTCCCTGCCGGTGATCGGTATCGGTCTGGTCGCCTCGGTGATCAGCCTGAAGCTGACGGGGCTGCTGTTCGCTTTGCTGGTGGCTCTGCTCTGCTGCGTCGCGCTTTTCCTGCTGTTACGTCCGTCACGCCGAGGCGGGGCGTCGGACGCCTGATCCGCTCGAGCGACAGCGCTCGGGATTCGACAGCGCTCTGGTATCATGGAAGGCGTTTTTTTCTCGCATCCTTTACAAGATCACTAGACAAGATCGCCAGGAGTTTTCGATGACCGCTTCGCCCGACACGCTTCGCATTCGCCGCCCCGACGACTGGCACCTGCATCTGCGTGATGGCGAGGTGTTGAAGACGGTACTCCCTTACACCAGCCGGACCTTTGCCCGCGCCATCGTCATGCCCAACCTGGTGCCGCCGGTAACCACGATCGAAGCGGCCAGCGCGTATCGCGAGCGGATTGTGGCGGCGATCCCCGCCGGTCACGACTTCACCCCGCTGATGACCTGCTATCTCAACGAGAGCGTCTCCCGCGAGACGCTGGAGCGCGGTCATGGCGATGGCCTGTTTACCGCTGCCAAGCTCTATCCGGCCAACGCCACCACCAACTCCCAGCACGGCGTCAAACGCATCCAGGATATCTATCCGCTGCTGGAAGTGATGCAGCGCATCGGCATGCCGCTGTTGATCCACGGCGAAGTCACGCGTGGCGAGATCGATATCTTCGATCGCGAGAAGCATTTCATCGACGAAGTGATGATCGATATTCGCCGTCAGTTCCCTGAACTCAAGGTCGTGTTCGAGCACATCACCACCCGGGAAGCGGCCCAGTTCGTACTGGAAGGCGACGAGTTCCTTGGCGCCACGCTGACGCCGCAGCATCTGGCCCAGAACCGTAACGACATGCTGGTCGGTGGCATCCGCCCGCATCTCTACTGCCTGCCGATTCTCAAGCGTCAGGAGCATCAGCAGGCGCTGCGTCAGGCTGTGGCCAGCGGCCATCCACGCTTCTTCCTCGGCACCGACTCCGCGCCCCACGTCACCGCCGCCAAAGAAACCGCCTGCGGCTGCGCCGGCGTGTTCAACGCCGAAGCCGCGCTCTCGATCTATGCTGACGTGTTCGAGCAGGAAGGCGCGTTCCAACACTTCGAAGCCTTCTGTTCCGAGAACGGCCCGCGCTTCTACGGCCTGCCGCTCAACGAAACCCACGTCACCCTGACTCGCCACCCCACGTCCGTCGCCGAATCGGTGGGCGAAGGCGACAATACCTTCGTGCCCTACAAAGCCGGCGAGTCGCTGACGTGGCAGGTGGCGCGGGACTGAGTGGCACTGAATTAAGTGGCGCAGAACTGGGAGGCGTCAGCGGTTGACGTTGTTCCGCCAGTCGCCGGGTTCGAACTCGCGAATCGTCCAGTCTGTCTCGCCCTCCGGCGCGATCCACAGCGGAATCGCGTTGGCCGAGCGCTGCCCGGCGGGGCTGCCGTGCGTCAACCAGCGCACGGCGCGGACCAGACCCGAATGGCCGACGATCAGCGGCGTGTCGGCCTCCTCGAGCAGCGCGTTGAGCGTGGTAGCGATGCGCGCGACGAACGTCTCCCAGGATTCGCCTCCCGTTGGCGTGCTCATGTAGGGGATGGTCGCGGGAATCGGTTGGCCTTCCAGCTCGCCCCAGTGACGCTCCATCAACCCGTCGACGACATGATCCGGCGCCCGGCCCAGCGCCAGTTCGGCGGTGCGATAGGCGCGCTGCAGCGGGCTCGCGACGGTCAATGACCAGTCGATCTCGCCCAGCAGTGCGCGAGCGTGTTTCGCCTCTTCCTCGCCCTGTGGCGTCAGTGCCACGTCGTGCTGGCCACCGATCCGACGCTCGAGATTGCGGGTGCTCTGGCCGTGGCGCAGAAAGACGAAGGGGCGGCGGGTCAGGGCAGGCATGGCAGGTCCTTGGCATGAAGTCGGGTGTGAACGAAGTGAGGCGATTCTAATCGATTCGCCAAGCGATGATTTGAAGGCTTCGGGGTTTTACGGTAACACTGGCCCCCCAGCGATTTGTCATACAACCGTGATCACGTCAACGCGCCCGGCGCGAGAGGAGTTCCATGCCCACTGCCCTCGACATTCATATCTACACCGATCCCGATTTCCGGCAGTCAAAAGACTTTGCCGATCAGCGCGTGCTCGATATTCTCGGCGAATTCGACGGGCTCGCCTCGCGGATCGCGGTGACGTTCAGTCATGATGAAGAGAGTCTGAATGCGGCGCTGGTCGATGCCGAGGTGCTGATTCTGGTCGGCAAGCTGGATATCGCCGATGTGGCAGCACGGGCGCCGAAGCTGCGCTGGATCCATATCACCAGCGCGGGAGTGGATCGAGTGCCGCTGGATCGGCTACCGGCGCATGTGCTGGTCACCAATGCCAAGGGCAACCACGAGCTACGCACGCGCGAGTTTTCGATGACCGCGCTGTTGATGCTCAACAACCGGCTGCCGGATTTCGTCACTCAGCAGCGCGAAAAACACTGGGAGCAGATGGCGATCGAGCCCATCGACGGCAAGACGGTAGTGATCCTGGGCATGGGCGCGCTGGGCACTGCGGCCGCGCAGGCCGCGAAACGGCTCAATCTGAAGGTGATCGGCGTCAGCCGTTCGGGCAAGGACCACGAGCTGGCCGATGTCAGCCTGCCGCAGAGCCGGCTGAAGGAGGCGCTGGCGGATGCGGACTTCCTGCTGATTACCCTGCCGTTGACACCGGAGACCCATAGCGTCGTCGGCGAGGCGGAGCTGGCGGCGATGCCGGCACGCGGCGGCGTGATCAACATCGGGCGCGGGCCGGTGCTGGATGTCGCGGCGCTGGCCAAGCGTCTGGATGCCGGGCAGTTGCAGGGCGCGGTACTCGACGTCTTCCCCGAAGAGCCGCTACCGGCAGATTCGTCCTACTGGACCACGCGCAACCTGATCGTCACGCCGCACAGTGGGCTGTACGACGCCGACTACGTGCCGCGCTGCCTGCGCTTCTTCTTCGCCAACGTCGAGCGCTATCTCGACGACCGGCCGCTGGAGAACCGGGTCGATACGCGCTTGGGCTATTAAGGCTACTAGTCGTATTTTCCTGCCGAAAGGCTGAGCCACAACACAGCCGAACGATGACGAGACAAGGCGAAATCGGAAGAGTGCGCGGAGTTTACAATGGGGTAAATGAGCAACGCGATTCCGATTTCAACGCAGTATCGGTGAGTGCAGGCGTGTTGTAGCCAGTCTTTCACACGGTCTGCCATAGCATCGGGTCCGGGTCGCCCAGCGTGGAGGCGATTGTCGCCAGTGCGCGCTCCAGCGCCTCGCGGCTTTCGGCGGCGCTGATACAGACGCGGATCGCCTGCGGCGCGCTCACGCTGCCCAGGCAGAAGCTTTCGGCGCTGCTGACGTTGACGCCCTGCGCCTGCAGCTGGCTCACCACGTGGCTGGTGCGCAGCTCTCCGGGCAGCGCCAGCCACAGATAGAACCCGCCGCGCCGGCCGCGCGGTGAGAATTCCCCCAGCATCTGCATGGCGCGGTCGAAGCGCCATTCGAGCTCGTCGCGCTGCCAGCGCAGCAGCGTGTCCGCATCGCCGCTCTCGATCCAGCGACACACCAGCGAGGCCATCAACGGCGGCGGCATCCAGCTCTGCGCGCGTAGCGCGGCCGTCAGCCGAGCGTGAAGTGTTTGCGGCGCCCGCATCGCGCCGACGCGCAGTCCGCCGCCCAGCATCTTGGCGACCGAAAAGAGTGTCACCGTGCATTCAGGAGCCAATCGATAAAGCGGGGTCACCGGCTCATCGTCGAGCTGAGGATGGATATCGTCCTCGATCAGCCAGAACTGGCGTTTCCGCGCCAGGTCCACCAGAGCGTGACGGCGCTCCTCGCTCAGTCTCGCGGTGGTGGGGTTGTGGCAGTCCGGCATCACGTAGAGCGCGCGGAACGGCTGCTGCTCGTAAGCGCGCGCCAGCGCATCGATGTCGATGCCATTGTCGTCGTAGGGAATCGCCACGCTCTTGAGCGAGAGCTGCTGCAGGGCGCTGATCAGCCCCGGATAGGTCAGGCGTTCCGCCGCCAGGCGCTCGCCCGGGGAGAGCAGGGCGCTGAGGCTCAGAAAAATGCCGTGCATGCCGCCCTGATTGATCACCAGTTCGCTCGCGGGGATCTCGCGTCCAAGCGTGGTCAGCCAGCCGGCGATCACTTCTCGCTGCCAGTTCTGCCCCGCCTCGGGCTGATAATCGATCGCTGCGCGCAACAGTTCGGGGTCCTGCTGTACGGACTGCATGGCGCGAGCCAGCGCTGCCTCGCGCTGCGGATGCGGGGGCGGCAGCGACAAGCTCAGGTCCACCGTGGCGCTACCCGGTGTCGACTGGCGGACATGACTAAACGCGACCGAGGGAAGGCTGGGCTCGCGCACGTAGGTGCCGCTGCCGACACGGGCGCTGACGGCGCCGCGCTGTTCCGCCAGCGCGTAGGCACGCGTCACCGTGCCCACGGTCACGCCGAGCGCATCTGCCAGCCGGCGTTGCGGCGGCAGCTTGGCGCCTGCCGACAGCTCGCCGCTGGTGACGGCGGTGGCAATGGCATCGGTCAGCTCGCGGTAGCGCGGACCCTGCCCAGGGAGTGTAGGTGTCCAAATTGTCATGGTGACAAAAATCGAGTTGACCAGAAAAATTGAGTGTTTATGCTCGAATTGTTCGGCTTTTTCGCCGCCAAGTCAATATTTTGAACCCATACAATTTATGAAAGCTTACGCTCTCGAGAGGTGCCCGATGTCTACCGCCCTGACGTTCCGCGAACTGAATGATTCTCATGAAAGTCAGGCTCGTGAAAGTCTGGTGACCTTGTTGGCAACGACAGGGGCGATCAACGACGGCGACATCGACTATCAACCCTGCGGCGGCACCCACGTCGCCTTGACCGCCGAGATCGGCCCGATCCAGGTCACCAGCATCAAGAGTCGTGGCGCGCGCAACCGCCGCTTTATGCTCACCTGGGCGGAGTCGAACATCCCGAATCTGGGCGGAAGCGCCGGGGGTGGCCAATGATGTCGCTTGGCTGGTGGTTCTCGGTGGCGCTGTTTTCGGTCTCGATGACCGGCACGCCCGGGCCCAACAACGTGATGCTGACCGCTTCCGGCGCACTTTACGGCTATCGCCGCACGTTGCCGCACATCTTCGGCATCATGGCGGGCTGTTTCGTGCTGTTTATGGCGGTGGCGCTGGGGCTTGGCGTGCTATTCGAACGCTTTCCGATGCTTCAGCAAGGGCTCAAGATCGTCGGCGCGGTCTATCTGCTCTATCTGGCGTGGAAGATCGCCACCGCGCCACCGCCCGATCTGGCAGCCAAGGAGGGGGCGCGACCGCTGACAGCGTGGCAGGCGGCGGTGTTCCAGTTCGTCAATCCCAAGGCATGGGTGATGGGCATTGCGCTGATCGCCGGCTTCATGCCGCACGAAGGGTCGCTGCTGCTGAACGCGACCGTGCTGTCGTTGTTCATGGAGTTTGTCGGATTTTTCTGCATCTCGTGCTGGGCCGGCTTCGGCATGGCGATCGGCGGGCTGTTGAAGACGCCGCGCGCCTGGCGCATCTTCAACGGCATGATGGGGCTGGCCACTGCCGCCTGCGTGGGCTTCATCCTGAGCTGAGACTGGAGGCTACAGGACTAGAAAGACGAGCCCGGCTGGTTGAGAAACTCAAGCTCTTGCGGCGTCGATTCCCGCCCCAGGATCGCGTTGCGATGCGGATAACGCCCGAAGCGTTCGATGATCACGCGGTGGCGCCGCTCGTAGTCCAGTTGGTCTTCCATACCGGGCTGATCGAACAGGCACAAGGCGCGGTCGTGGATGACCCGCGACTCGCTATGCATGAACGGCATATAGACGAAGACACGCTGCGCCAGCGGCAGGGATTCGTCCTGCCGACGATCGATCAGTTCCTGAGCGAGTGCCAGCGCGAGCGGATCCTGGGCGAAAGCCCCCGGCGTATCGCGATGAACGTTGCGCGAGAACTGATCGAGCACCAGAATTTCCGCCAATCGGCCGGAAGGCGTCTCGCGCCACTGCCAGCATTCGCAACGAGCAGCGGCCGCCAGGGTATCGCCGAAGCGTTGGGTAATGGTGCGGTCGAGATCGGCGTCCTTGCGAAACCAATGTTTGGGCGTCAGTTCCTCGAACCAGAAATCGAGGACCTGCTGCGGTGTGGCGAGGACCTGCTGCGGTGTGGCGAGGGCGTTGGCGGTGGTGGTCGAAGCGTAGGGTGTCATACCGTTAACTCGCTGTCGGTCGGTCGTTTCAGCATAACCGACCCACAGCGAGCGTGATGCCTGGATTCAGCTGGGGTCGATCGGTTGGTCGTGTAGCGGCACGCGGGAAAGTTTGGCCATGGCGAGGCGATAGGCGTCGATCTTTTCGGGATACTTGACGCCTTCGACGATCGACAGATGACGCAGCACTGGGTAGAGCGTGATGTCGTCTAGCGACAGTATCTGGTTGACCGCCTCCGGTGACTGGATCAGCGGCTCGAGCTCGGTGAACCAGCGCGCCAGATCGTTCAGCAGCGCCGGCGTCTGCTCACGTAGCGCATCCAGATCGCCGACCATGTCGGTCATCTTGGCGCGGAATGCCTCGGCCGCTTCGGGGGTGGCCAGTTCGCCGAACGGCGCGTCCACCGCACGCGGGGCGAACAGCTTGAAAATCGTGTCACTGGCGGCATTGACCCAGCGCTCGATTTCCGGATTCTGCGGGCCATCCATGACCTTCACGCCTTCGGCTTCGGAATCGATGCCGCGCACGATCTGCTGGGTGTTGGTCAGCGTACCGCCATCGTCGAATTCGAGTATGGGGACGGTCTTTTCGCCAACCAGCTGGATGGGTGTCTCGGCGTCGTCGAACAGCAGGGTCTGGGTTTCCACCGGTACGTCGCGCAGACCAAAGATCATCCGCGCCTGGGCGCAGAACGGGCAATGGTCGTAGATAGATAAGCGCATGCTTTCTCCTCCTTAAACGTCAATACGTCTTTTAAAGGTAGAAGAGCCCGCCCATCACCGCCGCCGAAGACACATTTTTTAACCTCGTTGTCCTCGGTTTTCTACGATATCTTCATCACCTGGCGAGCGCGCCGATTGATCTGGTACGCGAAGCCGAAGCCGACCGGCAGCACCGCGATCGCGGCCAGGGCCAGCGTCGGCGTGGTGCCGGAGAACGCGATGAGACCGCCGCCGATGGCGGTACCCAGCGATTGCCCGGTGAAAAAGGCGGTAGCGAACAGCGAAACGGCGGCGCCGCGCCGCTCCGGCACCATCTGAGTGGCGGTGGTCTGCAGCGTGTTGTGAAGCATGTAGAAACCCAGCCCGAACAGATAGCAGCCGATAACGGCGACGCCGGGCGTCGGTTTCAGGCAGATGGCGGCCAGCGCGATCGCGATCAGCACGCAGCCCAGCTGGCACAGTCCGCTTTCGCCCAATTTGGGAACCAGCCGCCGAGCCAGCAGCGCAAAACTCAGCCCGCCCAGTGCGAACACCGCCAGAATCAGCCCGGCCTCGGTCAGCGGCAGTCCACCGGCGATGTGCAGGTGGCTGGCCACGAACGCGAATCCGCAGAAGACCGCCGCGCCTTCGAAGAATACGGCGATCAGTACCACGCGCGGCCAAGGTTTATGCAGTACGTGGCGCAGGCTCACGCCGAGCGATTCCGGTTTTCGTCCTTGCGGTCGTTCATGGCGGCCAGCGCGGTACCACAGCAGCCCGCTGGCGGCGGCGAACAACAAGGTATAGACCAGAAACGGCCATTGCCACCAATCCTGCTCCGCGGCCAGCCCGCCGAAGGTCTGCCCGCAGGCCAGGCCACAGATCTGCCCGATCAGAAAGCGCGCCAGTACCGCCTGGCGCTGCTCGTAGGGCACGTTGTCGCCGATCCATGCCATCGCTAGCGGGATCACCGCCGCGCAACCCACCCCCGCCAGCATGCGCGCCGCGATCAATGTCGCCAGGCTCCCCGACAGCGCACACAGCAGGCTGGCCACGGCGGCGAGCAGGGAAAACAGCGAGATCACGCGCAGCTTGCCGTAACGGTCGCCGCTCGGACCCAGCACCAGTTGCAGGCAGCCATAGACGATGGCGAACGCGGTAATGGCCCAGGACGCGACGCTCAAGGTCGTGGTGTAGACCTCGGCGAGTCGCGGCAGCATCGGATCGAGAATTCGCTGGGTAGCGGAGGCGCAGAAAGCGGTCATCGCCAGCAGCACGATGGTGGGCCAGGGCGTGGGCGTTGCGGATTGGGAGGCGATGGCTGACACGGGCAGCGAGTCCGAGCGAAGGATGGGAATCTGCGATCTTAGCACGCTAAGTGGGATCCGCCCGTGGTTTGCGCATCGGCTTATCGGACGTGGCATCGGCGATTGGGGGAAGCGGGCTGTTTAGAATTCACAATTTATGAACACTGTTTTCTTATTGACGAGCCAAGCTGAGCCCATTCCGTGGCTCACTCGCTGTTCATTGCATAGAAGACGGCGACGCAAGGAGGTTTCCATGAAACATCGCGCATTGACGATCGGTGTCATGATTGCCGCACTAGGCACCGCCGGACTCGCCCAGGCCAATCCGGGTCAGGGTAATGGCCATGGAAATGGTCCAGGCAACGGACATGCTCATCACGACCAGGGGCATCACGACCGGGGACATCACGATCAGCGTGGCGGTGATCGGGACTATCGTGATCATGACCATCCTGAACACGGCTACCGCGACGATCATCATGGCTGGCACAAGGGCGGCCATATTGCCGACCGCTATTATCGCGATGATCGCTACTGGGTGCGTGATTGGCATTCACGCCATCTGCCTCAACCGCCCCACGGGCATCGCTGGCTGCGGATCGACGGCGACTATGTGCTGGCAGCCGTCGCCACCGGCGTGATCACCGCCATCGTTCTGGGTCGCTGATCTCCACGGCGCCTTGTCTCGTACGGTGCACCTTTAACGCTATCCTGCTTTGTCATTGACCCGTGCCACGTTACAGATTACGCTAGATTCATCATTCAACAAAACAACAAGGGAGGCAAAGCGATGCGATGATCAAGCGGATCAAAAACAAGGGGCTAAAAAGGTTCCATACCAAGGGTGAAACTCAAGGAGTACAACCGAACCACATAGAAGATCTGGAAGACATACTGGCAGCATTGGATGCAGCGGTTCAGCCATCCGACATGAATTTTCCGGGAATGAGCTTCCATGAGCTGAAGGGAAATCGAAAAGGAACCTATTCGGTACACGTCAACGGCAACTGGGTAGTCACGTTCACATTCGACGGAGCAGACGCAGATCAGGTGGATTACGAGGACTATCACTAAGCTGGCGCACCTTGGTATCCGTTCGTGGGCGAATACCAAGGCCCACCGAAACCTCGTAAGCAAGAAACACTTACACGAAGACAAATACTTAAAGAAACCTATATCTAGAATTGAAACCGACGAACCGACGAACCGACGAACCGACGAACCGACGAAGAGATGAGAGACGACTGATATGACTATGAAGAACCCGCCGCACCCTGGCCGCCTCCTGCGCCGCCGTGTTGTGCCAGCGCTGGGGCTTTCTGTCACCGAATTCTCCGAGAAGCTGGGCATGTCCAGAAACGCGGTATCCCGCGTATTGCACGAGCATGCCAGTATTTCCTCCGACCTTGCCGTGCGCCTCGAGCATGGCGGCATTGGTAACGCCCATCATTGGCTGACCATGCAGGCGAACTACGATCTCGCCTTGGCGGAAAGCCGCGACCAGAACCATATCCTCAGGTTTGCGGCCATATAGAAGATAACCGTCACCGAAGAAAGCCTGGCGATTCCACCTCGCCGGGCTACTTCCTGGTGCGTTACGTCGGCTGCGCCCTATACCGTGAACGAAGCTGCTCGCTTACCACCAAGGTTAATAACCTGGACTGATTCCGCCGACGGAAACGACAACGGGCAGCATGATGGCCGAGAGCGTCCGGCGGCTCACCGACGCCAGCGCGGCGTAGCGAGTCTGGTTCATCTCAAGAACTTCCCGGCACAGTCGTTTCAGCAGCGCGCCTGTCGTGATTTTCTCATCGAACAGCTGGTCGAGCAGGTCGAACAGCAGCGCTTCGCTCTCCTGGGGAGAAAGACGACTCATGTCAGCCCCCAGGCATCGTGCCATTGGCCATGATGGAACAACTGTATCGTCAGTGACATGTCGAATGTACTGGGCAAATTGTTGCTCAAATCTATGATGTTCTATCAGGTTTTGAGTATCTTTTTGCTCACTGAATGTCATTGTACCGTTTTAATGAGCAATAAATTGCTCGTTAATACGACTTCATCGCCACCGATCCCAGGCAGGCTGAGGCTCCAGCGATGCCTGCAGATAGTCGAGAAACGCGCGCACCTTGCGCGTTCGCAGTCGGCGTTCGGTGGTCAGCACGTGGATGTCACGGCGGCCGGGCATGACTTCGCCGCGCCACGCTTCGAGCAGCGGTACCAGCTCGCCTTGTGAGAGCGCATCGCCGATCAGCCAGGTCGGAAACAGCACCAGCCCCTGGCCCATCAGCGCGGCGCGCAGCAAGCTTTCGGCGTCGTTGCTGTAGAGGTTGCCGGTGACCTCGAACGGCGTCGAACCGCTCTGCTCCGGCGCTTGGAAATACCAGCGCTGGCGGCCCATCTCGCCCTGATAGAGCAGGCAGTTGTGATCGGCCAGTGCCTCGGGCGTCTTCGGTTCGCCGTGCGCGGCTAGATAGTTCGGTGCCGCGGCGACCACGTAATTCATCGGCGCCAGTCGGCGCGCCGCCAGCGAGGAGTCGGCCAGATCGCCGACGCGAAAGGTGATGTCGTGGCCCTCGCGCACCGGATCGATGACGTGATCGCTCAACTGCAGCTCGACCGTGATACCGGCATGGCGGCGCTGGAAATGATGCAGCAGCGGCACGATCTGGCGCTGACCGAACGCGACCGGCGCATTGATCCGTAGCACGCCGTTGGGTTCGGGGTCGGGATAGGCCAGGGCTTCGGTCGCGAGATCGAGCCGTTCCAGAATCTCGCGGACCTCCTCGTAGTAGCGCCAGCCCGCTTCGGTCAGCGTGACCGCGCGGGTATGCCGATAGAGCAGCGGTTGGCCGAGCGATTCTTCCAGCGCGCGGATCTGACGCGATACCGAGGAGACCGCACGATGGAAGTGACGCGCGGCGGCGGTGAAGCTGCCGGTGGCGGCGACGCGCTCGAATACGCGCAGGGCGTTGAGATCCAGCGAATTGACGTTCACGGTTTTGAATCCCTGGGGTTGCGTCTCGTGCAATAAAGATTTGCGATTCTTTCGATTGTAGCAATGATCTGACGCTACCAGACTCTCTTCATCGACTCGGCATAAGCGCCGAGTCCCTGTCCGTTTTCGAGGAGGGTATCGGCCATGCGCAAGGGCACGGCATTGGTAGTAGGAGCCACCGGCATCACCGGCGGTAATCTGGCGTCTTATCTGGTGGCCAGCGGCTGGACCGTCTACGGCCTTTCTCGTCGCGTCACCGAGCAGAGCGGCGTGATCCCGGTCGCCGCCGACCTGCTGGATGAAGCCGACACCGCGCAGGCGCTCGCCGGCCTGCCGATCACCCACGTCTTTTACTGCACTTGGATTCGTCGCGACAACGAGAAGGCCAACGTCGAGGCCAACAGCCAGATGATGCGCAACCTGTTCGCCGGACTCGACAGCGACAAGCTCGATCACGCCTCGCTGGTGACCGGCACCAAGCAGTATCTGGGCTCGTTCGAGGCCTACGGTAGCGGGCGTATCGAAACCCCGTTCCGCGAATCCGAGCCGCGCGTCCCGGGCGACAACTTTTATTACGCGCTGGAAGACGTGCTGTTCGAAGCCGCCGAGCGCCACGGCTTCGCCTGGAACGTGCATCGTCCGCACACCGTGATCGGCTATGCCCGCGGCAATGCCATGAACATGGGCACGACGATCGCCGTCTACGCCTCGATCTGCCAGGCGACCGGCCAACCATTCATGTTCCCCGGCTCGCAGACCCAGTGGAACGCGCTCACCGACATGACCGATGCGCTGGTGCTGGCGCGGCAGATGGAGTGGGCAGCAACCACGCCGGGCGCAGCCAACCAAGCCTTCAACACGGTCAATGGTGACGTCTTCCGCTGGCGCCGGATGTGGCGCGAGATCGGCGAGTACTTTGGTCTTGAAGTTCAGGGGCCCGAAGCCTCGGACGACCCGGAGACGATGCAGCCGCTGGACGAGCAGATGGCGGATGCCGAATCGACCTGGCGCGAGATCGCCGCGAAGCATGATTTAGTCGAGCCGGACGTCGCCAAGCTGGCCTCCTGGTGGCACACCGATGCCGATTTGGGCCGCGATCAGGAGTGCGTCAACGACACCACCAAGTCCCGCGACTTCGGCTTCGACCACTTCCGCGAGACGCGAGCGGCGTTCTTCGACCTGTTCGCCCGCCTGCGCGCCGAGAAGATCATTCCCTGATCCGGTCTGTCTGACAGGTTTGTCCCGGCTGGCTATTGAAAAGAAAACCGGCGCCTTCTCGGCGCCGGTTTTCGTCGTCATGGACTCGCTAAAACTTGGATCGTGTTCAGACCAGAAAGTTGAACTTCTCGCGCAACTGCTCCCAATGCGCTCTTGAGCTGGCGGCCAGCACCGTGCCCTGGTGAATCGTCGGCTGGTAGGGCGTGCCGTCGAGCAGCGCCGAATAGCCGCCGGCTTCGGCGTGGATCATCAGCCCCGCGGCGTGATCCCACGGCATCAGCTTGCCGGTCAGCATGAAGTCGACGAAGCCGAACGCCATGGTGCGGTACTCATGGCAGGCACAGCCGAACGCCATCATGCGCTGGAAGTTGGGGAAGGTTGCCGCCAGCTGATACTGCTGCGGCTTGGCAAACAGTCGGATCGAGGTCGAGCCGACCATCTCGTCGAACTTGTCGGTGTCCGACACCTGCAGCTGGCGATGGGTGCCGTCGGGGCGGCCGAACCAGGCGCCTTCGCCGTGGCGGGCGACGATCCAGTCGTCCGCCAGCGGATCGTAGAGCAGGCCGAAGATCGTCTCGCCGAAACTCGTTGCCGCCAGAATCACCCCGAACTGATTGAGCCCACGGGCGAAGTTCCAGGTGCCGTCGACCGGGTCGATGATCAGCGCCAGCTCGGCGCCGGCGATATCGTCGAGATTGGCGCTGGCATCGGCGACCGCCTCCTCGCCGATCACCGTCGCCTCCGGCATTAACTCGCGGATCGCCGCCGTCATCATCCGTTCCGCGCCCTGGTCGGCATCGGTCACCAGATCGTCCGGCGCGCTCTTCGAACGGATGTCGTCTTCGGAGAGATTGCGAAAACGCGGCAGGATTTCGGTCTTGGCGGCATCGCGCACGATCTCGATCAGACGCTGCTGTTGCTCGAGGCTGATGGCTCTGGCTGGCATGCGTGTCTCCTGGGTCGTTGGGTCGCTTCCTGGGCTTTGTATGAAAACTGTCTGCGCTCGGCCATACAGTGTTAAAAATCAGCTCAAAGTACTCATTTACATCCCGTAAACTCCGTCTTTTCGCTGATTTTTGCCTTGTCTGGTCATCGCTCGCCGACTTTTCGTACAAACCCTAGGGTAGCCGATTCCGTAGCCCAGGTAGGTCGGTGTGTGTGTCAGTTCGAGTGTCAGTCCGTGCCTTTCAATCCACACCCTGGGTCGATGCCACCTGTCGGTCACGCCCGGCGCCCAGCGCCATGACCAGCGCAGCCAGGGCGATCGCGCCCACCAGAAAACCCACCACGTTCCAGCCGCCGCTCCAGTCATGCAGCACGCCGACCAGCAGCGGCCCCATCGCCGCCAGGGTGTAGCCGATGCCCTGGGCCATCGCCGAGAGGCTGGCCGCGGTGGTGGCATCCGGCGCGCGCAGCGCCAGTAGCGTCAATGCCATGCTGAAGGTGCCGCCCTGGCCCAGACCCAGCACCACGATCCACAGCCACACGCTGCCGATCGGGGCGTAAAGACAGCCCAGCAGCCCGATCAGGGTGAGCGTCACGACACCGATCAGCACGGTCCGCTGATCGCGCATGCGGCTGCCGATCCACGGCGCCAGAATCGCCGTGAACACCTGCAGTAGGATCGATACCGACAGCGCCAGCCCCGCGGTGACCGCTGCCAGTCCACGATCCTGCAGGATCGTCGGCAGCCAGCCGAACACGATATACGCCAGCGACGACTGCAACCCCATGAACAGCGACACCTGCCACGCCAGCGGATCGTGACGCAGGCGCGCGCCGCGGCGGGCGGGCACGCGAGCGGGTTGGGTGCCCTTGAGCTGAGGCAGCCAGAACAGCGCGGCGATCACCGCCGGCAGCAGCCAGAACGCCAGCGCACCCTGCCAGGAACTGTTTGAAGCCCCTTGTGAAACCCCTTGCGAAGCGTCTTGCCAAAGCCCGCCCAACGCCTGACGCAACGGCTCCGTGGTGCCCGCGGCAGCGGAGGCGCCGAGGTTGAGCGCCACGGTGTAGAGCCCCGTCATGATGCTGACGCGACGGAGGAAGTCCCGCTTGACGATGCCCGGCAGCAGCACCCCGATGATCCCGATACAGCCCCCGGCGACCGCCGTGCCCAGGAAGAGTCCGGCCGTGCCGATATAGGGCCGCGCCAGCAGCGCCAACGCCAATACCACAAGGGCGGCGAACACGCTGCGCTCCGGACCGATGCGACGTACCAGTTTGGGCGCTAGGGGCGCCGCCAAGCCCAGGAACAGTACCGGCAGCGTGGTTAGAATGCCCTGCCAACTGGGGGAGAGCGCCAGCGCCTCAGCGATGCTGCCGAGCACCGGCGACACACTGGTCAGCGCCGGGCGAAGGTTGAGCGCCACCAGCAGCAGCGCAACGAGAGTCAGAACACCCCGACGGGGCATCGCGGAAGTCGACAAGAGGGTCATCCTTGGAAATCGGAAGATATTGCTTCACGGCGGCAAGCCAAGGACGCAAGGGTAGCCGATCACGGCTAAAACAGGGATGGTTCTACGCCGATAGTCGAGGGGTGGGTAGTGATTTCGACTTCAGTAACGGGCTTGGGCGTCGTGATGTGCCGTTGGTCTCGTAGCGGCAGGAGCAGGGAGGCCACTGATGCATGGCGCGAAGCTGAAATTGCTGGCAGCGCTATTTTAACTTGGCGGCGAAAGTGAAATAGCGGCTATTAAAGTGATTTTTGAATTCACCATGATTCTATTCTCCGAGAGACTTTAGCAATGCGTCTCGGGCGTCCAGGTAAAACTGAATGTCGACCTTGGTAGCCATCTCATCAGAGAGATCAAACAGCATCTTGCGGCAGGTCACGGGCATCAGGATGGCTGTAGCGCCTTTCTCCACTGCGATCTCCACTAGGGCGACCGGATTGTGGATCGGCTCGATCGAGCCTCCGAGGTTGATTTCCCCGACCACAATTAGACCGCCACGCAGACTGCGCTTGAGCAGGGCCGAACTCATGGCGATCAAGGCGGCAACGCCGAGCTTGCTACCGGACTTAGCTGCATCAAATGCGCGCAGTTGTACTGTGAACTCGTGCTGACGAGGCTCCCTATCTCCCACTAGCTGTCCCGCGCGAGTGTAGAGGTTTTGCTCGGCGTAGCCGATGCTCTGGCGGAAGGCGGGCGGTACCGGCTTGTTGAGAATTCTCACGCCCGAGCCGGGGCCTTCATTGACTTCGATGCGGAACAGGCCTGAGTGCTCCTCCTGCCCATTGCTAGTCTGGCCTCCTGGGCTGATGGTCCAGGCCTGGCCGGGCTCCAGAGGATCATTGCCAATACTGTTATCGCTCTGCAGTTCAGGTGTGGCGACGAATTTTTCGACGCCTTCTTCACCCATGGTGTAGCTGAAGTGGGTATTGCGGAACTCAGCTGCGCCGATGCGCTTTTGCTGCTCCTTCACTCGCCGGCGGGCTTCCATGGCGATATGAATAGCCCATTCCAGGTCGTCGTTTGAGGGCGTGAGGTCATCGCCTGGGTAAATGAGCTTGAGCAGGCCGCTAGCGGTCTTGTTGACTGCATTGGTGTCGCGCCCTGACAGGGCTCCTCCAAAAAAGACATGCCCCTGCCACTGGGAGACGCGGCTCTGGTTACGCAGCTGAGACCAGCATTCCGAGAGGAAGTCGCTGACCAGGCCGAAGTGGTCGGTCAAAAGCGCCTTGCTGATCTTGGGTACATCCCAGCCTGGCAGGAAGGCGTGGATACGGTCCATGAAGGCGGTATCGTGACGCATTTCCTCCGGCAGCGGCCCAAACAGGTGGCCAATGCGCTGTTGATGTTCGACATCGACATCGAAGTTGCCCACCAGCACGATAGAGCCATCGGCGCGAATACTCTCCTTACCGCGGGAGAACTCACCCGACTCCATGTAGCCCTTCATGATGTTGACGCCGTCCTTATTATCGAAAGAGATGCCGGAGACTTCATCAAAGCAGACCACGTCGTACTGGCATACCAAGCCGCGCTGGCCGTTGGCGTTGTTGACGAACATCTTGGCCACAGTAGCCTTGCCACCTGAGATCAGATGCGCGTAGGGCGAGACCTGCTGGAAGAGATGGCTCTTGCCGGTGCCGCGGGGGCCGAGTTCTACGAGGTTATAGTTACGCTCTACGAAAGGCACCATGCGCAGCAGCATGGCGTCTTTCTGGCGCTCGCTCAGGCTTACTGTCTCAATGCCGGTGGAGCGCAGCAGTAAGGCCTTCCATTCCTCGGTAGTGAAGTGGCGACGAGCACTTGCCAACTCATTGAGTACGTCGCGTTTAGAGAGCTGGATCTCGCGCAGGGCACGAATACCGAAGGGCCGGCCGCCCTGCTCGTGCGCAATGCTAGCGTCGTACTCCAGTGTCACTTCAGCGTAGAAGCCACCGGTCAGCATGCGCTCATGCTCGCTGACCAGCTCATCGGGAATGCGTACGTCGTTCAGGCGCAGGCTGGGTAGGCTGGCCATATAGGTGTCGTTTTTGGTGTCCAGACGTGCCTGTATCAGATCGATGATCTTGATCTCGCCTTTCTCGCGAGCGCGAGCCTTGAACAGTTCCTCCTCGCCGGCCTTAATAGTGCGCGACTTGAGCTGCCGCTGTACCACCTCCAGGCCTTCCTCGATCTCCTCCGGAT